>Ga0134128_10003739_pt1 | contig 18611 bp, 10 predicted proteins | sample KB31754_FD_96462 | JGI IMG/M metagenome (GOLD analysis project Ga0134128, IMG submission 96462) | Terrestrial soil microbial communities with excess Nitrogen fertilizer from Kellogg Biological Station, Michigan, USA - KB3-175-4 | ecosystem: Environmental > Terrestrial > Soil > Unclassified ... | reverse complement strand
GGGCGGGAAGATCATGTAGGCCCTGCCTTCCGCCTCGAGCAGCGAGATGCGCGCCATGTCGGCGGCGGTCCTCGCGGGCCGGGTGAGCAGGGCGGTCTTCAGCGCAAGCGACTCGTTGCGCAGCGTTGTTCTCGTCAGCAGGCGGACCGAGCGCGGCGGGCGTGCCGCAGGAGGACCCTGGGGGTGCGGTGCACGCGTGAACGGGCGGCGGGAGCGGAGCACCAGGATGTGCGTCGCGCCCTGCGCGTGCGGGGTGCGGAACGGTACCGACTCGGCCACTCCCGCGTCGTAAAAGCGCCGGCCACGCAGCTCGACGGGCGGGCCGGCGAGGAACGGCATCGACGCGCTGGCTCGCAGGGCGAGCCTCAGCTCCACCGGGTCGGCGATGAGCGGTCGCAGGTCGGTCGACTCCCCCGTCTCCGCGTCCGTGCCGAGCGGGTGGTATTCGACGGGGCTGGCGAGGACCGAGGCGAAGTCCATCGGGAACTCCGTCTGGTACACCTCCTCGACCAGCGCGCGGACGTCCACGACCGGGCGGCCGCGCAGCAGCGCCGACCAGCGGATCAGCGTCCGCGCGTAGTCCGGGTCCGCCCAGCCGCGCAGCCCGTCCGGTGCCGAGCTGACCAGCCAGGCCCCGGTGATCGCGCCCGCCGACGACCCGTAGACCGCGTCGAACGCGGCAACCAGGCCGAGCTCGTGCAGCGCGAGCGCCATGCCTGCCGATACGGTGCCGCGCATGCCGCCGCCCTCGACGGACAGCACGATCCGGTGCCCGTCGGCCCGTTGCCCAGGCCGGCTGCCCGTCCGGGCGCGCTCCTTGATCAGCTCAAGAACTTGGTGCACCCTGGCACGCTATCCGACGCCGCTTTCGAGGCCGCTGCCGCTGTCAGGCCTCCAGGGAGCTGAGCGGTGCGGGGAGGTCGCCCTCGTGGACGACGGTCAGCCGGTGGGTCGCCCTGGTGATCGCCACGTACAGGTCGTGGGCGCCGTTCGGCGACTGGGCCAGGATGCCCGACGGTTCCGCGACGATCACCCGGTCGAATTCCAGGCCCTTGGCCTGGGAGACGGTGAGCAGCGCCGCGGCCGAGTCGAGGGACTCCGGCCTGTCGCCTGGTATCGCCTCGGGAACCGCCGAGGCCAGGGCCGGGACCAGCGCGTCCGGCGCGATTACCGCCAGGCGGCCGTTGTCCGGGCCGCCGATCTCGGCCAGGTCCGCGCGCAGCGCCTCGGCCACGCACGCCGCAAGGGCAGCCGAGGCACCGCCGGGACCGCCAGGGCCCCCGGGACCGCCGCGGGCCGCGGCCGCGGCCCGCGGGACGCGGATCGCCCGTGGGCCCACGCCCTCGGAGCGGACGGAATCCGGCGGGCGCTCGTCCGATACCGTGGCAAGGACCGCGGCGGCGGCCGCCATGATCTCCGCCGGGGTGCGGTAGTTGACCGTGAGCCGCTCCTCGCGCCAGCGGCGGCCGACCAGCGGGTTGAGCATCTCCTTCCACGAGGTCGCCCCGGCGGGCGAGCCGGTCTGCGCCACGTCGCCGACCACGGTCATCGAGCGGGCCGGGTTGCGGCGCAGCACCATCCGCCACGCCATCGGCGACAGCTCCTGCGCCTCGTCGATGATCACGTGGCCGTAGGCCCAGGTGCGGTCGGCGGCGGCGCGCTCGGCGGTGGAGAACGCCACGCCGCCCGTGGTGTTCCAGTCAGAAAGCCGCCCGGCGTCCAGCATGCCGAGCTGGCCCACCGTCATGGAGAACTCCATGCCCTGGACGATCGTCGAGTCGATGACCTCCTGCGCGTAATCCTGTTCGGCGCGCCGAGCACGTTCCGCGGCGCGCCGCGCCGCCTTCTGCGCCGAGTCGTCGACGCCGAGCAGCTCCGCGGCCTCGTCGAGCAGCGGGACGTCCGCCACCGTCCAGCGCGACGGGTGGGCGGCGCGAGTGAGCCGCTCCCGTTCAGGATGATCAAGGACGGAGCCGGCGGCGGAGTTGAGCGCCTGGGCAGATCCGAACAAGACGGAGAGCAGCATTTCCGGGGTGAGCAGCGGCCAGAGCGCGTCGAGTGCCGTGTTGACGCCATCGGTGTCCCAGAGGCGGGCGCGCGCGTCCGGCAGGTCGTCGGCGTCGAGCGGGCGGTTCAGCGCCCTGGCCTCGGACCAGGCGAGTTCGGTGAGCAGCTCGGTGATGAAGAGCTTGCGCGCCACGTTGTGCGGCCTGCGGGCTGACCTGGCGCGGTCGCGGGCGCGCAGGATCGCCTCGCGCCGCAACGGGATCGGCTCGCCGTCGGCGTTCACGGTGACGTCCTGCTTCGGCACGGTCTGCCGGTCGCGGACCGCCTGCTGCAGCACGCGGACCATCCGCTCGTCCCCCTTGATCACCGCGGCCGGGTCCCGGGTGTCCGTGGCGTGCACGCCGGGGAACAGGTCGCCGAGGGTGTGCAGCACCACGTCGGTCTCGCCGAGCGACGGGAGCACCTGGCCGATGAAGCGCAGGAATGTGGCGTTCGGCCCGATGACGAGCACGCCGCGGCGCTCGAGGACGCGGCGGTGCGTGTAAAGCAGGTAGGCGGCACGGTGCAGCGCGGCAACCGTCTTGCCGGTACCAGGCCCGCCCTGGACGACCAGGACGCCTGGCAGGTCGGCGCGGATCACCCGGTCCTGTTCGGCCTGGATGGTCGCCACCACGTCCGCCATGCGCCCGGTGCGCGCGCTGCTCACCGCGGCGATGAGCGCCGCCTCGCCGGACAGCGTGCTCCTGTCCTTGTCCGACAGCTTGTCGAGGTCGAAGACCTCGTCATCGACGCCGGTGACCTGGCGCCGCCGCGTGTAGATATGACGGCGGCGGACGAGGCCGACCGGATTACGCGGCGTGGCGGCATAAAAGGGCCGCCCGGCGGGCGCGCGCCAGTCGATGAGCTTCAGCTCGTAATTGTCATCGCGCAGGCCAATTCTGCCGATATAAAGAGTGTCGCGCTTTTCATCGTCAGTGCGGCCGAAACACAGGCCGCGCTCGGTAAGGTCGAGTTGCGCCAGGCGCTTCGCCTGCTCGGACGCGAAGATGTCCCGCTCGAGTCGCGCCTGGTGGGTACCGCCCGCGCCGCCCTGGGCACGAACGCTTGTCAGCTCGCGCACGCTGCGTTCTCGCGCCTGATCGAGCAGGCCGTACAGCATGGTCACGTATTCCTGCTCTGATCGCAGCGCGGCGGCGTTGCCGGTCGCGGTAATGTCGCTTGCCGCATCGCTTTCCGCGGAGTTTTCCGCCGTGCTTTCCGCTGCGTTTTCCGGGGGCAGCGAGCCGGAATCCGATTGACGAATCACCATAGTGGCTGATATACTCCCGAGAGCCGGTGCGAACTGGCCTTTTTAATGTCCTGGCAGGATTGTAAAGCCTACCATGGTCCCTTTTCGCCTGCTCACTCGCCAATTCGCGGCGGCGCTCGGCTGCGCCGCGGGCGTGCCGCGCGATCCCCGCAGGCCATGCCTAGGATGGATGCCGTGGGGGAGGACCTGACCATGGCTGAGCGCGTAGAGATCACCGGCCCCGTCGAGGAACGGTACGTCGAAATCCTGTCCCCGCGGGCGCTTGGGCTGCTCGTCCGGCTGCACGACGCGCTGGCGGGCCGGCGGGCCGAGGCCCTCGCCGTCCGGCGGCACCGGCAGGCGGAGCTCACCAGGGGCGCGACGCTCGACTTCCTCGCGGAGACCGCGATCATCCGCGCCGACCCCGCCTGGCAGGTGGCGCCGCCGGCGCCCGGGCTCACCGACCGGCGGGTGGAGATCACCGGGCCCACGCTGAGGAAGATGACGGTCAACGCGCTCAACTCCGGCGCCAACGTCTGGCTCGCCGACTTCGAGGACGCCAACACGCCGCTCTGGTCGAACATGATCGAGGGGCAGCTCAACCTCAAGGACGCGCTTGACCGCACGATCGACTTCGTCTCTTCCGACGGCAAGGCCTATGGGTTGCGCCCTGACGCGGAACTGGCCACGATGGTCGTGCGACCGCGCGGCTGGCACCTGGACGAGAAGCACATCCTCATCGACGGACGGCGGGCGTCAGGCAGCCTGACAGACTTCGCGCTCTACATGACCGCGTGCGCGCAGCGCCAGCTCGACAAGGGAAAGGGCCCGTACTTCTACCTGCCGAAGCTGGAAAGCCACCGCGAGGCACGGCTGTGGAACGACGCGTTCAACATCGCGCAGGACTACCTCCGCATACCGCGCGGCACGATCCGGGCGACGGTGCTTATCGAGACGATCACCGCGGCGTTCGAGATGGACGAGATCCTCTACGAGCTGCGCCAGCACTGCGCCGGCCTGAACGCGGGACGCTGGGACTACCTGTTCTCTGTCATCAAGAAGTTCCGCAACAGGGGCAGGGAGTTCGTGCTGCCCGAGCGGAACGCGGTCACGATGACCGCGCCGTTCATGCGCGGCTACACCGAGCTGCTTGTGCAGACATGCCACAAGCGCGGCGCGTTCGCGATCGGCGGCATGGCCGCGTTCATACCGTCGCGCCGCGATCCAGCGGTGAACGCTGTCGCCTTGGCCAAGGTGCGCGAGGACAAAACCCGTGAGGCGCATGACGGGTTCGACGGGTCCTGGGTGGCGCACCCGGATCTGGTGCCGGTGTGCCGCGAGGTCTTCGATTCCGTGCTCGGCGCATCGCCGAACCAGCTCGGCAGGCAGCGGCCTGAGGTATCCGTCACCCCTGCCGACCTGCTCGCCTTCGGCAAGACGCCGGGCGGCATCACGGAGGCGGGGCTGCGGAACAACATCTCTGTCGCGCTGCAGTACCTGGCCTCGTGGCTCGGCGGCAACGGCGCTGTCACGATCGAGTACCTCATGGAGGACGCGGCCACCGCGGAGATCTCCAGGTCCCAGGTCTGGCAGTGGATACACAACGAGGTCGTACTCGACGACGGCCCGCTGGTGACAAGGGACGTGGTGGAGCGCATGATCGATGAGGAACTCGTGAAGATCCGCGAGCTCGCCGGGGAGAACTTCGACGCCGCCAGGTACGGCCAGGCGGTGGCGCTGTTCACCGAGGTTGCGCTGGCGGACGCCTTCCCCACGTTCCTGACGCTGCCCGCGTACGAACGCATGCCGTAGGAAAGGGGCGCGGCCCATGACCAGCACGGCTTCCACCTCGACCGGGATCGCGGGCGCCGCGTCCGCCGGGGCGCTCGCCGCGTCGCTCGCGCCGGCGATGCGCGCCATCTGCGGCGACGCCGACGTGCTCACCGATCCGCTCGAACTGCGCACCTACGAGTGTGACGGGCTGACCTCGCACCGCACCGTGCCCGCCCTCGTCGTGCTGCCGGAAACCGCCGACGAAGTCGCTGGCGTCGTGCGGCTGTGCGCGTCCGCCGGCGTGCCGTTCGTGGCCCGCGGCAGCGGCACCGGGCTGTCCGGCGGCGCGGTTCCGCATGCCTCCGGCGTGCTGATCGTGCTGTCGCGCATGCGCAAGATCCTGGAGATCGACCCGGTGGCGCGGCGCGCGGTCGTCGAGCCCGGTGTGACGAACCTGTCCGTGACCCAGGCGGTGTCCCCGCACGGGCTTTTCTACGCACCGGACCCGTCGTCGCAGGTGGTCTGCTCGGTCGGCGGGAACGTCGCGGAGAACTCGGGCGGCGCGCACTGCCTCAAGCACGGGTTCACGGTCAACCACGTGCTCGGCCTGGAGATCGTCACGCCCGCGGGCGAACTGACCTGGCTGGGGGACGGCACTGGCGTGCTGGCCGGCTATGACCTGCTCGGCGCCTTCACCGGGTCCGAGGGCACGCTCGGCATCGTCACCAAGGTGATCGTCAAGCTGACCCCGGTTCCCGAGGCGGTGCACCTGGTGCTCGCCGCCTACGACTCGCTCGAAGCGGGCGGGCGCGCGGTCAGCGGGATCATCGCCGCGGGCATCGTGCCCGCCGCGATCGAGATGATGGACGCGCTGTCCATCGAGGCGGCCGAGGCCGCGGTGCACTGCGGTTACCCCGCGGGCGCCTCCGCGGTCCTGCTCGTGGAACTCGACGGCCCTGCGGAGGAGGTCGAGGCGGAGCTCGCCACCGTCAGGTCGCTGTGCGAGTCGGCGGGCTCGCGGGAGATCAGGGCGGCGGACGACCCGGTGCAGCGGGCCGGGATCTGGGCCGGCCGCAAGTCCGCGTTCGCCGCGGTCGGGCGCCTCGCCCCCGCCTACATCGTGCAGGACGGCGTGGTGCCGCGCACCGCGCTCGGCGACGTCCTCGCCCGGATCTCCGCGCTGTCGGAGGAGTCCGGGATCCGCGTGGCGAACGTGTTCCACGCCGGCGACGGTAACCTCCACCCGCTGGTGCTCTACGACGACGCCGTGCCTGGCGAGGCGGAGCGGGCCGAGGTGGTCTCCGGCGCGATTCTCGACGCGTGCATCTCCTACGGCGGTTCCATCACCGGCGAGCACGGCGTCGGCGTCGACAAGTCCCGCTACATGCCGAAGATGTTCACCGAACTGGACCTGGACACCATGCAGCTTGTCCGGTGCGCGTTCGACCCGGCGTCGCTGTGCAACCCGGGCAAGGTATTCCCGACGCCGCGGCTGTGCGGTGAGGTCCCCGGTCACCGCCGCGGTCCGCATCCGGCCGCCGCTAACGGCGCGGAGATCTTCTGATGAGTACGGAACGGGAGCGGGCTGCCTTGGCTGCTTTCGAGAGGACGGGGCGAGCGTGGACCTTGACCTAGTGCGGAAGGACCTGCTGGCCGTGGCTGGCGAGGTCCGCGAGGCCAGCGCCGCTGACGCCGGCGGGCCGGTGCCGTCGTTCGTCGCGCTGCCGGGGTCGACCGACGAAGCCGCCGCCGTGCTGCGAGTGGCGGCCGAGCATGAGCTGGCCGTCGTGCCGCGCGGCGCGGGGTCGCGACTTTCCTGGGGTATCCCGCCTGCACGGTGCGACCTGGTCGTCGACATGTCACGGATGGCCGGGGTCGTGGAGCACTCGCACGGCGATCTCGTCGCTCGCGTGCAGGCCGGGGCGCGGATGAAGGACGTCCGGGCCACGCTCGCGCAGGCCGGGCAGGAGATCGCGCTCGACGTGCCGGCCGAGGCGACCATCGGCGGCGTGATCGGATCGGCTCTCGCCGGGCCGCGGCGGCTGCGCTACGGCACGCCGCGCGACCTGCTGATCGGTATCACGATCGTGCGCGCGGACGGCACCGTGGCCAAGTCGGGCGGGAAGGTGGTCAAGAACGTCGCGGGCTACGACCTGGGGAAGCTGTTCGCAGGTTCCGCGGGCACGCTCGGGCTGATCACCGAGGCGATCTTCCGGCTGCACCCGCTGCCCGCCGCGCGCGCGTACGTCACGGCCGAGTACGTCGCGGTGTCCGTCGCCTGCGACGCGGTCGCTGCGGCGGCGAACTCACCGCTCGTCGCCTCCGCGGTGGTGCTGGCGCGGGCCGAGCCCAGCGGGCCGATCCGGGTCGGCGTGCTCATGGAGGGCTCGGCCGAGGGGGTGGCAGCGCGGTCGGCGCGGATGGCGGATCTGCTCGGCACAGGCACCGCGACGCCCGAGCCGCCGGACTGGTGGGGCGGCGCGCCCGCGGCCGGCGCCGGGGAGACGCTGGTACAGGTGTCGTTCTGGGTGTCGGCGCTCGGCCGGGTGCTCGACGCCCTCGCCACGGCGGGCGCTCAGGCTCAGGTGTCGCCGGTGACAGCGGGGTCTGCGGGCGCAGGCGTGCTGTACGCCAGGATCGGCGCGCAGGCGGGCGCCGGGGCGGCCGCGGAATTCGTCGCCGTGCTGCGTTCGGCGCTCGCCGCCGAGCGGGGCGGGGTGACGGTGCTGTCCGGGCCGGCGTCCGTGCGCGAGGCGCTCGCCGCGCGCGGCGGGATGTACCAGGCGCTGCCTGCCCTGGCGCTGATGCGGTCGGTCAAGGACCAGTTCGATCCCGGGCACCGGATGTCGCCCGGTCGGTTCCCCGGCGGGAGCTGACCGATGCCGTCTTCCCGGGGTCTTTCTCTTCCGGTCTGCCGAGATGCTGTGAGGGGCGTTGCATGAGTGAAGACGTGGTGGGCCCGGTCGTGGACGGTCCCGAGGGCTCCGGGGCTTCCGGGGCGGAGCAGCGCATCCGTTCGGCGGTACAGGACTGCGTGCACTGCGGGTTCTGCCTGCCCGTCTGCCCCACGTACCAGCTGTGGGGCGAGGAGATGGACTCGCCGCGCGGGCGGATTCACCTGGTCGGCCAGCTGCTCGACGGTGCGCCGCTGACTCAGGCGGCCGGCCTGCACTTCGACCGGTGCCTCGGCTGCATGGCGTGCATGACCGCGTGCCCGTCTGGTGTGCAGTACGACCAGATCATCGAGGCGGCGCGGGAGTGGACCGAGGCGGCGGGGACGGCCGGCGGCTCGCCGGCGGAAAGCGTGCCTGCCGGGGCGGCCGGCGCCGAAGGTGCCAGCGTTGGGGGTGTCAGCGTTGGGGGTGCCGGGTTCGGGGCGGCCGGCGTCGGAGGTGCCAGCGTCGGAGGTGCCAGCCTTGGGCCTGCCTGGCGGGCGCCCGGCGGGTCGGTGCCGCAGGCGCGCCGCTCGCTGCGCGACCGTGCGACACGGGAGGCGATCTTCGCGCTGTTCCCGTACCCGGCACGGCTGCGGGCGGCGATCGCGCCGCTGCGCGTGCTGCAGCGGACTCGCCTTGACAGGGCGATCGCGCGGACCGGCCTGGCCGGGCGGGTCTCCTCCGCCGCCGAGCAGGCGCTGCGCCTGGCGCCTCCCGCGTCGGGGCGGCGGCTCGCCGGGCGGCTCCCGGCCCGTGTCGCGGCCCGCGGCGAGCGGCGCGCCGTGGTCGGCATGCTCACCGGGTGCGTGCAGTCGGTGTTCTTCCCGCGGGTCAACGCGGCGACCGCGCGAGTGCTCGCCGCCGAGGGCTGCGACGTGATCATTCCGCGCTCGCAAGGGTGCTGCGGCGCGCTGTCACTGCACTCCGGGCGGGCCGCCGAGGCAATCAGGTTCGCGCAGCGGACGATCGAGACGTTCGAGGCGGCACACGTCGACGCGATCGTCGTCAACTCGGCCGGCTGCGGTTCCGCGATGAAGGAGTACGAGCGGCTGTTGGCGGACTCACCGCAATGGGCGCGGCGCGCGGCGGCGCTGTCGGCCAAGGTGCGCGACCTCGCGGAGTTCCTCGACGCGCTCGGCCCGGTGGCGGAGCGGCATCCGGTGCCCGCCCGCGCGGCCTACCACGACGCCTGCCATCTGGCGCACGCCCAGCGGATCACCGCGGCGCCCCGCGCGCTGCTGCGCGCCATCCCCGGACTGGAAGTCGTGGAACTGCGCGACGCCGGGCTCTGCTGCGGTTCCGCGGGCGTCTACAACCTGCTGCAGCCGGAAGCGGCCAGGGAACTCGGCGCGCGGAAGGCCGACTCGGTGGCGGCCTCGGGCGCCTCCCTGCTCATCTCTGCCAACCCGGGCTGCACGCTGCAGATCTCTTCCTCGCTCGCGGCCCGGGGCATCGAACTGCGCACGGCGCACATCGCCGAGATCCTGGACGCCTCGATCAACGGGGTGGCGCTCACCTGACCCGCGTACCGCGGCGCTGAGTCCGGCCGTCAGGAATACGGCAGGCGGGCGGGTTCAGGCTTGTCAGGCGACCGCGGCCTGCCACTGGGCGCGGGTCACGGCATATTCGACCTCGCCCTGGTCGGCGCCGGGGATGGCGGGCGTGTCGTCCGAGTGAAAGGACCTGACGGGGTTCATGCCGCATTTCTCGAGTACCCGGCGGGACGGCCTGTTCACCGCCATGGTGTGCGCGACGACACGGTCCACCCCAAGGTCGGTGAAGCACTTGCGGATGAGAGCGCGCGATCCCTCGGTCGCGTAGCCGTTGTTCCATGCCGCCCTGCGCAGGCGGTAGCCCAGTTCGACGCTGCCGCCCGCTGCGGGCTTGAGATGGAACCAGCCGAGGAATTCCCCGCCGTCCCTGGTCTGCGCGGCCCAGAAGCCGAGCCCGTCGTCGCGCTCGTGAAAGCTGAGGAAGAACGGGATGATCCGGCTGCTGACCACCTCGCGCGGAGTCGGCTCTCCGCCGGTGAGGAACCACATGACCTCGGGGTCGCTGTTGAGCTCGTAGATGAGGCCAGCGTCGGCTTCTGTGAAGTCGCGGAGCACCAACCGGTCGGTCTGGAGAAAATCGGGCACATGACAAGTATCGCCGCACGCAGCGTTCCGTGGCGATGTTACGGCGCAGAGTTACGCCGGCGGCGTTGGGGCGCGGAGTTACGGGACGAGTTACGGGGCGGGCAGGGGCAGCACCGCGGGGTCCAACCCGCGCTGCAGTGTGCCGGTGACCTGGCCGCCCGAGCTGGTAAGCGCGGTGATCGCGGTGCCTGCCGGCGGGCTCACCGGAGTGGCCGCGGTCCAGGTCAGCCCGTCCCTTGAGGTCCAGGTGACGGCGCGCTGCGCCTTGGCAGGGCCGATCATTCCTGCGGCCACGAAGCCGCCGCCGGTCGCGGTCACGCCGGTGACCACACCGGGGACCCCCCCGGTCGGCAGCACGGCCTGGGCGATGTGCCTGCCGCCGGCGTCTGCCGCGACCACGACGGGGATGCCGCCCGCGTCGTTGGTGGCGAAGCCTGCCGCCACCACGCGTCCGCCGGCGCCTGCCGCCGCATAGCGCAGTGTCGCGGTCCGCGCGCCGGCCGGCCTTGTCACGTCATGCGTGGTCCAGTGCGTGCCGTCAGGCGACGTCCAGATCGTGTGGCAGTCCGCCTGCGAGCCGGCCGCCACGAAGCCGTCGCCGTCGGCGACGGCGGCGATGGCGAGCGAGTTGTGGTAGCCCCTGCTGCCGCCCGCCGTCCAGTTGGCCAGGTCGGCCGACCACCACAGCTGGGCGAACTTCTGCTTGCCCGTGCCCTCCCTGCCCACGACCAGGTAGCCGCCGTGGCCCGCAGCGACGCCGAGGAACTGGGCGTCACTGCGGGCCATCGCGGTGAGGGAAGGCACCGTCCGCCATGTCACGCCGTCTGCGGATGTGTACACCATGGGTTGCGCCACCCCGTTGGCGGTCACGGAGCCGACCGCGATCCAGCCGGCCGGCCCGTGGGCGACCGAGGTAAGGTGGCCGGACATGGTGCCGAGGTCGCCCGCCGATACCAGGGGCCAGCCGCCGCCCCGCGCACGACGCCAGATCGCCGGATGCCCGTCCGCCATCCCGACGGCGATGATGGTGCCAGCGTCCGACCACATCGCGGCCACTCGCACGCCGCCCCGCATGCCCGGGTAACCGGCCAGGATCATGCTCGCGGTGGTGCTTGTCGCCTGGCCAGTGCGGGCCGTCCCGGTGCTTGACCGCTCGGCGAGCATCTGGTTGGCCCGCCCGGTCAGCATCAGCAGCGCCCCGGCCCCCACGGTCACGATGACGACGGCTGGCACGCCGATCTTCGCCGCCTGCCAGGCGCGGCGGCGCCGTGCGGACTGGCCGGCCGGGTGGCGGGCGCGCAGGCCGACGGCGTCGCGCACCGATCCCTGCCACGCGCGGAACAGCTCGTCCGACTCGCTGAACGCCGCGGAGGCGGTGAACTCCGCCGTGCCAGCCGGCGCCGTGCCGGACGGCGCGGCGTCTTGGTCCGCCGGCAGCCGCACCTGGCCGCTGCGGTCGTCCTGCGCGGGCTGGCCGGGCTGGCGGCCGTAGGCTTCGCCGCTCCAGTCCGGAGTGTGCTGCGGCGTGCGCCGCGGCAGGGGCGGGGGCTGCCGCGCGTACCGGAGGGTCGGCGGCACCGGGCGGTCGCCGGCCGGCGCCGCGGCGCCGGGCCAGCGCGGGGCGGCGCGATCGGCGCGGGCTTCCGCCCGGCGATCACTGCTGTCACCGCCGGGCTCCACGGCCTGGTACCCGTCCTGCCCCTGGCCGGCGTCATCATCAGGCGTCGCGGTCTCGTGATCCGCGAGGCTCTCGTCCGCGCGACCCGCAGGCAAGTCCGCATGGAGCGGCTGGACCGGCCAGGGGCCCACGCCGGTCCTCGAGTCTTCGAGTACGGGGGCGGCCGCGTAACGCGCGTCCGGCGGGTCGCCGGCCCAGCCGGGGTCTTCGGCGGGCGGGTCCGCGGGGTGGAAGCTCGGCGCGGGCCGATCATCGCGGTACCGCCCGCGGCCGGCGGCACGCGGCCGGTGCGGAATCCCGAAGTCGATGCGCGTCGCGTCGGAATCCTGCCGGCCCAGCCGCGCCGCAAGGGAACTTGGCCGGTACGGCTGCGCATCGTCGGTACCGTGGAGGCCGGCGGAGTAGCCGTCCGGCGCGTGCGGCGCGGCGGCGAACGCGCCGGAGGCGCGCTCGACGGGGTGCTTGTCTTCCTGGTACTCGTCTTCCTGGTACTGGCCTGCCGGGTATCCGCCTTCCTGGTACTCGTCCGGGTACGGGGCAAGGGCGTAGGGATCGGGCGCGAAGACGTCGGGGGCGTACGTCGCGGGGTAGGAGCCGCTGGCCTGCTGGGCGCCGTAAGGCGCGGGCTGATACCGGTCCGCGGCAGTCGCGCCAGGATCGTACGGGCCCGGGCCGTACGCCGCCGCGGCATAGGGGTCATAGGCGTACGGGTCTGAGCCGTAGGGGGCACGGACGTAGGCATCCGGCTGCCGCGGGCCGGGAACTGGCGGGCGCCCGGGTGCGGTCTCCCAGTCGCGTCCGGCATCCCGCCAGGCGCTGTGTGCCAGTTGCCACCCGGACGCGCGCCTGCCTGGCTCGCTTCGGCTTGGCTCGCTTCGGCTGGACTCGCTTCGGCTGGCCGGGGCGGGAATGGCGCTCGGCGGCGTGGCTGCGCCCGCCGCCCTGCCGCCCCCGCCCGGGCCTTCCGCCGTCTGGCCGGCTGCCCGGACGCGCAGGGCCTCGGTCGGTCCGACGACCGGAATGTTCCGCGGGCCCCGCTGGGTGATCAGCGGCCATCGCGGCGCTGGCCGGGGTGCTGGCCCGGCCGCCTTTCCCGGCTGGCTTTCCCGTCCGTACTCCGGCGCCGGGCGTGCCGGGTCAGGGCTTGCCGGGGCAGGGCGTGCCGGGTCAGGGCTTGCCGCGGCTGGGCGGGGCGGGCCGGTGCTTGCCGGGTCGGTGCCTGCGGGCGTGGGGCCCGCCTGTGCGGGAGTTGTGACGAGAAGGCGGCGCGCGCCGGGAGACAGCGTGCCGGGGATCCGGTACCAGGAGGTCGGCCGCGGGTCCGGTTCCGCGTCTTGGGCGTTCTCACCCGAGCGGACTGGTTCCCTGTTCCGGACCGGGGGGGCCGCTTCCCCGGCCGGCGACGGGAACCAGCCCGCCGGACTTGCCGCGCCAGGCGGCCGCTGCCTGGCGCCGGCCCCGCCGGAACCGAGCGCCGACCGGGTCTGTTCCCCGGCTGGCGCACCGATTCCGGACGTTCCGTAAGAGACAGCAGGAGTAACGTCTGCGGACTGCGCTTCGAGCGTGTGGCCGTTCGCTGGGGGATTTGCGTCGGTCATCAGTTACTCCGAGTCCTTTTGAAGCTACTCTCCGTAACAGACCTAGGCGCGGGGGTTGCGCTTCGATCTTTCATTACTGGCTCTTGATCTGAATATAACGACCCATGCCCGAAATACCAGACCTAGCGGGCAAAAAAATCACAAATAGTTCAGCAATGCTAACCCTGCGTAATAACGATCACTGAAGTCGATAACGCCGGAGAAATTGGCCGCCCCAAGGGGTTCATGAGGCGACGTTGGCACCATTAATGCCTGCGGATCACTTTCACCGCGTCCGGGTCAAGCGCCGTGACGTCTGTTGCCTGCGCTGTGAAAGCGCCTGCTGGTACCAACTCCTCCCGCCGGAGTTCTTGCGAGTGGTCAGGAATGCGGCGTTGTCACGGGGGTGCGACGAAGTCACGGGAATTCCGTCCAGAAACAGCTCCGTCATACGATGAGCAGCATGTCCGTCGCGCAGTCGTCCGTGCTTTCCTTTGTCGCGGCGCAGCCGCTCGTCGACCATCACTGCCACGGGGTGCTGCGCGCTGTCGGTGACCTGGCCGGGCTGCTCAACGAGGCCGACGGCGCCGCTGCGGCGGACGGGCTGGCGTTCGACACGCTGGCAGGCCTCGCCTTCCGGCGCTGGTGCCCGCCGCTGCTCGGACTCGATCCGCACGTGACCATCGAGGAGTACGCGCGGCGCCGCGCCGAACTTGACGCGGCGGAGGTGAACCGGCGGTTCCTCGGCGCGTCCGGGCTGCGCGCGCTGTGCGTGGACACCGGCTACGCCCCGGCGGATCCGGCGCCGGGCGGTGACACGGACGCCGGCGGCGCGGCCGCGCCTGAGCTGCTCTCCCCCGCCGCGACCGCGGGTTTCGCCGGGGCTGCGGGGTTCGAGATCGTCCGCCTCGAGCAGGTCGCGGAGTCCCTGGCCGCCACCGGGCTGAGCGCCGCGGACTTCCCTGACGCCTACCGGGCGGCGCTGAGCGAGCGTGCCGCCGGGCGCGGCGGGTCCGGGGTCAGGGTCGTCGGCCTGAAGTCGATCGCGGCCTACCGTGTCGGCCTCGACCTCGACGGGCGGCGTCCCTGCGACGCGGATGTCGTCGCGGCCGTCGCGCGGTGGCTCGGATCCGGCGGCAGCACGGCCGACGGCGGCAGCGCGCTCGGCGGCGGCAGCGGCAGCGGGTCAGGCGAGAGCGGCAGCGAGACCGGCAGTGCCGTGGGCAGGGGCGGAGTGCCGCGGGTGGCGGACGAGGTGCTGCACCGGTTTTTCGTCTGGTGCGGCGCGGAGCTGGGGCTGCCGATCCAGTTCCACGTCGGCTACGGCGACCGGGACGTGGACCTGCAGCGGTGCAATCCGCTGCTGCTGACCGGGCTGCTGCGGGCGCTCGAACCCACCGGAGCCCCGGTGATGCTGCTGCACAATTACCCGTATCACCGGGAGGCCGGGTACCTGGCGCAGGTGTTTCCGCTGGTGTACGCGGACCTTGGTCTCGCCACGCACAACACGGGCGCCCGGTCGGCCGGCCTGCTCGGCGAGGCGCTCGAACTCGTGCCGCTGCGGAAGTTCCTGTTCTCCTCCGACGCGTTCGGGCTGCCCGAGCTGTACTACCTGGGGACCCTGCTGTTCCGCCGCGCGCTCTCGTCATTCCTCGCGCGGCGGCTCGACGACGGCGACATGAGCCTTGCCGACGCCGAGCGCGTCACCCGGCTCATCGGCGCGGAGAACGCGCTGCGCGCGTACCGGCTGGACGAGTAGCCGGTCCTCGGTCATGGTGCCGGACCCGGCCGGTGCGTCATGCGCCCGGCCGGGCCAGGACTGCGGCCTTCGCGCTGGCGAGGCGGGTTACAGGCCGCAGGCGGCGGCCACGTCGGTGGCGGCCGCCTCGCGGGTCGACGCGGCGGGGATGCCGGCGCGCTCGAAATCCGTCACGTAGATGTAGGCGGCCGACGCGGGTGACGACGCCGCGTTCAGCGCCGGGAGGTATCCCGACCAGCCCTGGTTGTAGGTGAGCAGCGCGTTGAGCTGCGTCTGCAGGTCGGCGCCGTAGTTGCCGGTCACGAAGCCCGCCGGGAGCGGTGTCCAGCCGATGAGGCCGCCGCCGCCCATGCCCACCGACTCGGGGTTGCCCTTGGATTCCTGGTAGATGTTGCCGGCGATGCCCGCCGCGGCGTTGTGGGTGTAGCCGCTGGCGAGCAGGAAGCTGACGATGGCGGTCACGTTGGCCGGCAGCAGGCCGCCGCCGCCGCAGCCCAGCGTCGCGGCGGTCGCCTGGGTGGCGGCCGGGGTGGCGGCCGGGGTCGCGGCCGGGGTGGCGGCCGGGGTGGCGGCCGGGGTGGCCGGCGCCGAGGCGGGCTCGGCAGCCGTCGCGTGCGTCGCGGCAGCCGAGGCGCTCGCCGTGTGCTTGGCGGCAGCCTTGTGCTTGGCGGCCGCGGCGTGCCTTGCGGCCTCGCTTGCCGCCTTCTTCGAGGCCTGGGTCAGGGCGGAACGCGCCACCTTGGCATGGCCCGCGCCGACGCTCGGTGAACCGTTCGCGGCGGGCAGCACAAGCGCGTCGTTGAGCTGCGCCGCGGTTGGCTTGCCCGTGCCCGCCATGCTGTAGGAGGCCGCCCCGGCCACGACGGCCGCGGCTGCCGCCGCGACAGGAACGACCTTGCCGATCCGCTTGCGGGTCGTCTTGCCCCGGGGGATCGCGTGCCGCCCGGTGTACTCGTGAGCGCGAGCGTCCGCTGCGTGCGCGCCGGTGAGCCCCGCGTGGCCCGGCCGGTCACGAAGAGTGGGCGTGAACCGGTTGAACGGGCCGAGCTTACTGCTGCCGTTTCGCCTGCTGCCTGCGCTCACAAAAAGCCTTACCTAGTTCCGCGCCCGGCTACTCAGTCCTCGAACGGCAACCTCTCACCAGGCCTTACGCCAGAAATGGCTACCGAGAAGCGTTACAGCGGCGAAACAGGAAAGAGCGCGTTTGCGGGCATATGACCCGGACTAGCTACCGGCCGGTAGCCGGCCTGCGGAAAGCCATTGACCAGCGCGAAACACAGACAGTGACGGGGATTGCGGTCGAGTGGCCGTCAGCATGACAACGGCGGCCAAGACCGCGGGCGAACCATCCGAAAGGACTAGTCAACGAATGGTGATCTGCTATTGACCCACGGTGGGTAAGGCACGGTCAGTAATGAGATGGCGTCGTTTCAGTGCTTGCGGTTTCCGGGAGGTGGGGAGGGAAAACGCGGAGCTACGAACCCGTTCCGAGTGCTATTTCCGCAAGGGATCGGACGGCCAGTCCCTCACCCGAGGCCAGCCAGCGGACGCGGGGGTCTCGCCTGAACCAGGATTCCTGGCGGCGGGCGAAGCGCCTGGTGCCGCGGGCCGTCTCGTCGCGTGCCTGGTCCAGGGTCCACTCGCCGTCGAGGTGGCGGAGCATCTGCTGGTAGCCGAGTGCGCGGCTGGCCGTCCTGCCGTCGCGCAGGCCGTGCGCGGCCAGGCGCCGCACCTCGTCCTCGAAGCCGGCCGCCCACATGCGGCCGACCCGTGCGTCGATCCTGCGGTCGAGTTCCGCGCGGTCCGCCTGGACGCCGAGCTGTATCGCGGGACGGCCCGCGTCGTAGCCGGGCAGCGTCGCGCTGAACGGGCGGCCGGACAGCTCGATGACCTCGAGGGCGCGGACGATCCTGCGGCCGTTGGTCGGCAGGATGGCCGCCGCGGCCGCCGGGTCCGCGTCCTTGAGCCTGGTGTAGAGCGGCGCAGGGCCGCCCGCCGCGAGCTCGCGTTCGAGCCGCTGGCGTATCTCCTCGTCGGTCCCGGGAAACTCCAGGTCGCCGAGCGCGGCCCTGATGTACAGGCCGGAGCCGCCCACCAGGACGGGTACCTTGCCGCGGGCCTCGATGGCCGCGATGGCGGCGTCCGCGAGCTCCTGGTACTCCGCCACGCTCGCGGTCGTGGTGACGTCCCAGACGTCGAGCAGGTGATGCGGTACGCCCCTGCGCTCTTCTTCGGTCAGCTTGGCGGTGCCGATGTCCATGCCGCGGTAGAGCTGCATCGAGTCGGCGTTGATGACCTCGCCGTCCAGCGCGAGCGCGAGCTCCACGGCTAGATCGGACTTGCCGGCGGCCGTGGGGCCGACGACGGCGATGAGCATGGCCTGAGTCCTCAGCCTGTCCGGGCCTGCCTCAGCCGCGGAGGGTCGGCATGCCGAGCAGGACCGCCGCCGTTCGCGTCGCCGGCTGTGCGGCGGACTGCCTGGCCTCCCACGCGTCGCCTGCCCGGGTGCGGCGGACGCTGAGCGGCGCCCCGTCGGCGACGAGATAGTGCGGCGCGCCGCGGGTGACGGTGGTGGTCACGATGTCGCCCGGGCGCGGCCTCGTGCCCGCGGGCGCGAAGTGAACGAGCCTGTTGTCCCTGGCACGGCCGGACAGCCGGTGCGTGGCGGCGTCCTTGCGGCCCTCCCCCTCCGCGACGAGGACCTCCACGACAGAGCCTGCCTGCTTGATGTTCTCCTCTTCTGCGATCTGCGCGACGAGCGCGGCGAGCCGGTCGTAGCGCTCCTGCACGACCTGACGCGGCACCTGGTCCGGCATGGTCGCCGCGGGCGTGCCCGCGCGGATGGAGTACTGGAAGGTGAAGGCGGAGCTGAACCTGGCCTGGCGCACCAGGTCAAGGGTCTGCGCGAAGTCGTACTCGGTCTCGCCTGGGAAGCCGACGATGATGTCCGTAGTGATCGCCGCGTGCGGGATGTGCCTGCGCACGTTGTCGAGGATCGCCAGGTAGCGGTCGCGGCGGTAGGCACGGCGCATCGCCTTGAGTACCGTGTCGGACCCCGACTGGAGCGGCATGTGCAGGCTCGGCATGACGTTCTGCGTGTCGCGCATCGCCTCGATCACGTCGTCGGTGAAGTCCCTCGGGTGCGGTGAGGTGAACCGGACTCGCTCAAGGCCGTCGATCTCGCCGCAGGCTCGCAGGAGTCTGCCGAACGCCAGCTTGTCGCCGAACTCGGCGCCGTAGGAGTTCACGTTCTGGCCGAGCAGGGTGACCTCGGTGACCCCGTCCTCGACGAGCGCCTTGATTTCGTCGAGGATGTCGCCCGGGCGGCGGTCCTTCTCCTTGCCGCGCAGCGACGGGACGATGCAGAAGGTGCAGGTGTTGTTGCAGCCGACGGAGATCGACACCCACGCCGAGTACGGCGACTCACGCCGGGCCGGGAGCAGCGAGGGGAAGGT
>Ga0134128_10003737_pt1 | contig 18613 bp, 13 predicted proteins | sample KB31754_FD_96462 | JGI IMG/M metagenome (GOLD analysis project Ga0134128, IMG submission 96462) | Terrestrial soil microbial communities with excess Nitrogen fertilizer from Kellogg Biological Station, Michigan, USA - KB3-175-4 | ecosystem: Environmental > Terrestrial > Soil > Unclassified ... | reverse complement strand
CGCCGTCGAGGAGCGAAAGTCGTTTGAGGTAACCGCGATCGCGAGCCGCGCCGGGCCGTCCTTCAGGCCTGCGGTATTCTTCGTTCCAGCGGTGAACCGGAGATCCGATGGCGGCTCGTGACGTCCTAGAAAGCCAAGGTAAGTCGAAGGATGCTTGACCTGGTAAATCGCGTAAACGTTACCGTTCTGCTCCACGGACGCAGTGACGCGGCGTATCCCATGAGGCGCGGCGACGTGCAATTGAAACGGCGTTGCTGTCCCAATCTCTTTCAGGGCCGGATCTAACTCGACCGAAGGCTTTGAAGAGAGCAAAAGAAGCAATAGAATCGGCCCGAGGATAACAATAATCACCACGGCCAGTAGAATCAGATTTCGACGGCTCAAAACAGCAACAGACTATCACAGGCGGGCCTACCACGCGCCCTTTCCGCTAATCAGGGCTGGCAAAGTACGAAGAATCAGGCTCAGATAACGCTTTGGCGTGAGGGTGCGCACAAGGTCAAGATCCATCTCGGCACGCCGTGGAAATTTGATCTCGCTGCGCCCTTGCACCTGCCAAAAACCGGTGAGCCCCGGTTTTACCGAAAGTAGTTCGGACGTATGCGGGCCGTAGTAACGGGCGATCTCCGTCCACGTCAGCGGCCGCGGCCCAACCAGCGACATTTCCCCGCGAACGACATGCCACAGCTGCGGAAGTTCATCGACGGAGTGGCGGCGAAAGAACGCGGCTAAGGGATTGGCTATCCGTGGATCTGCCGGGTTTTTCGAATCTTCGGCTGGTTCGGCGGCGATTCGCTCTATCCATCCCCGCTCGCGGGAATTCGGCGCATTTCCGTTCCACATCGTTCTGAGTTTGAGCATCCAGAACACTCTTCCATTCTTCCCAACGCGGCGATGTGCGACGAACGGTGAACGCCGCGAAAGCCTCGAAACGGCCAGAATCGAGATCGCGATCAAGGGACTTGCCGCCACCAGACAGATCAGAGCGGCCGCGCGTTCCGCAAGTCCGGCTAAAGAAAGACCGCTCAATTTCCTTTCGTGGCGAACGATTTCAGGTGCGGAGGGAGCGAGATTTATGGCGGACAAAATAGAAGCCTCTTTAAGACTCTTCGTAATCGAGTATAAGAACTAAAAAGCGCCGGGAAAAGGAATCTACAATGTTTTTGCGCGATGTTTACAATTCGCCGCCGAACGGCCCGTTTTAAGCTTCAAAGCGGCAGTTTCAGAAAAAAACATGCGCCCTTAACAGTTTGGGAATCTACCCACAACTCGCCGCCATGATCGAGCACGGTCTGGTGCGAAAGTGCGAGCCCGAGCCCAACGCCGTTCTTCTTACCCGCGCTGACAAATGGTTGAAAAAGCCGGGAACGGATGTCCGGCGCAATCCCCGGACCCGTATCGCGTACTTGGATGACGACCGCGCTGGCCTGCGTTTCGGCGGAGATGCGAAGCGATCCTCCATCCGGCATGGCGGCGAGAGCATTATCGATCAGATTCATAAAGACCCGTTCGATCCGCGCGCGTTCCAGAGGCAGTTCGATATTCTCCGGAACATCGATTTTCATGACCACCGATTGCGCTTCCGCCTCGCCGGCGTATACCTCGAACGCCGCCGCGATAATATCCTTCACTCGGCACACTTCCGGCGCATGACTCTTTCCGCGTCCGACATCGACCAGCTCCTGGAGAAGTTCCTGTACGCGGCGTGACGAACGATAGATATTGCTCGCGAGCCGCTGAACCTGAGACGGCGATAACTCGCCATCCACCAGCATCTCCGCTCCGCCATAAATCGCCGCAAGCGGGTTCCGCAGATCGTGAACAATCGAGGTCGAGAGTCGTCCGATAGTCGAAATACGTTCATGCCGGATCAGTTCCCCCCGGCCGTCCTGGATGGAGGCGCACATTGCGTTGAATGCCCGTGCCAGACGCCCAAATTCATCCTGGCTGGTGACCGGAATGCGGTAATCGTAATTGCCGCGCGCAACTTCGGCGGCCGCTTGATCCAACTCCCGAACCGGCCTCAATATCCACCGCGCAAGGGCATACATCAGCGCTAATCCCAGCAGCACGGCGGCCAGCCAGACCAGGACAATATTCCGCTGCAGTATCGCAATATGATGGCGGGCGCTTTCAAACGAGCGGAGAATCCTCAACTCCCCGATCGGCTTTCCCTCCACGTCCAATAGCGGCGTACCGAGCATCGTGTACCGCGCGCCTCCGGCGTCGATCCGTTCAAGTCCTCGCGGAGGCGCCGACTTTGCCGCTTGAATCCGCTGATTCGCGGAACTGCCGAGAGTCGACGCAACCACTCGCCCTTCGGACAGGAACAGGAACTCACTGCCGCCAGTTGCCTCCTTCAAACTTTTCGAGACCGCGTCGTCCACCGCGTAGCCCGCTACCAGAACATCCAGCAGACCGGGTCCCCCGCCCGCTTGCACGTAGACTGGCGTTACCGCGATCTGGTACAAGCGGCCGCTGGACATCATGAATCCGGACGCCTGCCGCGGGAATTTGGCGGCTGCGGCCCGCACCACTGGAAGACTCTCCTGGAGCGCGCTTTCCAGCCTGCCTCCCAGCGACGCAATCACATTTCCATGCGGATCGGTTACCAGGAAAATTGCGTCCTGTCGCGAAATCTTCGCCCACAGTTCTCCCGCTGTATCGCGAATCGTCGCTTCGTCGCCAGTTCCGAACGCCGCGCGGACGTCGGGCATGCGGCTCAAAACCAAGCTCACGGACGCCAGCATCTCGGCGCGTGACCGCCACAACGAATCGTACGCCTGAAAGCTTGCCCGGACCTCGTCGTCTAAGCTTTCCGACGTCGCGCGGATCGCGTTGTCCTGCACGATCCATCCGGTTATCGCGAATAAGCCGGTGAGAGCCATCGACGTGGAAAGCAGGATCTTCCACAGCAACGACACCCGGGAGAGACGCGCCAGCATTAGTTCCTCACGGCCGGATAAATCGAATGATCGTCGGGTTGAGCCGGATAGTCGCGCCCGTATTTGTTCTTGTGCGGTATCGTAAGGAATCCGGCTTCGGAGATCGTCATCATCGGCAATTCCAGCGGGGCGTTGCCCACCGTGACACGCCGCTCCAGGGCTTCGAGCGTCGCCTCGGTCGCCCGTTCGTGGAACACGTCGAGCCGGTACTCGCCCGGCGGAACATTCGGTATCTCAAAAGAGCCATCGCGCCTAGTTGTCGCGAAATACGGAGTTCCCAGGACGACGATCACCGCGCTCATCGAAGAATGAATGTTGCAAAACACGCGCACGATTCCCTCCCGCCGGAAGCGGACTGTACGCGTGGAGCCCGGCGGATACAATGCAAGATCGAACAATTGTCCGTTGTAGTTCGAAAATGCGCTGTGGAATATCGGATCCAGGTTAGGAAACTCGATGCTGGCGCCCACCTGAATCGCCAGCACGTGCGGCATGAAGGTCTTGTTCTTTTGCACCATTCGCGCCAGCGGCACTGCCGGGCGGGAAACGGCCGCCACATCCCCCACTGGTTTTAGCGAGATGACTACGCCGGAGTAGTCGAGCTTCTTTCGCACCGCCGCAACATGCGAATGAAGCAGATTCACGTGTCCGCTAACGTCGGCCGAAAATAGCGGTAGAGCGCTAAAAAAGATAACCCAACGCCACGTCATAATGATTGTTCAACCGGCCCGGCGCCCATAGATAGTCTGTTCGCACCTGCGATGCCTCAAGCCCCAGCAGCACATTCGGTCCGATGCGGTAAATCGCATTACCCGCGTAAATCAGATTTCGGTGAATGTCGCCCGTCTGCAGGTCGCTTGCCCGGTCGTTCTCTTCCCCGCCGTACAGATTGAAGGAGAGCCTCTCGGTTGCAAGCAGCGATAACTGCGACCATATTCCGGTCGCTCCAATTCCAGCGACACGTCCGCTTTCGAAAATCGTGAAGCCTTGCCGCAGTCCCCCAACGCCAGCGTCGTTTTCCCCATGGAAAAACGCGCCGGTGAACTGAATTTTCGGCAGCGGCTGAATCAGCCAGTCGAGTGAAAATAGACGCGAAGGAATCGAGACACCGGCCACGTGCGTCGTGCTGACGTGAAAACCAGGCGCGATCTCAAGCCGCTTTCCTTCACCGAACTGCCGCCAGAATTCGAAGCGGCCTTCTAAGCCGGGCCGCGCCGCTGTCGATATATTCGTGCTGTAGGCTCCCCGGTCGCCGGCGGAAGGCTCGCTGGTTTGATACACGCCGAGTTGTGCCCGCAATCCAGCCTGATCCCCGAATGAAAAGCGTTGTTCGATGCGCACCTGCGGCTGCCAAAGCCACAAATTACCCGCGCTCGTCAGCGGCGAAACTCCAACTTGCGCGAGTGAATTCGGCTCACGCGGCGCGATGATCGGCTTGTCCTGACCCACGGCAACGCTGGTGTTTTTCCAATCGATTGAAATAGTCGCCACTCGCAGCCGTACCAGATGATTGAGAGATGAGGTGGAACCCCCAAAGAGATCGAGATACACGGACCCATTGACGTGCCCGCCGCCTATCACCTTGGGACCTTGAAACTGCAACCCCACGACGCTCTGGCTCAAGCTCGCGCCGCCTACCTGCGTGCTGTCGGTTGGAGACGCGATCCACGGATTCTGGTCGCCTCCGTTCGCCCTTCCGTTCAGGTACCCGTTGAATAGCACCATGCCTGTTAATGTGATGGGCAGCCGCTGCGACGCCTGGACCTTCTCCTGCGCCTGCTCGTCAATGCGATGCTCGGCGACAGTCACGCGCTCGTCCAACGGCGGCGTGGTTGGGGCCGCTTCAGTCTGGGGAGTGGCGGCAGCGGACACCTCCGGCTTTGAGGTTATCCGCGAGCCCGCAATTTCCGCCCGCAACGAACGCACCTCCGCTGCCAAATCCTTATTTTCCTGTTCAAGGCGATCCAGACGCTCCAGAATCTGTTGCAGGTCGGTCTTCTCTTGCGCGGCGAGCAGCATGGGGGCGAGCAAAAGAATAATGTAGCGGTAATTAGGAATCATCGATCAACTCCTCCAGCTTACGGCGTACTTGCGAAGGCGAGTACGGCTTGGGGAAGTAGGCATTGGCGCCAAGCCCGGCAAGGCGCGCTGGCGTCTCAGGGTCGCTGTCACCGCTAACGACGACAATCGGCAGCGGTGAATCCCGCGGTTGCGCGCGGATCGCCTCAATCAACTCAAAGCCGTCCATCCGGGGGAGATGCAGATCCACGATCATGGCGCAGATCTCTCCTCCGGCCAGCGATTCGAGCGCCTCTTCCGCGCTTGCGACGGATCGGACGGAGAGATCCGGCAGCTTCATCAGCGCCACTTCCAAAGTGTCGCGGCAATAATCCATGTCTTCGACAATGAGCACAGTCCGGGGCATACGTCGCCTACGGAAGGAAGCGGTAACCGACACCGTGGACGGTAAGAAAGTGCCGCGGGGAACTGGGATCGGGTTCGATTTTTTGGCGCAATCGCACCACGTGGGCGTCCACGGTGCGCGTGTTCGGAAAGGATTCGTATCCCCATACCGAATTGAGAATCATATCGCGCGTCAAAGCCCGGTCCGGATTCTGCAGGAAGTAGGTCAGCAGGTTGTACTCGGCCCGCGTCAGTTTCAGCTCGTCGCCGTGCTTTAACACCACGCGCCTGGTGAGATCGACCTCCACGTCCGCGAAGGCAACCACTTTCGTGAAATCGGTTGCGGTCCGCCGCAGCAGCGCCCGAATCCGGGCGAGCAATTCACGCGTCCCGAACGGCTTCACGACGTAATCGTCCGCGCCGATCTCAAGGAGCAACACCTTGTCCATTTCTTCGCCGATGGCGCTCAACACAATCATCGGCGTGGTGACCCCAGAGGCTCGCAGCCGCTTACAGACGTCCACGCCGCTCAACCCGGGCATCCGTAGATCGACCAAAATCAGCACTGGCTTGAGGGTCAGCGCCTGCTGAAAACCGGTATTCCCGTCGCCGGCCAGGACGGGGCGGAATCCCTCTTTTTCAAGCATGATTCCGATCGTGTCCCGGAGGTTTTCGTCGTCGTCGATCACCAGCACTGTCTGCATTGGGAACTATCGTGATTGTAAACTGAATCACCCGGCGCGCCTATTAGACTTACTCAGCGCCGGCCTGATTTTACAAGAGTTTTACACGCCCGTGTCTTCCACCGGGCTATGCGGTGGAAACAGGATTGGCGCGATCTTCCTCAAGAACTCCGCCTCCGAAAATTTCGCGGCATAAGCCTGAAGCGCCGCCGGATCGACTTCCTCCTCACGCGTGTCCCAATATTCGATGGCTCTCCGAAGTCCATCGTCGGAGGGGTCGCGATAGAGAACGCCCCCGACTGGTTGCGCTGTCGGGACAGTTTCCGCCGCTCCGCCTCTTCCGAGCGCGATTACCGGCTTTCCACTCGCCAACGCCTCCACCGCCGTGATGCCGAAATCTTCTTCGCCCGGCATCAGAAACGCGCGGCACCGCGCGTACAGTTTCCGTAATTCCGCGTCATCCACCCGGCCGCAAAACTCGACGTTCGGCGTCGCCATCCGCTTTAGCCTCCGGAATTCGGGACCATCTCCCACGACGCACAGTTTGCGCCCATTCTTCGCGAAAACCCGCACCGCCGAATCGATGCGCTTGTACGCAACCAGCTCCGAGACGATCAAATAATAATCGTCGGAAGGCTTCGAGTAGAAGGTCTCAACCCCGACTGGCGGGAAAACGATTTCGGATTCGCGGCGATAAGTCTTCTCAATGCGCCGGCGTACATTTTCACTATTTGCGATGAAGCGATCGACACGCGCGGCCGAGGCGTAATCCCATAACCTGAGGTATTGCGCGACAGGCGCCATCAATGCCCGTTTCCAGGTTGAATGCGTCCATTCGTTGCGGTAAGCCGGATACAGATCCCACAGGTATCGCATGGGGGTGTGACAGTAGCACACATGGCGAGCCACCGCCGGAACAATCACCCCCTTGGCCGGACCCGATTCACTGCTGACCACCAGGTCATAGCCGCGCAAATCGAAATTTTCGAGCGCCATCGGCATCAGCGGCAGCAACGACCGGTAATGCTTTCGAAACGGTTGAAGAAAAGAGGTGTGAACCCGATGCGCGCGAATGGCCGGCGACACTCGCTCAGGGTCGTAAAAGAGCGTAAATAGATCGGCGTCGGGCAGCAGCTTGCATAACGCCTCCAGTACCTTCTCCCCGCCGCGCATGTTTAACAGCCAGTAATGAACAATTGCGGCGCGCATATCGAAGAAGTATGGCATGGGCTGGAAAGAGAGGCCACGGCCGCGCCAATAAATGCCGGGTAAATCACGCCGCATGTACCCCGCCTGTACTCTTTTTGTAAAATCTGCGCTCAATATACGAAAGGCCTTGGATTCAGGTCTTCGAATGACTTAATCTGGGCAGCGTAGCGCCATGCCCGAACAAACCATTCCAGAACAAATCGCGATCGGACAAATCGAGACACAATCTACCGTGGACGACGATCCGCTGCTAACTGGAGTAGAACTTTCAAAGTCCATTAGAATTTATCCTCTCGGATTCCCGCTGGAGCTGGCGACGAACTCTGATGACGTGATCGAAGCCTCTTTGGAGAGCTGGAGTCTCTTCACTCCCACATTTGATGAGCCGCCGATACGCATTTCTCTCGGCGTCGCCGGTTCCGGAAAAACGCGGCCTCCCGCAATGCCGGCGTTTCGTTCCCGTGGGCACCTGATGTCGATCGTTTCGGATTCCGCCAACTCAGTGGTGTGCGATCTCAGCCGCGGCTTCGCGTTCGGTTGGGTAACGTCCGCCACCGCCGCCGATCGCGGTTTTCTTCGTTACCACTTCCTCGATGCCGCAATACTCGCCATGACTGAGCAGCTTTATCTCGCTCCGATCCACGGCGCGCTCATCACTCAAAATGGCCGCGGCGTCGTTCTCTGCGGCGAGTCGTTCGCGGGCAAAAGCACCCTCGCATACGCTTGCGCCCGATCCGGATGGACCTTTGTCGCGGACGACGGAACGGCTCTCGTCCGGAACGCGCCGGGTTGCTACGGCATCGGGAATCCCCACGTCATCCGTTTCCGCGAAAGCTCCCGGCGATTTTTCCCTGAACTTGCGAACCGCATTCCGGCGCCCCGCGCTAACGGCAAAATCGGAATCGAAGTCTTCACGCGGGAGCTGCCCATCTCTGTGGCGAACGGCTGCTCGATCGATCACGTTGTGTTCCTCGATCGCCGCCAATCCGGCCCCGCGCTGCTCGAACGTTATTCGGAAGAAAAAGCAGTCGAATGGTGCTCGCGCCGGGCCATGTATGGCGTCCCTCAGGTGCGTGCGGCCCAGACGCGAACTTATCAGCGCTTATTAGGCGCGAGCGTCTGGGAAATGCGCTATAGCGGCCTTCACAGCGCGGTGGCGTGTCTCGAACAACTAACGCGATGTGAAAAAAGTAGCCGGAGAAGAGCGGAATGCGAAGCATCCTGATTGTTCTCGCGCTCGTTTCCTCGTGCTGGGGGCAGGTTTCCTCCGGAAGTCTGGCTGGAAACGCCCGCGATGAAACAGGCGCCTATGTAGGGCGCGTCGAGATTCTCGCCCGTAATAACGCTACAGGTTTCTCGCGCAAAGCCGTCACGACAGCGGCCGGTGATTATCGCATTGATGACTTGCTGCCGGGGATCTACACGGTAACCGCACAGCACGACGGCTTTCAGACCGTGACGTTCTCCTCTGTAACGGTAGAGCTGAACCAGATAGCGCGGCTTGATTTTGAACTCCGCGCCGGTTCGGAGCGGACCACGGTGACCGTCACCGCCCACGTATCCCCAGTGCAAACGGACGAAGCATCGGAGGGCTATCTGCTTAGTTCGAAGTTCATACAGGAGTTGCCGCTGGCCGGGCGTAACATCATCTCCCTCGTCACGCTGGGGCCGGGAGCCCTTCCTCGCCAATTGGGCGGCTTCACGCACGACATCATGAACGATCTGCAGGCCGGCCGAGGCGCGGTCGCGTTGAATCCGCCGGTCAACGGCGCGCGGTCCACCGGGAACAGCTACATCCTCGATGGGGCTTACAACACGGATCGCAACACGTTTGCGATTGCCGTCACGCCGCTGCTTGAATCGGTTCAAGAATTCCGCATTCAGTCATCGCTCGCGCCCGCGGAATTCGCCCAATCCGGCGGCGCTGTCGTGGATGTCGTTACAAAATCTGGAAGCCACTCTTTTCACGGTAATGCCTTCGAATTTTTCCAGAACGAAGCGACGGATGCGAAGGGATTTTTCGAAGTGCCGGGCCTGCCGCGCGGCATTTTTCGCCAGAACCAGTACGGCGCCACTCTCGGTGGTCCGCTGGCGCCTTCCACATTCTTCTTTGCTTCCTACGAAGGCTTGCGCGGAAAATCCGCAAGCGTTACGCAGCATCTGGTTCCGGATGCGGCCGTGCGCGGCGGCGATTTTTCCGGCGCCGGTTCTTTGATTTTTGATCCGTTGACACTCAACGCGGCCGGCGCCAGGCAACCGTTTCCAAACGACACAATTCCCCAAAACCGGATCGATCCGGTGGTGAGTAAATATCTCGCGCTCTACGAGCCGCTGCCCAACAATCCCGGCAATCCGGCCAGCGACTACATCGACGCGACGCCGAATCGCGATCACAGCGACAACGGATCGTTCCGCGTCGATCGAGCCTGGGGCGAACGCAGCCGCCTCTTCGCGCGCTACACGATCAACGACGAACGCACGCTGCTCGCCGGAGCTTTTCCCGAGTTGCCCACGTCGGAACAATTGCGTGCGCAGCAGGCGACTCTCGGGCACACTTTTGCGGGTGCGTCCTGGGTGAGCGAAACGCATCTGGCCTTTACACGCCTCCGCGTTTTCGATCTTCCGACCAACGCATTCGGAACCAACGTTCTCGCCAACCTCGGCATCAATGGTTTCTCGGACGATCCGTTTAATTATGGCCTGCCCGCGCTCACTGTCACGAATTACGATACCGTGCAGGATTCCAACACGCTGCCGCAATTACAGCGCGATAACACGTGGTATTTTTCGTCGGGCTTTTCACGAACCCAGGGACGTCACACCTGGAAGGCTGGTTTTCAATTCACGCACTTCACCATGGCCTATCTGCAAAGCCAGTACGTCAGAGGCCAATACATTTTCAACGGTACCTATACGCAGGATCCTACTAATCCGAACGCCACTGGCGACCCCTTCGGCGATTTTCTGCTTGGGTTCCCATCCCAAACACAGCGGGATGTCGGAACCACGCAAGCCTATCTCCGGCAGAACGGCTATGCTGCATATGCGCAAGACGAATGGCGCGTCACTCCTCGCATAAGCTTAAGCGCGGGCCTGCGTTACGAATACGTGGCGCCTTTTACCGAGGATCGCGGCAACCTTCTGAATCTCGATTACTCAACGGTTCCCGCGGATCCTCTCCTCGAACGCGTAAACACGGCCATCAAGCCGGATCGCATCAACTTCGCGCCGCGCATCGGCCTCGCTGTGCGACTGCCGCATCTATTCTCGAGTTCCCGCGAGACGGTGTTTCGCGCGGGCTACGGTATTTACTACAGCCCAGAGATCGCGATGGAGACTTACTATCTTCTTCGCAACGGCATCCGTCATGAACTAAATGAGCCTAATGGACTTACTCCGGTACTTACTCTACAAAACGGCTTTCCTCAGACGGCATCCACAGGTTTCCCGAGTTACTACGGCGTTGACGAGAACTCGCGAACGCCCTACGTGCAGCAATGGTCGGCGAGTATTCAGCACGAAGCTCCGGGACACGTGCTCCTGGAAGCCGCTTACATTGGCACGAAGGGAACACGGCTCGGACGTTTTCGGCGTTTTAACACGCCGGCGCACGTCGAAACGGGCGAGGATCTTCCGCCGCGGCCCGGCGATCTGCAATCCCTGCGCACTTTTCCCGATCTCGGTCCGATTTTCCAGATTCAACAGATGGCCAACTCCATCTACCATTCCTTGCAGCTCAAAGCGGAGAAGCGGCTTTCAAGCCGTCTCTCTTTCCTGGCCAGTTTCGTCTGGGCGAAATCAATCGACAACGCGGACAGCATCGTCCCCGGCCAATATGAGAGTTTTGGCGCGCAGGATGAAAGAAATCTGCGGCTGGAGCGCGGCCTGTCCTTCTTCGACGTGCGCCGCAGATTGAGCGCCGGTTATGTTTATTCCTTACCCCGAGCCCCTTGCTGCTGGTCTGCCCTGAAGAACTGGCAGGTCAGCGGCACTCTTACGTTCCAAGATGGCATGCCGCTCAATCCCGTCTATTTCGCAACTGATTTTGCGAATTCCGGAACACCGAACAGACCGAACGTTGTACCCGGTCAAAATCCAGGACTACCGGCCAGCCAGCGCAACGCGGACCATTTCTTCAACGTAAATGCATTCTCCGATCCAGCGCCCTACACATTCGGTAATGCCGGCCGCGACACTCTTCCGGGACCGGGTAACGCCGTCGTGGACACAGCGGTTCACCGGCGTTTTTCAATCGGCGAACAGCGAACCATCGAACTTCGCGGTGAGGTGTTCAACATGCTGAATCACCCGAATATCGGCATCCCCGGCCCTTACCCGGACTTCGGACCATTCTTCGGCAAGGCGTTTTCGGCGGGCGAGCCGCGGCGCATACAATTCGGTTTGAGATTCGACTTCTGACGCCCGGCAATTCACATATTCCACTCCACGCTCGCGCCGCGCTTGAGGCGCTTCGATTCTCCGCGTGTCCGGGCGAGGGATTCTCCGGGCTCGGCGAGCGCGACTGGAAGAGGCTGCTCGCGTTTTGCGACCGCACGCAACTGACTCTGCCTTTGGGCCTGCGATGCCGCGACCATCTGCCCGGATGGGTGCGTTCCCGCATCGATGGCAATCTCGCGAACAACGCAATCCGCTGGCGGAAAATAAAGGCCGCCTATCGCGAGGCCGCTTCGGCATACCAAGAGGAACAGCTTGAATTCCTCGTATTGAAAGGTTTCACCCATTGCCCCGATTTCGTCGCGCAGCCCTGCCATCGCGCGCAATATGACATCGATCTGCTGTTCCCGCATGAGAATCTCAAGCAGGCGCGCGAAATCACGTTGCACTTGGGATATGAGCCACTCAACGGTTTCGATAAATTTCCTATCGATCACTTGCCCACGATGATTCGCAAGACCGGCTGGGAATGGCGCGGCGATTATTTCGATACGGAAACACCTGTATCGCTTGAATTGCATTTTCGCCTCTGGGATCCGCGGACCGAAGGCTTCAATCCCGCCGGTATCGATGAGTTCTGGGAACGGCGCCAATCGCGGGAATTGGATGGCTTGCGTTTCGTGAGCCTTCAATCGGAGGATGCCGTCGGTTATGCGTCGCTGCACATGATCCGGCATTTGCTGCGTGGCGGTCTGCGGCCTTCTCACGTGTACGAATTGGCTTGGCTGCTCGATCGCAAGACAGGCGACGACGCGTTTTGGAACGTGTGGTTCAACCTTCACGACGAATCGCTCCGGCGCATCGAGGCAATCTGTTTCGGTCTCGCGCACAGTTGGTTCGATTGCGGATTGCCGGCCGCCGCAACGGAAGCAATCGAGCGGCTCCCCAGTGAGATTCGGCGATGGCTCGAAGGCTACGCCGAATCGCCCTTGATCGGCCTCTTTCGCCCAAATAAGGACGATCTGTGGCTGCACTGGCATCTGCTAAACTCTCCGGCCTCTCGTGTCGCCATGTTGCGCCGGAGGCTTCTTCCGGGGCGTCTACCTGGACCGGTTGACGCCGTACACCTGAGGCCGGACGAGATCACGTGGCGAATTCACGTGCGCCGTCGTTGGCGGTATCTCGTTTATATTCTTGCGCGATCAGTTCATCATTTACGCGCGATACCATCGACGGCCTGGAGCGCCGCGCGCTGGTTCGGCGGCGGAATCGGATTCGGACGTCCGTTCTGGCGTTTTTTTCTCGCCGCTGGCTTTTTCGACTTCGGACTCTTCGTCTTCTTTCTGCTCTACAACGTCTACTTGCTGCGGTTGGGCTTCCGTGAGAATTTTCTTGGCCTGATCGCGGGCGTGCTGACCGCCGGCAGCGTCGCTGGAACAATTCCAGCCGCAATTGTATTGGAGCGCTTTGGTATTCGCAAGACGCTGCTGGGCGCGTTCGCCCTGATCGCATGCCTTTCCGCGTTGCGCGCCTGGATCGTCTTCCCTTCGGCGCTACTCGTGTTTGCGTTCGCAGCCGGTCTTGTCACGTCGGTGTGGGCCGTGGCTATTTCTCCAGCCGTCGCTGGATTGACGAACGAGCGTAATCGATCCACTGGTTTCAGTCTCGTCTTCTCCTCGGGAATCGCCATCGGAGTCTTCGGAGGATTCGTCGGCGGCCATCTTCCCGGATGGCTTCAGCGTCTGCAGTTCGCGGCATCCGCGACGGCTTCTTACCGCGACTCATTGCTGCTCAGTTGCGGAATCGTGCTGCTGGCCTTGCTGCCGCTTTCTCGAACCAGCTTCGCCCCGGTCCCGAAGAGCGGGCGAAGAATTCATCGTCCCAGCCCACTCCTGGTTCGTTTTCTCATCGCCATGGCCGTGTGGAACCTGGGAACTGGAGCGTTCAATCCGTTCTTCAACGTCTTCTTCGTTCGCCTGCATTTTCCAATGGAGCAGATTGGCTCGCTGTTCTCGGTTTCGCAGCTCATACAGGCTGGCGCGGTCTTGCTTGCTCCATTCGCGCTCCGTAAATTCGGCCTCACACGCGGGATTTCCGGGATGGAATTGGCCACGGCGCTCGCGATGGTCTGCCTTGCCTCCGCAAAAGGCCCGGGCTGGGCGGCGGGCGCGTATATCGCATACATGGCGGCCCAATATATGAGCGAGCCCGGCATGTACACGCTGTTGATGGATCGCGTCTCCCCGGCCGAACGGAACAGCGCATCCGCGCTCACATTTCTGGTTGTGTGCGCGGCGCAGGCGATTGCGGCGGCTGGAGCGGGCGCGCTGCTCGATCGCTTTGGATACGCTCCCGTGCTGATCGCGGCGGCATTCATCTGCGTGATAGCGGCAATTCTGTTTCGCGCACTGCTTTCGGGCGAGAAACGAGATCTGCCAGTAGACGCGTGATCCGCTCCCGGTAAATCTCCACGCGATAGCAACGCTCCCACAACCGGCGCGCGTGCAGCGCTACCGAACGCAGCCGCGCGGGTTCTTCCAGCAGTTCGTCCACACGAGCCGCCAACGCATCAGGCGTGGCTTCCGGAACCAGGAATCCGGTCACGCCATCGTCGATCGCCTCCGCGACTCCACCGGCCGGGTAGGCAACCACCGGAACGCCAGCGGAGAACGCTTCCAGCATTACGCGCGGCAGCCCCTCCTGCTTGGATGGAATCAGCAGCAGATCCAGATCCGCCAGCACCGCCGCAATGTCATCGCGCCATCCGAGGAAATCCACGGGCAGACCTTCCGCCATCCTCCGGACTTCATCGAAATAGTTCAGAGTTTCCGGAAGGGGCGCACCGCAGATGACGAATTGCGCGGCGGGTGTCGAATGCGCGATCAAGTTCGCCGCGCGCAAGAAATCGGCCTGCCCTTTTCCGGGAGCGATCCTTCCGATGATTCCGATCCGGCAGCTTTGTGCGGCGTCGAACTTTCGTTCGCGAAAGCCCTGATCCGAAGTGCCATTTGATACGACGTGCAACCGTGGCCCGGTTACAAACGAATGAAGAGGCCCGGCGACGAAGTTGCTGCAAGCGATAACCGTCGCTCTTGAGCGCCGGATGCTCCATCCGAGCGCGCGGGTTGCGGAGTTCTGGCCGATGTAGTTATGCGCATGAAAGAGAACCGGCACGCGCCGGCCGATCGCAAGAGCGGCCCCGGGCAGTAACCTCGGACCGTTGACGTAAACCAACTCAATCCTTGCGTTCCTCACCAGTTTCGCAATGACATGCGCCTGACGTGGCACGTCGAGCAGAAATTTCGCGAAGTCGCGAGCGCTCTTTTCACCGGAGCGGTAAGGCCCGCAGACTATGGGATAAACAGTTACGCCTTGCGAGCGAAGCCGCTTAATCAGCGGCCCATGTCCAGGCACGGCCGCGTGCGCGCGCCAGCCCAGGGCGCGCACGGCCGGGAGCAAATCCAGCACGCAAAGCTGAGCCCCTCCGATCTCACTGTATTGATCGAGAAACAGAATGTTCATGGCTCTCCCCGCGTGCAGCCAAGGCCAGCACGCAGAAATACACGGGCAGCACCCGCCAGTAAGTGAGCAGGTCGGCGGAAAGCATTTGTACTACTTGCCCTGCCCAAAAGCAGAGCATCCAGGTCCCACAAAAAGAGCGGCGTGCATCAGATGCGCGGCTTGCGCGATAGGCGGCCCGCAGAATGACGGCGTTCAGGCAAACGACGGCGAACAGCCCAATGATTCCGGTCTCCGCCAGCATGCTCAAGTAGGTGTTATCCGCGATGGCCGTCGTGCCGATGAAATGAGAGTACGGCAGCGTTTTGTAGCCGACGCCCAACACCGCGTACCAGGGGTGCGCAAATAGAAAATCCCGCAATACTTCCCAACTCCTCAGCCGCCCCGAAAGCACGGCGTTCGGAGATTCGACGAAATATTCGACAGAGAGGCGCAGGCGCATCCAGTATGCTTCCGTGAACACCGGGAACGCGCCCGTCAGAATCGCCGCGCACGCCGATGCGAAGACGATCAGACTCGCGAACCATTGTCCGACGCGGATTCGCTTCCGATGCAGCCAAAGCAAAACAGTCAGCGCGACGCCCAGGTTCAACAAAGACGCCCGCGAATACGACAAAACAAGCGCGGCCGCGAGCGCCGTTCCTCCAGCCAGCATCGCGGCGATTGGGACCGGCCTCTCTTTGCGCGGCCGGAACAAAGCAACCGCAATCATCAGCAGAAAACACGCGCAGAGATTCCCCAGCGTGCTCGCCTCATAAAAAAATCCTTGCGCGCGGCGAAACACGCCCGTGTCGAGCCAGATGAACTGCGGCCCGTAACCGGCCGGAGCGGGAAACTGAAAGTAAAAATCCACGCAGGCGAACAAGGCAGAGGCCGAAGCGGCCCAGAACAGAATGCGAATGAGGCGAAAGGAATCCTCCCGCACCGCCGGACCGTGTCGAACATAGAGGAAAACATAAACGGAGATCCCGAACAGCAGCACGCGCGCAAAGCTGCCGGCGGCGATCACAAAGCCGGAGTAAAGCGCCGCCATCGTTATGCTGCCGGCCAGGACGGCGAAAAGAGCGAGGATCGTCATCGTCAGATCGTCGCTTTGAAACTGCCATTCCGAAAGCCGCAGCAGACCGATAAACACGCCGGCCGCCGCAAACAGCAGCGCAACGTGAGGGCCTGAATTGCCGATCGCGAAGGGTAGCGGCGGTAACAGTAGAGCGGCCAGCAAGAATAGCAGAAGCCAGCGGCGGGCCCCATTCAGGACCCACCAGATTGTCGGGATCAGGATAAGCGGCGCGCACAGGGCGGCCTTCAAAGCAATGCCTGGAACGATCGCAAAGGCCGCGGCATACAAGCCCAAAGCCGCGCCCGCGATTATCTGCCGGCGCGCGGCCGAGCCGGCCGCGGACATCATGCGCGCAGGCCGCGCTTCACCGGTGGATTGAAGGCGACCGCCCTTCTTCGATAGGCAAACCCGAAACTCACATAGACGACGGACGCCACGAAAGCGAGAAACAAAGCGGCGACTACATTCAGTGAAATATTCGGTGAACTGGGCCGCTGCGGAACGATACCCGGATCGATTACCCGGAGTCGTTCTCCTCGCGCCCCGGCCGCCGCCCGCACCTCGCGCAAATGCGTATCCGCGCTCTCAAGCGCAGCCTGGGCCATCTTCAAGGCCGCCTGCAACGCCCCCTGCCGCGCGTTCCTTCGCGACAAAATCGCGCTTTTCTCCGCAATGGCTCGCTGGAGTTCCTGGGTTCGTTTGGCAAGGACTGAGGCGCGCGCGCGCGCGGCTCCAAGCTGCTGGGCGTCGAATGAGTCGGTGCTCTGCTTCTGCCGGTCTTGATATTCCGCGACCCCGGCTTGGGCATCCACCAAGTCCTGGTTGAGCCGGGCGATGAGATCGGTATCCGCATCGATCTCCGACTGCAGGCCATCCACCGGCTCCTTCGTGGCGCTCGCCGTCCAGGCTGCTTGTGCGTGTTTAAGTTGATCCCGCGACTCAGCAGTCTGCCTCTCGGCCTCCGTAATTGAATCCTGATCGGCGGCCACGTTTTCCTCGCGGCTCATGCTCACCGTCTGTTCCGCCATGTACTGCACGAAACCCTGCGCCGCTTTCGGGTCCGGTAGCGTCGCGCTGATTTCGAGTATCTTGGTGTCGCGTAGCTTCGAAACTTTTAAGACCCGCCGCTTCTGCGATTCGATTGAACTGGAGGCTCCGGCGAGATGAAATCGTTCCGCGGCGCGGAGAAACAGCGTATCGCTGGTGGCAAATCGTTCGTAGGTGCGGAGCGATTCGAGATACACCGGACTTACCGCGGTTGCCGTCCGCACATCGTTCCCGCCGGGAGGCTCGATGATAATGGTGGCCGTGGCCGTGAACCGTTTTGGAAGCAGCAGACTCACGATCAGGGAAATCAGGACGGCGGCGCCGCACGCGATCGCGACCACCCGCCATCGATCCCGGAGATAATCGACGTATTCGAACGCATCAAAGGATTCGCGCATGAGGCCTCCGCGCCGGATCTCCGCCGATCCAATCGGTTTGCGGCTCCTCGTCTGCATTACCGCGGCGCTGGTTCCTTTGACTATAACTCCCGGCTTTCTTTTTTATTTCGATATCACCCCAAAGATCATCATCCTCCTGCTGAGCACGTCCCTGATGTTGTGGTTCTGTAAACAAAACGTAAGTAATTTCCGCCACTTACTGGCGGATCGTATTGGCCGGTGGTTTATGATGCTCGTTTCCATCGCGTGGCTCTCAACTGCGTTATCCACCGCGTTGTCAAAAAATCCCGAGCTCTCGCTCAACGGCGGCAATTGGCGGCGATTCGGTTTGATAACGGAAACGGGCCTGCTGCTGTTTACGCTGATAACCGCGGCATGGCTATTTCGAAATCGCGAACGTACCCGATCGCTGCTGCGGAGCTGCGCGGTTACCGGAGCGCTGGGCGCTTTATACGGAATCGCTCAATATTTTGGATTGGACCCGTTGCTGCCGGCGAAAGCTTATCAAGCCGGCGAGGGACCGTTCACCATCGTGCGCCCGCCCGGCACGCTCGGCCATGCGGATTATTTCGCGGCGTGGTTGGTGGCGATCGTGTTCTTCGGCCTTGCGCTCGAACGGATGGAACAAGCGCGATGGCGTAAAACGTTCGCGCTCTCGACGTCGGTTCTGGCAGCCTTCGCGATCGCGTTGAGCGGTACACGCGCCGCTCTCGTGGGCCTGTTTGCAGGGGCGGTCCTGACGATCGTAGTCTCGCGCCGGAAGCCTGGAAAGCGCATGCTGTTGCTAAGCGGAGTCATGGCTGCGCTTTTTGCAGTGTTCTTTTTTTCGTCAGCGGGATCGAAGCTGAGAGCAAGGCTGCACTGGTCGCTCGACGACCCGCGCGGTGGCGCCCGTCTTCTGCTTTGGAGAGATTCAGCGGCAATGGCCGGTGCCAGACTCCTGACCGGTTTCGG
>Ga0134128_10003732_pt1 | contig 18616 bp, 16 predicted proteins | sample KB31754_FD_96462 | JGI IMG/M metagenome (GOLD analysis project Ga0134128, IMG submission 96462) | Terrestrial soil microbial communities with excess Nitrogen fertilizer from Kellogg Biological Station, Michigan, USA - KB3-175-4 | ecosystem: Environmental > Terrestrial > Soil > Unclassified ... | reverse complement strand
TGGTGACGCCGAGGCGGTCGCCGTACATGCCGCGCGGGTCGCGGATGCCGCGGTTGCCGTCGATGGTGTATCCGACCGGTATGGAATGCACGATCTGCCGATCGGGTCCGACATCGATACTGCGGCCATGCTCCAGCACCCGCCTCAGATCGTTGTCTCCCACCTCGTGCCCGGCGATGGCGACTTCGACGCCGATGGTTTGCGAACCGGGGAAGCCGCCTGAGAGATTGACCACCACTTCGTCGATGGTCTCGGCCGACATCTTCTCGGCTGCGTGGACCGCAGTCAGGATGGCGAGTTCCGCCTCGTCCATGTTGACCATGGCGCCGCCGCGTACGCCGCGGCTGAGCTGATGGCCAATCCCGATCACTGCCGGACGGCCGTTATCCTCGACCTTGGCAATGAGACAGCAAATCTTCGACGAGCCGATATCGAGAGCGGCGATCAGTCCTTTGCGCGTGGTCAGTCGCGGTTTCCGCATCGTTTTTTCTTGTTGCCCCCTCAGATCCCCTCGTTGGTTCAAGTGCTCTCGCCCGGTCCCTGCGGCGCCTTGGCCGCTTCTGGCGTCAATCCCACGATCACGCGATCCGGCTGCCGCAGATCGATCGCGGTGATTGCTTTGTTCAACAGCCTCGTCTCGCGCTCCATCCGTGCAAGCCGGTGCCAGGCCGCATCCATCCCTTCTTCGGGCAGCCGCACCTCGATTCCGCCTTTCAAGCGCAGATTCCAGCGGCGGCCGGAAACCAGCACCGCCGCGTCCACGGCCTTGCTGATCGCGGGTTCGCTCGCGACCAGGTCGAGAATCTCCGCAGCCCGCCGCTCGGCGCCTTCACCCACCACAAGTGGCCGATCGGCGAAACGGCCGACATTGTCCTTGACAATGACCACGCCTTCTCGATCGATCACGGAGAGGCGTTGTCCAAGCTGCCAAAGCGCGAAGGGCTTACGTTCCTCGACTTTCACGCGCAGCGTGTCCGGCAGTTGCCGTTCAACTTCGGCCGATTTGATCCACGGCAGGCCTTCGAGCCGGGCCTTCGCCGCGGCGACATCGATGTCCAGCAACGGTGCACCGCGCTCGGCTTTGAGCGCGGCGAGAATGTCACCTGATTTGGTCTCGACCCTGCCTTCGACCAGAACATTGCGGACCCGGAATCCCGACTGAGCGGTGATCTGAATCAGTCGGTTTGCCACGAGCGTCACCTGCTTGTCCGCCCAGCCGGACTCCACCGCATAGGTCGAGCCGGAAATGGCGGCGGCGCTGGCGATGCCATACGCCGCAAGCCGCAGCATGCGGCGCGTCAGCTTCGCGCGCGGGCGGCGGCGCGCCGCAGCCGGCCTGCTCTTTGCGCGCGGGAGTGACTCCGTCCTCATCCGCATCGCGCTTGCTCCGCAATCCAGCCGACCAGCTCGCTGAAAGAGATGCCGAGATAGCGGGCTTGTTCGGGCACCAGCGACAACGGGGTCATACCTGGCTGGGTGTTCACTTCGAGCAGATAAAGGCCGCTCGGATTGTCTTTGCTGTCGTCGTAACGGAAATCGGCGCGCGAGACGCCGCGGCAACCCAGCACTTTGTGGGCAGTCAGCGCGCTTTGCAGCGCAGCCTCGTAGACAGCGGGCGGCAGCGGCGCCGGCACCAGATGTTCGGTGCGGCCTTCGGTGTATTTCGCCGTGTAGTCGTAGAAGCCTTGGCGCGGGCGCAACTCGGTGACAGCGAGCGGCCGATCGCCCATCACGCCGACGGTGAGCTCGCGGCCCGGGATATACGGCTCGACCAGGACCTGGTCACCGAACGGCCAATCGATGCCGGAGAAGGGCAGGGCATTATCGCCTTGACGCACGATGGTCACGCCGACGCTGGAGCCCTCGTTGTTCGGCTTGACCACATAGGGACGCGCCAATACATCGCCGGCCTGCACGGCGCTGCGATGCACAAGCTGACCCGCCGGGCAGCGCAGACCGGCCGATTCGAACAGCCGCTTGGCCACCGTCTTGTCCATGGCCAGCGCGGAAGCCAGAACGCCCGAATGCGTGTAGGCGATTCCGAGCCAGTCGAGGACGCCCTGAATCGTGCCATCCTCGCCGTAGCGGCCGTGCAGAGCGTTGAAGACGAGATCGGGCTTCGGATTGAGCGCTTTCAGAACGACGGTGAGATCGTCCCGTACATCGACGGTCGTCACTTTGTAGCCGGCCTCGGCCAGTCCGGCGGCGCATTCACGGCCACTGACCAGCGACACCTCGCGTTCGGCGGAGCGCCCGCCCATGAGCAACACCACCCGCTTCATGCGCTACGCTCCCGTGGAATTCCGATGCGGCGTATTTCCCATTCGAGGACCACGCCGGAGTGACGCTCGACGCGGCGGCGCACTTCCTCGCCGAGGCTTTCGATGTCCTCCGCGGTGGCCTCGCCCGTATTCACCAGGAAATTGCAGTGCTTTTCCGAAACCATGGCGCCGCCGCGCTTGAGGCCACGGCAGCCGGCCCGGTCGATCAATTCCCAAGCCTTGGCGCCTGGAGGATTGGCGAAGGTCGATCCGCCCGTGCGCGTGCGGATGGGCTGCGAGGACTCGCGCTGCGCCTGGATTTCGGCGATCTCCGCCGCAATCCTTGCGGGGTCGCCCGTGCTGCCATGCAGAACCGCTGAGAGGAAGATCCAATCCTCAGCCACCGCGCTGTGCCGGTAAGACAGGCCAAGATCCGCGAGCGACAGGCGGTGCAAGCCGCCCTTGCCGTCGAGCGCATCGGCGGTTTCGGTCACATCCTTCATTTCCAAGCCGTAGGCACCGGCGTTCATGCGCAGCGCGCCGCCGATGGTGCCCGGAATGCCGGAAAGGAATGCGAGGCCGGAGACGCCCGCATCGCGCGCAGTCATCGCCACCGTCACGTCAAGTGCACCGGCGCCGGCAACCACCCGCGGGCTCTCTCCGGGAATGACAGAGATCTCGGAGAACCCGCGGCCCAGGCGAATGACCACGCCCGGCACGCCGCCATCGCGGATCAGCAGGTTGGAACCGACGCCGATCACGGTGACCGGCACATCGTCCGGCTTGTCGGCGAGGAAGGCGGCGAGATCGTCGCGGTCCGCGGGCCGAAACAGCACTTCGGCTGGCCCGCCGACGCGAAACCACGTCATCGGCCCGATCGGCGCGGCTTCGGTCAGCCGTCCGCGCACGGGCGGCAGGCGTTCGATCAGCCGGCGGGGCGAGAACGCCGCCATCATGCCCCAGCCCTCTTGCTGGTTGACTGCAAGGCTCTCAATTCATCTGGGAGTGCGTGCGCCCAGTTGGTGATGCTGCCGGCACCGAGGCAGACGACGAGATCTCCCGGCCGCGCCAGCGCATTGATCATTGGCGCCAGTTCCGACGGATCTTCGAGGCTGAGGACAGTGCGATGGCCGTGAGCGATCAGACCGGCCACCAGCGCCTCCCGGCTGACGCCTTCGATCGGCGCTTCGCCGGCCGCATAGACATCCGCGACGATCACCGCGTCGGCATTGTTGAAGCAGGTGCAGAACTCTTCGAACAGATTGTGCAGCCTGGTGTAACGGTGCGGCTGCACCACGGCGATGACGTGGTTGCTGGTGGCGCTGCGGGCTGCGCGCAGCACGGCGGCGATTTCCACCGGATGATGGCCGTAATCGTCGATAACCGTGATGCCGCCCGCCTCGCCCGTGCGGGTGAAGCGGCGCTTCACACCGGAGAACCCGGACAGCGCCCGACGAAGCGCGTCCTCGGCGATCCCCATCTCACTGGCGATCGCGATCGGCACCAGAGCATTCTGGACGTTGTGGACGCCGAACATCGGCAGCGTCAGTCCGCCGATCGAGCTTTCGCTGCCATGCAGGCGATCGGAAATCACCACATCGAAACGCGAGCCGCCCGGGCCCAGCTTGACATTGACCGCGCGGATATCCGCTTGCGGGTTCATGCCATAGGTGACGATGCGCCGGTCAGAGAGGCGCGCGATCATCGCCTGCACCACCGGGTGGTCGATGCAGAGCACGGCGAAGCCGTAGAACGGGATGTTCTGGACGAAGTTCTCGTAGGCCCGGTTCATCGCCTCGACGCTTCCGTAGAAATCGAGATGCTCCGGGTCCATGTTGGTGACCACCGCGATGGTCGCCGGCAGCTTGACGAAGGTGCCGTCGGATTCGTCGGCTTCGACGACCATCCATTCGCCGGCGCCGAGGCGCGCGTTGGTGCCGTAGGCATTGATGATGCCGCCATTGATGACGGTCGGATCGAGATCGGCGGTCTCGAACAGCGCCGCCACCATCGAGGTGGTGGTGGTCTTGCCATGGGTTCCGCCGACCGCCACCGCCCATTTCAGGCGCATCAGCTCGGCCAGCATCTCGGCGCGGCGAACGACCGGCACCAGTCGTGCGCGGGCCGCCAGCACCTCAGGATTGTCCTGCTTCACCGCAGAGGAGATGACGACCACCGCGGCGTCGCCCAGGTTTTCCGCTTTGTGGCCGATCGCGATCGGCACGCCGATGGTGCGCAAGCGCTTCACATTGCCGCTTTCCGTGACATCGCTGCCCTGCACCGAATAGCCGAGATTCTTCAGTATCTCGGCAATGCCGCTCATGCCGATGCCGCCGATGCCGACGAAATGAATGGTGCCGATATCGAGCGGAAGCGCCCTCATGCCGCCGCCTCCTTCGCCACTCCGTTGCCGCGGATCACCGATTCGGCGAGATCGGCGAGGCGGGTGGCGGCGTCAATGCGAGCGGCTTCGCGCGAGCACAGTGCAGCGCGCGCCAATGCCTGAGGTTGCGCGAGTAGGGAGAGCAGGCGTTCGGCAAGGCTCTCGGCCGTAAACGCGCGCTCCGGGATGAGCCAGGCGCCGCCAGCCTCGCTAAGGAAGCGGGCATTGGCCGTCTGGTGATCATCGGTAGCGAGGGCGAACGGAACGAGGATCGCAGGCCGACCGGCGGCGGTGAGTTCGGCAATCGTCGATGCGCCCGAACGCGCGATCACCAGGTGGGCGGTGGCCAGGCGCTGCGGAACGTCTTCGAAGAAGTTCGATACCTCGGCGACGATGCCAAGCCGGGCATAGACCTCTCGCACCCCTGCAACGTCGTCGGCACGCGCCTGCTGGCTGACCGCCAACCGCGCCCGCAGGCTCTCCGGCAGGTGAGCCATTGCGCCCGGGATGACTGATGCGAAAATGCGTGCGCCTTGGCTGCCGCCAAAGGCCAGCACGCGGATCGGATCATCCGCCTGCAACGGAACATACGGGCCGACCCCCGCGATCGCCGGACGCACCGGATTGCCGGTCAGCACCGCCTTCCCGGCAAACCCGTTCCTCAGGCCCGCAACTTCGGGAAAAGAGGTGGCGATCTTAGCCGCGCGCGGCGCAAGCATGCGGTTGGCGCGACCGAGCACGGCATTCTGCTCGTGTAACAGGATCGGCACCCCGGCTTGGCTCGCTGCGACGATGGTCGGCACCGACGCGTAGCTGCCGAAGCCGACTGCCAATTCCGGATCGAGTCGCGCGACGATGCGGCGGGCCTGAAGCAAACCGAAAGCAAGGCTGGCGAAGGAGCGCGCCCGCCGCATCAGGCTCCTGCCGGCAACGCCGCTGGCGCTGACCCGCTCAACCGTCACCTCGGGGAGACGGTCGCTGAAATCCTTGCCGCGGCGATCGGTGATCAGCGCGATGCGGTGGCCGCGCTGCAGCAATTCGCGCGCCAGCGCCTCGGCCGGGAACATGTGTCCGCCGGTTCCTCCGGCTGCGAGCAGAACGAGCGGTCCAGGCGAAGCTTGCATCGTCATTACGCCTCCCTCGTTCCGACCCGACGGCGGGTGAAGGCCAGCAGCATTCCGGTGCCGAAGGCGAGCGCCAGCAGCGAAGATCCGCCATAGCTCAAGAATGGCAGGGTCATGCCCTTGGTCGGGATCAGGTGCAGGCTCGACGCCATGTTGATGAAAGCCTGCAAACCGAATTGCACCAGCAACCCGGTCGCGGCGTAGAGCACAAATAGATTCGTCTCCTGGAACAGCCGCGCAAAACCGCGCAACACAATGAACGCGAACAAGCCGATGATCATGAGGCAGGCAAGAACACCCAATTCCTCGCCGGCGACGGCAAACACGAAATCGGAATGGGCGTCGGGCAGCACGCCCTTCACCGTGCCCTCGCCGGGGCCGCGTCCGAACAGGCCGCCATTGCGGAACGCTTCGAGCGAGCGATCGATCTGATAAGTGTCGGCGCTGGTTGGGTCGAGGAAGCCGTTAACGCGCTGCGTCACGTGCGGAAAGGTGAAATAGGCGAGGACCAGCCCTCCCACGGACACCAATCCGATCACCGTCATCCACCGGATCGGCAGGCCGGCGGCGAAGAACTGGGTGAAGAACATCGCCGTCACGACCACCGTCATGCCGAGGTCGGGCTGCTTGATCAGCAAGGTGACGACCAGCAGGTAAAGCGCCAGCGCAATGGCGTTGCCCGACACATGATGTTGGCCGGAGCGCCGGCAGGCAAACATCCAGGCGGCGACGACGGCGAAGCTGGGCTTCAGAAATTCCGAAGGCTGCAAGGAGATGCCGGCAATGGAAATCCAGCGCGTCGCCCCTTTGATCTCGCTGCCCGCCACCAGGGTCAGCGCAGTCAAGCCGAGGCTGAGGATGAAGGTGACCACGGCGATCCGACGCACCGTGCGCGGGCTTGCCAGCGACATCGAGATCACGATGGCTGCGGCGACCGGGAGCAGGACGAGCTGCCGGCGCGCCAGATGGAAGCCGTCCAGCCCGATCCGGTTGGCGACCGCAGGACTGGCTGCCAAAGTCAGCAGTCCGCCGAAGACGATCAGCCCGGCGATAGCGAACAAGGTCCAGCGATCGACCGTCCACCACCAGCGGCCAAGGAGGCTGGTATCGGTGCGCGAAAACACCGTCATGGCGCCGTTCTCCGCGCGGGCGCCTGGGTATTTTCCTTTGCGCGATGAGCGAGAGCCTGGACGAGCTCGCGAAAATGCTCGCCGCGATGCTCGAAATTCTCGAATTGATCGAAAGAAGCGCAGGCCGGCGACAGCAGCACGACCACCCCCTGATGCCGGTCGCGGCGCGCCAGGGCCTGCGCTTGAGTAACTGCCGTATCAAGATCGCCGGAAAGGGTTAAGGGCGCCTTTCCGGATAAGGTTGCCGCGAAGCTTTGCATTGCTTCGCCGATCAGAAAGGCGTGGCGGATGCGCGGAAAGTAAGGCTCCAAGCTGGCGATTCCGCCTTCCTTGGGCTGACCCCCGGCGATCCACAGGATCGAGCCATAGCAGGCCAGAGCCTTAGCGGCGGCATCGGCATTGGTGGCCTTGGAATCATTGATCCACGGCACCCCGTCGATGACCGCGATCAACTCCTGACGGTGCGCCAGGCCCGGGTAGGAGGCGAGGCCGGCGGCGATCTCATCGCGCCCTAAACCCAATGCTCGGCACGCAGCATAGACCGCAGCCGCATTCTGCCAATTATGTTCGCCGGTGAGCGTCCTGACCGTGCGCAGATCGATGATTTTGGCGACGGGATCTTCCATGCCGTCGAACAACTCACCCGCCAGGCCATAGACTCCGCCCGGAGCCGGATGGGTGCCGGAGATCGGAATGACCCTGCGGTCGCCCAGTGCGACGAGTTGCGTGTAAAGCGCGCGCGAGGGTTCGTCATCGACGCCGATGACCGCCGTCTTTCCGGATTGCTGCGCGAAGACCCGCTGCTTGGCGGCGATGTAGCCTTCCATGCCGCCGTGCCGGCCGAGATGGTCCGGCGTGATATTGAGCAGGATCGCGACCTCGGCGGAAAGGGAAGGCGTGATCTCCAACTGGTAAGAGGACATCTCCAGCACATAGATGCCCTCCGCACCGAGCGCCGGGAGCTCAGCGGCCGGTCTACCGATGTTGCCGCCCACCTCGACGCGACGTCCGGCCTGACGCAGGACATGGCCGGTCAGCGCTGTCGTGGTCGATTTGCCATTGGTGCCAGTGATCGCGACGACGCGCGCTTCAGGACATGACTGAAGCAGCAGCTCGATATCGCCGATGATCGGGCAGCGGTGCTCCTTGGCCAGCGCCGCCACGGGATGCGGCTTGGGGAAGGTATGTGGGATTCCGGGGCTGAGCACCAGCGCTGCGGGTTTCGACCAATCGATGGCAGTGAGATCGGTAATCGCGATGTTCGAGAGCTCCGCATCGCGTCGCTTGGCCTGATCATCGTCCCAGGCCCAGACCGTGGCGCCCGAGCGGATGAGCGCGTGCGCGGCGGCCAAGCCTGATTTGGCGAGGCCGAGCACCGCGACCATCCGTCCCGAATATGAGGAGAGCTCAGCCATCGCTCCGCTCACCTCACCTTCAAGGTGGAAAGGCCGGCCAAGGCCAGGATGGAAGCGATGATCCAGAACCGGATCACGATGGTCGGCTCCGCCCAGCCCTTCTTCTCGAAGTGATGATGCAGAGGCTCCATCTTGAAGACACGCCGGCCGGTCAACTTGAACGAAGCGACCTGCATGATCACCGACACCGTCTCCAGCACGAACAAACCGCCGATGATCATCAGCACCAGTTCGTGCTTGACGATTACCGAGATGGTGCCGAGCGCGCCGCCGACAGAAAGCGAGCCGGTATCGCCCATGAAAACCATCGCCGGCGGAGCATTGAACCAAAGGAACCCGAGACTGGCGCCCACCAGCGCGCCGCAAAAGACAGCGAGCTCACCGCAGCCAGGCACGTAATGAATCTGCAGATAGCCGGCGAAGACGGAATTGCCGACCAGATACGCAATCAGGGCCAAGCAGCCCGCGACGATCATCACCGGCACGATCGCGAGGCCATCCAGTCCATCCGTCAGGTTGACGGCGTTGGAGGCGCCGACCATGACCAGGACTGCAAAGGGGGCGAAGAACGGGCCGAGCTGGATGAGCACGTCCTTGAAGAACGGCACCGCCAGATGCGTTTGCAGCTCCACCGGCAAGATCGCCGAGATGGCGAGCGCGGCGATGACGGCGATGCCGATCTGCAAGGCCAGCTTGAGCTTGCCGGGAAGCCCCTTGCTGTTGCGTTTCGTCAGTTTCAGGTAGTCGTCGCCGAAACCGACCACGCCATAGCCGATGGTCACCCATAGCACCACCCAGACATAGCGGTTGTTCAGATCGGCCCAGAGCAAGGTCGAGATCACCAGCGCCAGCAGAATGAGGACTCCGCCCATCGTGGGCGTGCCTTTCTTGGTGAGCAGGTGATTTTCCGGTCCATCGAGCCTGATCGGCTGGCCATCTCCCTGCTTCGATTTCAACCAGCGAATGACGCTGGGGCCGAGCAAGAAGCTGATGAGGAGCGCGGTCAGCACCGCTCCGCCGCTGCGGAAGGTGAGATAGCGAAAGAGGTTGAAGACCTGGACCTCACTGGCGAGCGGGGCGAGGAGATTGAACAGCATCGAGCTTCGCCCTCAACTGCCGCTGGCGGCACGTGAGCCGCGGGCCAGAGTCTTCAAGGCGTCCACGATCGGTGCCATGCGCGAGCCGAGTGAGCCCTTGACCAGAACCACATCGCCGGGCTTCACCGCATGGAGCACCATCGGCACCAGCGCATTCGACTCCGGCGCGTGCTCCACCGCCAAATTGGACTGGGTGGCCGCAGCGAGCGCGCGCATATGCGGCCCGCAACAAAAAAGGAGGTCGACGCTGGCTGCGGCGAGGGCCGTCGCAAGCTCTGCATGCAGCCGATCGGCATCGACCCCAAGCTCTCGCATGTCGCCCAGCACCGCCACACGGCGTCCGCCTTTGCCGGGCAGGGACCGACCGAGCACGGCAACGGCTGCGCGCATTGCGGCCGGGCTGGCGTTGTAGCTTTCATCGATAAGGGTGAAGGACCCTTGCGGCGTATCGATGACCAGCCGGGCGCCGCGCCCCTTCAGCAGCGCCACCTGGCGCAGGCTCGCGGCAGCTTCGTGGAGATCGATTCCGAGCAGCGCCGCCGCGCCGAGCACGGCAAGACTATTCTGCACGATATGCCGGCCGGGTACCGTGAGACGGTATGCCACGCGTGTGCCCAAAATCTCCGCCTCGACCTGGCTCGCTTCGGCGTCGAGACGGCAGGAGAGCAGCCGCGCCTCAGACGCTTCGTTTTCGCCAAAGCCGATGATGCGGTTTATGCCGGCAGCGCGCGCCGCCTGGGCAAGACGCTCGAAGTGTACATTGTCGCGATTGAGCACCGCCGCGCCGTCCGGCTCGACACCAAGGAAAATCTCCGCCTTGGCGTCGGCGATGGCTGCGAGCGAAGGAAAGAACTCCAGATGCGCCGGTTCAACCGTGGTGATCACCGCGACATGAGGACGGACCAACCGGGTCAGCGGCGCGATCTCGCCGGCATGGTTCATGCCCAACTCGAAGACGCCGTAGCGGACGTCGCGCGGCATACGCGCCAAGCTGAGCGGCGCACCCCATTGGTTGTTGAGGTTGCCTTCGCTCGCTGCCGTAGGACCCGCCGCGGAGAGCACAAGCCGCAGCGCTTCCTTGGTGCCGGTCTTGCCGACGCTGCCGGTGATTGCCGCGAAACGGGCATTGGAGCGGTTGCGCGCCGCCCGACCAAGTGCCTCGAGGGCAGCCATGGTGTCGGGGACCATCAACAACGGGGCTTCGGCGGCAAGCGCGGCCGGGCGCCTGCTCGCCACGGCGGCGGCAGCTCCGGCATTGAAGGCGGCCGCGATGAATTCGTGACCGTCGAAGTTGGGTCCGGCGAGCGCGATGAAGAGATCGCCGGGCTTGACGCTGCGGCTGTCGATGGACACGCCGCTCGCGATCCAGGCGCGGGTGTTGACGCCACCGGTGGCCCTTGCAGCTTCTGCCGAGGTCCAGAGCTCACCCTTCATGCAGGGCCTGCTTTCAGAGCCGATACGGCCGCGCGCGCCACCTCGGCATCGTCGAATGGGAAAACCTTGTTGGCGACGATCTGACCGGTCTCGTGACCCTTGCCGGCGATAAGGAGCAGATCACCCGCGCCGAGCGCGGCCACAGCCTGGCGGATTGCCTCTCCGCGATCGCCGATCTCGGTCGCTTGCGGTGCTGCGGCGATGATCTCGCGGCGGATCGCGGACGGGTCCTCGCTACGCGGATTGTCGTCGGTAACGATGACCCGGTCTGCATGTTTGATGGCAATTGCGCCCATGAGCGGCCGCTTGGCGCGGTCGCGGTCGCCGCCACAGCCGAAGACGACGACCAGACGGCCGGAGGCGTGCGGGCGCAGCGCCTTCAAGACCGTCTCCAGCGCGTCCGGCTTGTGCGAGTAATCGACATAGATGCGCGCACCGCTCGGATGCGTCGCGACGTGCTCGATCCGGCCGCGCACACCCTCAAGCGTCGAGAGCGCTTGGGTGGCGCGCGCCGGATCGCCCCCTGTGGCGATCACCAGTCCGAGTGCAGCTAGAGCATTCATGGCCTGAAAGGAGCCGGGGACCGGGAACAGCACCTCGTGGAGCTTGCCGTCCACGCGCAAGCTCAGCTTCTGGCCGGCATCGACGGGCTCAAGAGCCTCCAACCGCAGCGTCTTCCCTTCGCGCCCATAGCTCAGCACCTTGCCACGGCGCGAACGGACAATCTGCTCCAGGGTGTCGTATTCGGGCGCATCGGCGTTGAGCACCGCGGGCGCGCCTGCCGGCAGCAGTTCGGAGAAGAGGCGTTGCTTGGCTGCGAAATAAGCTTCCATGGAGCCGTGATAGTCGAGATGCTCGTGGCTGATATTGGTGAAAGCGGCGGCGGCGATTCGCACGCCGTCGAGCCGGAACTGATCGAGACCGTGCGATGAGGCTTCGATTGCAAGATGACTGACGCCGCTGTGCGCGATCTCGACCAGCCGTTCTTGCAAAGCGATCGGGTCCAGCGTGGTGAGCGAGAGATATTCCTGCTTGTTCGGCGCGATCAGACCGAGCGTGCCGAGGCTCGCGGCCTTGTATCCGAGCTTTGCCCAGATCTGGCGCGTGAAGGAAGCGGTCGAGGTCTTGCCACTGGTGCCGGTGACGGCGGCGATGGTTCGCGGCTGCTTGCGATAGAACCGCGCCGCCATCAAGGACAGCAGGCGACGGGGATTGGAATCAGTGACGAGCACCGCATCTGAATCCGGCAAGACTGTACCTGGACTCGCCAACACGGCAACAGCTCCGCGCTGCAATGCTTCGGGGATGAACTCACGCCCATCTACGCGACTTCCGGGTAGTGCCGCAAATAGAAATCCAGGTTGAACCATGCGTGAATCCGCTGTCAGGCCAGTGACTTCAATGTCCCTGCCGAGTCCCACCGTTTCGTTGCGTCCCTCGCTCAATTCGCTCAAGCGCAATCCGCGACTTCCTTTTCGCTCTTTCAGTCGTCTTTCACCGCAACAAGCAGTTTCGAGTCGGGGCCGGGAACCGTCTCCTCGGGTGTAACTGGAGCGATTCCGACCACCGGCGCCATGCGTTCGACGACGCGTCGGACCGCTGGAGCGGCGACCCATCCGCCGGTTGCGTAACCGTGGCTCTCCTTGTTCGGCTTCGGCTCGTCGACGACCATGAAAATGAGATATCGCGGCGCGTCGATCGGGAAAGCGCCGACGAAGGAGGAGAGAAGCGCGTCATGTTTGTAGCCATGCGCCACCGACTTCTCCGCGGTGCCGGTCTTGCCACCGACATTGTAGCCCGGAGCGTCGGCGCTGCGACCGGTGCCACGTTCAACGACCAATCGCATCAACTGACGCAGCGCCACGGAGGTTTCCGGCTTGATTATCCGGGTGCCGACGGCGGGCTGGTCGCGCTTGACGATGGTCGGCTGGATCTTAATGCCGCCATTGACCATTGCCGCGACGCCGCTGGCGACGTGCATCGGAGTGATGGAGAGGCCATGACCGAAACCTATCGTCATCGCCGCCAATTCTTTCCATTGAGCGGGACCCTGCGGCTCGCCGCGTTCGGGCAATTCCAGCGGGAGTGGCGAGAGAATTCCCAGCTTCTGCAGGAAGGCTCGCTGGCGATCCGGCCCGACATCGAGCGCCATCTTCGCCGCGCCGATATTTGAGGAATACATAAAGATCTCCGGCACCGTCAGCCACCGGTTCTTGGCGTGGTAATCAGAGATGGTGAATCGCGAGATCTTGATCGGATGGCTGGCATCGTAGCCGCTCTTCAGCGTGGTCGCGCCGGAATCGAGCGCCATCGCCATCGTGAATACTTTGAAGACGGAACCCATCTCGTAGACGCCGAGCGTCGCACGATTGAACCGAGCATCGGCCGAAGCGCGGCCCGGTTCGTTCGGGTCGAAATCCGGCAGCGAGACCATCGCCAGAATTTCGCCGCTATGGACGTCCAGGATGACGCCCGCGCCGCCGAGCGCCGAGAAGCTGGTGACTGCGCCGCTCAGCTCTTCGCGCAAGATATGCTGCAGACGGATGTCGATCGAAAGCGCCAGCGAGCTGTGCTCTTCGGCGAGATGCTTCTCGAATTGCCGCTCGACTCCCGCAATGCCGTGATTGTCGATATCGGTAAAGCCGAGGATGTGCGACACCAACTCGCCATGCGGGTAGACGCGCCGCTCCTCACGCTGGAAGGAGAGGCCGGGAATGCCGAGCCGGTTGACGGCATATTGCTGCTTGGGAGTGAGATTGCGCTTAAGCCAAACGAAGCTGCGGCCGGAGGACAGCCTGGCTTCCGCTTCATTCTGGTCGAGATCCGGAAGCACCTTCGACAAAGCCGCGGCGACGGAGCGCGGATTGGCAACTTCCTTAGGGTTGGCGTAAAGCGAGGCGGTGACGAGGTTTGTCGCCAGCACGACGCCGTTGCGGTCGACGATATCGGCGCGTTCGGTTTCGATCTGCGTCACCCGCGGCGCCTCGGCGATGGAGGGCTCGGCGCCGGAGGAGAGCAGGGCGACCGAGACCACCCTGCCGGCGATGATCAGGAACCCGGCGACGAAGAGCAGGCTGGTGACGAGAAGACGCGTGCGTCCGGTCTCCAGCGCCTGCTTGGTTTCGCCATCGAGCCGAATTGCCTGGCGGAGCTGCTGCGGCTCGGGATCGGCATGAAACGGACTGCACGGGCGCTCGCGTCTCATGGCACCGTCTTCGCTGTGGTATGGCTCGCCCGGTCGGGCTTTCTTGCCGGCACCGTCCGGCCGCCGTCGATGGGAGCGTCCGACGGCGGCAGGACGGGCTCGGCTTCTCCCGCTGCGCGGCTTGGGAGCGAGGCCAGATCGATCATCTGGCTGCCGCGCGCGGGAGACAGGTCGAGATAGCGCCGGCTCAATTTCTCAAGCCGCGCCGGCTCGTTCAGATAGGCCCACTCGGCCTTAAGCACATGGATGGCTTCCTGGTGTCGCAGGATCTTGCTGTCGAGCTGAGTAAGCTCGTGTTCGAGCGCCTGGACGTTGTATTTGAACTGCAAGGTTGCGTAGCCGGCGACGATGGTCAGCACGATCCAGAACAGGGTGATGGGGCGCAGCATCTCAGGTCATGCCTCTCGCCATGCTGGAGCATCCGTCCGTTCGGCCGCGCGCAGTCGAGCGGAGCGCGCACGCGCATTGCTGCGGATCTCCGCATCCGACGGCTTGATGGCGCTACGCGAGAGCAGCCGGAAGCTGGGCTCGCGTTCCATCGATGGCATCGGCATATGCCGCGAAGCTGCCGGAGCAGCGCCAGAACGAGTACGCAGGAAATCCTTCACCGTCCGATCTTCCAGCGAGTGGAACGACACCACCGCAAGCCGTCCGCCGGGGGCGAGGATGGACTCCGCCGCGACAAGGCCGCGTTCGAGCTCGCGGAGCTCGTCATTCACCCAGATACGCAAGGCCTGAAAAGTGCGCGTCGCCGGATCGATGCCGTCACGGGCGCGCGGTCCGGCTGCCCGGCGCACGATCTCGGCCAAGCGTCCGGTGGTTTCGATCGGGGCTTCCGCTCGGGCAGCGACGATGGCGCGCGCGATCGGGCGGGCGCGCCGCTCCTCGCCGTAAGTAAAGATGACATCCGCCAGATCGTGCTCGGATGCGCGCGCGATCAGCTCCGCGGCGGTTGGCCCCGAAGAGCTCATGCGCATGTCCAAGGGTCCATCGAACCGGAACGAGAAGCCGCGAGACGGTTCATCGAGCTGCATCGAGGAGACGCCGAGATCGAGCGCTACGCCATCGGCGGCATCGATGCCGCGCTCCTGCATAAGACGATCCATCTCGCTGAAGCGACCTTGGACGAGTTGAAGGCGCCCTTCGTAGCGCCGGACCAGCGCGTCGGCGCGGGCGATGACGTTGGGATCGCGGTCGATGCCCCAAACCCGGCAGCCGACGGCATCGAGAAGGCCTTGCGCGTAACCGCCCGCCCCGAACGTGCCGTCTATATAGATTCCACCATCCTTGGGCCGAAGGACGTCGAGTACCTCGGCGAGCAGGACAGGAGTGTGGCCGGACGGGAGCTTGTTCATCGCAGCCACTCCGTCTCGGCCTTCAATACGCGCCGTTCCGCAAGCGCGCGTACTCCGGCTTTAGACAGGAATTCATCCGCCGCCGACGGCTCCCAGATCGAGAAGCTCTTGCCGCCGCCGACGAAAGCGACCGCTTCCGTAATCTTGGCGTGAGCAAGGATGGTATCCGGCAGCACGATGCGGCCTTCGCCATCGAGAGGAAGCTGGATCGCGCTGCCGAACAGGGCGGCGGCAAAATCGTCCCGTTCCTCGGAAAATGTCGGGAGCTGATCCACTTGCTGGCTCAGCTCTTCCAGCTTTTGCATGCTGTAGCAATCGACCGCCGGCAGCTTGAAGGAGGGGATGGCGACAATGCCCTGCTCGAGCTGGCCGGCAAGGGCCGCACGAAAGCTTGCGGGTACCGAGACCCGGCCTTTCCGATCGATCCGATGGATATGTCTTCCCAGGAACAGCGCCATGTTGCGCGCCTGAGCGCTCCCCTTTGCGCCCCCTTAAAGGACCGGTCGGTTTTCTCCCTTGCCGACCGCTCCCAAACCCAGCCGAGAGGGTTTTCCGGGCGGTGCAGTGACGAGCATGGGATAGCATGGGTTAACATGGGCGTCAATGGGTTTACCCAGTAATTCTTTGGGTTCGCAGGTACTTTTCTGTGTTTATGCTCAACGAGAGAACAAGAACAAAACATGAATACAGTACAGTGGCGGTGTGCCCCCAAGTAACAATGCCGAATGATTGTACCGCAACTTGTTCTTGCTCTGTTCTGGGTCAGATCGCAGAAGTCAGAAGTCAAAAGTCAGGACGGGAGGGTGCACATGTTGGTGCGCCGAACGCTCCAAGCATTTCTGACTTCTGTTTTCTGATTTCTGACTTCTGATCGCCAGACGGCCTGTAAGCCGGGTTCTGTCCTGCCCTAGGGCAGGGATGGCCATTCCTCTGGGACGCCGGTTGCCCGGCGCCTCGCGCGGCCTACCCGGGCGGCGGCTCGAAAACTAAGCTTGGGAGACCATTGCTGGCATCCCGTGCCGCCCCTATTTGGCCTTGCTCCCGGTGGGGTTTGCCGTGCCGTCCTCGTCGCCGAGGACGCGGGTGCGCTCTTACCGCCCCGTTTCACCCTTGCCGGTTGTCGCGATTTCTCGCAAGAGCCGGCGGTCTCTTCTCTGTGGCACTGTCCCTGGGGTCGCCCCCGCCGGGCATTACCCGGCACCGTGTTTCCGTGGAGCCCGGACTTTCCTCCCCCGAGCCTTTGTTAGAAGGTCGAGAGCGGCCATCCGGCCGTCTGGCAAGGGTGACATAAGCGCGCGCCGCCGCCGGGTCAATCGGGATCGTGCGTGCTTTCCGCCACAACGGATAAGTGTATTAATGATAGCTGATATTGAATCTCTCGCCGCATGGTTGAACACGCCCACACCTATCTGCCGCCGATCGAGCCGCGTGCCCAGCGCCCGTTATGGGTGCTTGTGATCATGGGCGCTGTCGTTATTGCCGGTAGCTTGCTCTCGACATGGCCGGGCCGCTGGGATGGCGACCCGATCCGATACCAGGCTCTCGTCGAGGCAGCGGGCCTATTCGAAGAGGGTCTGACCAAAGCGGCCTTGTCGGAGCTGGATGCGCCGGTCTTACAGCATTCGGCTGAAGCCTCTCTGCTAAGAGGCGTGATCGCGTTCTATGAACCAGATTCGAAAGCTGAAGAGGCGCAACGCTGGCTCGAACCAGCGGCGGAAGGAGGGGCGCCGGGAGCCGACACGCTCTTCGGCTTCCTATTGCTCCAGAAGGACTGCACGAGCTGCGCCAAAAAAGCCGCACATTGGTTCGAACACGCCCTTGCTCGCCGTGCCGATCGCAACGCCCGGCTGGGCTTGGCGATCGCCTTGACGCGACAACGTTACGCTCCGCATCTCCTCCGGGCGCAAGTGGATGCGCTTCTGACGGAGGATGGCCGAGATACCGTCCGGCTGGCAGCGCTCACCTTGCGCGGCAGTTTGGATGAAGGCCAGTACACGGCTACCGCATATACGGAGGAAGCGGCCAATCAGGGTTTTGCCTACGCGCAATATCGTCTGGCAACCCGTTATTTGCCTTATGGGCACCAAGCACAGTTGTGGCTGGCGATGGCGGCACTCCAGGGTGACCACAATGCTGTCGGACGGCTGGGCATCTCACCCGACCCTTCGATCATCCGCGAGGCGGAGCAACAACTGCTCGCCCTCGCCGCCGATCCTCAAACCGAGCTTGGAAAAGCCGCCGCATGGTGCGCCGGGCGGTTCATTCAAGACCCATCCCGAGAGAAGACCTGTCGATTGAAGGCGCTCGAGATCCGTATGGGCTGCGAATTGCCCGCGACGGTGATTGAGACCTTGGGAATGCACGAGTTTGAGCACTCCGAGGCCTACGATCGGTGCAGGACCAAAGCATTAAACGACTAGGCCGATAGTTTCGATGACGAAGAAGGCTCTGGATCATCTCGTATCTGCCTGGAAGTCGGCGCGCCAGGCGCTATTGGCGGTGGCGACAGTGCTTGCCTACGGGATGGTGTTTGTTGGCTCTGTATATGCGCAGACCTCACCGCCTCAGCCTCAAGCGATCGACGAGCTGGTCATAGCGCGAGCCGTCGAACTCTTCCTCGCTAATCGACAATACGAGGCCCTGCAAACGCTTGCTCCTGAAACGCTCGAACGCTCCGGCAAGGCCAATCTCCTTGCCGGCCTGATCTATCTGAATCGTCCGCACGAAAATCCAGATAAGGCCGGCCTTTTTTCGAACGGGCGGGTCGGCTCGGGGTGAGCCACGCCTACGCAGCGCTCGGGAATCTTATCCTCGGCGACGATTGTGTCGACTGCCCGGTGATGGCGACCAAACTCTTGTCACAAGCACTCGCAGACCATGACGATCCCGACGCGCGACTGGGACTTGCGTTTGCTTGGATCGACTTGGGGGAAAAGGAATCTGCGCAGGCAGAATTCGACCGGCTCCTTGAGGATCCGACGCCGCTCTATATCCGAGTCTTGGCAGCTTCGCTCGCCGGCGCGTTTCGCCTTGAATCAGATCCAAACCGTGCCGAGGAACTTTTGCTTTTCGCGGCCCGGCAGGGATCAGAAGGCGCGCAGGAAATCCTCGGGCTGTGGTATTCGCGCGAGAGCCGAACGCCGGAAGCGGAGTCGTCGCTGACGGGTGCGGTGGGACAGGGCGCCGAACTTGCCATGAAATGGTACCGAGCG
>Ga0134128_10003731_pt1 | contig 18619 bp, 18 predicted proteins | sample KB31754_FD_96462 | JGI IMG/M metagenome (GOLD analysis project Ga0134128, IMG submission 96462) | Terrestrial soil microbial communities with excess Nitrogen fertilizer from Kellogg Biological Station, Michigan, USA - KB3-175-4 | ecosystem: Environmental > Terrestrial > Soil > Unclassified ... | reverse complement strand
TTCCCGACCCAGGACGAACGACGCGGTACCCTGACATCAACCGTTTCGCAGCATCCAGCACCGTCCCACGCAGGTCCAAGGCGATCTGCGTCCTTATCAAGAAGGTAACGTTATTTATACAATGATATATAGTATGATCCTCTCGTATCTATTGAAGAACAGGTTGACCTCGGGAGAGCCATGCTGTATGGTAACACCGTATTTCACTCGTGCTGGTCCGGCGAGGAAATGCTGAAACTATACGGATCTCGCGATCGCATCGCGACCAGGTCCAGTTTGGAGTGGCATCCTGCTCGGTTGTTTCTCCCCTCGGTTCTCTGATCCCGTCATCATGCGATCAAACTGAAAGGATATTGTAGTGGATACGTCTGTTCATGTAGGTTTTCACGCTCTCGGTTTGTCCGAAGCTCTTTTGCAAGACTTGGCTCATGCAGGATTCGCTTCACCGACTCCCATTCAAGAACGAGCCATCCCTCCTGCGCTTGCGGGACGAGATGTCATCGGATGCGCTCAGACTGGGACGGGGAAGACCGCTGCCTTTGTCATTCCAATTATCGAGCGGCTCGCTCTCCTTCCGAAAGGACAGCCTCAGGCATTGATCTTAGCGCCGACGCGCGAGCTCGCATTGCAGACCTTGGCGACGATCGAAAAACTCGGACGGAGCCGACGCATTTCCGCGACCATCATCGTCGGAGGCGCGGACATGCAAGCCCAAGTGCGAGGTTTGCGACAACGACCGGATATCTTGGTCGCGACGCCGGGCCGTCTCCTCGATCATATGTGGAACGGCACCGTCCTGTTGTCGTCCATTAAGATGTTGGTGTTGGATGAAGCGGATCGCATGTTGGACATGGGCTTTGCTCCGCAAATCAACCAAATACTCGATGCCTTACCGGAACAGCGACAGACGCTCCTGTTTTCGGCCACCTTGCCGGCGGACTTGGCGCGGCTGGCCCAGGCCAGCGTGAACAGTCCGGTGCGTGTGATGGTGGCACCGTCTGCCACGACGGCCGAGGGGATCACTCAGGCGGTGCATTACACATCCCATGCCGACAAATCCGATCTTCTGTTGTCGCTATTGAAGGCCGATCAGGCTACTGCGCTGGTCTTCACCAGGACGAAGCATCGTGCCGATCGGTTGGGGCGCATGCTGGGTAGTGCAGGCCATCGGGTGGCTGTGCTGCATGGAGATCGGAGTCTATCCCAGCGACGCACCGCACTGGAAGGTTTCAGACGCGGAGCATTCCGTGTGTTGGTGGCGACGGATATTGCCGCCCGAGGGATCGATGTCGCGAATATCGGCCATGTGATCAATTTCGATCTTCCCAATTGCCCGGAAGATTATGTGCATCGTATCGGTCGCACGGCTCGGATGAAGACGACCGGTCGCGCCACAAGTTTTGTGACGGGCGAAGACTCTCATCAACTCCGAGAGATCGAGCGTTTGTTAGGGCACGCGGTCCCGCTTGCTCCAGGAAGCGAAGCTCCTTCCCCTGCGATTCCTGCCCCAGGTGGAAGTATTCGTCGAGATGGGCATCACTCGAGGAGTCAGGTGAAACGTTCTCAAACCCACTCCTTCCGCAACGCGAGAAAGCCCCATGTTGAGCCGTCATCGTATAGCGTTGCAACGACAATCCGTACATAAAGTGAAAAAATAGTTCGCGGAATCCGCCTTGTGAGATACAGTGTCCCTCACGAGGTGGATTTTCATGCAGACGATTCATCAGCCGGAAGTGGTAGGAAACAAAACCCGACGATACCCCAGAGTGCGTATCCCCATGCCCTTCAGCTGTTCCCTTTCCTCGCTAAGAACTAGATGGTGGTTTCGGAAACCGATCAGTGACGTTGGTGTGGTCTATGACCTGTCACTGCATGGCATATGCGTGAGTACTGACGCGGTCATCGAGCCGGGCGACCAGGTTTCCCTTGCACTCCGACTGACCAAGGGCGCTCCCCCAACGGAGGTGGAGGTGGCCACCGTTTGTTGGACGAACAATCAGTTCCATGGACTTGCGTTCAGAACGCTCTCGCAATCGTCGTTGAGACAGTTGACCGAGTACATGAATGCTTCAGGCATAGCGAAAGAGTAAAACATGATAGATGATCAAGACTTCAGATCCGGCAGTGGACAGGCTACCCAACAATTGCGCAAACACCCTCGGGTGCGTGTGTCGGCCCCATTTCCCTGTTCGTTGGCCAGAGTCGGTTTGCTGAGGACGGGGGCGGTCGAACAAGGTCTGGGGATCGTCTATGACGTGTCGACAAAGGGGGCGCGTGTCATGACGGAAGCGATAATCACACCAGGAGACCGAATTGTCATGAATTTGCGATTGCCCAATCAGGCGACATCAATGTTCATCGAAACCGCCACAGTCCGGTGGGGCAAAGAACAAACCTACGGAGTAGAGTTCGAGGGACTGTCTCCCATCGACAATAAGCATCTCCAGGCTTTCATGAACCACCAGTTCAGGTCTGGCCAGCCTCTAGTCGTCTGATTTTCCAGCCTTGCATAGTATTTCTGAATACCCTGAAAGCGCTCAGCGGTCATTGTCTTCACGTGTGGAGACGAACTGTTTGCGGAAGGTGACGACCTTCACGAGATAATCCCTCGTTTCTTGGTACGGCAGATTATTGCGCAATCGGTCATAGACGGCCGGTGGTTCGAGGCTATTGATTTGATTGAGAGCGGCTATGGAGTCACCGGCAAACGTTTTGAAGACGTTCCGAGGGCCTGTGTTATAGGCCGAGATCACGCAATACTCCCGCGAAACCTGATTGTCGATCTGCTCAAGCAGATTATATGACAGGACATTGAGATAGGCACTGCCGAGCTCAATGTTATTCTCAGGGTCGAACAGGTAATCGCGTGATGGAATCGCATCTTTCCCCTTGGCTCTTCGATAGGCATCCCGGCCTCCGCTGGTGGGAACCAGTTGCATCAAGCCATAGGCCGGGGCAGAACTCACGGCAAAGGGGTTGAAGTTGCTTTCCGTTCTAATGACGGCAAAAATGAGGCTTGGGCTGATCTTGAATTGCCCGGCAAATCTGGTGACGGTCGCCCGGTACTTGTCTGCTTGTCGGTTCGAGAAATTCGCGATCATCTTGATTTCGGCGATCAGCGCTCGCTTGGTCGTCCCGTTTTGGTCCACGATTCTTGTCTTCGCGCTCTCGAGCGTTGATGTCGCAAACCCTTCCGCTTGAGTCGGGGTGCGGATCGGTTGACCTTGTTCATCCAGCACCAGACCCAATAGATATGGAGGGTGGTCACTGGTCAGCGTGATCGGCTTGTCTGAAAAAAGATCGACGGAGCATGGATCGTCAGGTGTGAGCAAGGTCGTGACGATCGCGTTCTTAAGGCTTTCTTTCGGCGATTTGTCGTCCAATGTTTCCACCGCGAACGACCCGTTGTCGAAGTCGACGATGGTCCGGCTCAAATAATTCTGAGTGTATTTCACGTACTTCTTTTGCTCCGGGACCTTCACTTCCTTCTCGCCCCAGGTCTGTCTGACCCGGCCTGTCAGCGCGGTCATGATGGTGTTGAAATCTCGTTGGATCGTTCGCAGATCTCTGAGCACGGCCTCAGGGTCGCGCTGATAGACATCGACGCGCTCTTTGAGGATTTGTTTGGGGTCTTTGCCGGTGGCAATGTCGAGCACCGTCCTGCCGGTTCGGCTGCCGAGCACTCGCTCAGCGTTCGTCAGTACGCGGTCCGGAGATTCACATCCCGCGAGAAGGAGCAGTGAGGCCAAGAAAAGCGATGTGATCTGGATCATCAGTGCTCCATGCTGGGCGGAGAATTTTACACGGCTGTGGGTAGGGAGTGAACGGGGCTGTCTCCAGAAAGTCGGTTGTACCGGGTTGAACTTGACATTCCCCGTAGCTCGCTACGGGGTTGGCCTCTCCTTCCGAGAAGTCTTCGGAATTGAGTTCTGTGATACCCCGCAGCTTGCTGCGGGGAGCTTCATTTGAAAGAACTATTTGATGGCGACGGCTTTGACTTCTTTGTATGTCGTGAGGCCTTGCAAGACTTTTTGAATGCCGTCTTGCACAAGCGTCGTCATTCCTTCTTCAATCGCGATTTTCAGCATCTCTTCGGTGCGCGCCTTTTGTTGGACCATTCGCTTCATGTGGTCCGTACCCAAGAGGAGTTCATGTAAGGCGACCCGGCCCTTAAAGCCGGATCGGTTGCACGTTTCGCATCCCTTCCCACGGGACAGTCTGAACGTATTGTCTTGTTTGATGCCGAGCTTATCCCAATACTCAGGCTCATACCCCAGCCGAAGTTCTTCATACTCCTCTTTGCTTCCGATGTACTGTTCCTTGCAGTCCTTGCAGATCCGGCGAGCCAATCGTTGTGCGAGCACACCCAGCATGGCATCGGCAAAGCTGAACGGATCGCAACCCATGTCGAGCAAGCGGGTGACTGTTTCGACCGCGCTGTTGGTGTGCAATGTGCTCATCACCAGATGGCCGGTGAGTGACGCTTCGATGCCGGTGTCAGCCGTCTCTTTATCCCGCATTTCTCCCACCATGATGACATCGGGGTCGGCCCGGAGAAATGCACGCATCGCATTGGCAAATGTCAGACCGATCTTTGGCTGTACCTGTACTTGACGCAGGCCGTACTGCGTAATTTCAACCGGGTCTTCGGCTGTCCATATTTTGATGTCCGGGGTATTAATGTTGCCAAGGACTGAGTGCAGCGTAGTCGTTTTTCCGGAGCCGGTCGGTCCGACACATAGAATGATACCGTAGGGCTTTTCTGAAATCTCTTTAAGCACTTTGAGGTTCCGTTCCGAGAACCCCATCTTGTCGAGAGGCAGTGGTTCACTCGCCGCGAGGATACGCATGACCACGTCTTCGTTGTACCCGGCTGTGGGGAGGGTCGCGACGCGGAGCTCGATCTCTTTCGTCTCCGAAAGCTTGAATTTGATCTTCCCATCTTGAGGTTTTCGGCGCTCTGCAATGTCCAAGCTGGCCATGATCTTGAGTCGGGAGACGATAGCCCGTCGGTAACTCTGCGGAATCTTCATGTACTCGAAACAATCACCGTCGACTCGGAAACGGACTAGGGTTTCACGTTTTTCCCCGTACGGCTCGATGTGAATGTCCGACGCATTTTGGCGATAGGCATCGGCAATGATTTGATTGGCGAGACGGACGATCGCGCTGTCATTTTCATCCAATCCTCCGGCGGCAGCGGAGTCCTCTATCGCCTCGGCCTGTGCCTCGGTGACCAGTTCGCCGAGAATGTCGGAAACATTTTCGTCGAGCTTCCGTCCTCCGTTGTCACTCTGTCCGGTAGCCGAGCTCAGAAATTGGGCGATATCGCGGCGGAGACTGACAGCGAACCGAATGTTGAGGCCTGGGAACGTTCGCTTGATGTCTTGAACACGATCAAGATCACCCGGATCGTCGGTCAGAATCTCGATTGCCATGCGGTCTCGCTTGAGCGGCATCCAATGGTTCTTTTTCAGGTAATCGACATTGAGGTTCTTCAGCAGTTCTGCATCGACAAGGGTGCGTTCGCTGTATTCGATATACGGACACTTATAGAACTGGGCGAGTGATCTACCGATATCGAGTTTGGGGACCTTGTATTTTTCGATCAGAATGCTTTCCAGATCGCTCACCCCTTTTCGGGAGTCGGCGATGACCTGGTCGAGTTCATTCTGAGTGATCCGATTGGTACTGACCAAGAGATCGAATCTCGTGGGATTCTTTTTGGATGTCTTTCGGAGGTTGAAAAAAGCGATTCCCAGCGCTTTGGCGATCTCGTCGACGACTTCTTCGTCCTTTCTGGTAAACCGACTCCCGCTCTTTTTATTGAGCAGTTGGAGGACTCCCATCAGGTATTTATTGTCGGCGACGATCGGATAGGTCAGGACTTGGTTGGTCTTGAAGCCGGTGCGTTTATCGTAGGTCGTGTCGTGGAGCAGGGACGGATGGATCGCACGGAGTTCGGCGATGTTGTAGGCATCTGCGATATTAACGGGTCGGAGGTATTTGGCGCAGAAACCGGCGAGACTCTGCTCGGTAATAGGGATGCGGACTTCTTCAACACGGTCGATATGAAGGACTTTGAAAAAAATTTCCTTCTTTTCGGAGTCGAACGCAAAAAGCGTCAGATCTTCTGCGTCGAACAGACTGAGGATGTCTTTATGCAGATCGAGGAGTATTTGGTCGAGATTGCTGGCTGCATGAATCTGGGTGATAATACGTTTGACGTGCTCCGCGTGCTCGGTCTTTTGTTGCAGCTCGTGGACATTCTGAGTCATCGGCTTGCTGTGTACCATCGGACTGTATTTTCTCTGAGGTCGAGACGTGAATGAATCAGGTTGTACACCGGATCAGCAGGCGCCGATCCATGAATAGGTTACCAGATCCGAATCGAATTTCAGTCTAATGGAATGTCTTGGGAAGGCAAAGGAAAAGACATTTTGTGTCGGCCGATTTCCGAACAATGTGAGGCGGCATTCAATCGGAAGCTGATGCGTGGATCATGCAGCGGATGGATCGGCTTCGGTGGAAAGTTTGCTGAGATGGGTGACAAGATCACCAGGTGCGATGCGGGATTTAATTCCAGATCGCCGAATCTTGATCTCCACGACGCCGTCCGCCAGGCCTTTGTCGCCGATGACGATCTGGAATGGAGCGCCGATGAGATCGGCATCATTGAATTTAACCCCGGCGCGATCGGCACGGTCGTCCCACAATACTTCGATGCCTGCTGCCGCCAAATCGGTATAGAGACGTGCGGCAGCCTCGGTAGTCTTGTCCGATTGGCTGACCGTCAGGAGGTGTACATGGAATGGGGCGATGGGAAACGGCCAAATGATGCCCTTCTCATCGTGGTTTTGCTCGATCGCCGCAGCGGCAGTCCGACCGACGCCGATGCCGTAACAACCCATGATGGCGAGGCGCTCTTTGCCTTGGTCGTCGAGGATGGTGGCGTTCATTTTGTGGCTGTACTTGGTGCCGAGTAAGAACACCTGTCCGACTTCAATCCCTTTGGCGAGCGTGAGCACACCTGGTCCTCGAGGAGAAGGGTCGCCAGCTTGCGCATTGCGAAGATCTGTAAATAGTTCAACCACAAAATCACGGTCGAGATTGGCGTTCTGATAGTGGGTGTCGGATTTATTGGCCCCGATGACGACGTTTCTCATTCCTTTAATGGCGTGATCCGCCAAAATTCGTATGTGCCGCAGACCAACCGGCCCGGCGAATCCGAGCGGAGCCCCTGTTACATGTTGGACTGTCTCGGGATCGGCCAACACAACATCGGTGACCTTGAGTAGCCGCGCTAATTTGACTTCGTTGACTTCGTGATCTCCGCGAATCAAGACCGCGACGGTTTCCTCTCCCGCCCGGTACAATAAAGTCTTTACCAATTGCCGAGGTGTAATCTGTAAAAAGGCCGTGACTTCATCAACCGTCCGTCGTTGTGGCGTTGAGATCGGAGTCAGAGGCAGAAGAGACGCTGCATCAACGGCGGGAGGAGGAAGAACTTCCGCCCGTTCAAGATTGGCGGCATAAGAACCCTGATCGCTGTATGCCACCGTCGCTTCGCCCCTATCAGCCAGGACCATGAACTCATGCGATACGTCTCCACCGATGAGACCCGTGTCTGCTTCAACCGCACGAAAGGTGAGCCCGCATCGCGTGAAGATTCGGGTGTAGGCATCGTACATCTTCTGATAGCTGACCTTGGCGCCGGTCTCATCGACGTCGAAACTATACGCATCCTTCATGATGAATTCCCGCCCTCGCATGAGCCCAAATCGCGGTCGGATCTCATCTCGAAATTTGGTTTGGATTTGGTAGAAATTGAGCGGGAGTTGGCGATAGGAACGCACTTCTCGTCTGAAGAGATCGGTAATGACTTCTTCATGCGTCGGGCCCAGGCAAAAATCACGCTCGTGACGATCCTTGAAGCGTAGAAGCTCCTTCCCGTAGAAATCCCAGCGTGCTGTTTCTTTCCATAATTCTGCAGGGGAGGCGATCGGCATCAGCAGTTCCTGTGCACCGGCGCGGTTCATTTCCTCCCGAATGATCTGTTCGATTTTCCGGATCACGCGGAGACCAAGTGGAAGATAGGTATAGATGCCGGCTGCCACCTTTCGGATCAGTCCGGCACGCAGCATCAATCGGTGGCTGACGGTTTCCGCTTCGCCAGGATCGTCCCGTAGGGTAGGGATGAGTAACTGAGAGGATTTCATGAAAAGTTTAGCGGGAGAAGATGCGTTCCAAGTCGTTCCAGAAGGCGAAGATCATCACACTGACCAACAATACCAACCCCACTTGCTGAGCAACCTCTCGCTGCCGTTCACCGAGCGGTTTGCGCAGAATGCCCTCAATCAGGAAAAAGAGCAAGTGGCCACCGTCGAGGATCGGGATCGGCAATAAATTGAGAACACCGAGGTTGATGCTCAGGATTGCGATTAGGAACACGACGCTGGAGGCGCCCTGAGAAGCAGCCTCACCGGAAATATTGGCGATCGTCAGCGGCCCACCGATATTCTTGCTCGAAATATCGCCCACGATCATTTTGTAGAGGCCGATTGCGGTCAATTCGGTCCATCCCCATGTAGCTTCTAGTCCTTGATACACAGCCTCCGCCGCGTTGTCGGAGCGGATCAACGAACGTCCGGGTCCCGAGATGCCGATTTTTCCCACTTCAAGAGCCCGTCCGTTCGCTGTCACTTTTTCGCTGGTCGGCGTGACGGTCAGTGCGGTACGTTTTCCGTCGCGGAGGACCTCAAGTTTCAGCGGTTTCTGAGGATGCTCCCTTACCTGGGTGGTCATCTGCGACCATGTATAGATGGTTTGTCCTTCTATCGCGATCACTCGATCGCCCGGCTTGAATCCGGCCAATGAGGCGGGCGATCCATGCATGACCGAGGTGACGAGGGGAGGCGTTTCCTCAATGCCGATCGTGTACGGAGGTTCGTCTCCATCGACCCCCTCTCGGGTAACTGGAATAGGAGTCGCTGTCAGCGTTTTCAGCTGATCAGCTCGTCGGACTTCGAGAGACACCGGCTGGCCCTTGCTTTTGGAGACGATATCCAGCAACTCCGTTTTGGTCGAGATATCTTTGCCGTTGATCTTGACGATACGGTCGCCGACTTCCATGCCTGCCAGTGATGCAGGGGAGCCGGGAACCAAGGCTTCGACGTCGGCACTCAGATCGCGGAACGTCGGGACAAACAACGGCGCACCAGTGGACAACCATCCGGCGAAGATCAGATAGGCCAGAATAAAATTGAACCCCGGACCCGCTGCCACGATAAGAACCTTTCCCCACAGGCCCTGGTGCGAAAACGATCGCCGTCGGTCGTCGGGCGTTGTTGCCTCTGTCTCATCCTCTCCGAACAACTTGACGTACCCGCCGAGCGGTACGGCAGAGACGAGATACTCGGTTTCGCCGACCTGGCGGCCGAATAACTTCGGGCCGAAGCCGATAGAGAACTTGAGGACTTTCACTCCGACCCACCGAGCGGCGAGAAAATGGCCGAGCTCATGGAAGGCGACCAGTACGCCAAGAACCACAAGAAACCACCAGGCCTTCTGGAGAAGTAGCCACAACGTATCGGGGGACCAGGCAAGTACGGACGTCATCAGGAACTCCGTGTCGCGTGTATGATTGCCTACTTTAACATTCGCGGCTTGAAATGCAAACGATCGTCAGCGAGGTAACGCATGCACCAACGATTCGGCCTTTTCTCGAGCCCATCGATCAGCTTCCAGCGCATCATCAAGGCAGGCGATCTGCTGATAGGCATGAGCCTCCATCGTACTGCGAATGACCTGGGGGATTTCACTGAAGCGGAGACCATGATTGAGGAACGTCTCGACGGCGATTTCGTTCGCCGCATTCATCGCAGCAGGCATAGTGCCGCCGATTCGAAGCGACTCGTACCCGAGATTGAGGCAAGGAAAGCGATCATGGTCTGGTTTGCAAAAGGTCAATTGTCCGATCTCCGTCAAATCCAACGAGGGGAGGTCAAGGGCCATTCTGGCGGGATGGCGCATCGCATAGGAGATAGGGGTTCGCATATCCGGAAGTCCCAGTTGGGCGATCATAGACCGATCTTTGTATTCTACCAGAGAGTGAATGATGCTTTCTCGATGGATCAGGACATCAATGTTGGACTCGGGAATATTGAAGAGCCAGCGGGCTTCCACGACTTCCAATCCTTTGTTCATCAACGTGGCCGAGTCGATGGTGATTTTGGCTCCCATCTTCCAGTTGGGATGCTGCAGGGCTCGTTCCGGTGTCACATTCAGGAGTTGCTCCTGGGGCAGTGTCCAGAGGGCTCCGCCGGACGCCGTGAGAATCAATCGCCGGACATCTTCAATCCGATGTCCTTCCAATGACTGAAAGATGGCGCTGTGCTCGCTGTCGACCGGGAAAATCCTGACACCATGTTTTCGAGCCTCATCCTGCATCAACTTACCAGCCATCACCATCGGCTCCTTATTGGCCAGGGCAATGTGCTTTCCACTGCGGATGGCGGACAAGGTCGGAACGAGTCCGGCCGCTCCCACGATGGCCGAAATTACCAATTCGGCATCCAGCACCGACGCCACCTGTGTAATGCCTCCTTCGCCGGCCATGATCTCCACCGGAAGATCGGCACACCGGTTTCGGAGCAACGACGCAGAGGATTCCGTGGAGACCGCCACGGCTTCTGGCCTGAATTGGCGGATCTGCGCTTCAAGCTTGTCGATATTATTGCCGGCCGTCAATCCGACGACGCGGAATTCCTCAGGAAACCGTTGAACGATATCGAGCGTGTTGGTTCCGATCGATCCGGTTGATCCCAAGATGATTATCGACTTCATATCTCCTCTCCTCTCACTCCTCTTTTTTATAGAGGCGGTGACAAGCCGTGAACATACGCGACATAGTAGTAGAAGCTGGGGGCGGTGAACAAGAGACTATCGAGCCGGTCCAACATACCGCCATGGCCGGGCAGGATTCCGCCGGAATCTTTGACGCCCGTTCGACGTTTGATCATCGATTCGAACAGGTCGCCGAGAAGGCCCGTTCCTGTCAAAAGCACGCCAAGGATCAACGCATCCGACGGTGAGAGTTGTGAGGCAAACCACCATTGAGCCAATAATGCGGTACCAACGGCCAGTGCGAGCCCTCCGAGTACTCCCTCGACAGTCTTCTTGGGGCTGACCGACGGCAGAAGCGGGTGTTTGCCCCACAGAGTCCCGGCGTAGTAGGCGCCGGTGTCGGACGTCCACGTGACCACCGCCAGAAACAAGGCAAGGAATTCGCCGGACGGCAAGGCGCGGGTCGATACCACTGTGCTGAGGGGAAAGCCGACATAGAGCACACCGGAGAGGATAATCAGGGGCCCTTTCCACCGGTGATCAGTCCGATCGGATGAAATGGAAACAGCGATCGACACCACGAGCACCGAGGCAGCCAGAAGAGGAGTCAAAGCGAGAGACAAGTGATCGCGCGCTACGACCAGGACAAATACTGCAAGTCCGACTCCGACCGCGAGACGGTTGACACGAGGTTGAAAACAGATTTGATAGAACTCTATTAACGCAATGGACCCTACTGCGATCAACAGGAGCGTCAAGGCCCATGGAGCGAGGTATACGATGATGACATAGACCGTGGGGATAAGCACAGCTGCCGTATAAAGACGCCGGAGATCGAATTGTCGGGTGCGTGCTGGTGGGGTGGTCACGGATATCCAGCTGTGGACGATTGCTTCGGTGGTGGGTGAATGTCCCACAAGATTACGAAGACACGGTGCTCAGCACTCGGCCAAAGCGGCGCTCCCGTCTTTGATACTCGATCAGCGCGAGCAGGAATTCTCGTCGCCGAAAATCAGGCCACAAGGTCGGCGTGAAGCACAACTCTGTGTAGGCCAGCTGCCACAGGAGAAAGTTGCTGATCCTGGTTTCTCCGCTCGTCCGAATCAGTAAGTCCGGATCCTGGAGCGGGTGCGTGTAGAGGTACCGCTGGATCGTGGTTTCATCGATAAGGCCCGGTTGTACGGTTCCCGCCTGGACGTCCTCTATCAGAGTTTTCACTGCGTCGACGATTTCTGCTCGCCCTCCATAGCTGAGGGCGACCGTCAGGATCAGCTTATCGAGGTGCGCCGTTTCTTTTTCGGTCGTGCGAACCCAGTGTTGAGCCGATGGGGGAAGCAGCTCGTGGCGGCCGATGGCGCGGAAGCACACCCCTTGCTCAATCAAGCTGGCCCGTTCCGTGGAAAGGTAATGCTCCAAGAGCCTCATGAGCGCGCTGATTTCTTGTGTCGGACGGTTCCAATTTTCTTGTGAAAACGCATAGATGGTCAGAGCATGGATGCCGAGTTCCAGGCAGAGCGTGATCATCTCTCTGACGGAATTGATGCCTTCGCGATGGCCTGCGATACGAGGGAGACCGCGGAGTTCCGCCCACCGACCGTTGCCGTCCATGATGACCGCGACATGTTTCGGAAGCAGCTCCGGCTCCAACTTGGCGGTCAATTCGCTCTCGGACAGATGGTCGAAACTTGGAGTCGGGTGGTGTGCCATACGAGCTAGAGCACGCTCCTCATGTCCAGCGTAGGGGGAGAAAAGTGGGGAAAGTCTACTGTCGGGGGTATGGAATGTCAAACGATAACTCAGAAACGGCCTCAGTAACCCGGTCTGTGGCAAATCATCGCATTGCGACTGCGGAAATGAATGGGTTATACTCGCCCAGTAGCCCACAGAGACAAGGAGGCAACCATAAATATTATGCTCGAGCCGGTTCAGCTAGCCAAATTCGGTGTCACCGAACGCGAAGCCCAACATGCGCTCGATCGGCTGAACGTGAGGGATGTTGATTATGCGGATCTCTATTTCGAGTCCCGCACCTCGGAATCGGTTTCGATGGAGGAAGGTATCGTTAAACGTGCTGCGAAGAGCGTGTCTCAAGGGGTCGGGGTCCGTGCGACCGCCGGCGAAAAAACAGGGTTTGCCTACTCGGATGAATTAACGAAGAAGGATCTGGAGATTGCGGCCGATACGGCACGCTATATCGCCAATTCCCCCAGGGGGGATTCCTCCGTTCCGGTGCCTACCCAGCACCGACCGACCAGAGACCTGTATCCGATCGAACGAGAGAAGGCTGAGGTGGCGACGGCCGATCGTGTAACACTGTTGAATGAAATCGATGCCGAAGCCAGGCGGTACGATCCTCGCATCAAGAACGTGATGGCTTCTTTTAATACCGAATATAAGGTGGTGGCTGTCGCGACCTCTGATGGGGCATTGGTCGGCGATATTCAACCGTTGTCTCGTCTGCAGATCACCTGTATCGCCGAGGACTGTGACAATCGACAGGTCGGAAGCTTCGGTGGAGGAGGCCGGGTCGGGTTCGAGTATTACCGGGAGGACAATCGGCACTTGAGCTATGCGCGAGAAGCCGCGAGAGAGGCGATCCTTAACTTGTCTGCCGTGGATGCTCCGGCTGGCGTGATGCCCGTGGTGTTGGCCGGCGGGTGGCCCGGTATCCTATTGCATGAAGCGATCGGACATGGATTGGAGGCCGATTTCAACCGGAAAAAAACATCGGCCTTCTCGAATCTGATCGGGAAACGCGTGGCGTCGGATGTCTGCACCATCGTGGATGATGGGACTCTTCCCTTTCGCCGCGGCTCGTTGAATATGGATGATGAGGGAACGTCGACCAGCTGCACCACACTCATCGAGAAGGGCATCCTCCGCCGCTATATCACCGATAAGCTCAACGCCCGCCTCATGGGGATTCCCCTGACCGGAAACGGTCGGCGTGAGAATTACCAAAGCGTGGTGCTTCCTCGGATGACGAATACCTTCATGATGGCCGGTGAGTCGGATCCTCAGGACATTGTCCGGTCGGTGAAAAAGGGGTTGTATGCCGTCTCGTTCGGCGGTGGACAGGTTGATATCACCAATGGGAAGTTCGTGTTCTCTGCCAGCGAAGCCTACCTCATTGAGGACGGACGGATCACGACTCCGGTGAAGGGCGCCACGTTGATCGGGAATGGGCCTGAGATCCTCACCAAGGTGTCGATGGTGGGCCACGACCTGAAACTCGACAATGGTATCGGTACGTGTGGCAAAGACGGCCAATCGGTGCCAGTCGGGGTCGGCTTGCCGACCATCAAAATCGAAGAAATTACGGTCGGCGGGACGCAGAGATAGAAAAGCGTTCATCATCAACGTTCGTTCGTCAATCGATCGCAAGATGGTTGACGCATGAAAGAGACGAAGCCCAGCGATGCTCCAGAAATATACGACTCCAGATGCCGCCAATGGGTACGCCCAGCTGGCTTCCGACGTCCTGACTCAAGCGAAAGCTTGCGGCGCGACGGAGGCCGATATCGTGGTAGCCGATGGTGAGACTCTTTCGGTCCAAGTGCGGGTCGGCACGGTCGATCGATTGACGAAGGCGAGAGAGAAGCGGTTAGGACTGCGTGTCTTCATCGGAAAGCGATCGGCGACCACTTCCACATCCGACTTCTCGCGAGAATCCCTCGAACGGCTTGTTGGAGACACCTGTACCTTGGCCAGGGCGGTGGTTGAGGATGACGTATCCGGGTTACCGGATGCGGCTCAGATGACTAAAGAACAACCGAATCTCGATCTCTATGATGAGACGGTGCTCGATACGGAAACGCAGATTGACTGGGCCAAACGCGGAGAAGCGGCGGCCTTTGCCTTGGACCCACGCATCACGAACTCGGAAGGCGCGGAGTTCGATTCGTCGTCCGGACGTGTGGTGCTGGCGAACAGCCACGGATTCGTCGGGTCCTACAAAAGTTCTAATTTTTCACTGTCCGTCTCTCCGATTGCGACCGAATCCCGCACCGGGGCCATGCAGCGAGATGCGTGGTACGAAGTCCAACGCAAGTTTGCACGGTTGGCATCCGCAGAGTCGATCGGGCAGGAGGCGGCTAGGCGAGCCGTTCGCCGCCTAGGCGCCCGCAAGGTGGCGACGAAACGAGTGCCGGTCGTGTTCGATCAAGAAACGGCCGGCAGCCTGCTGGCAAACTTATGCAGTGCCGTGTCCGGCTATGGGCTCTACAAACGGGCCTCCTTCCTTCTCGACAAACTGGGCCAGACGATTGCGTCCGATCTGTTGACCCTGTACGACGACGGCCGGATGGTCGGAGGTCTTGGATCTCGTCCATTTGACGGCGAAGGGTTGGCCACGCGGAAGAACGCGATCGTCGAACGTGGCGTGCTGAAGAGTTACCTGCTCGATACCTATTCCGGAAAGAAGCTGGGGTTGCCATCGACCGGCAACGCGTCACGGAGCGTGGGTGAGAGTCCTTCCGTCGGCCCGACGAATTTTTATCTCGTCCCTGGGTTGAAGAGTCAGGAGGAGATTATCGGCTCGGTCAAGGAAGGGCTCTATGTCACCGAATTGATCGGGTTCGGAATTAATATGGTCACCGGCGATTACTCGCGCGGCGCCTGCGGGTTCTGGATCGAAAACGGAGAGTTATCCTACCCCGTCGAAGAAATCACCATCGCCGGCAATCTGAAACAAATGTTCAAGGATATCGAAATAATCGGAAGCGATCTTGTATTTCGAGGGCGGATTGCGAGCCCGACGCTCAAGATTTCCGAGATGATGGTGGCAGGGAATTAAGAGGATTGTGATCTGATGAGAGCGATGGCCCATGGCGAGCGATGTGCCATTGTCGGGAGACAGCTGTGTTATGGAGAAGGTCGAGCTATCGCGGCGTGGTTACAGTCGCATTCACCGTTGCGCTGGCCATAGGAGGAGCAGGGGCTCGTGAGGTGGACAAGATGCGTATGACGTCCAACGCGTTCAGCCATGAAGGAGCCATTCCGACAGCCTATACCTGCGAGGGCAAGGATATTTCGCCGCCACTGGCCTGGACTGGCTTGCCGGCTGGCACCCAGAGCCTGGTGTTAATCGTCGATGATCCTGACGCCCCGGATCCAGCGGCACCGAAAATGACGTGGGTCCATTGGGTGCTCTATAACCTACCGTCGACAACCGAGAGTTTGCCCGAGAGCGTGAAGGCTCTCCCATCGGGAACCAAAGAAGGTGTCAATGATTGGAAACGAACCGGTTATGGAGGGCCTTGCCCACCCATCGGCCGACATCGGTATTTCCATAAACTCTACGCGCTAGACCTCGTGCTGCCGGATCTGAAGCAGCCGACCAAAGTTCAGCTTGAACAGGCCATGAAGGGCCATGTTCTTGGCGAAATGCACCTGATGGGGACGTATCAGAAGGGGCGGTGAGATTTGCCGCCAAAACATGATCGCGGGGAGTGAACATCCATAAGAGAGGTGACGAGGTATGAGACCTGCCTGGAGTACCATTCTTCTAGCGATCGTAATAATTCCCGGCATCAGCGCTGCGGCCGACTTTCAGCTCACCAGCCCGACCATCAAGAACAAAGGTACCATCGGCAAGTCGCATGTCTTCAACGGATTTGGATGCAGTGGCGACAATGTGTCCCCTGAATTGCGCTGGACCAACGCACCGAAGGGGACCAAGAGCTTTGCAGTGACGGTGTATGACCCCGATGCCCCGACCGGCAGCGGCTGGTGGCATTGGATCATCTTCAATATTTCTCCAGATACCACCACACTCCCAGCAGATGCAGGGAAGCTGAACAATGCCAATACTCCTCAAGGCAGTATGCAGAGCATGACGGATTTCGGTCAGCCCGGTTACGGCGGGCCCTGTCCTCCTTCTGGACACAAGCCGCATCACTACATCTTTACGGTGTTTGCATTGAAGGTAGACCAATTGCCTCTGAAGCCTGAGGCATCCGGAGCGATGGTCGGGTACTATCTCAACCAGAATGCCCTGGCGAAGGCCACGTTCACCGGCCTATATAACCGCAAGTAACGACGAGTGAGAACCTCACACCATGCCCCTTGACGCCGAGCTCGGAAAGAAAATGCTTCAGCTGATCACCTCGCGCTACGATGACCGGCATTGGCGGAAGCAAATCGAAAAGACCCTCAGTCTCTCCCAGTCCGGCGTTGCCGATCCAATCCAACAGCAGATCTTTATGTATCTCAAACACGGCTTGAAGGCATACAAGTCCCGCCGCGCCGATCCAGATTCCTGGATCATTGGCGGCTATGCCACGAAAGAAGTCATCAATCGAGTGAAATTCCAGCCGAATCTCGTTGGATCGTCTATCAAGAAAGACGATGTGGCCTTTCTGGGGACCGACCCAGGAGACGATGTGACCCAAGCCTGGTGGGAAGAGATGCTGGTCCAGTGGTTCGATGTGCCTGAGGAAGAGAAGCCTGCTGAACAAGAAGGTAGCCAACCTGAAAATTTAGATTCCTCGTCGACCATCAAATTAAAGACGTAACTCCCTATCGGGCTGTCTCTGTGGGGATGCGATAGTTTGAGCTAATCCAGCTCCGATTTCCTCAGTGTTTGATCCCTTCTCAGCGTTTCGTTATTCTGCGTCGTCATGCACATCGATGCCATTCGAGCATTTATTCGAAGAGGCAACTTTTTTGTCACGGACCATGCGCTCACCGAGGGATTCAAAGACGGGATCAGTGTGGCTGACATGCTCCGGGTCATCCAGATAGGCAACATCATTCAGCAGTATCCAGACAGGAATAGGTGTCTGATCTATGGACGCAATGCGGATGCGATTCCCGTTCACGTTGTGGCAGACTTCAGCGCAAGGCGAACGGTGGACATTGTCACCACGTACATTCCCCAACGAGATCAATGGATAAGAAGCCAAATTCGAAAAAAACGAAAGCGATAGGCGCCAAGGCCTGTCCTGAGTGTGGTACAGCCATGCGCCGGGGACGGACAACGTTGCATTTCGAACGCGGTGGATTTTCCGCTGATGTGGAAAACGTCAATGCCATGCTCTGCGGCCGTTGCGGAACGAGGAGCATACCGGGCAAGGCGGCACTCAAGATCAGCGATGCAGTCGAGCAACTGTTTCGTGCCGGCAAAAACCTCGATATGACCGGTATTTCCTTTCACAAACTCGCCAGTTGAGAGTTCTCACGAAGTTCCTCCTCGACGCTCCAAACGAAAGCCTAGCTGACATTGCTCTGTCAACAACGGCTGAAAGAAGTGATACATGGCGACCGCTAAAACTCGCAAGGGGGGACCCTTCGTACGGCCGAAGAACTTGGGCTGGCCTTACGGCTGTCCGTCGCCGATACCGCCGAAATGGAGTTTCGCTTGGAATCGACTGTGGCGCTGGCCAAGATCGTTCAGGCAGGACGATTCACCCATGCCGAAATTGCCAAGTGCGCCGGAACCTCAAGAACCCGAGTCATCGCCATTGCGAACGGCAATACGCAGGGTGTCTCGATCGATGTACTCATCCGAGTCCTTGCCGCAACAGGCTATCGCACCGAACTCCGGCTGAAGAAGACAGCAGCGGAGTCCGCATCGACGATCAAATCGAAAGCGTAGCTGGAAGGTTCGAGGGCTGGCTTCGTCGGCTAACCATCTAGAGCATTTTCTATTTAATCCTGCATAATAATGCGTTATACGGAGGTGGCCTTGTTGGAGGAGCGAGTATGGCGGCCTATTCACAGGATTTACGGGATCGGGTGCTGCGCGGGTTTGAGCGCGGCGAGGGGGCGACAT
>Ga0134128_10003730_pt1 | contig 18621 bp, 17 predicted proteins | sample KB31754_FD_96462 | JGI IMG/M metagenome (GOLD analysis project Ga0134128, IMG submission 96462) | Terrestrial soil microbial communities with excess Nitrogen fertilizer from Kellogg Biological Station, Michigan, USA - KB3-175-4 | ecosystem: Environmental > Terrestrial > Soil > Unclassified ... | reverse complement strand
AACGCCGGAGTGGGGACCCCTGCAGCCCCTCTCCGGCGTTGCGGCTTTTTATCGGCGCGGGCCCCAGCGCGGCTATCGCCGCGCGACCCGCTTAGCCGCAACGCGAGGGCCGCGTCGCATATTTGCCCGGGGCGTCCGACTGCCACTGGCAGTCGGACCCCTTCTTAATTTCGCGGCCTCTAGCGCCGACTTTGCCCTGCAGTGCAAACGGCGCTACCCCCGCGGATAGTGAGCACCTTGACCGTGGCTGAGCAATATGTCTATGATCCACCTATGGATACGAAAGGCGCGGCCGAGGTGCTCGTGCTCTCGCTGTTGGACGCGCGGGCGCGCCACGGCTATGAGTTGGCGAAGTTAATTGAGCGCGAGTCGAAGGGCGCAGTCGAGGTCCACGTCGCCTCTTTGTACCCGCTGCTGTACAAGCTGGAACGTCGCGGGCTCATCGCTGGCCGATGGGTGGAGAAGGCCGGCGAACGGCGACGGCGGTTTTACAAACTGACGCCGGCCGGACGCAAAGCGCTGGCGGCGCAGAGGAGCCTATGGCGCGCCTTTCTCGATGGCGTGCGTTCGATTATTCTGCCGAGCGAGCCTCTTTCGGAAATCCAATAGATGAAAAAGGTCCTTTGGGTCATTCTCACGTTGTTCATCGCCATTCAGTTCTATCCGGCTGGGCACAACCATACCAACCCGGCGGTGGTGGCCGAGCCCCATTGGGATTCGCCGCAAACCCGCGTCTTGTTCCAGCGCGCCTGCTTCGACTGCCATTCCAACCAGACGCATTGGCCGTGGTACTCGCACGTGGCACCGGTATCCTGGCTACTGGCGCGCGACATTAATGTCGGACGCAGCCATTTGAACTTCAGCGAATGGAACAAACCGCAGCGCCATGCGAAGGATATCGCGCACCAGGTTTCAACCGGCGCGATGCCGCTGTGGTTTTATCTGCCGATGCACCCGAAGGCTCACCTTACTGCGGCGGAAAAGCAGGAACTGATTGCCGGCGCGGCCAAAACGTTCGGCCCGCAAAAGCCATAGTCGCGTGATTTAGGTCACATACCGGCGTTACGGCCGGGGCTACAATCGCGGACGTGGGAGGAAGCGCCATGTCGCCAAACGTGATTTTCGCCGATCGCATTCAGTTCGCGTTTACGATCATGTTTCATTACCTGTTCCCCGTCATCACGATGGGACTCGGGGTCTTCATCGCCTATTTCGCGACGATGGAGTATTTCACCGGGGAGGAGCGGTACGGCGCGGTGGCGCGTTTTTGGACCAAGATCTTCGCCGTGAACTTCGCCGTGGGGGTGGTCACCGGCATTCCGATGGAATTTCAGTTCGGCACCAACTGGGCCCAGTACTCGAGCTACGCGGGCGGCGTATTCGGCCTCACGCTGCCCATGGAGGGGACGTTCGCCTTTTTTCTCGAGTCGGGGTTTTTGGGTCTGTTCCTGTTCGGCCAAGACCGCGTGCCGCGTTGGGTGCACTGGTTGAGCGGCGTGGCGGTTTCCGTTGGCTCGCTGCTGTCGGGGTACTTCATCACCGCCGTCAACGCATGGATGCAGCATCCGGTCGGCTATCACGCCGGGCCGGACGGGCGGCTGCAACTGACCTCGTTTTGGGCCGTACTCTTGAATTCATACGTCGGCTGGCAATACGCGCACGTAATCTGCGGCGCACTTGTCGCCGGCGCGTTCATCGTGGCCGGCTTGGGCGCATTCTACCTGCTGCTCGACCGCCATCAGGACTTTGCACGCCAGGCGGTGAAGGTGGGCGTGCTGAGCGGGCTGGCGTTTTCGCTGCTGCAATTGTTCCCGACCGGTGACGGCGTCGGCCGTAATGTCACCCGCGCGCAGCCGGTCAAACTGGCCGCGATGGAGGGACTCTTTAGCAGCCAGAGCAATGCGCCGCTGGCGATTTTGGGCATGCCGGACACGGAACGCGGCGAGTTGCTCGATCCGGTGGTCGTACCCAAGGCGCTGAGCTTTCTCGCCTACGGAAGTTTCGGCGCCAAAGTGACCGGGCTCAATGAAGTCCCGCGCGAGAACTGGCCGCCAGTGGAAGTGACCTACTACGCGTACCACATCATGGTCGGCCTGGGGACCATCTTCATCGCGCTCATGCTGCTCGGCGCGGGGCTTTACTGGCGGCGCCATTTGTACGACCAACGTTGGTTCTTGTGGATGTTGATGCTCGCCGTGCCTTTTCCACTGATCGCCAATGAGGCCGGTTGGACGGTGGCCGAGGTGGGGCGGCAGCCGTGGTTGATCTACGGACTGCTGCGCACCTCCGCCGGCGCATCGCCCAACGTTTCGGCCGGCGAGACTGTGTTCACGCTGCTGGGTTTCGCCGGACTTTACCTTCTGGTTGCGCTCTTGTATCTGCTGCTCGTCGGCCGCATCATCGCCCATGGCCCGGCGCTCGACGCCATGCAACCCGAACTCGAACCGGGGGCGCAGTCATGAGCGGGGTATGGTTCTGGACATTGGCGGGCATGCTGGCCATCTATGCCGCGCTTGATGGCTACGATCTAGGGGTGGGCAGCCTGCACCTGTGGGTCGGGCGAAGCGACCATGAGCGGCGCGTGCAGTTGAATGCGATCGGCCCGGTGTGGAATGCCAATGAGGTTTGGCTGCTCGCCGCCGGCGGCATGATGGTCGTCGCGTTTCCGCGCCTTTACGCCGCCGCGTTCAGCGGCTTTTACCTGGCATTGATCGTCGTGCTTTGGCTGCTGATTTTGCGCGGCATCGCCATCGAGTTCCGCGGGCAAATTGCACATCCGCTGTGGAGCGCTTTTTGGGATGCGGCGTTCTGCGTGGCCAGCCTGTTGCTGGCGCTGCTGCTTGGGGTCGCCTTGGGCAACGTCGTGCGCGGGGTTCCCATTGCAAGCGACGGATACTTTCTCGGCAGCTTCACCATCATGCTCAATCCGTACGCCATGCTGACGGGGCTGCTGAGCGTGGTGATTCTGGGCTGGCACGGACTCAATTTGATACGCACCAAGGCGGAGGGCGCGCACGGGGAGCGCGCCCGGCGCTGGTCGAGCGGGTTCTGGTGGGCGGCGCTTGCCCTCGCTGGCGCGGCGACAGTGGCCACGCTGAACCTGCGCGGCAACATGATAGCCCACTTCAACGCACACCCGGCGGCATGGATTTTCCCGCTGCTGGCGCTGACGGGTTTCGCCGTGAGCCGGCGTGCGACCGAGGGGCGAAGCTTCGCGGGCTCGACGATGGTTATTCTAGGGCTGCTCGGCGCCGCCGCGATGACGCTCTACCCAGTGCTGCTCCCCTCAACCTTAAGTCCCGACTACAGTTTGACGATTACCAACTCGGCCTCCGGCTCGCATGGATTGCTCGTCGCCTGGCTGGCCAACATTTCCGCGCTGTGCGCGGTAGCGGCGTACAGCACCTATGTGCACCGGGCCTTCCGGGGCAAGGTGCGGCTAGGCCCTCACAGCTACTAAGTCCTTCAAATTGAGCAGCATTTGACAAATTTTGCGGAATATTTGAATATTTGCATATGATGAGAACATTCAAGGCCGAGTTCTTCAAGGCGTTGGCTCATCCGCTGCGGATTGCGATCCTTGACGGCCTGCGTCCTGGCGAACTCACGGTCGGGGAGATATGCCACAAATTGCGGGTCGAGCAGAGCACCGTGTCGCAGCAGCTGGCGATTTTACGCAGCCGCAATCTGCTGCACTCGCGAAAAGCCGGTCCAAATGTCTATTACTCGGTGCGCGATCCCGAGCTGTTCCGCCTGCTCGACAGCGCCCGCATTATCTTCAACAACCAACTCGTCTCGGTGCAGTCAATGTTGGCTGAACTCGATCATGAAATGGCCACCGTTTGACCATGGCAACGAATGATAGGCGCGGGCCCCTGCGCGGCTACCGCCGCGCGCCCCGCTTAGCCGCAACGCCGGAGTGGGGACCCCTGCAGCCCCTCTCCGGCGTTGCGGCTTTTTATCGGCGCGGGCCCCTGCGCGGCTACCGCCGCGCGCCCCGCTTAGCCGCAACGCCGGAGTGGGGACCCCTGCAGCCCCTCTCCGGCGTTGCGGCTTTTTATCGGCGCGGGCCCCAGCGCGGCTACCGCCGCGCGCCCCGCGAGGGCCGCGCCGCATATTTGCCGGGGGCGTCCGACTGCCACTGGCAGTCGGACCCCGTCGGAATTTCCGGCCATTCGCGCCTACTTCGCCCTGCCGTGCAAACGGCGCGACCCCGGCGCCACGAGCTTGCAATCTACTGGCGCGGGCACGTCATCGAGACGATTCCCGGCATGCCCTTGCGCCGGCGCGGCAACGCTTGGTTGCGGTAGTTGAGCTCTTCAGGATTCCAGCGCGGCCATTCCCTCCAGGAGACAATCGACGCGGCGGCACGCCTGCTGCCGGCGCAGGGGCCGATCAGCGTTTTTATTCATCACAACACGCTGCATGCGTTCGAGGATTTGCCCTTCGAGCAGGCGGTGGAGTTCGCCGGTGGGGAGCTTGATCGCGAGCCCTACCTTCCGGAAGAGCGTTACCGCGACAAATTGGCCTCTGGGCGCATCAGGCACGAGGAGGTGGACGCCGTGCTGGGGCTGCAATGGAACGAGCCCGCCGCCTCCGAAAATATCGCCGGCACGGGGTCACGCAGGGCGCTTTGGCGCGCCATACTGCTGCACGGCATACCTGAAACCGGCGGCCGCGAGCTCGCATGGCTACTCGAAGAAACCGGCGCGGTAAAGGGCGCCGAGCGACTCTGGCGCGCGTGCCTGGAGGCGGCGGCCCGCGCCCGGCCACCGAGGGAGCGGCCGGAGGAACAGTTTGTTCGCCATCGCGACCTCATGCGCCAGAGCGGCGGCCCCGATAGCGACGGCTGGATCCATCCGCCGCTCATCCGTTTTCTCGCCGGCTACCTCGATCAGGGGATGGGGCACTGGGCGATGCCGGCGCGCGAGCTCGGCATTCACGGATGCTTTCTAGAACTCTACGCCTCCCGTCTGGCGGCGCGCTGCGGCGCATGGGCGCGCCATCTGCCGCACATCGTCGCCGAGGAGCGCAGCTCCGGCCGGGACGCGCTCGCTTCGGTCGAACGCTCCCTTGACCTGCTCGGCATCTTGGCCAAGGACCGCGCGTCCTATCTGCAATCCGAGTTGCTCGCGCTTCGTGGATGGGCCGGTCTTGTGCGCCAAATGGAAGTGCGGTCGGACCGCATTCCGGTGCGCGAGCTTACAGTTACGCTGCGCGGCTACCTGGCGGTTCGGCTGCTATTCGGGCGGGCGGCGCTTGAGGCCGGAGCTCAGATGATGGGTTTTCGCGCATCGCTCGCCGAGCTCCGGCACTGGCTCGAAGAACGCGTGCCAACCGCTCCGCGTCCGAGCCTGGAGGAGCGAGCTTGGCCTTTGTTCCACGTCGCCCGATTGATGGAGTGCGAGGCGGCAGATGCCAGGCAATGGAGCGCCGACGACGTCGCCGCGATCGAGCGGGAGCTCGACGAACTCAACGTCGTGCGGCGCAGGCGCATTTTGCATCAAGCGTTTGAACGCACCGTCAGGGGCCGTTTCTATGGCGCGCTAACGCAGCACCAGCCGCAGTCGCGGCCGCGGCCGCCGGCCTATCAAGCAATTTTCTGCCTCGACGAACGCGAGGAATCGTTCCGGCGGCATCTCGAGGAGGCCGACCGCGAATGCGAGACGTTTGGCGCGGCGGGTTACTTCAATGTTGCGGTTTACCATCAAGGCGCGGCCGATGCGCATCCGCGGCCGCTCTGCCCCGCCGCAATCCGGCCGCAGCACTATATAGCCGAGGTCGGAGCTGGCGCGGTGCGCGAGCCCCGAGGCCGGCAGCGCGCGGCCGGCTTTCTCGGCTACAACGTGCACGTCGGCAGCCGGCGCGCGTTCCATGGCGCGGTGCTCATGACGTTGGTTGGTTGGATGGCGCTGATACCGCTGGTGCTGCGAGTGCTGTTCCCCTGGCTGGCTTCGCGCTGGCTGCCGGCCCGCGCCGCGCGCCTGCCGGCGGCCGACACCCGCCTGCAGCTTGACCGGCGGTCCGACGTACCACCGGCGGGGAAGTTCTGGGGATTCACGGTTCGCGAGATGGCCGATATTGTCCGCGGCGTGCTCGACGATAGCGGCCTCGGCGCCCGGCTCGCGCCCCTGGTGCTGATCGCGGGTCACGGCTCGACGAGCTTGAACAACCCACACGAGTCGGCCCACGACTGCGGCGCCTGCGGCGGTGGGCGCGGCGGTCCCAACGCGAGGGCGTTCGCACAGATGGCGAACGACGCGCGCGTCCGCGTACTTCTCGCCGATGAAAAGTTCTTAATTCCAGCCGGTACGTGGTTCGTAGGCGCGCAACGCAACACGGCCAACAACGAGGTTCGCTTCTTTGACACGGACCTCATTCCCGCAAGCAGCGAGCAGGTTTTCGAACGGGCACGGGCGGCGGTCGAAACCGCGCGGCGGCAGGAAGCGCGCGAGCGCTGCCGCCGTTTCGACGCGGTGCCGCAATGGTATCCACCTCTGGCGGCGCTGGCCCACGTGGAGGGCCGTGCCGCCGATCTAGCCCAACCGCGACCCGAATATGGACACGCCACCAACGCGTTTTGCATGATCGGGCGGCGAGCGCGCACCCGGGGGCTATTTCTCGATCGGCGTGCGTTCCTCGTGTCGTATGATCCCGAGCTCGACTGCGACGGCGCCATCCTGCGGCGAACGCTGGCCGCGGCAATTCCCGTGGTCGCGGGGATCAATTTGGAATATTACTTCAGCTATGTGGACCCGGTCGGCTATGGATGCGGCACTAAATTACCGCACAATGTGACGTCGTTGCTGGGCGTGATGGACGGCGCTCAAAGCGACCTGCGTACCGGCTTGCCCTGGCAGATGGTCGAAATCCATGAGCCAGTCCGGCTCGCCGTGGTGGTTGAGACCAGCCGCGAGCGGCTGGCGCAGGCGGTCGCCGCCGACCCGTCGCTCGGTCAACTCGCGCGTAACCGCTGGATCTGGTTGGCATGCCTCGAGGCGAGCACGATCTGGGAACTGCGTTCCTCGGGCTTCGCTGCCCACGCGCCCACGCATCCGCTTCCGGTCATCATTGGTGATTCCGCCACCTGGTACCAGGGCAAGAGCGGATTCCTTTCACCGGCGTCCATCGTGCCCGCGTGATGGTGAGCCCCTCGCAACTCGTGCTGACCGCCATTGCCGCTCCGGCAGTGCTCCTTGCCGTGCTGGGCTGCGCGACGCTGTTCAGCCACCGCTTGCCCGAGATCTTCACCACGCGGCTCATGGCGGCGGCGATGACGATTTCGTTTACGGCGTTGGTGGCGGCGCTCTGCCACCGAACCGGCCCAGGGACGCATTTTCTGACCTACGGACAGTGGTCACAGGCGGGCGGCATCGCGTTGCAGTTGCTGGTGGACCGGATGTCGCTCGCATTCGGAGCGCTAGCAGCCGCCGTACTTGGCATCGTCTCGGCGTTCTCCAATCGCTATCTGCACCGCGACCCGGGCTATAACCGCTACTTCGTATTGCTGGCGATGTTCGCCCTAGGCATGCAATTGATCGCGCTGGCCGGCAACGTCGAAGTGTTATTCATTGGCTGGGAACTGGTGGGCCTGAGTTCGGCGCTGCTGGTGGCATTCTTTCACGACCGGCCGGCGCCGGCGGCGAACGCGTTGCGCGTGTTCTCGGTCTATCGAGTCAGCGATGCCGCCATGCTCTCGGCCGCGGTGCTGCTGAGCCACGTGGCGAACAGCGATAGCCTGGCGGCATTGTTCCTCGCCTCCTCCGCCGGTGGTTCAGGCCCAAGTCTCAGCACCGGCGCCGCCACCGGCATCGCAATTCTGATGGTCGTCGCCGTAGCCGGCAAGAGCGCGCTGGTGCCGTTTTCCGGCTGGCTACCGCGCGCCATGGAGGGTCCCACGCCGTCGAGCGCCGTGTATTACGGCGCGCTTTCGATCCATGCCGGGTGTTTTCTGATGTTGCGCTCGATGCCGCTGTTTGCCCACGCTCCCGTTGCGCGTCTGATCGCCGGCATCTTGGGCGCTACGACCGCGATGCTGGCCGCGGTTGCGACGCGCGTACAGAGTGACGTCAAGTCCTCGCTCGCCTACGCCTCGCTTACCCAAGTTGGGTTGATTGTGGTCGAAATCGCTCTGGGATGGCGCATGCTCGCATTTTTCCATATCGTAGGGCACACCTGTTTCCGGCTGCTGCAGTTCCTCAGCGCGCCCAATTTGCTGCACGACCTGCACGGCCTTAGCGATAAGAGGCCCCCCGTCAGGTATCACCATTCCGGCGCCAGCTTCGTCTATTTGTTTGCACTGGAGCGCGGCTTCCTCGATAGCTCGCTCGAAGCCGTGGCGGTTCAGCCCTTCACGCGTGCCGCGCAGTGGTTCGGGAGGCTTGATCGCCGGCTCTGCGGCGGAAAGGAGGAGGATGCCGGCTGTCACAACTAGCGCGCTCCTTTGGCTCGGAACGCTCGCCGGCCTGCCCGCGCTGGTCGCGATTGCATCCCTCCTTGAACTGGAATTGGAACGTCTTCGACGCATTGCCTTCGCGGCAGCGAGTGGACTGGTGGCGGTCGCGCTGGCGCCCGCGGTGGCGGGGTCGCTACGAAAACTGGGGCTGTTCACAAGAGGCGGGGAGGCTCTGCTGCGGGTCAATGCGCTTTCTTCGGTGCTTCTGCCATTTGCCGCCGGCCTGTGGCTGCTGACGGTCGCGGTGACACCACGCGGCTCGTTCGATCGCGCCGGGCACCGGCGCGCGGCGCTGGCGACACTGACGACTTTGGCATCGTTCTTGACGGAGAGCGCGGTCGCGCTGCTGCTGCTGCAGGCGGCGGCGGTGATGATTTTTTTCTTCGCGTTGAACGAGAGCGCCGATCGGCACCAGCGACGCGTGGTCGCCGCCTATCTTGGCGCTTCCACGATTCTGCTCGGCGGAGGCGTGGCCATGCTCGTTGTAGGCCGGAGCAGCGGCGTGGAAACGGCGGGACTATGGTTGATCGCGATGGCGGCGCTTCTGCGCAAGGGCATCCTTCCGTTTCATGCCTGGGTGCCGGAGGTCTTCGATCACGGGCGACTCGGGCCAGCTATTTTGTTCAGCGCACCGCAGGTGGGCGCCTATATTACAGTGGTGTTGATTATTCCGCGGGCGCCGGCGGGGCTCTTGCACACGATTGCGATCCTGGCGCTCGCCACCGCTATTTACGGCTCGGCGCTGGCGCTTGTGGAGCACAGCGCCCGGCGGGCGTGCGGCTATCTTTTCGTGAGCCAGTCGGCGCTGGTCATGGCCGGGCTCGGCTGCGGCAGCGCCACCGCGCTGGCGGGAGGTCTTCTGGAATGGCTTTCCGCGGGCTTAGCCTTCGCCGGACTGGCGCGCGTGGTGCTCATGTTAGAAGCTCGCCGCGGCCGTCTCGACCTCACGCACTACCACGGTGGCTATGAGCGTACGCCGATGTTGGCCATCAGCTTTCTCGCGCTCGGGCTTGCCTGCGCCGCGTTTCCCGGCACGCTCGGATTTATTGGCCAGGAGCTGTTGGTGAAGGGAGCGGTGGACGTCTTCCCGGTGATGGGTTACGCGATTGCGGTGGCATCCGCACTGACCGGCGTGGCCGTGGTGCGAATGTATTTCTCGCTGTTCTGCGGACGCACCGACAAGCCGACCCATCGCAGCTTGCACTTCGAACTCAAGCGCCACGAAGCCGCGGCCTTTGTGGCGCTTCTCGTGGTGCTCATAGGTTTCGGGCTTGGACCGCGCCGCCTGATAAATTCCCGGCTGCGTGCCAGCCGGCAGATCTTGCAACTGCGCCGGACCCCGGCAATGAATCTTGATGCACGCCACTCGGTTCTCCGTTGATGGGCGCGCGGGCCCCGCGGCCGGCGCCGCGCGACCCCCGCGTAAGGTTTGGCTTCAAAATAATGGCTCTCATGCAGACCTCCCCAGGCTTTCGATGACGCGCTACAATGAAGGAAGTTTTTGAGGAAATAATTTATGGGCAAAGCCCGCTTTACAGTTCTCGCCGCCATGGTTTTGGCCGTCGTTGCATCGCGGCTGATTCCCCATGCGCCCAACTTCACCCCGCTGGCGGCGCTGGCGCTGTTCAGCGGAGCGAGTTTCGCGGGCAAGCGCGCCGCCTTTCTGGTGCCGCTTTGCGGTTTGCTGTTGAGCGACATGGTGCTCGGGTTTTATCCCATCTCGGCGGTTGTCTATGGAAGCTTCGCGCTCATCACGTGCCTCGGCTTCTGGCTGCGGCGAGGAACCACCGTCTCCCGCCTGGCTGGAACGACATTGGCCGGCGCGCTGCTGTTTTTTGTGCTGACTAATTTCGGCGTGTGGATGCTGGGCGCCTGGTACCCGAGAACCGTGGCTGGGCTTGGGGAATGTTTCGTGGCCGCGATTCCCTTCTTGCGTAACACGGTCGTGAGCGATCTGCTGTACTCCGCCCTGCTATTCGGGGGCCTGGCACTGCTCGAAAAACGGTGGCCGAGGCTGGCTGAGCGCGTGCCGGCGGCCGCCTGAGCATGCTGCGCCTGGTTTCGTTCCTGCCCGCCGCCACGGAAATGGTTTTCGCGCTCGGCCTTGGCGACCAACTGGTCGGCATCTCCCATGAGTGCGATTTTCCGGAGGCCGCGAAAGCAAAGCCTGTCGTCGTGAAACCCACGCTGCCGCTCGAGAGCATGTCGTTGCGCGAAATTGACGCGGCGGTGGCCGCCTGCATTGGCAGCGGAAAGAGCCTTTACCAGGTGGACGAAGAGCTGTTGGTGAGGCTGGCGCCGACGCACATTCTTACCCAGTCGCTTTGCGATGTCTGCGCGCCGTCAGGCAACGAAACGACCCGCGCCCTGGCGGCGCTTCCGGTGAAGCCGGAAATCCTATGGTTTACGCCTCACAACCTGGAAGAGATCTTTGGCAACCTGCGTGAACTCGGCCAGGCCACCGGGCGCGCCAGCGTGGCTGCGGACGTGATTGCGTCCTCGCGCGGGCGGTTAAAGGCGGTGACGGAACGCACACAAAAGGCGTCGAGCCGCCCGCGCGTTTTCTGTCTGGAATGGATTGATCCTTATTATTGTTGCGGGCACTGGGTGCCGGAAATGGTCGCTCTCGCCGGCGGCGAGGACGCTCTGGGACGCAAGGGCTCCGACTCGGTGCGAACGACCTGGGCCGACATTGCCGCCTGGGCGCCGGAGGTTGTCATCGTCTCGCCTTGCGGCTTCGGCCTTGATAAAGCCGTGGACCAGGCGCGGCAACTGCCGCAACAACCGGGCTGGGAGGATTTGCCCGCCGCCCGCAACGGCAGAGTGTACGCTGTGGACGCCAACGCCTATTTTGCCCGCCCCGGCCCACGGGTGGTGGACGGGGTAGAATTGCTGGCGCACCTGATTCACCCCGAACTTTGCGAATGGAATGGCGAGTCGGGCTTCATGGCGCTGTAAGCCGCGGGTGAATAGCATTGATTGGCGCGGGGCCACGCGGAGTATGATGGTCGCCATGCGACTGTGGACATGGCTCTCGGCCCTTGGACTCGTTTCCCTATCCCTGGCTTTCGGACAAGCTCCGGCATTGCTACCCACCGGTCAGGCTATTACGCCGCTAGCAATACCTGGCGCCAGCTTCATCGCCCTTAACCCCCACCTGGCCGACGACCCCAGCTATACGGCCGATCATGCCGTTACAACTCTGCTGAGCCCCGACCATCGCACGCTGCTCATCCTCACCAGCGGTTACAACAAGCAGAACTTTACCAATGGACCGAACGTGGGGAAAGTGAATGACGCCGATTCCGGCGATTACGTTTTCATCTATGACGTCAGCGGCCCGGCGCCGCGCCAGACGCAGGCGCTGCATATCCCGGCAGCCTACAGCGGGCTCGCGTTCACTTCGGACGGCAAATCCTTCTTTGCATCCGGCGGTGACGATGACACAGTACACGTTTTTCGGTTCAGGAACGGCGCATGGTCGGAGTCCGGCGCCCCGGTTTCGCTGGGCCACGATCACGGGCTGGGTAACGACATGCGGCCCGAAGCCGCCGGCCTGGCGGTCACCGCCGATGACAAGACAGTGGTGGTCGCCGATTATGAAAATGACGCCGTAACCCTGCTCCGGCAAACCGGCGACGGATGGCACAAAGGCGCCGAACTCGATCTCCGCCCCGGCAAGAACAACCCGGCGCAGGCAGGCGTTGCGGGCGGCGAGTATCCCTTCTGGGTTGTGATCAAAGGCAGCGATACAGCGTACGTCTCGAGCCTGCGTGATCGCCAGATCGTGGTGGTGAATATTAGCGATCCGTCGGCGCCGCTGGTTTCGGCCCGCATACCGGTTGCCGGGCAACCCAATAAAATGATCTTGAACCGGAATCAGTCCCGCCTCTACGTCGCGCAGGACAATGCCGACTCGGTGGCGGTGATCGACACGGCCGCCAATCGCGCGCTGGGCGAAATCCCCGTAATCGCGCCGCCGGCTTTATATTCGGACACGCACCATTATTACGGCGCCAATCCGAACGCGCTGGCGCTTTCACCTGATGAAAAAACCCTGTTCGTCACTAATGGCGGCGAGAATGCCGTTGCGGTTGTACGGCTCGCATCCGCTGTGACACGGTCGGCTACGGCGGCGCTGTTGCCCACGGGCTGGTATCCCAACTCGGTCAGTGTCTCCGGCGATGGCCGCAGGCTTTACGTGGTCAACGGCAAGAGCGACGGCGGGCCGAACCCGGGATGGGATCGCGGGCTTACACCGGAACGGCATCAGAGCATCCAGGCCAGCAATCAATATATCTTGCAGCGCGAGAAAGCCGGATTCCAGAGCTTCGAGCTGCCCGATGCCGCCACCCAGGCGACGCTGACACGACAGGTGTTGGCCAATGATCATTATTTCGCCCGCACCGAACCCGCGGCGGCCGCGGTGCTGGCGGCCCTGCGGCAGCACATTCACCACGTGATTTATATCATCAAGGAAAATCGCGCCTACGATCAGGTTTTGGGCGATCTCGCGGGCGCCAACGGCGACGCGCGGCTGACCGAATTCCCCGAGGCCAACACGCCCAACTTTCACGCCTTCGCACGCGACTTCGTGGCTCTCGATCATTTCGAATGCAGCGGTGAGGTCAGCGGCGACGGCTGGCCGTGGTCCACCGCCGCGCGCACCACCGATGTGGATGAAAAAGAAATCGCGCCCAACTACGCTTCGCGGGGCCTCAGCTATGACACCGAAGGAACCAATCGCAATGTCAATTTCGGGAACCCGCATCGCTCGAAGGCGAACGACCGCGACCTGCTGCCCGGCACCGCCAACGTCGCGTCGCCGGACGGCGATGGTGACGACGGTAACGAAGCCGGCCAAGGCTATCTCTGGGATGCCGCACTCCGAGCCGGCCTGACGGTGCGCGACTATGGCTTCTGGGTGGACGGCAACTACGATCAGTCGTTGCCCGGGCACATTCCGGAACTCACCGATCCCGCCAGTTCGCATACGGTCGTTGCCATTCCGACCAGCCCCACGCTTGCGGCTTACACCGATCCGTACTTCCGCGGCTTCGACCAAAGCTTTCCCGATTACTACCGGTTTAAGGAGTGGGAGCGCGAATTCGATCAGTACGCCGCGCCGGGCGGCAAACTTCCGAACCTCGAGCTGGTGCGGCTAGAGCACGATCACTTTGGGAATTTCAAAACCGCGCTCGATCATCTCGACACGCCCGAGCGCCAGATCGCCGATGATGACTATGCGGTGGGCCTGCTGGTGGCAAAAATCGCGCACAGCCGCTACAAAGACGACACACTGGTTTTCGTGGTCGAGGACGACGCCCAAAACGGCGGCGATCATGTGGATGCCCACCGCAGCCCAGCCTTCATTGTCGGGCCCTACGTGAAGCATCACGCCGTGGTTTCGACTCCCTACACGACCGTCAGTCTGCTGCGAACCATGGAGGAGATTCTGGGATTGGGACCGCTCAACCTAAATGACGCCGCGGCAACGCCCATGGCCGACGTCTTTTCCACGGACCAGCAGGCGTGGGAATATTCGGCAACGCCGTCGAGATTCCTGGCGGACTCGACGCTTCCGATTCCCCACGACGGCGCCGCGCTGCACTCGACCCACGACGGCGCCTACTGGGCCGCCCGCACCCAAGGCATGGACTTTTCGGTTGCCGATCACATTGATAGCGGCAAGTTCAACCAGATACTGTGGACCGGCCTAAAACGATGAGGCGCGCGTCAGGCCAGGGCGCCCATCAGTACCAGCGTGCGTTGGGCGAACGGTAGAAACACCAGTGCCGCGACCGCTGCGAGTGCCGCGCCGGGGCCGATGGCGGGCGCAAGCAGAAGCGGAGACGCAGCCCACAGCTCGTCCAAAAGCAGAATCATCGGAAAAATCCGCAGGAAGCGCGGCTGCATGTTGCGCGAGCGGAAAATGGCGGCTGCGGTTAAATATAAACGAACCACGATGCCAATGGCAGCCGTCGTCAGCGCCAGGGCCAGCAAGCCTTCGCGGGGCGCGCCCCAAAGCTGTAAGGATCGTTCGGTGCCGGTGAGGTGCAGCATTAAGCTCACATAAAAGACCAGGTACAGCGCCTGAGCCAGCAGGAAGAGCGTGCGCACGAGACGGGGCGGAACTGGCGCCACTTCGGTCGAGGACGTCAACGCGGTGCGCCTTGGCGCTGTCGGCGGCGGTGCGGCCTCAAGTTCCGCAGGATTGAATCGATAGCCGCGCTTGGCCACGGTCTCGATGAAGCGAGGATCGAGCGCCCGGTCGCCCAGAGCCGCGCGCAGTTTATTCATGGCGGTGTTCAGGCCATGGTCGAAATCAACGAACGTTCCGTCGGGCCAGATGCGGCTGCGCAATTCCTCCCGACTGACGATTTTTCCGGCCTGGTCGAGCAAGACCTCGAGAACTTGCAGCGGCTGCGACTGTAGTGGAACCCGCACCCGGTCTCGGCGCAACTCCCGCGCGTCCATATCAAGTTCGAATTCGGCGAAGCGATGAATCATCGGGAGTTATGGCGCACTAGAAGTTTACCTCCGGATGAGGCGCCGATTACCCGGCGATGAGCGGGGGCTGAGTAGCGCTGCATAGCGGCCCGGCGTCTTCCCTCGCAGGAGGATCGCCATGAGCCACATTCGCATACAAACCGGAATTACCCAACGCTGGGAAAAGCAGCTTCTTTTCTGGATCGCGGTCAAACTGCCCACGTGGGTTGCCCCCGATCTGCTCACCGCCACCGGACTGGCCGCCCAGTGCGCCGCCGGCCTATGCTATTTGTTTTCACGCTGGCAGCCGCTATGGCTGATGGGTGCCAACGCGGCCATTGCGGTCAATTGGTTCGGTGACAGTCTCGATGGGACGGTGGCGCGCGTGCGTCACATTGAAAGGCCGCAGTATGGCTACTACGTTGATCACGTTTGCGACATTTACGGAACGATTGTGCTTCTGGGCGGCATGGCCGCCTCGGGCCTGCTCGATTGGCGGCTGGCGCTGGCGCTGTTGATTGCGTTCCTGGTGGCGGCGGCGGAAAGCTTTCTTGCGGTGGCGTCGTTGCAGCGCTTCGAAATGGCCCATTGGGGCGTCGGCCCAACCGAACTGCGGCTTTTGCTGATCGCCGCGAACATCGCCGCGCTGGTGCATCCGCCAGGGATATTCAACCTGGGCGCCGCCTTAGGCGCGGCCTGCTTGCTCGCCGCCACCACCTGGGTTGCTGTCTGCCATGCCCGTGAATTAAACCGTTCAGCGAACCGACATCGTAACCAGCCAGGGCACCATCATGCCGATGCCGAGCAAGGCGACTGCCACCCAGAGCGGCACACGACCGCCGCGGCCGCTGCCATGCATGATGGCAAGAATCAAGGCAATCAACCCGCAGAGAAAGGTAATCATGGGCGGAGGCTTCCAGTGACTTAGATGCCGCTGGAACGCAGGTTGCCGCCTGGCATAATCCCCCGCGCGCCGCTTAGACGCCATTGCCGGCGAGCGAGCTGCGCGAGGTACGGGCGTCACCGGTGCCGGCCCATACGATGTTGTCATTGGAAGGAGCCACGGCGATGGCGCCAATGTTCAAGTTGTTCTGGGAGTCGAACACGGGCTGAAAGGTGGTTTCGCCATTGGTTGTCTTCCGCATCCCGCCGGTCCAGAAGGGGCCGATATTGCGGTAGGTGAACGACTGTAACGGGTGCTGATCGGGCTCGGGCAGTTGAGCGCTTGCGAACAAGGCGAGCACGGCGATCAGCGCCGGCGCGGCCAAAAGCTTATTCATAGTTCCCCAGAAGCGGCCAGTGTAGCACCAGCTCATACCGACAAAATTCGCCGGTTGGCGCAGCGGGCCCGGCGGATAATGGGTGGGTCGGAATTTATATGTAGATTGGGGTGCTGGTATGGAGATGGCTTATCGGGAGAGGTGGGAGGCGGAGATTGCGGCGATGCGGCGCATCATTGACGGATTCGCGATGAAGGAGGAGTGCAAGTGGGGGAAGCCCACGTATACGGCGGATGGCAGGAACGTGGTCATCCTGATGGGTTTCAAGGAGTATTTCGCGCTGGGATTTTTCCAGGGCGCTTTGCTGAAAGACCCGAAGAAGCTGTTGAGACAACTGGGACAGACGCAGGCGATGCGGGTGATGAAGTTCACCAGCGCCAAGGAAATTGCAGCCAAAGCGGCCACGATCAAGAGCTACGTGCGGGAGGCGATTGCGGCGGAGCAGGCGGGCTTGAAAGTAGAGAAAAAGAAGACCTCGGATTTTCCTGTGCCGGAGGAACTGACGGCCGCGTTTAAGCAACGTCCAGAGCTGAAAGCGGCGTTCAAGGCTCTTACGCCGGGACGGCAGCGAAGCTATCTTTATTACTTTGCGGCAGCGAAACAGCCAGCCACGCGGATGGCTCGGATTGAGAAGTGTGCGCCGCGGATCCTTGCCGGGCGCGGATTTATGGAGAGGCCGGCAAGGGCGCAGCGCTAGTTGGCAGCTCTAGTTGGCTGTGGGCCGGGCGATGTGGTCAAACGCCAGCCAGCGAATGTCGTCCTTCGCGGGCTTCAACACCAAGCCCAGTTGTTCCTTTATTGCGGTCCACATCTTAGGGCCGTCGGGATCGCCGTGGAAGTTGGCGCCGAACTGCCCGTCGGTCGATCCATCGGGCACATACTCCATTACCCAGTCATAGCGGCCCTTCAAGCCGGTGCGATCGACGACGGGTCGTTCCATTCCGCCCCGCAGTGTGGCCACGAAAAAATCCATCGTAATGTTGCGGCCGCCGAGCCGCCACCGACCCGGAAGAACGGGCGTTAGACTCATCAACTCGCCGCAGCCTACAGGGTAGCCATCCGGCGTGGCCCGCTGCCCGGCGCGGCCGCCGGCGGCGGGGGGCGGAGCGGGAGCGGTCGCATCGCAGGGCATGCCTTCATCCACATGCGGACGCATCTGCGGCCCTAATTTGCCCGGCTTCGCCAGCACCAACTCGTAAACCGGCAGGTGGCGCGTCTCGTAATGAAACGTCAATTGGAAGCGATCCTCGAGCAGGGAGAGCACCATGGCCCGCATCTGAACTTTCGTCGCCGGGCCGGAGGCGCGCGCTTCGATGTCGTAGCGCTCGCTGTTGACCCAATCCGGCAGCACCTTGAGCTGGGGTTCGGGATTGGCATCGAAGTCGAAGGTGAAGGCGATGTAGCGAATCAGCGGCTCCTGGGTGGCGGTGAATAGCCCATCGTTCGGCGCGGACCGCTCGCCCGCCGTCAGCGGCATACTCGCATGCGGCCGCCCACCTTTGGGATCGCTCGGCTTAACCGAGGCCACGTCGAACTGCAAGCGTTTCGGCGCGCTCGCCGGCGCCGACTGTCCCGCAGCCACCAGCGCCGTCATGAAAAATAACAGCCATCGCATCCGCATGCAAACAATGTAGCACCACGCGTGCGCCCATCATTCCGATTGGAATAGGCCCCAAGAATGATTTGGCAATTTTCGAGGGCCGGAACACAAGAGGCTCGCACGCGCCACCGTTTTAGTAGCCGCCACCGGCTGTACTGGAGGATTTGTGGTGAGCGACCACCACGACGATGACTGTAACCACAGCGATTGCCGCGCCAATGATCCAGAGGCGTTTATGGCTACTAGCGGCGGCGGCGGCGGGGGCCGATTGCGTAATCTCTGCCGCCGCCGGCTGATTCGCGGAAGGTGCCGCAGCGGGTGCCGCGGCCGAGCTTACGCCCGAAGGAGTCGAAGCTGCGGGAGTTGCCAACTGCTGCGTCATTCCGAACACAGCGAAAGCCGCTATCGCGGCACACACGCGAGTGAATTTCATGGTCTGGGACTCTCCATGGCCACCGGAGTGACATTACTTGCAGTATACCAACGAAGCCAAGAGATCGACTGAGCATTGATTTTAGTGACCGCGTTGGCTCCCTAGTGCCCGTCCATTTTCCGGTACCAACCGCCACGAAAATGTCGTTCTTTGCGGAAATAAAAACGGCGCGCCCGGCGACTTGCTGGGCGCGCCATTGATTGGCGCGGGGCCTCGCGCGGCTGTCGCCGCGCGACCCGCTTAGGCGCGGCGCCGGAATGGGGACCCCTGAGCCCCAATCCGGCGTCGCGCCACGCGGGAACCGCGCCGCATTTCTTGCCGGGAGCGGGCGACTGCCACTGGCAGTCGGACCCCTTCGGAATTT
>Ga0134128_10003729_pt1 | contig 18622 bp, 15 predicted proteins | sample KB31754_FD_96462 | JGI IMG/M metagenome (GOLD analysis project Ga0134128, IMG submission 96462) | Terrestrial soil microbial communities with excess Nitrogen fertilizer from Kellogg Biological Station, Michigan, USA - KB3-175-4 | ecosystem: Environmental > Terrestrial > Soil > Unclassified ... | reverse complement strand
GCCGTCGTCGGCTCTGTCGAGATCGATGCCCAACATCGGTGCTGTAAGATACGGCAGCTTTGTGCAAGAATTCAACGTTACAAGATCTTCATTCTGCTAGGGTTTCCAAATCCGCGTCGCCGGCCGGCCACGGTTGCGCGCGCAGGCGAAGCCCGGAAGGCGCCTTTACATGCCCGTGACCCTCGGCGCGCTACGCGAGCGCGCTCCCGGTGAGACCCGTGTCAGTTTGGTGCCCGAAGTCGTGACGAAATTCACGCGCTCGGGAGCGAGGGTGACAATGGAGCGGGGTGCCGGCGAGCGCTCGAACTTTCCCGACCGGCTCTACGAAGGGGTGGAGTGGGCGGATTCCGCTCCTCAGGTGCTCGAGCGCGCGGACGTCCTGCTCACGGTGCAGCCTCCCGCGGTCGAGCTGATCGAGCGCCTCAAGCCCTCGGCTGTCCTGGTGGGCTACTTGCAGCCGCACGCGCGCGCCGCGGAGGTGCGGGCGCTGCGCGACCGCAAGCTCACGAGTTTCGCGATGGAGCTCATTCCGCGCATCTCGCGTGCGCAGTCGATGGATGCGCTCTCCTCGCAGGCCGCGATCTCCGGCTACAAGGCGGTGCTCATCGCCGCGAACCACCTGCCGAAGTTCTTGCCGATGCTCACGACGGCGGCCGGCACCATTCGTCCCGCGCAGGTGCTCGTGATCGGCGCAGGGGTCGCGGGATTGCAGGCTATCGCGACTGCCCGCCGGCTCGGCGCGGTCGTCGAGGCGTACGACGTGCGCAGCGCGACGCGCGAGCAGGTCAAATCTCTCGGAGCGAAATTCGTCGAGACCGGCGTGAGCGCCGAAGGCCAGGGCGGCTACGCCCGGGAGCTCACGGAAGAGGAGCGGCGCAAGCAGCAGGAGGTGCTCGACTCGCGCATCGCGGCAGCCGACGCCGTGATCACGACGGCCTCGGTGCCCGGACGGGCCGCACCGAAAATCGTGAGCCGCGCCGCGGTCGAGCGCATGCGCCCCGGCTCGGTGCTCGTCGATATCGCCGCCGAGCAGGGGGGAAACTGCGAGCTCACACGGCCCGGGGAGACCGTGGAGCATCAGGGCGTCGCCATCATCGGTCCGGTCAATCTGCCGGGCTCACTCGCCTACAACGCGAGCGAGATGTATGCGCGGAACCTCTACAATTTTATGCAGCCTGCCCTCGTCAAGGGTGATCTCGCGATCGACTGGAACGACGAGGTCTTCGCGCAAGCGTGCCTGACGCGCGACGGCGCCATCCGGCACGAGCCGACGCGCAAGCTGATCGAAGGCTGAGCGCGGCGCCTTCACAGGAGCTTCCATGACCGGACTCATCGCGGCCTACATTTTCATGCTCGCGGCCTTCACCGGCTACGAGGTCATCTCCCGGGTGCCGGTGATCCTGCACACCCCGCTCATGTCGGGATCGAATTTCGTGCACGGCATCGTGCTCGTCGGCGCGATGGTCGCACTCGGCTCGGCTCATACGCCGCTCGAGAAGGCGATCGGCTTCGTCGGTGTGCTGCTCGCCGCGGGCAACGCCGTCGGCGGCTACGTGGTCACCGAGCGCATGCTCGAGATGTTCAAATCGAGCAAACGCCCCGGGGCGGCACCGGGGCCGCGCGGCAGCTCCCAGGAGTCCCGCTAGATGAGCTTTCCGGCCGGCGCGCTCTCGACCGATGTACTCATCCAGGCGAGCTATTTCGTCACCGCGTTTCTCTTCATCGTCGGCTTGAAGCGCATGAGCTCGCCCGTCACCGCGCGCAGCGGCATCTGGTGGGCCGGGGCGGGAATGCTGGTCGCGACGGCATTCACGTTCCTGTACCCCGGGATGACGAACTACCCGCTCATCGCGGCGGCGATCGTCATCGGCGGAGTGATCGCCTGGTGGAGCGGCAAGCGCGTCGCGATGACCGACATGCCGCAGATGATCGCGCTCTTCAATGGCATGGGCGGCGGAGCGGCAGCCGCGATCGCAGCCGTCGAGCTCTATCGCGGCGAGTCGAGCGGATATGCGGGATCGGCGCTCGCCGTCATCGGCGGCATCATCGGCTCGGTGTCATTCAGCGGAAGCCTGATCGCCTTCGCCAAGCTCCAGGGGCTCATTCAGCGCTCCCTGCGATTCCCGGGGCAGCAGGTGCTCAACCTGCTGATCCTCCTCGCAACTGTCGCGTTGGGAGCGGTCGTCGCCTCACACCTCGATGCGGCCGTGGCGGCTGTCACGAGCTTCTTCGTGCTCGCGCTGATTCTCGGCGTGACCATGACGCTCCCGATCGGCGGAGCGGACATGCCCGTCGTCATCTCGCTCTACAACGCACTCACCGGTCTCGCCGTCGCTTTCGAAGGGTTCGTCCTCGGCAACGCTGCCATGATCATCGCCGGAACGGTCGTAGGCTCCGCCGGCACGCTTCTCACTCAGCTCATGGCGAAGGCCATGAACCGCTCGCTCGCGAACGTGCTCTTCTCCGGATTCGGCGAGACGGGCGGCGGCACGGAAAGCGCCGTCACGGGAACTCTCAAAGCCATCGAGGCGACCGACGCGGGCGTGATGCTCGCGTTCGCGCAGAAGGTCATCGTCGTGCCGGGATACGGCATGGCGGTCGCACAGGCGCAGCACAAGATCTGGGAGCTCTGCCAGCTGCTCATCGATCGCGGCGTGATGGTGAAATTCGCGATCCATCCGGTTGCGGGTCGCATGCCCGGACACATGAACGTGCTGCTCGCCGAGGCGGGAGTGCCTTACGATCTGATCGCCGATCTCGATGAGATCAACGCCGAGTTCGAAACGACCGACGTGGCGCTCATCATCGGCGCGAACGACGTCGTGAACCCGGTCGCCCGTACGGACAAGTCGAGCCCGATCTACGGCATGCCGATCTTGAATGCCGACAAGGCAAAGAACGTCGTCGTCATCAAGCGCGGCAGGGGCGCCGGCTTCTCCGGCATCGAGAACGCGCTCTTCTATCTCGACAATACGCGCATGCTCTACGGAGACGCGCAGAAGGCGGCGGCAGAGCTCATCCAGGCCGTGAAGGCCGTCGGCTGATCATTGGACCGAAATTGCCGCCCCCCGAGAGGGCGCCCGGCGGCGCCACACCGATGGCGGTACACCCACCAGCTTCTTGAAGGCGCGACTGAAGGCCGCCTCCGATTCGTATCCGCACTCCTCGGCGATCGAAGCGATGCTGGCGCTCGCATCGCTCAGGAACCTGGCGGCGATCTGCATCCGCCATCTGGCGAGATACTGCATCGGGGGCATCCCCAGAAGATCGGTGAAGCGCTCCGCGAGCACCGAGCGGGACAGGCCGACCGCCGTTCCGAGCTCACCGATCGTCCAATCGTGTGCCGGCCTTCCGTGCATGAGCGATAGCGCTTTCCCGACGAACGGATCGCGCAGTCCGGCCAGCCATCCCGCCCTCTCCGGCGGCATGGTGTCCAGATGCCGGCGCACGACCTCGATGAACATCAGCTCACTCAATTTCGCAAGCACGCTCTCGCTGCCGGCGCGCCTGTCGGCCGACTCCGCGACGGCGAGACGCATGAACTGCGTGAGCCAGCCGTCGGGACGATCCGGCGAGGCCCGCGCCGTCATCACGACGGGCAGATTCTCGAGGAGTGGATTGAATGGGCGGACATCGCAGGCGAGGAAACCGCAGACGAGCCTCGCAGACGGCGCTCCGTCTCCGCCGTGTTTCACGAAAAATGGCAGCGGCCCGGCACTCGCCCGCTCGATCGCTGCGTGTGCGACCGCAGTTGCGCGCATTCCGGGGCTGCTCGACATGACGTGGGACTCGCCGTTCGTGATGACGATGACCTCGCCGGCTTCGAGCGCGATCGGTTCCTCGCCCCTCAGGGCCGCGAAACAGCGTCCCTCGGTCACGACGTGATAGGAGATGAGCCGCTCGGCGCCCGGGAGGATCTTCGGCAGAATGAGTTCCGGCGACGGCTGCTCGACCGCCCACGGCTCCGTTGCAGCCACGTCGAAGTAAATCGCCCCCGTCAAGCGCACGGTTCGCAGCAGATCGGACAGAGCATCGCTCGCCATCGGATTCGGACGCCGTATCAAATCTTAAGGACGACCGAGCATACACACCGGGACGGCACCGTATAAAACTCTCTCGCGGTGAGCCTACAACATCGGACAGCGAGGTCGTCATGAGCATGAACCCCAAGGCGCAGGGCCCGACGAACATCGATCTCAACGCGATCAAGGCGCGACAGCACGTCGCGTGGAGCTCGGGCGACTATGCGGCTGTCGGCACCACTTTACAGATCGTGGGCGAGATGCTTTGCGAAGCCCTCGACCTGCGCTCCAATCAGCGGGTACTCGATGTCGCCGCCGGCAACGGCAACGTAACGCTCGCCGCCGCGCGGCGCTTCGCCGAGGTCGTATCGACGGACTACGTCGCCTCGCTATTGGAGCAGGGCCGCAAGCGCGCCGAGACGGAGCGCTTGCCGGTCAAGTTTCAGGAGGCGGATGCCGAGCATCTCCCCTTTGCGGATGAGAGCTTCGACGTGGTGGTTTCCACCTATGGCGTCATGTTCACGCCGAACCAGGAACAGGCGGCACGAGAGCTGATGCGCGTCTGCCGCCGGGGCGGCAAGATCGGGCTCGCCAATTGGACGCCCGAAGGCTTCATCGGCAGGCTCTTCAAGATCGTGGGCAAGTACGTTCCGCCTGCCCCGGGCACCAAATCCCCGCTCCTGTGGGGCACGCGAGCTCATCTCGCGGCGTTGTTCGGCGCGGATGTGACGATCGCCGCGAATGCGAAGCAGTTCGTCTTCCGATACAGATCGCCCGAGCACTGGGTCGAGTTCTTTCGCACCTGCTACGGGCCGGTTCTGAAGGCCTTCGCCGCGATCGATCCGGACGCAAGAGCGCTGCTCGAGGCCGATATCTACGGCTTGATCCGTGAGCTCAACGTCGCTCGTGACGGCACCATGGTCGTCCCCGGAGAGTATCTCGAGGTCGTGATCTCGCGATAGCATCCCGAAGAGCGCGAGAGCGCCTCACGGCGCATCCGTCGGAATATTGGCATCCCGCGCCTCGCGCGCGTGCGGCTCGTCCCACACGGCGGACCTCATTCCGTAGGGGACCGCGTTGATCACGGCCTCGAGCTGATCGAGCTTGCCGCCGTGGATCTGGAAGAGCTCCGAGATCTCGAGCGTGAGCGGCGCCCGCACCGGAGAGGGCACGGTCATGCCGTTCGTCAGATGAATCGTCTTGAGCGCTCCGCGATGCTCGAAGAACGCGAAAGACATCACGAGCCCGCGCTGGCGGTCGACGATCGGGTACCGCCGATTGCGAATCGTCGTGACGAAAGAGAAGAAGCCGCTCTTCTGCTGCGCCTCGCAGCCGAGCGCCACCACGTTGAACGCGCTCGTGCTGCGGTATCCGGGATTGTTGGTCGTCTGGGTCGCATTTTCCCAACGATTGCACGAGGGCCAGAATGGAGCGGCGTTGCGGCCCGTATTGCCGCCGAGACCCGTGAAGTAGGAATTCGCGATGCGGACGAGATCGGCACGCGACATGCGCTCGGGCGGCGGCACGTCCTCGAGGAACTGAGCTCGCGGATGGCCCTTCCGCTCGAGCACCTTGCCTGCGCTCGAGAAGGCAGACGATCCGATGGCCGCCGGACGCGCGACGATCGTCTCGATCTCACTGATCAGGCCATAATCGACCTTCAAGCGCAGCGCCATGAGCACGGGGGTCCCGTTCTCAAACACCGTGCCGTAGAAGCCGACCTGGCCATCCTCCGGATCGTCCGCAAAGAGCTTGTAGTGTCCGGGCGCGCTCGCCGTCGCCCAAAGCCCGTCCCCGAGGCGCAGCTCCTGGCCGTTCTCCGTGAATCTCACGCCCTGTGCGAGCGGCAGGCGCTCCGGATCGTGCGCCACCATTGCGGCGATGTATTGATCGACGAGTGACTCGAGACACGCTCGCCCGCAGACATCCGACGCGTGCGCCGCCGACATCGCGAGTGCGGCGAGTGCCGCGAGCCCGGGGACGAAGGCTCTCGCTCTCATTTTACGCAGCCTCCCTTTGCGATTTCCCGCGCTGCTCGCATGCGATCAGAACTTCGCCGTGACACCTAGATAGAACGCACGCCCGATCGTGTCGTAGTTCACGTTGGTGGCGCCCACATTGTTGTTGTAGCCGGGAATCGCGCCGACCCACCGCGGCCATGCATCGAAGAGATTGTCGATGCCGGCGCGCAGCGCCAGGTGATCATTGATGCTGAAGCTCCCGAAAAGGGCGTACAGGTTGTACTCACCGGCACCCAGCTGACCGGGGGAGGAGCCCGGAGGCGTTGTGAGCCCGGGCAGGTGCTGCCAGCGGACACCGACCGAGAAAGGGCCCACGGCATAGTTCAGCGTCGTGTACAGCTTGTAGCGGAAGTAGGAATCGACATTGGTGGCGTCATTCACAAAAGTGGTGCCGACGTAACCGACCCACTGCGCTCCGGCGAACGCAGCCTCGGAGTACTCCTGCAGATAATTCCCGACAACGTTCAGACTGAATGTGCCGGGCACATGGGTGAACACCCAGCCGATGTCCGACGGCCGCATACTCCAGTCGTACTCCAGGTCGAAGCCGGCGGTCTTGATGCCGCCCGAGTTGACGAATGTCGCGTTGTAGTTACGCACGGCGCCGTAGAAATCGCCGACCGCCGGTGCGTATTCCCGATTGATGAGCGCGCAGAAGGGATTGTGGGCAGCCATCTGCGCGCCGGTATACGTGCCGAACGAGGCGCCCATGTAGCTGTTGAAAGCCGGATCGAAGCACTGCTGATAGACCGTCGCGAACGCCGGCTCAGTGATCGCGCCGTCGAGCTGGATGTGGTAGTAGTCGATCGACATCGACATCTTCGACACGAGCGGATTGTCGAACGGCACGCGCAGCACGATGCCGGCCGTGATCGTCCGGGCGACCTCGGATTTGAGTTGCGGGTTACCGCCCGTGAGCGCGAGCGCGAACGGGAACGGAGCCGGGCTCGGACCATTGAAGAAGTAATCGTAGCTGTTCGCCGCTTGACTGCCCGGCGCCATCAGCGCATCGGCCGTACTCTGCGGCATCCCGCCGCGCACCATCAGATAATTGCAGAGCGCCTGCACGTTCAGACGATTGTTAGCTGAATTGGAGGGGCTGTTGCCCCACGTGGGTGTAATCGAATACACCGCGCAGGGATCCGTCGCATTGAGCGCCAATGAGCTGCTGCCTTTGGGCGTGAACAGCTCGGCGACGTTCGGCGCACGATTGGCGACCTCGAGACCCCCGCGAAACGACACCCAGTCGGTGACTGCCCAGTTCCCCATGACCTTGAAGGTGTTCACGCTACCTTCCGGGTTGTACTCCGAAAAGCGGTATCCGGGATCGATCTCGAGCGACTTGACACCAGGCAGGTCCTTCAGGATCGGAATGGCCGCTTCCGCGTAGAGCTCTTTGACGGTCGTCGCGCCCTGGACGGCGACCGGCAGAATGATGTTCTGGATGGTCTCCGGAAAGAACTGGTTTGCGTTGTAGCCGGAGTCGGGGTTGAAGCCGAAATCATCCTTGCGCCAATCGGCGCCGAAAGCCATCTGCAGCTTGCCGGCATGGAACGGCATGTCGAACAGGCTACCCTGGGTGTCGAGCTCGACGATCTCCTGCGTCAGCTGCGAGACTGTGTTCATCCGCATCAAAATCCAGTCGGCGCAATTGCTGGAAAACGCGCTCGGACCCACGTTCGCCGGTACGCCGCCCGTCGACGTGAAGATGGGCAACCCCGAGGTACAGGAGCCGGCGACAGCCAGCGGATATGTGTTGGTGAATCCCTGACCGTACAGATTGGAGTTGAACAGCTCCTGCGTGCGACCCCAGTTCGCGTAGCCGTTCGGCTGCTGTTCATCCACGTTGGTCTGGCCGTGGGAGCCGTAGACGTCCCAAGTCCAGCCGTTGGCCCACGCCCAAGGCGTATCGCCCTTGAAGCCGAAGGTCAGCTGATAGACGGTTGAAGTGTTGTCCTCGGCGAAGCCGCCGATGTAGGGCATGGCGCCGTTGAACTGCCAAGGCGCGGCAGGGTTGGGTCGCGAGCTAAGGAGCGAAGCCAGCCCCGGCGGCACCGGGTGTAGCGTGGCGGGGCCAATGGGGAAAGCCAGGTTGACTCCGGCCACCGTGGACGGCGCCGTGGGTTGGGTTGCCCCCGGCGGAATCTGGCCGAATGTCGGGGAGGCGGGATTGTCCCAGGCCCCCGTGTAGGGAATATAGGTCGACCACACGCTCTCGAGCGCCGAGGGAGCGGAGCTCTGCCAGTTGGTCTTCGTTTCGCTGAACGTCAGGCTCGTGTATGCCGTGACATGGTCGTTCAGGTTGTAGTGCGCGGCGGCGTACGCGGACCACTTAGTCATCGGAATCTGCAGTGGGTCGCTCTGAGTATTGTTCCAACCCAGAGTGCCGTCCGGATTGATCTTGTACCCCGACGAGCCGCCGACGGGTCCCGTATAGGGATGCGCGGGATTCATCGGGTTGTTGATATCGAATACGCTGCCGTTCTGGTCGATGAAATAGCCTTGCGATGCCGGGGACAGCCAGCCATTCGTGGGGTTGTTGCACGGTGCCCCCGGAAAGCAAGCCGGGGCGTAATACTCCGGCAGCGGCACGGTACCTGCACGCGTGCCGGGATCGTTGAATCCGGCCTTCACCCAGTCGTGATTGACGCCGTTGACGCCGCCGACCTTGGACCAGGTCAGCGCCACCATGAAATTGCCCCTGTTGTCGGCGAAATTTGAGCCGATGAGAGCACTGATCTGGTTCTGTTGGTCGTCTCCGACCTGGCTGACACCGCTTCGCGCATCGACTTGGAAGCCCTGAAAGTTCTGCTTCAGCTTGAAATTGACCACGCCTGCGATCGCATCGGCGCCGTAGGTGGAGGCCGCGCCGCCGGTGATGGTCTCGATGCTGTCAATGGCCGCGGTCGGAATGGTGCTCACATCGACCACCAGGGCTGCGTTGATAGGCTGGATGCGCTGCCCGTCCACCAATACGAGCGTGCGGTTGGCGCCCAGGCCACGCAAGTTCAGAGTCGCCGCGCCGGGTGTGGCGGTGGCCGACGGGAAGGGCTGCTGCGCAGAGCTTAGTGCACTCTGGCTCGCCGAGGGGGCGAACTGAGGCAACTGGTTGAGCGCAGTCTCAATGGCAATCGACGAGTTTTGCTGAAGGACGTCGGCGTTGACCGTCACGATCGGGCTCAGCGATTCGTAGTCGCGCCGACGGATGCGCGAACCGGTCACGACGACCTCGGAAAGCCCGTTCTGATCCGCGCCGCCTCCCGCCGGGGCGCTCGGGGCGGCCACGCCTCCGACCGGACCTTGTGGTTGCGTGTTCTGAGCCAGCTCCGCTTGGCCCTGCACCGCGCTAGCGTCGGCGGCATCCGCTCGAGCATTCGGCAGCAAAGCTGTCCCGACGCTGGAGGCGATCGCGAGCGCAACGGCGGAAGAGACGGAAACTCGGGTCCGGCTGGCAGATCGAAGGATCGGATTGCTCATATATATTGTCCCCTGTCGGCTGCCCAGACCAAAGCGCGGCGACACCATTTGCGGTGAGGCGTTTCATCGCGGCTCCTGCGAGGCGTATGTCGGCCTCAGGCCGTTCGGCACCGAATGTTCGCGCAAGCGATGTGGACGGCCACTGACGCGGGCATGAACGGACGATGAACGATTCATGAATGAACGCCGTCCCGGGCTTGCCAGGGGAGGGGCAGGCGGGCGATCCTCGGCGGAACCGTTCGCGAAATTCACCGGGTCGAAATGCTCCTTGGAACCTTGCGTGCGAAGCTCGCTGCGACGGCGGCAGCAGGCTTCGTGTTGACCGGGCTCATGACGGTGCTCGTCCTGCAGACGACGCGGGACGCGCACCAGGTGGTGCAGCAGGCCGAGGCGAGCCACGACCGGATGCGAGTCTTCGCGCGGCTCCAATCCACTGCCAACCGCCTCCAGCAGCTCACGTATCAAAAAGTGCGGACGGACGATGCGCGCAGTGCCGCGGAGCAGCGCGCAGCGCGTGACGATTTCGTCGCAGCGCTCGCGGCGCTACGCGCCTCGCCGCAGTCGAGCGATACCGACCGTCGGCTGGTTGTAACGGTGGAGCGCGAGGGCGAGGCAGTCCTCGGACTCTTCTCCCACGGAAAAGACATCGTGAAGGCCGTCGATCAGGCGTGGCGCACGGGCGGCTCTCACGCGGCTCTCGTTGAGGTGCAGGTGCGCTCAGAGCCGTACCGAGTCTTCGCGGACACCGTGAGCCGCGAAGTCGAACGCGAGGATCAGCGGGTCTCGGCGGCGACCTCGCGTGCGGTGGCGGGACAGCACGCGGTCCGGCGCGCGGCGCTCGTGGGACTTGCACTGGCGCTGGCGCTCTCCGTGGCAGTTTTTGCCGTGCTCCTGACGCGTCTCGGTCCTGGACTGAAGCGCCTCGCGCGCGGCGCGCGCGCCTTTGGGTCGGGCGATCTCGCGCACCGCATTCATCTGCCCGGACGCGACGAGCTCGCCGAACTCGCGGCCGTCTTCAACTCGATGGCGCGGGAACTCTCCGATAAGCAGCAGGCCCTGCAGGAGCATCGCGCGGGCCTGGAGCGTGCGGTGGCCGAACGCACGGGGGAGCTCGAACGCGCCAACGCGGCGCTCTCGGCCGAAGACGAGCGGCGTCGCACTTTTCTGGCCGAGGCGAGCCACGAGTTGCGCATGCCGCTCACGATCATTCGCGGCGAGGCGCAGGTTGCACTCAGGGCGGGGGATCAGGGTGGCCCGGACGCCACGGAGGCGCTCGAACGCATCCTGGAGCAGACGCGCGCTCTCACGCGGCTCCTCGACGATCTCTTTCTGATTGCGCGGGCCGAGGCCGGGGGCCTGCGGCTCAACTTGCGCACCGCAGATCTCGGGGAGCTCGTGCTGCGGGTCGCACTCGATTTCTCGACGATCGCTTGCGAGTCGGGTGCGACAGTGCGCGCCGACGCGCACGGCGGAATTCTCGCCAGGATCGATCCGGATCGGGTTCGACAGGCGCTCGCAGCGCTGATCGATAACGCGCTCCGCCACACCCGGCCAGGCGTCAATGTCCACGTCGGCGCGCGGGCGGAGGACGGTTGGATCACCATTGCCGTATCCGATGACGGTCCGGGGATCGATCCGGCAGCAGCTGCGGAGCTCTTCGGCCGTTTCCGGCGCGGCCGGACTCGGAGCGATGGCTCGGGGCTCGGGCTCACGGTTGTGCGCGCCCTCGCTGAGGCACATGGAGGAACCGCGAGCATCGGCAATGCCGAGCAAGGCGGTGCACGCGCGGTCCTGAGGCTTCCATGGGCCGCTGAGCCGATCATGGCGAAGACAGCCTGATGTCGCTGCTGCTCGTGGAAGACGACGAGCGTGTGAGGCGGTTCGTCGTGCGCGGTCTGGAGGCGGAGGGCTACACGGTTTCGATCGCCTGTGATGGCCCGCAGGGCTTCGCGCTCGCCAAAGGCGAGCCATTCGAGGTCGTGATTCTCGATGTGATGTTGCCTGGCTATTCCGGAAAGGACCTCTGCCAGCGTCTCAGAACGGCCGGTGTCGGGGCGCCGATTCTCATGCTGACGGCTCTCGATGCGGTCGAGGACAAGGTGGACGGGCTTCGCAACGGTGCGGACGACTATCTCACCAAGCCTTTCGATTTCGATGAGCTGCTCGCCCGAATTGAAGCCCTGATCCGCCGCTCGAAGGGCAGTGTCACGGAGCCCGCTCGGGTGCTCCAGGCGGGCGATGTCACGCTCGACCGCGAGTCGATGACGGTGCGCAGCCGGGGCAGGCCGATCGATCTCACGCTCAAAGAGTTCCAGCTGCTCGAGCTGCTCATGAGCTCACCGTGGAAGGTGCTGAGCCGCACCCGCATCCTCAACAAAGTTTGGAACTACGATTCGGACCCGCTCACGAATGTCGTGGACGTATACATCCGGCGGCTGCGCACGAAGCTCGGCTGGGACCCCGATCGGGGACTGATCCGCACGTTAAGGGGTTATGGGTACAAATTCGACCCGGTCGGGCAATCGGACGAGGAATCGTGAACGGCGGCCGGCGTGCACCGGCCGGTATACTCTCGCACGCCTCCGATGAATATCGCCGTCCTCGCATCCCACGAAGGCACGACGCTGCAGGCGGTGCTCGATGCCTGCGCGGCGGGGAAGATTGCGGCGCGAGTGGCTCTCGTCATCGGCAACAATGCGGACTGCGGGGCGCTGCGCCGCGCCCGAGCCGCGGGTATCGCGAGCCTGCATCTATCGAGCGCGACGCACGCCGATCCGGTGCAGCTCGATCGCGCGATCGCGACGGCGCTGGCGCAGCACCGCATCGATCTCGTCCTGCTCGCCGGTTACATGAAGAGGCTCGGTCCGGCCACGCGTGAGGCATTCGCCGGGCGGATTCTCAATACTCATCCCGCTCTTCTGCCGCGTTTCGGAGGACAGGGCATGTACGGCGCGCACGTGCACCGCGCGGTGCTCGCGGCCGGCGAGCGCCAGAGCGGCGCCTCGATTCATCTGGTCGACGAGGGTTACGACACCGGCCCCGTGCTGGCGCGGGTCACCGTTCCGGTCGAGGCGGGCGATACCGAAGCGACTCTTGCCGGGCGCGTCCAGCACGCCGAGCGCGCGTTGCTCATCGAGGTGCTCGCCGAAATCGCGAGCGGCCGGCGCCGGCTGCCTGGCGCGCCGCCGACTGATCCCGGGCCGCCCTAGCCCTTCCGGCCGGGTGCGCCCCCGCCGATCCGGCTGGCGCCCGGCGCCCGGGTCGCAGTCTTTTGCTTCCTGGCCGGATCCTTCGGCCGCGACTTCCCGAACGAGCCGCGATATAGCTTGCCGCGGCGGGTCCTGCGATCACCCTTACCCATGCGCACAGACTCCGATTCAATCCACGAAGGCCGCGCAGTCTATCATCCCGCGTGGCTCGACCCCGCAGCGTTGGCGAAGCCGGGACGGCACGCTGGCGAAGCCGGGACGGCAGGCTGTATCTGCGCGATTACGGCCCCAAGGGCCGTCTTGTTCGGCGCCTCGCGTTCCGGTAAGGTGCGCCACGGTTCGTGACCTTTCCCTTTCCCTGCCGCCTGCCGCGACGTTCTACACGCCCGGCTTCCGAGTCTGAGAAAAGCCGAATCGTTGTCGATCCAGGTGGCAGAGCGCGGCCGCCGATTACACCCGTTTCGGCTGCCTCCCTGCCCTTATTTGCGATGTAGCGCCCGCGAGCGGACGAGAGCCGCGCGGGCTTTGTTTCTTTCAGGAGTTCTTTGCAATGACCAAGATCTATGTCGGCAATCTGCCGTTTTCGACCGGCGAGGACGAGATCCGCACGCTGTTCTCGCAGCACGGCACGGTGGAGTCCGTCAGCGTCATCACCGATCGGGACACGGGCCGCCCCCGCGGCTTCGCGTTCGTCGAGATGCCGCGCGCCGATGCTTCCCGCGCCATTCAGAATCTGAACGGCAAGGATCTCGGCGGCCGGCCTCTGCGCGTGAACGAGGCGCAGGAGCGCGGTGCCGGTGGCCGAAGCGGCGGTCCCAAGCGCTGGTAATTCGGTGCTGAGCCGGCGCTGAGCCGGCCGCGTGCCGTCCGGCCCGTGTCCGCCCGTTGCGGCGGTCCTGGGCCGGGCGGCTCGAAATTCAGAACGAGCCGTCGATCGCGTACCGTACCGCGAGCTGAGTGAGATTCTCACTCACGAGCGGCGTCTCCCCTAGAAAGATCCGGCGGTTCGACTGGCTGCTGCGGACATGCAGCCATTCGAGCGTGAAGCGCCAGTGAGAGCCTGCGGTGTAGATGTAGGCGGCCGTCACTGCGTGCCCCCCTTGGATACCGCGCACGACCGGCGGGTCCGCATCCACTTCGAATTCATCGTAGCGCAGCGATACCGTGTTCCGGCCCCACTGCCGGGATGCAAGCAGATAGCGTGCTCTGAACGGCCACTCGAGCTGACCGACCCCGGCCGGCGCCACGTAGGTCTCCCCTTCCATCCATTGAGCGATCAGCGACCATCCGTCGCTCTCAAAGCGCGCTCCGGCACTGTCGAAATGGGTCGCCCACGCGTGCTCGCCCAATGCCGCATCGAACGATGCAGGGTCTGCGTGATTGTCGTAGTGGAGCGCGCGGAGCGTGAGCCGCTGCAGCCAGCGCAGCTCGACACCTTCATAGGTGCCGACCCGCCCGTCGATCTCATGGAATTCTTGAAAGCCCGCCACGGGCTGCGCGCCTCGCCGTCCTACCCGACCGAACAGTGTCGTCTGGGTATCGTCGAGTGCGAACCCGTGACTGGCGAGCGAGACTCCGGCCGGCTCGTTCCAGCCGAATGCTGCGCCGACGATCCCCACATCGAAATCATGACCGAGCCGCGTCCCGAGCCAGTCGATCTGCGTCTCGACGCCTATCGTTCGCAGCTCCTCTGCGATCCAGCTATCGATCGCCGAGGAGGAGAGCGTGTACGGCGACTCCCAGCCGGCAGCGCGATTCTCGAGTGAGATCGGCGCGTAGAACGCGCCCGCTTTCACCCGCGCGCGAAATCCTGCGCGCGGATAGGGCCGCAGCTCGAGGTATGCCTCGGTGAGATCGATGGGATTCTTCTGGTACCCGCCCCAGGAGGAAGCATCGAGACGCAGCGCGACGATGCTGCCGATCGGCTCCGAGATGCCGATACGAAATCGGCCGAGCTCGAGGCCCGATCGATTTTCCCCGTAGCGCACTGCACCGAGCCCGCCATCGAGAAACGAGCGGCGCCCATCCGAGCCCACGAGCCGGGTATCGAGCGAGAGCTGCCAGTCGGCGGCGGCCGCCGTGCCGCACGCGACTGTGCACAGCGCAGCCGCGAGTCTCAGTAAGCGTCCCACGAGGCCATGTGCCCGTCGAGCATCGCGGGCCGCAGAGATTTTTTGAGACGGATGTCGATTGCGGCCGGCGCGGCGCCGTCGACGGAGAGCGTGCGCTCGAGGCTCTCGCCGTTGCCCACGAGGCGCGGATGCCAAACTTCGACTCTATACTGTCCGGGCGGGATGCCGCTTGCCGACCACACTCCCGCTGCATCGGTCTCACCGTAGAACGCCGCGTCGGTTACCACGATGTAGGCGATCATGAAATCGTGAATGTTGCAGCCGAGGGTCACGAGCCCGGGCTTGTCGAAACGCACCGGGGGGTACGGCTTGCCGCGATAGAGAGGCAGTTGAAAGGGATGCGCCGGCGAGAACGAGTACACCTCGTGGGCTGTCCTGTCGCTGTTTGGAAAGACCACAGTCGAGCCGACCGGAACGACGAGCAGGTCCGGCGTGAACTTGAGGTCCACCTGATCCATCACGGCGCGTAGCGGTGCGCTCGTCTTCGAGGTCCCATCGAGCGAATGCACCATGACCACCGCCCCGGGAAGCGGCTTGCCGTCGTGCCGCAGAATGGTCACCGTCAATGACCCTGCAAAGGCGCCGGAGGCGCCGGCAAGCAGCGCAGCCATGCCGGCGGCGAGCGCCACGAGGAGCGGCACCCGCGGGCGCAGCGGCCTCGGCGGGGAAGCCGAGCCGCCTGCTGACCGGGCCTTCAACCCTCGCGTGCGCGACATCTCAATCCGACACCGTGTTTGTGGCCGCGGCGAGGCCGCGGCGCCTACGATCTGGACGGACTCATTTCAACAGATCCCATGCGCAGCTTTCGCAACCGGCTTCTCGCGCTGATCATCGGTCTCGCGGTGCTCACGCAAACTGTGACGCTGATCGCAGTGCTCGCCCGCACCGCCGATAACGTGCGGGCGCGCGCCGAGGAGCAGCTGCGCTCGGGCGGCTCCGTCGCTCAGCAGTTGATCCAGTTCCGTGCGAACGAGCTCGGGGCCGCCGTCGCCGTGCTCGCGGCGGATTTCGGGCTACACGCGGCGGTGGCAAGCGGGGATGGCGCGACGATGCTCTCGGCCGCGCGCAACCATGCCGCGCGCATCGGCGCGGACCTCTTGCTGCTCACGGATGCGCAGGGCAACGTGCTCACGAGCTGGCCGCAGCACCTCTCCGCGCATGACGCGCAGCTGCTGCGCCGGCTGGTCGCCGAAGAGTCGGCCGCGCCGGCCCGCGCACATTTCATTCTGCTCGGCAACAAGGCCTATCAGCTCATCCTCGCGCCGATGCGCGCGCCGGTGACGATCGGCTGGGCCGCGATGGGATTCGCTGTCGACGATCAGCTCGCGAGCCGCATCCGCGATTTGGTCGGCGTCGGAGTGAGCTTCCTCACGGTCGGCGCCGATGGGGCGAGGAGCCTCGCCACCGCGCCGCCGCACGTCGAGGCGGTCCGCGGGGAACCGTATCTCACGTTCTCCGAGCCCCTCGATGCGGCGAGTGGCTCGTTCGTGCTGCGGCTGCAGAAGCCGATGAGCGGAGTGCTCACGCCCTATTACGAAGTGCGCAACGCGCTGCTCGCGATCGGCGGCCTCGCGCTGTTGCTTGCGACGTTCGTCGCACTGCTGCTCGGCCGCGGCGCCACGCGGCCGCTCGGAGAGCTCGTGCGCGCCGCGCGGCGCATTCAGGCGGGCGCGTACGACACCGCCGTGGAGGCGAGCGGAGCCGAGGAGTTTCGCAGCCTCGCCGCGACCTTCAACGCCATGCAGCAGGACATCGCCGAGCGCGAGGCGCGCATCACGCACGATGCCTACCACGACCCGCTCACCGGTCTCGCGAATCGCGCCTTCGCCGAACGCTCGCTCGATGCGCTCCTCGCCGAATCGCCGCGCGTGCTCGCCGCGCTGATCGTGCTCGACGTGCGCAACGTGCGCGAGATCAACGCCTCCCTCGGCCATCACGTCGGCGATGACGCGCTCCGCGAGGTCGCTCGCCGGTTGAGCCAGAACGTCGGGTCGCGCGACCTCGTGGCCCGTCTCGCCGCGAATCAATTCCTAGTCGTCGCGCGCGACTGCTCCCCGGATCGCGCCGTGCTGCTCGCGGAACAGCTCGCGGGCGCCGTGCGCAGCGGCTTTCATCTGCCCGCCGTGAGTCTCGAGCTGCACGTCGGCGCCGGAGTGTGCTGCTCGCCCCTGCACGGCAGTGCCACCACGGAGCTCCTGCGGCGCGTGCAGATTGCGCTCGAGGATGCCGAGGAGACGCGCACACGCGTCGCGCTCTACCGCGAAGGCCGCGACGGAGAGCACCGGCGCCGCCTCGCCCTCGCAGGCGATCTGCGCCGTGCGATCGATAGCGATGAGCTCTCGCTCGTCTATCAGCCGAAGGTCTCGGTCGCGACTCGCAGCGTGAGCAGCCTCGAGGCTCTGGTGCGTTGGACGCATCCTGAGCTCGGTTCCATCTCCCCGGCCGAGTTCGTGCCGATCGCCGAACGCACCGGCAGCTCCCGGCGCTTGACGAGCTGGGTGCTCGCGGCGGCCATCCGGCAGATCGCCGAATGGCGCCGCGCGGGCATCGCTCTCGATGTGGCGGTCAATCTCTCGGCCGCGGACATCCTCGATCCCCTTCTCGGGGAGGAGATCCGCGGGACGCTGCGCGCAAGCGGCGTCGACCCGAGCAGCCTCGCTCTCGAGATCACCGAGAGCGCCGTGATGCGCGATGCGCCGCTTGCAGCGCGGCACATGCAGCTGCTCAGAATCGAGGGCGTACGCTTCGCGATCGACGACTATGGAACCGGCTACTCATCGCTCTCGCATCTCTCGCGGCTACCGGTCGATGAGCTGAAGATCGACCGCTCATTCATGATGCACGCGCACGAACGCCGCGACGATGAGACGATCGTCCGCTCGACGATCGAGCTCGCTCACAGCATGGGGCTGAAGGTCGTCGCAGAGGGCGTCGAGGACCCGAAAGGCTGGAATCTCCTGCGCCGCCTCGGGTGCGATTTCGCGCAGGGCTATCTCATCAGCCGGCCACTGCCCGTGGCGGATGTCGTCGCCTTCGTGCGGCGCGCGAACGACTTGCTGCCCGCCTCGGACTCCACGGTCGCGCAAATGCGCGCGCTCACACTGCTCGCCGAGCGCGGCTGAGCCCGCCTCTGAGCCCGCTTCGGAGGCCGCCTCTGAGCCCGCCTCAGCGGTAGCGCGCGAGAATCTTCTCGAGCGCAGCGCGCCCGGGCGACAGCCGCTCGTACGGGATCGCGTTGAGCGGCTCGTCGGGCGTTTGATTGATCGCGTGGAAGTCCCCTTCCGAGGGTTCGACGTAGAGCAGCCCCGTCAGGTACTCGCCCGCCTTCATGCGCTCCTGGACATGAGCGGCCGCGGCGCTGCGGTTCGTCGGGTCGTGGCTCGCATCGGTCTTGCGCAGCACGATGCGGCTGCCGTCGTGCATCACGACGGGCAGCGCCTCTCCCTCGGCGTACTGCGCGGTGATCTCGCGCTCGATCGGAATGAAGTCCACGTTCACGGCGGGCTCGTAGTGCTCGCGGGTGTAGAGATAGCTCTTCGTCGAGCCCTCGTGATCGTTGAACGTGACGCACGGAGAGAGCACATCGACGAGCGCGAAGCCCTTGTGGCGCATGCCGGCCTCGAGGATCGGAACGAGCTGTGCCTTGTCCCCCGAGAAACTGCGCGCGACGAACGTCGCGCCGAGCGAAAGCGCGAGCAGCACCGGATCGATCGGCGGCTGCTGGTTGACTTCGCCGCGCTTCGCCTTCGTTCCCACGTCGG
>Ga0134128_10003728_pt1 | contig 18623 bp, 15 predicted proteins | sample KB31754_FD_96462 | JGI IMG/M metagenome (GOLD analysis project Ga0134128, IMG submission 96462) | Terrestrial soil microbial communities with excess Nitrogen fertilizer from Kellogg Biological Station, Michigan, USA - KB3-175-4 | ecosystem: Environmental > Terrestrial > Soil > Unclassified ... | reverse complement strand
GCCTGAGCACCGTCGCATCGGCGGCCGACGCTGCCGCTCCAGCTGCTGCCGCTCCAGCTACTGCCGGGCCCAGCAGGCCAGGGCGACTGTCCCGCTGGACCGACCGACGCCGGCTCGATCCCGAGGAGCCGGTGTCACCTAGTCCCAAGGGGTCGTTCAGGTCTATGTTCGGCTGCCGCACCACGGTCGGACCCGCTCCAGGCCGCTGCGGGCGCGCGGGAATAGAGACTGGCGGCCCGAAGCCCTGTTGCTGATCGCCCTGATCACCGGCCTGCTTGGCGGACGGCTGAGCACCGCCCGGGGGGACCAGCGGCGTTGACGGTTGCCGCAGGTCGTTGTACCACTGCGGACCGCTCGGCTGCTGCGCCTCGGAAGACTGCCCGCCATACGGCCTGTCGGGATCGCCGGCCGGACGCGAGTCACCGGCAGTTGGCTGGGACCGAGAGCTCAAGCCTTGCTGGTTGTAGGGCCAGTCGGGCTCAAGCGGGCCGCCGCCGGCGTTGGGTGAGGCCGGCGATCCGTAGTAACCCTGCTGCGGTCCGTAGCCAGCGTCCTGGCCGTACCCGCCGTTCTGACCGTAGTTCCCGCCCTGGCCGTAACCCGGACCCCGGCCGTGGCTGGGACCTTGACCGTAACCGGCACCCCGCCCGGAACTGGGACCTTGACCGTAACCGGGACCCTGGCCGTAGCCCTGATCCTGGCGATAGCCCCCGGACTGACCGCCACTCTGACCCTGACCAGAACCCTGCTGACCCTGCCCGGATCCCGGCTGACCCTGCCCGGATCCCGGCTGGCCCTGCCCGGATCCCGGCTGGCCCTGCCCGGATCCCGGCTGACCCTGGCCGGCACCCTGCGGGCCCTGCCCGGCACCCGGACCCCGGCTATAGCCCTGTCCCTGTCCCTGTCCCTGTCCCTGAGCTTGATCTTGGCCGTGGCCAGCCTGCGGGATGCCCTGCAGCCACATCCCGCCCGAGGATTGCTGGCCGGGGCCCTGGTTCCCGTGGCCGCCCGGCCCCGGCTGGCCGGGAACGGCCGACTGAGAATAGGCACCCGGCTGGGAGCTGTCCGACCGGCCAGAAGGATGTGGCTCGAACGGCCCCCGGTAGGTGGCCTGGTCGGCCGAACCGGCTGGCGGCCCCTGAGACGCCGGCGGCGCCGCCGCCGCCGGCCCGGGCAGGTTCTGGCCGTAGGATTCGCCTGGCCGCTGGCCGGCGAAACGATCACCCGGCAGCTGGGTCTGAGCGCTGTAGGGGTCTGACTGCGGGCCGAACTGGAAGTCCACGGCCGGCTGCGGCGCGGTCGTCGGCCCGGAGTCGGGCTGCTGACCCGGACCAAGCTCGTTGGGCTCCGGTTGCGCGCCGCGCTCTCGGCGTCCTCGGCGTTGACGCATGAATCAGCCTTTCCGCCGTTCTCCCGGCCGCCCCCGATTCGGGATGTCTCACTGTCATCGCAGGCTGGCCGGCCCCGTACCAAGACGAGCACCTGATCAGGCGCGCTGCGGCCACGAGACCGCTGAACTTAGTCGAATCTTAACCGGCAGTCCGATATGCCGCTGCTCGCTTTGCTGTGCTAACCCTGGGACAGCCCCCGGACTCCCCGCTGGGCGCGGCGGACGATCCCGGAAACCCTGATCGTGCCGTAACCGCCTCGCAAGCCCGAGCCCAGTAGCCCCGACGACGTTCTCCGAGTCCACTTATCCCGGATTAGGGACGTCTCTTCCCGGGTCCGGACGTCTTTTCCCGAGTTAGGTATCGCCATATTATATTAAACTGGACAAATTTCTGCCCTAACCCGGGAAAAGAGCGCGCAACCCGGGGAAAAGAACGCGCAACCCGGGAAAAGTCTCCCCTAACCCGGGAAGACGTCCCTAGCCCGGGAAGGCTAGGGCCGCGTAAGCGGGATTTGCCAGGCGCGGATGACAGGCTCACGGGAAGGCGGATCGTCGAGCTGCACGTTTCGGAAGAGTCCCCGAAATCTGCCGAGGTTGGGCCGGTCACGCCAGGTGGCAGTGTTTCCATTTGCGGCCCGAGCCGCAGGTACACGGGTCATTGCGGCCTCGGCGCGCGTCAGCGGCGGCGTAGCGCTGCACTAGTTCAGACGGGGCTCGATCGGCCTTGAGCAGGTCGCACATCTGGCGCATGACCGGCTCGATATGGCCGAAGAACGCCTTGTAACTCGGGCACAGGTAATGCAGCCCGGCCTCGCCGTCCGGCGTCACCGCGAACCGATCCTTCGGGCAGCCGCCGTGGCAGGCGAACCGGACATCGCAGTCCAGGCAGTACTGGGGCAGGCTGTCGCGCTTGGCCCGGCCGAACTCCTCCTGCTTGGGCAGGACGACCAGATCGAGCAGCCGGGATCCGGCGATATTGCCGAGCCGATAGGCGGGCTCGACGTAGTGGTCGCACGAATAGACGTCACCATTGTGCTCGAGCGCCAGCGCGAGCCCGCAGGTCTCCGAGTGCACGCACAGTCCGGGCGACTGCCCGTACCAGTTGGCCAGCGCCACGTCGAACATCTGCACGTAGACCTCGCCGATGTCGCGCCGCACCCAGTCCTCGAAGATGTCGATCAGGAACCGCCCGTACCCGTCGGCCGACACCGATCGCTCGCTGACCAGGCCGCCGTCCTGAACGTAGAGCGGTCGACCTCGGGGGTTGTCAGGGGGTCGTCGCCCTTGGCCAGCGCTGCGGGCCCGCTCGCCCCAGCCGTCGTTGGCGATGGCCAGCAGATCCTCGGTGGCCCGCTCGACGATCGGGATGAACTGCAGGTACCGCGCTCCGCAGTCGTCCCGCAGGAACCGGTAGATCTCCCGCCCGTGATCCTGACTGGCGGCGTGCACGGTGCATAGCGCGTTCCAGTCCACCCCATGCCGCCGCAGCACGGCCAGCCCGGCCATCACCCGGTCGAAACTGCCCTTGCCGCCCTTGTCAACCCGGTAAGCATCATGCAGCTTCGCGGGCCCGTCGATTGACAAGCCAACCAGAAAACCATTTTCAGCGAGAAAGCTACCCCAGGCGTCATCGAGCAGCGTGCCGTTGGTCTGGATTGTGTGGACGATCTTCTGGCCTTTGGCCCGGTAGCGGTCGGCCAGTTCCACCGAGCGGCGAAAGAACTCCAGGCCCATCAGCGTGGGCTCGCCGCCCTGCCAGGCGACGATCACCTCACGCGCACCCGCATGGGCCTCGATGAGCTGGCTCAGGTACCGCTCAAGCAGATCTTCGGCCATCCGGAACCGGCTGCCCGGATACAGCAGTTCCTTGGACAGGAAGAAGCAGTAGGTGCAGTCCAGGTTGCAGATAGCGCCGGTCGGCTTGGCCAGCAGGTGAAAGACATGCGGGGCCGACTCGGGAAGCAGCTGTCCGCGAATGTCCGGCACCGGTCGAGTCTAGTGACATGGAAAGGGCCCCGGGACTTCGTCCCGGGGCCCTCCCACTCAGATGGTTAGAACTTCGCCATCGTCGCGAGGAACTTGGAGCTGATCGTTCCAAGCCCGGTGAGGCTGTCGAAGCCCGGTGCGGTGGTCAGGGTTACCTTGCGCGTGGCGCAGTTGCCCGTCGCGTCGCAGTAGGTCTCGTTGCCTGCGTAGTTGATCGCCCGGAGGCTGATGCTGAAGCCGTCCGAGTTGTCGACCGTGTTGGTGAAGTCAACCCGGATCACCGACGCGGCGTGCGCGTTGGACGGCGGCAAAATGTCGGTGAACGCACTCGGCGTGTCGGTCCACGCCTTGTACAGTTCCGGGTTCAGGAAGCCGAGCGGAGTGCCCGCGGCCTGGTCAGCGTCGGCGACGACACCGGCGAACAGCGGGGAGGCGAGGCTGGTGCCGCCCTCCTTGAACTGCCCGTAGTGGTTGCCGCCCGGGAAGGCCTGGGTAGCGCCGATCAGCATGCCGGACTGAGCGTCGGCATCCATCGAGATGTCGGGCTCGGCCCTGGTCGGGACGCCGAACAGCGCGACGTTGCGGAAGGCAATCGCCGGCGGCACGACGTTGGTCTGGTAAGAGGGCTCGGCGTAGGTGTAGCTAGAACCACCGCCGCCACCGGCCTGCCAGGCCAGCGCGCCGGGCTGATCGGTCGACTTCTTGCAGTCGGTCTCTGGCTGGCTGGTGCACAGCGTCTGCTTGGCCGTCGACCAGCCGAACTCAGCGCCACGGTGACCGGCGGCGTTGACTTCGAGCGTGGTACCGCCGACGGCGGTGATGAATGGACTGGTCGACGGGTAGTCGGGAACAGCCAGGCCGGAGATGCCGAAGTTGTCGCCGTTGTCACCAGAGGAGAACAGCACGCTGACGCCAGTGCCGTCGGCGACCAGGAACGTGTCGTCGAACGCGGTCTTGCTGGCGGCGTCGGAGAGCAGGTCACCGAGGGTGTTGCCCCACGAGTCGGTGACGACCGAGGCACCGCTGGTGATGGCCGTGTTCACGGCATCGAGCAGGCCGGTGTCCAGGCAGTCCACCGCACCGACGTACAGGATGGCCGCACCGGGTGCCATGGCGTGCACGGCCTGCACGTCGAGCGACTGCTCGGTCCGCCAGCCGCTGGCGCCGCACAGGTCCTCGTTATCCACGGTGGCCGGCTCGTCGTTGAAGAACTGCCCGGACGACAGCGGGTGCGTGCCGTCGTTCTGGTTGGCGTAACGCGCCGAGTCGGCGAAGAGGGTCGGCGAGTCGTAAGCGTCGACGATGGCGACACCGACGCCAGTGCCGTCGTCACCGGCGTTGACCGCGCCGTTGATCCCGTAAGCGGTACGAAGCTGACTGGGCTTGTAGCCGCAGATGTCGTAGTTGTTACCGGTGAACGGCGCGTACAGCGAACTCGGGTCTGCGGTGTCCGGCTCGGTGTTGAACGCCTTGGAGCACGGCTGCGGGTTGCGGAAGCCAGCCGGCGGTCCCGGCTCCTGGTTGGGCTTGGCCTTCGTCGAACGGCCCTGGTCAGTCAGGGACGTCGTCGCGACGACCTGGTTGACGCCCATGACGCCGGTGACGGTGCCGGCCATGGAGCCGGGCAGGCTGAGCGCGCCGTTAGCGAGGATGACCTTGTGCCCGTTGACCTTGTAGTAGCGCAGGGTGGTGCCGAATGCCTTGGCGACCTTGGCGGCCGAGCCACTCGCGGCGACGTACAGATGAGTCTTGGGAACCGAGGTGATCTTGAAGCCCTGGTTCCGGAGCCACGATTCGGCCGCGGCCATTGAGGCGCTGGTCGGGCCGTACTTGGCGAGCCACTGCTTCTGAGTCAGGTAGTGATGGAACAACTTGGAACCGGGCGTCGACACCTGGGTCGCGAACTTCTTCGCGCCCGCTGCGTTGCGCAGCTTGAGGTTCAGGTTGAACCTCATCGTCGTGGTGCCCGCGACCGTTCCGGCTGGGTGCGCGCGCTCCGAGGCCGGGGTCAGCGACCCACGAAGCGTGACCCTGGTTGGGGTTGGCTTAGCGACAGCTTGACCTGCCGTCACCGCCGTAAAAGAGACTGCTAGCCCTATGGACCCCGTGAGGGCCCAGACTCGGGCAGCTTTCATATCTTGCCTCCTACAGCAACTCTCCGCTATGAAGGGACCCCGCGGCTACACGGGTGTATCTCGGGACCATAGCGACGGACATCAACAAAGGCAACGGATCAAACACGACTAGGGCTCATACGTTTGTTCGGAATTTGACGCTTGCGGTCATTGATCAGTCAGCTAGGCGGAAGTCCTCGTCCGGCACCAGTTCGGCCACGTCCATCTGCGCCTTCTGCAGGCGGCCCGAGTAATCCCAGTTCAGCGACTGCCAGCGGGTGAACTGATCGAGGACCCAGACCCCGGACTGACGCGATCCATTGCCCGATTTCCCGTTGCCTCCGAAGGGCAGATGCGCCTCGGCGCCGGACGTCGAATTGTTAACACTGACCATGCCGGCGGAGATCCCTCGCCGAAACGCGAACACCTCATCCGGCTTCGTTGTGTAAATAGCCGACGACAGGCCGTAGTCAGGCAGATTCGCGAGATCGATTGCATCGGCCAGATCCCGGTAAGTGGAAATGCCGACTAGCGGCCCGAATGTCTCGTTGCGGAAGATCTCGTCGTCGGGACGAAGGCCGTCGACGATCGTCGGGTGATAGAACAGCCCGGACTGCGGATCACCGACGAAACCGGCCCGCGGGTTGGCCGCCGTGATCCGGCCGATCCCGGACGAGCCGAGCACGGTGTGATGCGGCCGAATCCAGCCCAGGTAGTCCTCGAACTTCGCCGCGAACCTCTCGTCGAGCATCGGCCCGTACACGACATCGCCGGCTGGATCGCCGACCGCGATGTCCCTCGCGGCCTTGTCGAAGCGGGCCACGAAATCGTCGTGGACGGACTCGTGCACGATAGCGGTGCCGAGCGAGGTGCACCGCTGACCAGCGGTGCCGAACCCGGCGAACAGCGCGGCCTCGACCGCCAGATCCAGTTCCGCGCTCGGCGTGACGACCATCGGGTTCTTGCCGCCGAGTTCGAGGCAGGCCGACTGCAGATGACGCCCGGTCAACTCGCCGATCTTGACCCCGACCGCGGTCGACCCGGTGAAGCCGACCTTGTCGACGCACCCGTCCCCCAGTGCCCGCTCCAGGCCGGCGTAGGTCGCCTCGCCGTCGGCCAGCACGAGGTTGAGCACCCCGTCCGGCAGGCCGCCGCCGCGGACGATCAGGTCGAACAGCGCGGCGCCGCACGCCGCCGAGTACTCGGCGGGCTTCCAGAGCACCGCGTTGCCGCACAGCAGCGCCGGGATCAGGTACCAGGACGGCACCGCCACCGGGAAGTTGCCCGCGGTGATCACGCTGACGACGCCGACCGGGTTGCGGAAGGTCAGCAGTTGCTTGTCCGGCATCTCGCTCGGCACGGTCTGGCCGTACAGCCGGCGTCCTTCGCCGAGGAAGAAGTCGCACGTGTCGACGATCTCCCTGACCTCACCCAGCGCCTCGGCGTACGGCTTGCCGACCTCGCGGGTGACCAGCCGGGCAAGCGCTTCCGAGTTGGCCTCGACCAGCCGGCCGATGTGGGCGATCGCCCGTCCCCGCACCGGAGCGGGCACGTCGGCCCAGGCCGGCTGCGCCGCCTTCGCCGCCCGGGCGGCGGCGGCAAAGGTGGCCGCGTCCCCCAGCCTGACCTCGGCGACGACGTCGCTGGTGCGGGCCGGGTTCGTGGACTTGATCAGGCCGCCCGGAGCGTCTTCGGCGGCGGCGCCGCCTATGACAGAGGTGACCGTACGGATCATCATTGACCTCGCCTGTCGGTGGACTGGCCTCTGGGTGCGGCGAACAAAGCCCCGGGAAGCTTTCTCCCTGATCCAATATCAACAGCCCGGCAGCCGCCAAGCCCCCAATTCCGTCAGCCAGTTCTGTCTGGCGGTCAGTTGCGGGTTGGCCAGGACGGTCAGGTTCTGATCGCGATGTAGGACGGGGCGCCCTGGACGGAGATCGGGCGCCCGGCCTTCGCGGTCGCGGTGTCGATCGGGGTGACCGTGCCAGGGTCGAGGCTGACGAGGTAGGCGGTCTTGCCGCCTGGGGCCAGGATGAAGTGCTCGGCGTGACCGCGGATCTTGATCGGCTTGAGTGGGGTGCCGGTGCTGAGCAGAACCGGGGTGACGAGGCCAGTCGGGCCGGTCGTCAGGTGGCCGCTCACGTAGGCGTACTTACCGTCGGGGCTGGTCAGCACGAACCGGGGCGACCCGCCGACCGGGATCGGGGCTCCGGCCGCTCCGGTGGCGGTGTCGATCGGCGTGAGCGTGTCCTGCGTCCGGCTGGTGACGTAGGCGGTGCGGCCGTCCGGGGTGAGCACGATGTCGTTAGGGTTGGCGTCGACCGTGATCGTCTTGAGCACGGCACCGGTGGCGGTGTCGAACTCGGTCACCTGGTCGCTGAAGCTGTCGGCAACATAGGCGTCCTGCCCGTCCTGCGTGATCGCGATCGAGTCAGGTCCGGTGCCGACCGTGATGGGCTGACCGGGCCGGCCGGTGGCCAGGTCGATCGGGGTGATGCTGGCCGCGGTCCGGCTCGCGACGAACGCCGTGCGGCCGTCGGGGGTGATCGCGATGACCCAGGGTTCCGGGCCGACCACGATGGACTTGCCTGGCCGGTTCGTCCGGAGGTTGATCGGCGTGACCGTGCCGGAGAAGTAATTGGCGACGTAGGCGGTCTTGCCGTCAGGGGCGATCGTGATCGCGTCGGGGCCGTTGCCTACCTTGATCGGCTTGAGCGCTTCGCCGTCACAGAGGTTGACCGGGGTCACGGTGTCTGAGTAGGAGTTGGCGACGTAGGCCGTGCCGCCGTCCGGCGCGATCGCGATTTCGCCTCGGCTGGAGCCCGCCTTGATGCGGCGGCCGACCTTTCCGGTGGCCGTGCTGATCGGGGTGATCGTCTGCTGGCCGGCGACCTTGCCGGTCGCGCCGACGTAGATCGTCTCGTGGCCGGGCTTGCAGGTCGGGGAGGCAGGCCGGGTGGCCGCGTGGGCGGTCGCGAGGCTAGTGGCCAGCAGCGCGAGGGCGGGGAGTGTCACCGCTGCCACCCTCACCCCAGCCGCACTCATCCCAATCCCCCTGACCCTCACCCCAGTCGTCGAGTTGGCTGGTCGCGAGCCGTACCGCATGCGTCCCCCCTAGAAACAAGTTCACGTCATATCTTGTCAGCGCGCCGCTCGCGACATACTCTGTCGATATATCGTGAACGTATCGACAGAGCCTTAGATGTCGACGGAACTGCGATGTCGACGGAACTGCGATGTCGACGAAACGGAGCGACAGAACAATGTCGCTTCAGCGAGGGACTGGGTTGACGCGATGCGGACACCACGTTGGGGAGCTGCGGATTTCGAGCTCGGCATGTTCGACGTCTTCGGCTGTATCGGAGACGTGCTAGACCAGGTCAGCCGGGCGGTCGCCAGCGCGACGGCCGCCAGCCAGACCACCGGCGGAAAGTCGTCCGACAGCCGCGAGCGCGGCCCGGGCGGGCCGGGCGGCCCGGGCGGGTCGGGCAGGTCGGGCGGGCAGAAGAGAGGCGGCTCGTGGCAGCGCGGGTTCGGCGGGCACGCAGGACGCGGGCACTGGGGCGGCGGCGCCAGCGGAGCCTGGGGTGCCTGGTGGCCGGGCGGGCCGCCTGGTCCTCCCGGGCCGCCAGGATCACCTGGTCGCGGGTCTAAGGCCGGCCGGGGCGACGTGCGGGCCGCGATCTTGGCCCTGCTGCGGGAAGGCCCCCGCACCGGCTACCAGATCATGTCCGAGATCTCCGAGCGCAGTGGCGGCGCGTGGCGTCCAAGCCCGGGCGCGGTCTATCCGGCATTGTCCCAGCTCGCCGACGAGGGCTTGATCGCCGGCGAGGAGTCGGGCGGTCGCCGGACTTTCAGTCTGACCGCCGCGGGGCAGACCTACCTAGAGCAGCACCCGGAGATGGCACGGGCGGCCTGGGAGTCAAAGGAGCAGCAGGAGGCGTGGGAGCTTCCCGGCCTGTTCGCCGAGGCCGCCCGGCTCGGCGGCGGGATCGTTCAGGTGGCCCATTCGGGCACGCCGGAGCAGATCCACGCGGTCGAACGGCTGCTCGGGCGGACCCGCCGCGAGCTGTACCAGATCCTGGCCGACGACTTCGACCCCGAGGAAGACGACGACGGTGCCGGGGGTGGCCCGGATCAGCCTGAGCACGACGAAAAGCAGGAGGGGACGAATGTTTGACGATCGGATCCGTACGTCCGACGCTGACCGGGAGCAAGTCGCCGCTCGGCTGCGCGATCACTTTGCGGAAGGGCGACTGAACCAGGAGGAGTTCGACGAGCGGCTCACGGCCGCCCTCAGTGCCAAGACCTTTGGCGACCTGCGCCAGGTCCTGACCGACCTGCCCGGTCCTAAGGTCGCCGCCTACCAGCCGCAGCGGCCGCAGGCCGCCAGGAGCGCCGGGTACCGGCCGCCGGTGATGTTCCGCCGCGGGCCACGCCTGTTCCCCCTGCTCGTGCTCGCCCTGCTGGCGATCGTGCTGTTCTCCGGGGCCGGCGCCGCGGTGCTCGCGCTGAAGGTGGTCGCGATCATCACGCTGGTCATGTTCCTGGCCTTCGCCGCCGTGGCCGTCGCGGGGGCGATGTTCTTCCGCCGGGTACGCAAGCACTGGATGGCGCAGTTCGACAACGACGCCTTCAGCTCCTGGGCCGAGCGATTCGGCGGGCCAGGCCAGTTCAAGTTCCAGTCGTGGGAATGGCCGCCCCGGCATCGTCACCACCATCACCGCGGCCGCTCGCGGGAGTCCGGTTACTGGCAGTCCTGACCGATCGGTCAGCACATTGGCCGCACTGCCCGCAGCGCCGTGTCAAGATACTGCTGACAACAAATGGCGAGTAGAGCGCGGCGGCGCTCGCCGCTCACGGATGCGGCGGCTGGGAGCCTGTAGTGGCCGATGATCGGCAGGCCGGCGAAAGTCAGGACCCGGAGGACCTCGACCTCAATGAGGAAGAGGATCTCGGCGGGGACGAAGACTTCGGCGCCGGGGATTTCGATGATGCTGGCGACCTCGATGAGGCCGAGCGAGCCCGCCGGGCGGCCCGGATAGCGCAGATCGATACCTCGGTCGCGCACCCGGCCAGGGTCTACGATTACTGGCTCGGCGGCAAGGACAACTTCGCCGCCGACCGCGAGGCGGCCGAGCGGGTCCTGGCCGTTGTCCCCGATATGCGATTCCGGGTCAGGGCCAACCGGGCGTTCCTCGCCCGGGCAACCAAGTACCTGGCGGGCGAGGCCGGGATCAAGCAGTTCCTCGACATCGGCACCGGCATCCCGTCGGCGAACAACACCCACGAGGTCGCCCAGTCCGCCGAACCGGAGACCCGCGTCGTCTACGTAGACAACGACCCGATCGTGCTCTCTCACGCCCGCGCCCTGCTGGCCAGCGGCCCGCGCGGAGCCACCCAGTACGTCGACGGCGACCTGCGCGAGTCCGACAAGATCATCAAGGCCGCCGCGATCCTGGACTTCTCCCAGCCGATCGCGCTCATGCTGCTCGGCATCATGCACCTGGTAGCCGACGACGAAGATCCATACCAGATCGTCGCCCAGCTGATGGACGCGCTGCCGCCCGGGAGCTACCTGGCCCTGTCGCACCCGGGCAGCGATACTCACCAAGGCCAGGCCGAGGCCCAGCGACGCTACAACGAGCGGGTGTCGACTCCGCAGCAACTGCGTTCCCGCGACGAGGTGATGCGGTTCTTCGAAGGACTGGAGTTCGTGGAACCGGGCCTGGTCCAGGTCCACCTATGGCGCCCCGACCCCACCGGCGAAGTCCCGGCCGCCGGCGCCGTCTCCGCCTGGGGCGCCGCCGCCCGCAAGCCCTGACCGAAGGCCTGCCAAAACCAGCCACGCTTCGAACAATTCTCCGAGCAGCGACCGGAGTCGCGCTCCGATGAGCATCAAGAGCTCACCCGGCCCGAGCGATCCGAGCGGGAGAACTTGCCATCGCGCGACCGCGCTTAGCTCCTGCAGCCGAGCCCCCTTACTGTAGTTGCTTCCCGGGACGGAACTACAGCAGGACGACTTCGCTGTAGCCGTGGGCTGCAGCAGAGGCGCTTAGCTGTAGTAGCTTCCCAGGACCGAACTACAGCAACGGCGCATTGCTGTAGTCGGGGCCCTGGCCGGGCGCGGGCGGACAGCCGGGCAAGCATCGCCGCCGCTAGCTGCCCCTAGCCGCGGGGTTGCCCAGGCAGCGGGTACTGCCTGGGCGGTCCGCTTGCCCGGTGTCGGCGGTGCTGCCCCTCGAATCCCGGCAAAATCCCGTTAGATCCCTCACGGGCGATGTGAGGGATTTCACAGTATTTTGAGGAAGTTTCTCATTCATTTAGAAGAAAAATTTGCGGTGGTTCGTGTCTTGTTGGCAGGGATACAAGCACAACAGCACGTTCGCGTGCCTTTGCCGGAGGCGATCCATGCCACCACATTCCCACCGCTTCTCCTCACCAACTCCCATCTCCTTCGTTCCAGCCGCTGCCGTTGCCATTGCCAGCCTGACCTGCGCCGCCGTGCTCGCGGCGGTCATGCCGCCAGGCTCGGACGGACCTGCGGTAGCCGGATACAAAACCATCGCAAATGTTTCTTCCACCGTCGTGAAAATCGCGCCGGGGCAGTCGCTTTCCTCGGTACATCCGCAGGCCGGGACGAAGTATGAATTCCAGCGCGGCGCGACCTACACCGGCACGCTGAACATCTCGGCCGACAACGTGTGGATCACCAACTACGGCACCGGCCGGTATCCGGTGTTCAGCCGGAGCAGCGAAGGCTCGGTCATACAGGTCTCAGGAAACAACGACCGCATCGGGCAGATCCGGCTGACCGGGCAGGGCTACAGCTCCGTCAGCGGATGCGGCTCGGCCAAGACCGCCGGTTATGAGGTCGGCGTCGACATCACCGGTGGCCATGACACCGTCCACTCCGTGATCGCCTACGGCAACCTTTACGCCGGGGTGTACGTGGAGACCGCCGGATCGTACGCGACGATCAGCGGCAGCGAGTTCAACGACGTCAATGCCCTTAACCCGGACAATCTGGGGTCGGGCGCCTTCGGCATTCTGCTGTGGGGCAGCCACAACACGGTGACGGGCGACAAGTTCGTCAACCAGAGCACCTGCAGTCCGGACTTCGGAACGGACGGGTCGGGGGTCGAGATCTACCACGGCTCGAACAACCTGATCGAGCACTGCACCGGCAGCAACGACTCCGACTTCACTGAGCTGGGCGGGGCCGGGGCGACCGGCAACCAGTACGTGGACGACACGTTCGCCGGGCCGGGCGAGTTCCTGGTCACCAGGGGCAGCGGCGACTCGGCCGACGGTCCGGTGCACAACACGACGATGACCGGCGATGTGGTGCACGGCGCGGTCGTCAGCTACGACTGGCGGTCAGGGGACGGAACTCTGCTGACCCTGAAGAACAGCCACGTCGGCTCGCTGTCCCAGGACGGCGGCTACGTCAACGGCGGCGGCAACGCCATCGGGTTCTAGTACGGCTCGATTCGCTGAGGCGAAGAAATAGGACAGCTCTCTAGGTAGTTCCCTGGACGCCGGGCTGGTCTACCGCCTTGTTTGCGCTGGTCACAGTGCCGCAAGGCGGTAGATCACCCGATTGTCGCCGCTAGCTGGCGAACCTAGCGTCGAAGTATGTCTACACGTCTGTTCACATTGGCTTACGCCGGGTTCGCTTACCTGTGCTTCCTCGCGACCCTCGTCTACACGGCCGGCTTCATCGTCGGCATCGGCGTGCCGAAGAACCTCGGCACCGGCCCGCACTCCCCCTGGCCGCTCGCGGTCGCGATCGACCTGGCGCTGCTCGGGCTGTTCGCGGTCCAGCACACGGTGATGGCCCGCCCCTGGTTCAAGCGCTGGCTTACCCGCCTGGTGCCGGCGGGGGCCGAGCGATCCACCTTCGTTCTGGCCTCAAGTGCGGTGCTCGCTCTGCTGTACTGGCAGTGGCGGCCGGTGGGCGGAGATCTCTGGACGACCACCGGGATCCTGCGCTACGTGCTGCTGGCCTGCTACGTCGCCGGCTTGGCGATCGCCATCGGCTCGACGTACCTGATCGACCACTTCGACTTGTTCGGCCTGCGGCAGGGATGGCTCGCGGCCCGGGGGGCGGAGTACCGGCCGGTGCCGTTCATGGAGCGGTCGTTCTACCGGTACGTCCGGCATCCGCTGATGGCTGGTTTCCTGATCATCTTCTGGGCCGCGCCGGTGATGAACGGCGGCCACCTGCTGTTCGCGATCGCGGCGACGGCGTACATCTTCGTCGGCATCCGATTCGAAGAGCACGACCTGAAGCAGAGTCTCGGTGAGCCCTACCTCGCTTACCAGGCCCGGGTGCCGGCGCTGTGTCCGGTGCCTCGCGCCCTCAGCAGCAGTCGGTCGTAACGGCTGAGAACAGCGCCCAGACGACCTTTCCGGCGTCACCCAGGATCGCGTAACCCCAGTCGTCGCTAAGGGCGGCGACAATGTGCAGTCCGCGGCCGTTCTCGGCGAAGTCCTCTGGATCTCGCGATACTGGCGGGCGCGGATCCTCATCGGCAACCACGCAGATCAAGGAAGGCCCGTCCGGCTGCAGCAGTCCAAGCCGGACGCCGTTACCCGGGCGGGCTCGCGCATCGGCGGGTGTCGCGTGGCGCAGTGCGTTGGTCAGCAACTCGGAGGCGACCAGGGCAACATCGTCGGCGCGGTCGGCCATGCCCCAGCGGCGCGCGGTTCCGGCCGCGAAGTAGCGACCACCTCGCACAGCCGCCGGACCTTCTCCGGGCGTGCTTACAGCAACCCGCGGGTTACAGTTCCACCGCGTGGTCGCTCCAGCTACCAGCGGCGCGTTCCCGCTGGACAACGCAGCATTGTCAAAAGCCGTCCGCAGCCAGCGGAGTCTGGGCACCACGCGTGGCAACCCAGTGGCGACAGTCAACGGCAGCGTCATCATCACCCTCCGGCCAATCTTCATGAGCGATGAATGCCACGGCACCAGCCTGAGGCATCTGCACGAACGTTTGCAAGTGCTTTGGCACAAAACATCTGCGTTGTGCACCAAACTGGCTATCCTGCAACGGTAGGTAGCCGCCCGGCGTAACGATGTCTTAGGCTGCCGCGCTGTAGATCAAGAAGGGTTTCCCGCGTAATGCGCTTAGCCACGGGGGTCCGGCTGTCCATCAAGCATCAGCGCGCGACCGGCGATCGGCAGGTGGCGTGAGCGCCGCTGAATCCGACGATCCGTCGCAAGCTGACCTGCTCGCGCAGCCGCGCGGCGATACCACTGTGCTCCGGATGATGCTCGGCAGCCGGTTGCGCCAGCTGCGTGAGGCCGCCAAAGTGACGCCTGAGCAGGCGGGTTACGAGATCCGGGCCTCCCGATCGAAGATCAGCCGGATGGAAAACGGCCGGGTGAGCTTCAAGGACCGTGACATCGCCGATCTTCTGACGCTCTACGGCGTGGCCGACGAGCAGGTGCGGCAGGCAACGCTTGAGCTGGCCCGCCGGGCCAATGTACCCGGCTGGTGGGCGATGTACAGCGACATCCTGCCCGACTGGTTCGAGATGTACCTCGGCCTCGAGTCCTCGGCGGCAGTGATCCGGACGTTCGAGCTGCAGTTCGTGCCGGGTCTGCTGCAGACCGAGGATTACGCCCGCGCGGTCACGGTGCTCGGCCACAAGGCCGCCCCGACGAGTGAGATCGACCGCCGGGTGGCTCTGCGCATGCGGCGCCAGCAGGTCCTGCGCAAGGCCGAGCCGACCAGGATCTGGACCGTCATGGACGAGGCGGCGCTGCGCCGGCCGGTCGGGGGCCGCGCCGTCATGCACGCTCAGCTGCGGCATCTGGCGCAGGCGACCACGGCACCGCACGTCACCGTGCAGGTCGTGCCCTTCGGTCACGGCGGCCACGCGGCCGCCGGGGGCTCATTTTCGATCTTGCGGTTCGACCAGCCCGACCTGCCGGACGTGGTCTACATCGAGCAGCTCACCAGCGCCCTGTACCTGGAGAACCGGCAGGACGTGGATAACTACCACGAGGTCATGAACCAGCTCAGCACCGACGCGCTGACCCCGGCCGACACGGCGGCCTTCATCGAGGGCATCATCGCCGACACCTGAGGCCGGTCTTGCCGTCCGCTAGGCCGCGGGCGGCTTGTCGGGCCAGAACGGCCACTCCTCAAACGAGTCGCAGCGGCCGTCGGCGGCGAACCGCATGATCCACAGATCCCGGTACGCCTGGGTGACCGGGTCGCCGTAGCGCACCTCGACCCTGGCGACCGCAACCGGATCCTCGACCGCGACGATCTCGCTCGCCATCGAGAACACCTCGTCCGGCCCGTTGCGCTCGGCCTCCCACATGCGCTTGATCGCCAGAAGCCCGGTGGCCGGCTCCTCGTACGGGCCTTGGGAGTAGATCGCGTCGTCGGTGAACAACCGGTCAAGCGCGCCGGTGCCGGGTGAGCGCCAGGCCAGCTCGTAAGCCTCGATCCACGCGGTGATCTGCGCTGCGTCCATGGCGGTTCCTTTCTAGGCGGCTGGCCACGAGCGGGCCTAGGTCCGCCACAACCTTTCCAGGGCCCGGCGCCGTTCCGGGCGGGACGCGCCGCGCAGGTCGGCGGCGCCGCGCTCGGTGACGACGACGTCGACGTCGTGCGAAGGAGTGGAAACCGGCCTGGACAGTCGGGAAACCAACGTCGGCTTGCCGTGATGGGTGGTCGGCACCGCGACGATGCTGAGGCCGCCGATCGACCGGGTGGCGGCAGCGGCATAGTCCGGGTGGCCGCCGATGCCGCCGAGCGCGGACCTGGCCGTGCCCTCGACGTTGACCTGGCCGTCCAGGTCGATCTGGACGGCCGTGTTGATCGCGAACATCGGCTCTGCGGCCAGGCGGCCCAGGTCATGGGTGAACTCGACCGGGTGCAGCAGCGGCCGGCCGTCGGCCCAGTCGTAGAGCCGCGGTCCGCCGGCCAGGTAGGTGCAGATCGGCTCGGCCGCGAGCAACCCCCGCGCGTCGAGATCGACGACCTCGTCGGTCAGCATCCCGGTGTCGACTCTGGCCGGCGTGCGCAGGCCAGCGAGCAGCGCGGTCGTCACCGGCGACGGGCCGGCCTGGATGCGGGCGTTCTCCGGGAGGAGGCCCTCGATGTGACGGGCGATCGCCAGGTGCTCGGGGCCGGGGCTGGTCACCCGGATCGTAGCCGGAGGCCGGTCACTCCGCCCGACCACCACGACCTGGTCGGCCGGCAGCGTCGGGCCGGCGTCGGCGCTGGGCAGCCCGCCGGAGGCAACCGCCGCGACTACCGCTCCGGCTTCGATCGCGGCCCGCTGCCACGACACCTCGCTGCCGAACCTGAACCCGCCGTCCGCCTGGGTAAGCGCGGCGACCAGCAGGTCGGGCCGCCACGGGCCGTGCAGCAGCGCGGGCATCGTCCCGAGGCTGACCGGCGCGAAGCTGACCTGCCCGGCGTCCGAACCGGCCCGCAGCCCCCAGCCGGGCATGAACGTGCGCACGTCGCTGAACGCGGCCAGGTCCAGCCCGTGGTCGAGGACCGGCATCCAGCCCAGGATCAGCCGGACGCTGCCGCAGCGGGCGGCCGCCCGGCTGAGTTCGCCGGCGAGGGCGACCGGCGAACCGAAACCGTCGCCGAGCGCGACCGTCATCCCGGGCCGCACCAGGTCAGCAAGATCGGCCTTGTCCATGTCACCGCCTCAGAAGCACTCCGGCTCGATCCGGATGGTGCCAGAGTCCGGTTCGGACGCGGGAAGCAGGCCACCGCAATGCGTTAAAGATAATTCCGCAGTTCCAGGTCCGGCTGGTGCGGCAGCCGGAATGAGGCGATGTGATGCTGCGGCAGAATGTCGGCATGCATGCTCGGCTGGATGGCGCTGGCGGGCCGGTTAACCACGCGCGGGTCGACTCCGGCCGGGCCGAGTTGCTGCGCGACGCGGACCGGGATACCGGGTGGATGCTGCTGGTCGACGGAACGCCCCAGTCGTATGTCGATCTGGACGATCCGCGGTACCTGGATTTCGAGTACGTGCGCCGGCTCGGGCATCTGCTCGACCTCGCGGCCGAGCCGGGCGAGCCACTGCGGGTGCTGCACCTGGGCGGCGGCGGGCTGACGCTGGCCAGGTACGTGGCCGCGACCAGGCCCGGATCGAACCAGGTCGCGGTCGACGCCGACGCCGCGCTGGTGGAGTTCGTGCGCGCCCGGCTGCCGCTTGACCAGCCGCCCAGGCGGACCCGCCGATCGGGGCGGATCAGGATCAGGATCGGGGACGCCAGGGAGGCGCTCGAGCAGTTGCCGGCCGGGGCGTTCGACGTGGTGCTGGCCGACCTGTTTTGCGGCGGCCGCACTCCCGCACACCTGACTTCGGTCGAGTTCGCGCGGGCGGCCGCGCGGGTGCTGGCGGGTGATGGCGTGTTCGCGGTCAATATCGGGGACGGGCCGCCGCTCGCGCACGCCAAGGCCAGGGTGGCCACGGTGCGGCAGGTCTTCGGCAGCGCCTGCCTGATCGCGGACGCGGCCGTGCTGAAGGGGCGCCGGTTCGGGAACCTGGTCCTGGCCGGGTCGCGCGGCCCGTTGCCGGTGGACCGGCTCGGACGGCTGGCCGCCGGTGATCCGTTTCCCGGGCGGCTGGTCTACGGCGGCGACCTCGACCGATTTGTGGCCGGGGCCAAGCCGATCAACGACGCCGACGCTCAGCCGTCGCCCGCTCCTCCGTCCGACGTGATCACGATCCAGGGACGGGGATAGGCTGAGGCGCTATGCGGCGCCTGGGTGCTTTTGGTGCATGGCTCGTAGCGTGCGTGGCTGCAGCCGCGCTGACCGGCGGTAGTGCGGGACTCGCCGCGGCTCGCGGGCCGGGCGCCGGTCCCATGCCGCAGTACGGCAACCCCAACGGACATGAGCCGGTGCCGCCGGCTGGGCGGGCGGTGAGCACCAAGCACCCGAACCATGTGATCGGCCGCGGCACGCCAGGCAGCTGCACCTCGGCCGCGGTCGTGCGGGCGGTCGCCAAGGGCGGGGTGATCGTCTTCCACTGCGGACCGCATCCGGTCACGATCACGATGCGGTCGACCGCCAAGGTGGTGAACACCAGCCATCGGATCGTGATCGATGGCGGCGGCAAGGTCACGCTGAGCGGCGCGG
>Ga0134128_10003727_pt1 | contig 18623 bp, 15 predicted proteins | sample KB31754_FD_96462 | JGI IMG/M metagenome (GOLD analysis project Ga0134128, IMG submission 96462) | Terrestrial soil microbial communities with excess Nitrogen fertilizer from Kellogg Biological Station, Michigan, USA - KB3-175-4 | ecosystem: Environmental > Terrestrial > Soil > Unclassified ... | reverse complement strand
ACCCCGGTAGCGGCGGCCCCGGCGGAGCGACTATAAGCCGAAGCGATCGGAACGCAAGCTCGCGCCCTGAACGGCCCCCCGGGCCATTTTGCGACGGTCCGACCACGCGCTGCGGCGGCGGCGCGCCGCCGCCTTGTGCGAATACGGTGAGCGGGATTACGCTCGTCGCGGTCATTCGCGGCAAGCGGTTCCAGGGGGCTGTTGCAATGTCATCGAAAGTCTCGCGCAAACTGGCGGTCGGGCTGACTTCTCTGTCATTGACCTGCCTTGCAGGCGCGGCGCTGCCGCAGGCCGCGGCGACACCGGCCGGGCCGGACATGCTGGGCTTCACATCGGCCGGCGCGACGCAGGAACGGGATCTGGAGCAGCGCTTCGACGCGGCACTCAGCGCTCCCGAGATGCGCGAGTGGCTGCGCGAGCTGTCGTCGGCGCCCAACCAGGTCGGCTCACCGCACGACAAGGCCAATGCGCAGTTCCTGCTGGCGCAGTTCAGGAAGTGGGGTTGGAACGCGCGCATCGAGACTTTCGACGTACTGTATCCTACACCGAAGCAGGAGCTGGTCGAGATGACCGCGCCGACGACCTTCAAGGCGACGCTGCACGAGCCGCCCGTGAAAGGCGACCGCACATCGGCGCTCGAAGGCGCCCTCCCGCCATACAACGTGTACGGCGCGGACGGTGATGTGACTGCGCCGCTGGTGTACGTCAACTACGGCATGCCTGACGACTACAAGGAATTGAGCCGCTACGGCATCAGCGTCCGGGGCAAGATCGTGATCGTGCGCTACGGCCAAGGCTGGCGCGGCATCAAACCGGAGCTCGCCTATGAGCACGGCGCAGTGGGGTGCCTGATCTATTCCGATCCGCGGGACGACGGCTATTTCAACGGCGATGCTTACCCCAAGGGAGGCTGGCGACCGCCGGAGGGAGTGCAGCGCGGGTCGGTGATGAACATCGCGCGCTACCCCGGTGATCCGACGACACCGGGCTATGGCTCCGTGCCGGGCGCGAAGCACCTGGCCGCCAAGGATGCACAGTCGATCCTCAAGATTCCGGTCCTGCCGATCTCCTACGCGGATGCGATGCCATTGCTCCAGGCGCTCGCCGGTCCGGTGGCACCGGTAAGCTGGCGCGGCGCGCTCCCGGTGACGTATCACATCGGCGCCGGACCCGCGCAAGTGCACCTGGTGGTGAAATCCGACTGGAGCCGTAAGCCGGTCTACGACGTGATCGCGGTGCTGAAAGGCTCCACGGATCGGGACCAGTGGGTGGTCCGCGGCAATCACCACGACGGCTGGGTGTATGGCGCCTGGGATCCGCTGGCGGGCACCGTTGCGCTCATGGGGGAGGCCAAGGCGTTGGGCGCTCTGCACCGGCAGGGCTGGGTACCCAGGCGCACCATCGTGTACGCGAGCTGGGACGGGGAGGAGCCGATGCTTCTCGGATCCACCGAATGGGCGGAAACGCACGCCAAGGAGCTGCAGGAGAAGGCCGTGTTATATCTCAACTCCGATACCAACGCACGCGGCTTCCTCTCCACCGGGGGCAGCCATTCGCTGCAGCACATGGTCAACCAGGTCGCAGCCGGCGTGACCGACCCGGAAACGAAAGTCAGCGTGCAGCAACGCGAGCGCGCAGTCATCGCGGTCGCGGCGTCGGAGCCGGCCGCCAGTCCGAGGATCCGGGAGCTCGCGACACTCGCGGCCGCCGGAGGTGACCTGCCGTTGGGCGCGCTGGGCTCCGGCTCGGACTACAGCCCATTCCTGGATCACCTGGGTCTTGCGACACTTGATGTCGCATTCGGCGGCGAGGACGCGGACGCCGGGATCTATCATTCGCGTTACGATTCGTTCGATCACTTCATTCGCTTCGGCGACCCGACCTTCGAATACGAGGTCGCGCTGGCGAAAGTGGCCGGCCACATCGTGCTGCGCACTGCCGACGCGGAAGTGTTGCCCATGCGCTTCGCCGACTTCAGCGCCACCCTGCACCGCTATGTCAAGGAGTTGCACGAGGAAGTCGACACCGAGCGTAAGGCGGCGCAGCAGCAGCACAAGCTGCTCGATGCGAATGCGTATCGGCTCGCCGCCGATCCCACTCGCCCGGTAGCCCCGCCGCAGCGGCTGCCCGACGTTCCGAATGTCGACCTCGGACCGCTCGACCAGGCCGCGGCCGGGTTGCAGCGGAGCGCTCGCGCGTATGAAGCGGCTTACGACGCGCGCGCGTCCGCGGGGCTATCGATTCCCGCCGGCCAATTGCGCCAGATCAACGCCCTGATGGCGACCATGGAGCAGCGTCTGCTCGACGATGCGGGTCTGCCGGGCCGGCCGTGGTACAGGAACGTGATGCAGGCGCCGGGAGCGCTGACCGGCTACGCGCCGAAGACGGTTCCGGCCGTACGGGAAGCTCTCGACGCACATGACTGGAGCGGCGCCGAACAGTACGCCGCGGTCACCGCGAAAGTGCTCGAGGGTTATCGCGCGCAGCTCGATCGCCTCACGGCACTCTTCGACAGCTCCAGATAGAGGGCGCGTCAGGCTCTCTCGATCGTGGCCATACCCGCTGCCGTGTAGCGGTCGCCCGCCACGGCGGAAGGATCGAAAAGCTCGTCCAGGGCCGCGATTTCCTCGCGGCCCAGACGGATCCCCGCGGCGGCGGCATTCTCGATGACGTACCGCGGCCGCTTCGTGCCGGGTATCGGCACAACATCGGAGTGTTTGGATAGGAGCCAGGCCAGCGCGACCTGTCCGCTGGTCGCGCCGTGCTTCGAGGCGAAGTCGGACAGACCCTGGACGAGACGGAGATTGTTCTGCAGTGCAGCGCCCTGGAAACGGGGATTCGCACGGCGGAAGTCGCCCGCCGCGAGATCCTCCGCATTCTTCACGGTCCCGGTGAGGAACGCCCGCCCGAGCGGACTGTATGCGACGAAAGTCACGCCGAGCTCGCGACAGGTCGCGAGCATCTGCCGCTCCGGCTCGCGGCTCCAGAGCGAGTATTCGGATTGGATCGCCGTGATGGGATGCACGGTATGCGCGCGTCGCAGCGTGTCCGGCGCCACCTCCGACAATCCCAGGTAACGGACCTTGCCCGCTTTCACGAGCTCCGCCATCGCACCGATGGCATCTTCGATGGGGATCGACGGATCGCGGCGATGAGCGTAGTAGAGATCGATGGTGTCGATCCGCAGCCGACGCAATGAGGCGTCGCAGGCGCGGCGGATGTATTGTGGAGAGTTGTCGATGCCGCGCGCCGTGGGCGCATTCGGATCACGGACGATGCCGAACTTGGTCGCGAGCACCACTCGCTCCCGCCGCCCCGCGAGGAAGCGGCCGAGCAGCTCCTCGTTGTGCCCCATTCCATACATGTCCGCGGTGTCGAGAAAATCGATGCCCTGATCCAGCGCCGTCGCCAGCGTCTCCAGGGACTGCTGCTCATTGCCGGGTCCGTAGAACTCGGACATTCCCATGCACCCGAGGCCGATGGCCGAGACGGTGGCGCCGGTTTTTCCAAGGGGACGTCTTAGCATGAGCTCTCTCCTTTTTTTTTGCGGGTGAAGCGGCCAGCGATCTGACTATAGACCGCGGCATCCGGAACGCAAGATCGCACCCATGGCCCACGACCTCGTGCATTTTGCGACAGCCCGAGCGAGCGCTGCGGTGACATCGGGCTGCCACGTTGAGCGGAAGCTGATGCGCGACTCCCGAAGCCACCCTGACCAAGTAAACTATCGGCCAGCGATTCTTGTGGGGAGTGGCGATGTCAGTGAAAGTCATGCGTAAACTCGGGGTCGGGCTGACTTGCCTGTCTTTGACGTGTCTCGCCGGCGCGGCACTGCCGCAGGCCGCGACAGCGCCGGCCGGGACAGACATGCTGGGCTTCACGTCGGGCGGCGCGACGCAGGAACACGACCTGGAGCGCCGTTTCGACACAGAGCTCAGCGCGCCCGAGATGCGCGAGTGGCTGCGGCGGCTGTCCGCCGGACCGAATCAGGTCGGGTCGCCACACGACAAAGCCAATGCGGAATTCCTCCTGGCGCAGTTCAAGAAATGGGGCTGGGACGCGCGCATCGAGACCTTCGATGTGCTCTACCCCACGCCGAAGCAGGAATTGGTCGAGATGGTGGCGCCGACGACTTTCAAGGCAGCGCTGCATGAGCCCCCCATCAAGGGCGACAGCACATCCGCTCTCGGCGGTGCTCTGCCACCGTACAACGCATACGGTGCAGACGGCGACGTGACTGCCCCCCTGGTGTACGTCAACTACGGAATGCCCGACGATTACAAGGTACTGGCCCGCTACGGTGTCAGCGTCAAGGGCAAGATCGTGATCGTTCGCTACGGTCAGGGCTGGCGTGGCCTGAAGCCCCAGCTTGCGTACGAGCATGGCGCAGTGGGCTGCCTGATCTATTCCGATCCGCGGGATGACGGATATTTCAACGGCGATGCCTATCCCAAGGGCGGCTGGCGGCCGCCGGAGGGAGTCCAACGCGGCTCGGTCATGAACATGGAGTGGTACCCGGGCGATCCGACGACGCCGGGATATGGCTCGGTGCCGGGCGCGAAGCACCTGGCCATCAAGGATGCCAAGACGATCCTGAAAATCCCCGTGCTGCCGATTTCCTACGCGGATGCGACGCCCTTGTTGCAGGCGCTGGGCGGGCCGGTCGCACCGGTGAGCTGGCGCGGCGCCTTGCCGCTGACTTACCACATCGGTGCCGGGCCAGCGCAGGTCCACCTTCTCGTGAAGTCCGATTGGAGCCTGAAGCCGCTCTACGACGTGATTGCGGTATTGAAAGGCTCCACCGAGGGAAGTCAGTGGATCGTGCGCGGCAACCATCATGACGGCTGGGTGTTCGGCGCCTGGGATCCGCTCGCCGGCACCATTGCGCTGATGGGTGAGGCGAAGGCTCTCGGCGCCTTGCACCGGCAGGGCTGGCGTCCGAAGCGGACCATCGTGTATGCGAGTTGGGACGGCGAAGAGCCTGCGCTTCTGGGCTCCACCGAATGGGTGGAAACGCATGCCAAGGATCTGCAGCAGAAGGCGGTGTTGTACGTCAACTCCGACACCAACGCGCGCGGCTTCCTGTCCATCGATGGCAGCCATTCCCTGCAACACATGGCCAATCAGGTCGCGGCCGGCGTGACCGACCCGGAAACGAGCGTCTCCGTCCTGCAACGGGAGCGCGCCTTCCTCGAGGTCCGCGGCGCGCAGCCGAACGCCGCTCCGATGGCCCGCGAGATCGCCAGGCTGGCCGCGACGGGGGGTGACGTACCGCTGGGTCCCCTGGGCTCGGGCTCGGATTACAGCTCCTTCCTGGACCACCTCGGCATTGCCTCGCTCAATGTCGAGTTCGGCGGCGAGGACGATGAGGCGGGCATTTACCACTCGCGCTACGACTCATTCGATCACTACATCCGCTTCGGCGATCCGACCTTCGAGTACGAGGTCGCGCTCGCGAAGGTGGCCGGCCACATCGTGCTGCGCACCGCTGATGCGCAAGTGCTGCCCATGCGCTTCACGGATTTCAGCGCCACCCTGGACCGCTACGTGAAGGAATTGCACCAGGAGCTCGCCGAAGAGAGCAAGGCGACGCAGCAGCAGCACAAGCTGCTCGATGCGAATGCGTATCAGCTCGCCGCCGACCCGACCCGACCGGTGGCACCGCCGGAGCGCCTGTCCGACGTTCCCAACATCGATCTCGGACCACTCGATCAGGCTGCATCGCGACTGCGGCAGAGTGCCGCAGCGTATGAGACAGCGTATGAGGCGCGCGCGTCTGCCGGCCTCGCGATTCCCGCAAGTCAATTGCGCGAGATCAACACGTTGATGACGACGATGGAGCGGCGTCTGCTCGATGAGGCCGGTCTGCCGGGCCGCGCCTGGTACAAGAACATGATGCAGGCACCCGGCGAGCTGACCGGTTATGCGCCGAAGACGATTCCCGCAGTGCGCGAGGCTCTGGAGACGCGCAACTGGAGCCGCGCAGAAGAGTACATTGGAGTCACCGCCAAGGTACTGGACGGCTATCGTGCGCAGCTCGATCGGCTCACTTCACTGCTCGGCACTCATTGACTCTCGGGCAATGGCACGGCAGTGGTGCGTTTGAGCTCTTCCATGGAGAAGACCGCGCGCACTTCCGCGCAACGGGTTGAGCTGATGAGGAGCTTGTAGACTTCGTCGTAGCTCGCGACGTCGGCCAACTGCAGTTTGAGCAGGTAATCGACGTCGCCGCTCGTGCGGTGAAACTCCGTAACCGACGGAATCGCGCGCACGGTCGCGGCGAAATGGTCGAACCAGGCTTGCGAATGCTCGGCCGCCCGGATCAGGACGAACATCGTCAGTCCCGCGCCCACTTTGGTCGCATCGAGCAGCGCGACCCGTTTCTGGATGATCCCGGCCTCTTCGAGGCGCTTGATACGGTGCCAGCAGGCATTGGTGGAGAGATGCACCCGCTCGGCAATCGCGGCCACCGACTGGGAGGCATCGCCCTGTAGCAGGTCCAGGATGCGCAGATCCGTACCGTCGAGATCGGACATGGGAAATTTTCCCACAAAAGCCGTTCTGTGTAGTTTAAATGGAGAAGATATTCGACGCTACTTTGACTATCTTACTGTCAACCGGCGTCAAGTAAGGGGGCTCGGTGTTCACCCGCCTATTCCTCGACCACCCGCGATCGGTGGGAGAGTCCTATCTGGAGCATCAGCGCCACGCCTTCGGTTTCGGTATTTCGCTCTTGGCCGCCGCGCTGGCATGCCTCGTACATGCCCTGATACCGGGGCTGTTCGTCCGCACGGGGAGCGATGCGATCACGCGGCTCCACGACCGGATGGTGGTTCACCGGACAGCGCCTGGTCGTGCCAACCGCGTGATACCGCTGCGGACCTGAGCGCCCCAGCAGCTCCGCTGCGCGCCCACTTGCGTGGGCTCAGGCCCCGCGGCCGTAATACAGCGCGGCGACGTGCGTAGCTTCCGCGAAGAATAGCCACCGCTCGGTGAGCAGCCCGATGACCGCGCACGCCAGGGCGACAGCCGTGGTCGTGAGGGGAGCGATCTCCATGCTGGCGATGAGAGTGAGGCCGAGCGGCAGAGCAAAGCCCAAGCCCAAAGCCATCCGCCGCAGCTTGGCGGCGTGTCGCCGGGCGAGCGCAAAGCCCATCTCGCGCAAAACGTAGTTCTCGGTGAAATGAGGTGCGTCCAAGGGCTTCACCTGCACGTCCTCAGGCAAGCCGACCGCAGCCGCGAGACTCGCGAGGGGTTTCTGCGCATCGACGTGGCGCCAGTAAGCGTATTTGGCGAGCCAGGCGATCGCTGCCGCGGCGGCAGCGATGAGGTCCGTGGGTCCGGGCTTTCCCACGAGCGCGGTATGAAGCAGAGCGAAGAGCAACGCGCCCGAGAAGACCGCGTAGATCAGGTAGCCGGGCGCAGTATGTGAGTTGTGCCACTGCCGTATGGGCTTCAGGCTCGCGTATATCATGGCGGTGCAGAGCACGGTCGCGAGTGAGGTGATCACCACGAGTGCTCCGAGCAAGCGGACTGCGACGCGATCGTGACCCGAGCGCAAGGTGAAGGCGAAGAGGATCGCGACCGGGTAGATGAGGAGCGCGCAGACACCTTCGCGAGACAGCCATGAGGATCGCCACTGGCTCAGCGCGCGCCAGGCGCGCTCCATTCGCCCGAGATGAAGCATGGACGCCGCGAGGCCGAGAGAAGCGAGGAGCAGGCCGAGGGCAACGCCCGTGATGCCCAGGCGCGGTATCGCGGGCAGGAGACCGAGGGCGGCGTAGGCGCCGATCCAGGCGAGCAGGCCGAATGCGAATCCGGTCAGCGTGGTCAGGAGGAGGATGGAGCCGGCCGGTCTCATCGGCTGAGCGCCCGGTCCAGGAGCCGCAGGAGCGCGCCACCGAAGCCCTCCCCGGTGCCGGAAGTCGCCTCGCGCGGCGCCGCGGGGATCGTCGCCCGCCGCGAAGGCAGATACTGGTTGGTAGGCCGATAGCCCAAGCCGTCGAGCAGACTCTTTCCTCCACGGGCAGCAACCAGCTTGGAGACGCCGCTTTCGGGGTCGGCCAGATCGCCGAAGTGACGCGCACGCGTCGGACAGGCCGCGACACAGGCCGGCTCGCGCTCGGCCTCCGGCAGATTCCTGTCATAGATGCGATCGACGCAGAGCGTGCATTTGCGCATCACGCCCTCTTCCTCATCGAATTCCCGCGCCCCGTAGGGACAGGCCCACGAGCAGAGCTTGCAGCCGATGCAGATCTCGGGGTCGATCAGCACGATGCCGTCCTCTGCGCGCTTGTACGAGGCGCCGGTCGGACAGACCGTCACACAGAGGGCATTCTCGCAGTGCAGGCAGGAGCGGGGCAGGTTCACGGTGCTCGAGCATCCGTCTGCGGCGACTTCATACGAATGCACACGGTTGAACCACACGCCGTCGGGCTCCGGCCCCTGCTTGTCGTAATCCGGCAGCGGGCCGAACTTCCCGCCGTTGTTCCATTCCTTGCAGCTCACCGCACAGGCATGGCAACCGACGCAGGTATCGAGGTCGATGACCAGTCCGAGTCTCTTGGCCCCGGGGGCAGCATCGGGCAACATGGTCATCAGCCGGTCCTCGAAGCGCGTTTGAGCCGCACCGGATTCGCGCCCAGCCGTGGAGCGACTTCAGCAGACGCATCGCGGCCGCAGGGCTCGATCGCGACAGTCACATCGAACCAGGCGGCCTGCCCCGTTACCGGATCGGAGTTCGAGTGCGGCGCATCAGCGCCCTCCTTCGGCAGATATTCCGAAATGACATGGTTGAGGAGGAACGCCCGGCGAAACTCGGGCGAGTTGTGCCGCAGGGCCCAGGCCCCGGCGCGCTTGCCGATCGCATTCCAGGTCCAGACGGTATCGCGATTGACTCCGGTCATCGTGCGCACCTGGCATTTGAGTTTCCCGCTGCGGGAATGAACCCACACCCAATCGTCATCCTGGATTCCGAGGCTGGCCGCCAGATCGCGGTGCAGGTACATGCGGTTCTGGGGGAGGATCTGCCGCAGCCAGGCGTTGTGCGAGCCCCACGAGTGGGACATCGCCACCGGCCGCTGCGTGATGGCATTCAGCGGAAACCGTGTACGGTCGGTCAGCGCCTCCTCCAGCGGTACATACCAGATGGGAAGCGGATCGAAGAACGTGCGGATTCGCGCGTGCAGGCGCTCCGGAGGGCGGCGATCGCCGTGCCCTTCGGCCGCCAGACGGAATCTCTGCAGTGTCTCGCAGTACAGCTGCAGGACGATCTGCTCGTCATCCTCGATGAAGCCCATGGCTTTCGCGCCGGCGAGGTAGGCCTTGTTGGCATGTTTGAAGTAGAGTTGCTCCGGCGGCAGCTCCTGCTTCCAGAAGCCGCCATTTTCGACGTAGCGCTGGAGCTGGCTCGCGTTCGGCGCTCCCTTGCCGGCGGCGAGGCCATCCTTGCCGCGAAAGCCGGCCAGCGGTCCGATGCCGGGCGCGCGCTCGTGTCGCACGATGTAGTCGGCGTATGAGGAGTACAGCGCGTTGCCCCGAGCGTCCGTGAAATCGGGCAGTTGGAGCCTGCCGGCCAGCTCGAGCAGCACATCCTGGAAGGGACGGACATCGCGGCCGGGGCGCAGCACCGGCACGCGAATGGCGTCGGCCGGTCCATGCGCCGATCCGATCGGCCGGTCGAGCAGCGAAATGCAGTCGTAGCGCTCCAGATAGGTGGTATCGGGTAACACCAGATCCGCATACGCCACCGTCTCGGACGCGAAGGCGTCCGCGACGATGACGAACGGGATACGATAATTTCCTTGCTCGTCGCACTCGCTGAGCATGCGCGTGGTCTCGCCCGGATTCATCGCGGAGTTCCAGGCCATGTTCGCCATGAAGAGGAACAACGTGTCGATCCTCCCTGGGCCGGCCTCGAAGGCGCGGGCGATCGCCATGTGCATGAGCCCATGGATGGCGAGCGGAGCCTCCCACGAGAATGCGCGGTCCAGCCGCAGGGCCTCGCCGCTCTCGTCGACCAGGAGGTCCTCGGGGCCGCGCGGAAACCCGAGCGGCGGTCCATCCAACGGCTCGCCGGGCCCCCTCGAGCAGCCGGGTGCCGGCCCACCGGGAATGGGCTTGGGATAGGGCGACTTGTATCGCCACGAGCCGGGTGTGTCGATCGCGCCGAGCAGCATCTGCAGCACGTGAATGGCGCGGCAGGTATGAAAGCCGTTGGAATGAGCGGAGATGCCCCGCATGGCGTGCATCGCCACGGGGCGTCCGCTCATGGTCGCGTGCCGCCGGCCGCTCGTATCCGTCCAAGGCTGTTGGATCACGACAGACTGGTTGAAGGCGACTTCGCTGATCTCAGCGGCTATGCGCCGTATGGTGGCGGCATCTACTCCACACCGAGGGGCAACCGACTCGGGAGCATACTCGTTGCTCATGTAGCGCGCGGCGAGCAACTCGAAGGCCGGACGTACGCGACGCCCGTCGCGCAGAGTGAACTCGCCCATCAGCGCGGGGTCGATCCCGCCCGTCATCGCATCCGTCACGGTGTTGGAATTGCGGTCGAACGCGAGCTCGCGGCCGCTGCCGTCGCGTGCGATCAGGCCGTCGTCGGCTTCCCCGGGAGCGTCGATGACCAGGTGGTGCGCATTGGTGTAGCGGACCAGGAACTCGGTATCGATCCGCCCGGCCTGCAACAGGCAATGGATCAGCGCGAGAACCAGCAGACCATCCGTACCCGGCCGTATGGCGACGAATTCGTCCGCAATGGCGGAATAGCCGGTACGAACCGGATTGATCGAGATGATCTTCGCCCCGCGCTCCTTGAGCTTGCCGAGGCCGAGCTTGATGGGATTGGAGTCGTGATCCTCCGCCACCCCGAACAGCAGAAAGAGGCGCGCGTGCTCCCAGTCGGGCTCCCCGAACTCCCAGAACGCGCCGCCCACGGAATACAGCCCGGCCGCGGCCATGTTGACGGAGCAGAATCCCCCGTGCGCGGCGTAATTCATCGTGCCGAACCGGCGGGCAAAATGGCTGGTGAGCGCCTGTGACTGATCGCGGCCGGTAAAGAACGCGAGGCGGTTGGGATCCGAGGCGCGGATCGCGGCGAGCCGCTGGGTCACCATCTCCATCGCCTCTCGCCAGGAGATGGCGCGAAATCCTCCGGACCCGCGCGGACCCACGCGCACGAGCGGCGTCGCGAGGCGCGCGGGCGAGACCGCTGTCATGATGCCGGCGGATCCCTTGGCGCAGAGCACGCCCCGGTTCACGGGGTGATCCCGGTCACCCTCGATGTAGCGAAGCTTGCCGTCCTCGAGGTGCACCTTGATGCCGCAGCGGCAGGCGCACATATAACACGTGGTACGGGCAACCGTCTTCATTGATGTCCCGCCGTCCGGTCTGCAGGAGCGCGCATGATGCGACAGGCGTCGCTATTCATCCAATGCAATTATGGCAGGTTAGCCATATACTGAATGCATATGAACCTGCATCACCTCTCGATCTTCTTCGCCGTGGCCGAAACGGGCAGCCTCACGGCGTCCGCGCGCAAGCTGCACATCTCCCAGCCTGCCCTGTCGCGGGAGCTCAAGATGTTCGAGGAACGCCTGGGCGTCAGCCTGTTCGAGCGCCACTCGCGCGGCATGCGGTTGACGCAGGCCGGCGAAGTCCTGAATCAGTATGCACAGCGCCTATTCGAGCTCGAGCGTGCCGCCGAGGGCGCGATGCGAGAGATCGCCGGCGGGCAGCGCGGTCGCCTCGCGATCGGGGCGAGCAATACGATCGGCACATACGTGTTGCCGCGCATCCTGGCCGCCTTCCGGCGAGCCCGGCCCGGCGTCCAAGTGACGCTGTTCGTGGGTAACACCCAGCAGGTGTCGCAGGGCGTGGATGATCTGCGCTTCATGCTGGGCTTCATCGAAGGCCCCCTGCATTTTGAGGGATTGCGCGCCGCGGTTTTCCAGGAGGATGAGATCGTTCCGGTCGCCTCGCCCGACCATCCGGTCTTGGGCAAGCGGCGGCTGACGATCGGCGACCTGCGCGGACAGCCGCTGCTCGTGCGGGAGAGTGGCTCGGGAACGCGGGAAGTCATCTGGGCGCGGCTGCGCCGCTGGAGCCTCGAGCAGAACCCGACCATGGAATTCGGCAACACGGAAGCGCTGAAGCGCGCGGCCGTGCACGGCGGTGGGATCGCCTGGCTGCCGCGCATCTGCATGTTGAGCGAATTGCGTGAGGGCCTGCTTCGTGAGTTGCCGCTGCGGGACCTGCGGATCGTTCGGCCGCTCACGGTCCTCAGCCGCGACGGCGCGCCGGTGCAGCCGGTCGCGGAAGCCTTCCTGAAGCTCTTACGGCAAGGCAACTGACCGGATAATCGGTTCGTCGCTCACCAGACCGTGACCACGACGCGTCGCTCGTGCGCTGTCGTCCGGTGCTCCCAGAGATAAACTCCCTGCCACGTGCCGAGCTGCAGATCGCCCGCGGCGACCGGAATCACGATCGAGCTCTGGGTGAGCATGGTGCGGATGTGCGCCGGCATGTCGTCCGGTCCCTCGGCGTCGTGCTCGTATCGGGGATCACCGTCAGGCGCCAAGCGGCTCATGAAAGCTTCGAGGTCGCGCCGAACGCTCGCGTCCCAGTTCTCCCCGACGAGAATCGACGCGCTCGTATGCAGCACGAAAACATTGCAGAGGCCATCCACCACACCGCTTTCGCGCACGACGGCCGCCAGCTCTTCGGTGAGCTCGAGGAAACCCCTGCCACCCGTGCGTACCTTGAGCTCTCGTCTGTGCATTGTCGCGCCTCCCCAGTCCGTATAATACCGCCGGCCATCCGGCGCATAGAGGGGCTCCATGCACATCGACCTGAGTAACACGAGCGTGCTCGTCACGGGCGCCAGCCGGGGAATCGGCGCGGCAGTGGCCCGCGCAATGGGCAAAGCCGGCGCGAAGGTCGCGCTTCACTATCGGGATCAGCAAGAGCGGGCCGCCGCCCTGGCCGCGCAAATCGGCCCGTCCGCTGAAATCTTTCAAGCGGACTTGTCCAGTGTCGAAGAGTGCGCCGCGCTCTGGAAAGCCGTGGCCGCGCGCTTCGGGCGCGTGAATACACTGGTCAACAACGCGGGAATCGCCATATCGTCTCCGCTGGAGGCCGCCATTGGAGGTTGGGTGGAGGAATGGGACAGCACCATGGCGGTCAATCTGCGCGCGCCTGCCGTTCTCTCCAGGCTTGCAATCGAGCATTTTGTGCAGAAGGGCGGCGGCCGCATCATCAACATTTCATCTCGCGCGGCCTTCCGCGGCGATCAACCTGCCTATCTGGCGTACGCTGCTTCCAAGGGGGGATTGGTTGCGCTCACGCGGTCCATTGCCCGGGGCTTCGGCAAGGCAGGCATCCTCGCCTTCAATGTGGCGCCCGGCTTCGTTCGGACGGACATGGCTAAGGACTTCCTGGACCAGTACGGGGAAGACTACGCGACCAACGACATCGCCCTGCAGCGATTGACCGAACCCGATGACGTCGCACCCTTCATCGTGTTCCTCGCGAGCGGTCTAGGCGATCATTCGACCGGTTGCACCGTCGACATCAATGCAGGCTCTTACGTTCACTGACCAGGGCCTTTGACCTGCGAGGTCCGACTTAGGCGACAGCGCGGGCGCTGCCGGCGGGTACGCGCGCCGCGGCGGAAGGGGCATCCGCTTGCCCCAGCCGATACCGTCCCATCAATTTCATCAGACTGGTGGCCTGCTCGCTCAGCGCCCGCGCGGCGGCGGTAGCCTCTTCCACCAGCGCGGCATTCTGCTGGGTCATCGCATCCATCGACGTCACGGCCCTGTTGACCTGCTCGATTCCCGATGCCTGCTCGCGACTGGAAGCCGCTATCTCCGCCATGACATCCGTGACCTTCTTCACCCGCGTCACGATCTCGCCGAGGACCTTGCCCGATTCATCCACCAGCTTCGTTCCCTCGCTCACTTTGCCCACCGAGTCCTGAATGAGCGCTTTGATCTCTTTGGCCGCCCCGGCGCTGCGCGAGGCGAGATTGCGCACCTCGGCGGCCACCACGGCGAAACCCCTGCCCTGCTCCCCGGCCCGCGCCGCCTCCACCGCGGCATTCAGCGCCAGGAGGTTCGTCTGGAACGCGATTTCGTCGATGACACCGATGATTTCGGCGATCCTGTTGCTCGCGCTGCTGATCTCGCTCATGGCCGCGACGGCCGAGCCGACGACGCTGCCGCCGCGGTCGGCGTGCTCTCGCGCCGCGACTGCCAGTTGGTTGGCTTGCACGGCGCTATCGGCGTTGTTCTTCACCCTCGAGGTCATCTGCTCCATCGAAGCGGCCGTCTCGGCAAGACTCGATGCCTGCTCCTCCGTGCGCCGGCTCAAATCGAGATTACCGCGGGAAATCTCCTCGGCACCCGACTGAACGGCCTGACAGGTCCGCGACAGACCGGTTACGACATCCATCATGGCGTGGACCAGGGAATTGACCGAGGCGGCAAGCGCTTTGAAGTCACCCGCCTTGTCGTCGACGCTCATTCTCGATGTGAGATCACCCTCCACCGCCAGCCCCACGACCCGCATGGTCTCCGCGACCGTGGTCGAGACGCTGTCGATCAGCTCATTGACGCTCTGCGCGAGAAGAAGAAGGTTGCCGGCCTTGCCATGCATGGCGATACGCCGATCGCTCGCGCCGGCGAGTACCGCCTGGATGATTTCCCGGGACTCCTGCACGGCCCCATCCAGGGCCCGCGCCTCCGCGACCCGCTGAGTGATGTCCCGCCCTATACCCACCAGGCCTGTCACTCTGCCGGCGGCATCTCGCAGCGGGACCTTGGTCGTCTCCAGGTGCATGAGATTGCCCGCCGGATCCCGGCATTCCTCCTCACGCGCCAGCAGCGGCTTGCCCGAGCGGATCACCACCTGTTCATCCTCATGGTAGAGAGTAGCAAGCTCCCTGGAATGGAAGTCGAAGTCGTTCTTGCCGAGCAGCTCACCCGGCGTCTTCGCGCCCATGATGCGCGCGACCGCGACATTGGCCAGGAGGAAGCGGCCATCGACATCCTTCACGTAGATCAGGTCCGGAAGATTGTCGATCAGGGTCCTCAGCATTGCGCCGTCGCGGCTCGCCGTACTCTCCATTCCGGGCCGCCGTCTGCGGGCAAAGAGATAGCCGGCAGTCCCGGCGGCCGCCGCGAGCGCGATGCTCGAAATGAATGGTACGTACGCAGTCATCGGGCTTTCCCCGACCCCCAGTGGTATGGGTCCAAGGATTCCTGATCTGCTATCAATTCACCGAGACCGCTATCACGGGAAAAAGACGTGATTCCGTGACACGTGTCTAAGCCCCGGGGGCTCCGGCATGTGTCACCGGAGGAGAGCCTTCTCAGTGCAGGGCCACCACGGCGACGGACATCGGAGGCAACTGGAACATCAGGCTCCCATCCTTGCGCGCCCCCTTGAACGGGACGGGCTCGACCGCGTGGGGGCGCTCGAAAGTATTGTGGGCATCCATGGCGTCCGCGGTGAGCACCTGCCCGCTGGCGGAATGCGCATTGGCGCCTGCGATGCGCACCGACACCGCGGCCGCGTGATGCGGATCGAGATTCACGAGCGCCAGGTGCATCGTGCCGGAACTGTCACGCGCCGCCGCGGCGTCGACGGCCGGCAACGCGACGGACCCATACCGGTACGACGGCGTGGCGACGTTCACCGGCAGGTAGATAGCGTCCTGAAACGGCACGTACATGCGAAATACATCGTAAGTCGGCGTGAGGATCATCTTGTCCCCGCGCGTGAGGATCATGGCCTGCAGAACGTTGATCATCTGGGCGATGTTGGCCATGCGCACGCGGTCCGCGTGACGCTCGAAGATGTTCAATGAAATCGCAGCCACCAGGGCGTCGCGCAGCGAATTCTGCTGATAAAGGAATCCGGGGTGCGAGCCGGGCTCCGAGTCGTACCACGCGCCCCACTCGTCGACGAAGAGAGCGACGCGCTTGTGCGGGTCGTACTTGTCCATGATGGCGGAGTGGCGGGTGATGTATTCATCTATGCGCGCCGCGGCCTTCAGCGTCGACGCCCATTGCTCCTCGTTGAATCCGGTGGCGCCGCCCTTGTGTTTCCAGTTGCCCGTTGGTATCGAATAGTAGTGCAGTGACAACGCATCCATGAGATCACCCGCCCGGGCCATCAGGACATCCGTCCAGTGGTAGTCGTCATCGTGCGCACCGCTCGCAACGACCTCGATCCCCTCCGGGGCATGATCCCTGACGAACGTGGCGTAGCGGCGGAAGAGGTCGGCGTAGTACTCCGGGCGCATGTTGCCGCCACAGCCCCACGCTTCGTTGCCGACGCCGAAGAAAGGCAGCCGCCACGGCTGATCCCGCCCGTTCGCGCGCCGCAGCTGCGCGAGCGTGCCGCGCGAGTCGGACGTGATGTACTCGACCCAATCCGCCATCTGCTGTGGGGAATCCGAGCCCACATTGCCCGTTACATAGGCGTCGGCGCCGATCATCTGCGCGAAGTCGAAGAACTCGTGGGTACCGAAGGAATTGGGCTCCAGGACGCCGCCCCAATGCGTATTGATCCGCACCGGGCGCTGCGCGCGCGGACCGATCCCGTCGCGCCAGTGATAATCGTCGGCAAAGCAACCGCCCGGCCAGCGGATCACCGGGACGTGAAGCGCTTTGAGCGCGGCGAGCACGTCGTTGCGATAGCCCCGCGTGTTGGGAATGGAGGAGTCCGGGCCCACCCAGAGGCCCTCGTAGATGCCGCGGCCGAGATGCTCGGCGAACTGACCGAAGATGTGGCGGTCGATTTTCGCCCCTGGCGCATCGGCCTGTACGCCGATCGAGACCCGCGCCTCGCTTGCCTCCCGGGCGGACGCCACGGTGAGGACGCCACAGAGCAGCAGCGCGCACGCGCCGAGCATCGTCAGGCGACTCAACTTGCTCATCGATCTCCCCCTGCTTGCGCCGCGCTCCGTCGCAGACGACGTGGGACGCGGACGCGGATTGGTAGCGCTACCGCTACATCAGCAGTATTGTCTTAGTTATTCCACGTGTCAAGGCGGCCGCTGGTCGTAGCCGTCAGCGAGGAGATCCTCAGTCTCGGGATGCCACCGTATGTAGCGCCGGACAAAAGGACAGAGGGGTGCCACTTTCTCGCCGCGCTCCCGCACCAGCGCGAGTGCCCCCGCGACCAACGCCGATCCGACACCCTTGCCGCGCAGATCGGGCGGTACTTCGGCATGTGTCATGGCCACGAAGCGGCCTTCGCGCCGGTAGTCGATGATGGCCAGCGCATCGCCCACCGCGAGCTCGAAGCGCTGTTGCGCGGTATTGTCCCGGACCGCCGCCTTCATCACCACTCCCGTCCCACGTGCCGTTGGCTCGTCTGGCAATATTCTACGCCCGCCCCTTTCGGGCGAGGCGAGTCTTCGGCACCTTCCCGATCCGGGGATCGCGGGCAAGGATGAGCCTGCAGGCCCGTATCGCGGCCGTCTCGAAGTCAGGGTCGTCGGCCGGCAGAACCTGCCACTGCGTCGGCTTCTTGCCGAAAACCCGGATCGACCGCATCCGTGGGAATTCCCGCCGCAGGCTTTCGTGGTGCTCTGAGGTCGTTGCCAACCAGATACCGTTGTCCGCCGCGGGCCGCCGTTTCTCGCGCAGGATGAGCATGATCTTGTCATCGACGTACACGGCGAGGCAGCCAAACATCGGCCGTGTCACGGGCGAGAGAGGGGCGATTTCATCGAGCACGAACTCGTACGGTGCGGGCTTCGCCCGTTTGGCGGCCGCGATGGCGTCGTCGAACGGATGCCGCTGGTTTTGCCGACCGGATTTCGCCATGACGACCGCTCACCGCTTGCTGGAGGCAAGCGCCTGGCTGACGTGGTCCGCAAATGCCCTGACTTTGGCGGATTGGCGGCGCTCCGCGGGACTCACGAGATGAACGGGGATCGCCGCCGCCTCCCAATCGGGGAGCAGGTGCTGCGCGGCCCCGGTTGTCAGCTCCTCCTCGAAGAGCCAGGTCGGCGAAAAGCCAATCCCGATGCCTGCGAGCACGGATGCCCTGATCACTTCGCTGCTGTTGGTCTGCAGGTTACCTTGCACGTGGACTGTCCGAGGGCTGCCCAGCGGCTCCGGAGCACCCGCTCCGGCCGTGAATTTCCAGGCGCTGCGCCATGGCACTTCAGTGTAAACGATGCAGTTGTGATGCAGGAGATCCTCCGGAGCGCGGAGGGCTTTTCCTCCCTTCGGCAGGCGGCGCAGGTAGTCCCGGTGCGCAATGAGCCAGCGGGGCACCGTTGCGATTCTGCGCGCCACCAGACTGCTGTCGGGGAGGTCGCCGAGGCGCACTGCGACATCGATACCTTGCTCGATGAGATCGACGAAACCGTCGTTGAGGCGAAGATCGACCCTCACGCGCTTGTGCCTGGCGAGGAATGAATGAACGAGCGGCATGACCCGCAGCCGGCCGTAGCCCACGGATGCCGCTACCCGCAGCCAGCCGGTCAACTCCCGCTCACCGGTGCGAACGGCGCTTTCCGCCTCAGCGATCTCCGCCACGAGGCGCCTCGCCTGCTCGAAATAGCGCGCGCCGTCCCCCGTCAATGCCAGCGAGCGCGTGGT
>Ga0134128_10003726_pt1 | contig 18626 bp, 14 predicted proteins | sample KB31754_FD_96462 | JGI IMG/M metagenome (GOLD analysis project Ga0134128, IMG submission 96462) | Terrestrial soil microbial communities with excess Nitrogen fertilizer from Kellogg Biological Station, Michigan, USA - KB3-175-4 | ecosystem: Environmental > Terrestrial > Soil > Unclassified ... | reverse complement strand
GTTCTCCTCGCGCTTGGTGGCGGTGACGATGACCTCCTGCAGGACATCGGTTCCGCCCGGATCGCTTGCGCTCCCGGGCTCGGCCGCCAGCGCGCAGGGCACCTGCCCCGCCGCCACACCGTAAAGGGCGGCGGCGACTGCGAGAGCGATCTTCGAGCGAGCAATGTTCATACGCCCCCATCGCACCTGCTGTTTTTCCGCAGGTTCCACCATAGCACCGGAAAAAGGCGCTGTCTATATGACTATATAAATTTCAGGCGTGGAATTGAACGAGGATATAACGCATTGCGCGCGCCCAGCGGCGAGTCAGGACTGCAGGATGACGGCCGCATCGGCCTGCCAGCTCATGTAGACCTCATCGCTCCAGTCGATCGTCCATTGCGAGCTGCGCCGCTCGTTTTGCGAGAGCACCGTCACCAGCTTGCCGCTCGCCATCTTGATCTGATACGTCGAGCGGTTGCCGAGATATCCGAGCTCCCAGACGACACCGCGCAGCTCATTCGCCCGCGCAGCGCCCGCGGGCTGCTTGCTGAGGCGGATCTTCTCCGGCCGCAGCGCTACCCAGACCCGCTGCCCCGGCGAGAACCGTCCGACATCGTCCACCTCGAGCTCACAGGCCGTCTCCGGGCAGTGGACCGTCACCCTGCCGGGCTCGGCCGCCGTCACCGTGCCCTCGAAGAGATTCGTCGTGCCGACGAAATCGGCGACGAAGCGGCTCTGCGGAAACTCGTAGATCTCCGACGGGGTGCCCACCTGCGCCACCTTGCCGCGGTCCATGACCGCGATCCGGGACGCGAGCGCCATGGCCTCATCCTGGTCGTGCGTCACCACGAGAAACGTGATGCCCAACTCATACTGCAGGTCCATCAGCTCGAACTGGGTCTTCTCGCGCAGCTTCTTGTCGAGCGCGGACAGCGGCTCATCGAGCAGGAGCACCTTGGGACGGCGGATGAGCGCGCGCGCCAGGGCGACGCGCTGGCGCTGCCCGCCCGAGAGCTGGTGGGGCTTGCGTTGCGCGAGATGGGCGAGCTGCACCATCTCGAGCGCCTGCACGATGCGCCGCCTGCGCTCGGCGCGCTCGAGCGGCAGGCGCCGGATCCCATAGCCGACGTTGCTCTCGACCGTCATGTGCGGGAAGAGCGCATAGGACTGGAACATCATGTTGACGGGGCGCTCGTGCGGCGGGACGCCGCTCATCTCGACGCCGTCGATCATGATGCGCCCGCTCGATTGGCGCTCGAATCCCGCGAGCATGCGCAGCAGTGTCGTCTTGCCGCAGCCGGATGCGCCCACCAGGGCGAACATCTCGCCCTGGTAGATGCCGAGGCTGACGTTGTCGACCGCCGTGACGCCGCCGAAAGTCTTGGTCACGCCCTCGATGACGATCTGCGGCTTCGCCTGCGGATCGAGCCACGGCCGTCCGCCGTCGCCCTTGAGCGCGGTAGTGATCACGTTGGCGCTTTGCTGCTGCTCTTAGGCCACTCTTGGGCCAACATATCAGAAATCGCCGGCCGGCGTCGCGCGCCGCCTCGCCGGCGCGAAGAACGGCCGCTCGACGACGCGGGCCGGCACCATGCGCCGCTCCCAGGTGAGCTCCCGATTCAAGTAGATGTCCGCCCAGACCTCGCGGCCAGGCTCGAAGTGCGGCGCCGCGAGCATGCCGAGCGCGATGTTGCGTTTGCAGGTCGGCGACCAGGCGGCCGAAGTGACGCTGCCGATCTCGCGCCGTCCGCGGCGATCTGCGTAAAGGAGCGCGTTGTGCGCCGGCTTGGTGCCCGCGACGTCGAGGCCCGCCAGGCGCCGTCGCGGCTTGGCGCGACTTTCCAGTTGCAAGGCCCGGCGGCCGGTGAAATGCCCCTTGTCGAAGTCGACGAGCCAGCCGAGGCCGAGCTCGAAGGGCGAGCGCGAGGTGCCGGTCCGCAACGTGTGCGAGCTCGATACGAAGTCGAGGTTGGGCAGGAGGAAGCCCGCCTCCAGGCGCGCGATGTTGAGCGCCCGCGAGCCGACGGGCCGGATGGTGCGGACGCGGCCGGCTGCCATCAGCCCGTCCCACAGACGCTCCGCATCCGCCGGATCCACCCAGAGCTCGTAGCCCAGGTCGCCGGTGAAGCCGGTGCGCGACACCAGCACCGCGGGCTCGCGCGATGGCGGGTCACCCGGCAGCGCGAAACGCCGCGTGTCGAAGGGCGCCAGCGTCTCGATGCCCGCGAGCCCGAGCGCTCGCAGCACCGAGCAGGAGCACGGACCCTGCAGCGCCAGCGCCGCGATCTCGGCCGTCACTTCCTCGATACGCACGTCGAAGCCGATACCCGAATCGAGCAGCCAGTCGAGCTGGTGCTCGGCCGTGCACAGGCGGTATTCCGACTCGCCGAGACGAAACACCGTGCCGTCATTGATCAGCTGACCGGCATCGTCGCACCAGATCCCGTAGGCCACCCTGCCCGTCCGGACCTTGCCGATGTTGCGTGTCATCAGCCGGTCGAGGTAGCGGGTCGCATCGGGGCCTGCGATGCGGTACTTCACCATCGGTGTCAGGTCGTAGAGCGAGGCGCCGTTCCTGATCGCGAAGTACTCCTGCTCCACCGTGGTGAACACGTCGACCGTGGTGTACCCGGCCCACGGGATGAAGCTGTCGAGCTGGCTGAAGGCGCGCATCCGCTCGTGAAACGGCGTCCGCAAGAGCGGCTGGCGATAGTGCGGCTCGCTCTCGATCAGCATCTCAAGCCGCCTCTCGCAGAATCTGCCGTGCCGCGTTGCGGCCGGCGATGCCCATGACGCCGCCGCCGGGATGACAGCCCGCGCCGCAGAGGTAGAGCCCCGCCACCGGCGCGCGGTACTGGGCGGCCCCGGCCAACGGCCGGACCATGAAGAACTGATCCAGCGCGAGCTCGGTGTGATGCCAGTGTCCGCCGCTGATGCGGAATTGCGCCTCGATGTCGGCCGGAGTGAGGAGCTCCGCCGCCAGCACCGACTCCCGCAGGCCCGGCGCATGAGTCTCGAGGGTCGCGAGAATCACATCGAGGAAGCGCTGGCGGCCGCTCTCCCATCCCGAGGCAAGCCGGTAGGGGGCGTATTGCACCACTGCCGAGAGAACGTGCTTGCCGGGAGGCGCCAACGCCGGATCCGCGACCGTGGGCAGCACGATCTCGAGCACCGGAGCCGCCGAGAACTCCTCGTACTTGGCGTGGCTGAAGGCGCGCTCGATCGCCGCGAGCGATGGCGCCAAGACCAGGCGACCTGCCGGCGCCTGCGGGCCGAGACCGCGGAAGCTCGGCGCTCGATCGAGCGCCAGATGCAGCTTTGCGGCCATGCCCTGGGTGCGCAGGTGCGCGAGGCGGCGCACGAAGCCGGCATCGAGATGCTCGGCGCCGAGAAGGCCGAGGAATGTCGTGCGCGGATCGGCGCTCGAGATCACGCATGCTGCTTGCAGGTGCTCGCCCGACTCGAGCGTCACGCCGACCGCGCGATCGTCGCGCACGAGCACGCGTTTGACGGGCGCCTCGCGGCGGATGGCGGCGCCCGCTTCGCCGGCCGCCCTCGCCAGGGCATCGCACAACGAGCCGAGGCCGCCCGTCGGTTGGCTGAGCGAATCCCCCGCGGCGCCGCCGGCGGCCATGCGATAGAGGAGCGTGAACACCGTCCCGGGCGAGCGCGGCCCCGAGTTGGTGCCGAGCACCGCATCGAGTGCAAGCGCCCCCTTGAGCAGCTCGCTCTCGAAGTGCTCATCGAGCAGGTCCTGCACGCACATGCCGCCGATGCGCAGGAGCTCGCGCATGTCGGTCCGCCCGAGCAGCCGCACGCGCGCCGCGAGCCGCAGCAACGCCAGCCGATCCCGCCAGTCGGTCGTGCCGAGCCGCGGCGGCGCCGACTCGAGGATCGGTCGCAGCGCGCGCGCGAGTCTTTGCAGCCGCGCATGGTAACGCAGGTAGCTGTCCGCATCGCTCGAGCTGAGCTCCCGCGGTGACCGGCCGGCCTCGGCGTCGATCCGCAGCACCTCCCCTGCGGGAGCCAGGGCCACGGTGGGCATTCGCTCCGCCGCCATGCGCAGGCCGTGCCGCGGAAGCGCGAGCTCGCGCGCCAGCGACGGCGGCATGAGATGTAACAGGTGCGCGCAGGCAGACACGTGAAATCCCGGAGCAAACTCCCGCGTGCGCGCGGCGCCTCCGACGCTCTCCCCAGCCTCCAGCACGAGCACCGAGCGCCCCGCGCGCGCCAGATAGGCGGCGCAGGTGAGGCCGTTGTGGCCCGCACCGATGACGATGCAGTCGTAGCGGGAATCGCTCAATGGCGCAGATCCCTGAGGATCGCCGCCGCCGCGTTGGCGCCGGGCGCCCCCATCACGCCGCCCCCCGGATGAGTGCTGGACCCGCACAGGTACAGGCCGCGAACCGGCGAGCGATACTGCGCGTATCCCGGGATCGGCCGGTTGAAGAGCAGTTGGTCGAAGGTGAGCTCGCCCTGAAAGATGTTGCCCTCGGTCAGGCCGACTTCCCGCTCGATGTCCCACGGGGTGCGGATCTCGGCATGCAGGATGAGGTCCTTGAAGTCGGGACTGTGCTGCGCAATCGTATCGATCACGGTCTCGCCGAAGCGGGCGCGCCGCGCATCGTTCCACTCGCCCTCGGCCAGCCGGTACGGGCAGTACTGCACGAACACCGACATGTAGTGCTTGCCGGGCGGGGCCATGCTTGGATCGATCTGCGTGGGGATCAGCATGTCGACATAGGGATGCCGTGACCAGCGTCCTTCCTTCCAATCGTCGTAGGCGCGCTCGAGCATCTCGATGGTGTCCGTCACGTGCATGTCACCGCGGATGCAGGGCGCGCCGGGAGGGATCGCCGGGAAGCGCGGCAGGCCGTCGAGCGCGATGTTGAGCTTGCCCGAGGAGCCGCGGATCTTGAATTGCCTCACGCGGGCGAGGAATTCCTCCGGCAGGTCCTTCGGGTCCATCGTCCGCAGAAACGTGCGTCGCACGTCGAGGTTGGATACCACGAGGCTGGCCTGCAATTCCTCCCCGTCCGCGAGCACGACCCCGCTCGCGCGGCCGTGACGCGTGAGGATGCGCTCCACCGCCGCCTCGCCGCGGATCTCGCCGCCCCGCGCGCGCAGCGCGGCGGCCAGCGCCTGCGTGATGGCGCCCATCCCCCCGCGCGCGAAGCCCCACGCGCCCACCGTGCCGTCGATGCTGCCCATGTAGTGATGCAGCAGCACGTAGGCGGTGCCCGGGGAGCGCGGGCCGAGGGCCGTGCCGATGATCGAGCTGCCCGCGAGGTGCGCCTTGACGATCGCGCTCTCGAAGTACTCATCGAGCAGGTCCGCGCAGCTCATCGTCCAGAAGCGCAGCGTGTCATACATGCGCTCCTCGCCCAGGCACGCGAAGTGGCGACCGAGGTCGAGGAGCTCGAGCACATCGCGCGGCCTGAAGGAAGTCGGATCGGGCGGCGCCCGCAGCAGCAACGGCTTGATGAATTTGCAGTGCCGCAGCATGTCGCGCACGAAGCGATCGTAGGCCTCGGCGTCGCGGCGTGAATGCCGGCCGATCTCGCGCCGCAGCGCGTCGTGGTTGTCGTAGAGGGCAAGATGGCCGCCGTTGCGCATCAGGGTGCAGCCGCCCTCGTAGGGAATGATCTGCAGGCCGTGGGCGGGAAGATCGAGCGCGCGGATGATCTCGGTGCGCAGGAGGCTACAGACGTACGAGCAGTTGGAGTAGGTGAAGCCGTCGTAGAGCTGGCGGCTGACGGCAGCGCCGCCGATGTAGGCATTGCGCTCGAGTACCAGGACCTTGAGGCCCGCCTGCGCGAGGAAGCAGGCGGCCACGAGCCCGTTGTGGCCCGCGCCCACCACGATCGCATCCGGCCGGTCGCGGCGCCCGGGCCGCCGCCGCACGCGGGCGCGCAGCACCGCCGGTAGCGTCATGCTCCCGCCTGCCGCCGTCCGGGCTGGGATTTCAGCGTCTGATCGATCGCCACCTCGAATCCGGCGAGTGTTTGCCTCAGGCACCCTTCATCGTGCGCGGCGCAGACGAACCACGGCTCGCGCGAGTCGGGCTCGCACAACACGCCCTCGTCGTGCAGCACTTTCGCCGCGGCGTCGTAGAAAGCGTAGTCGCTCCCCTTCCAGTCGCGGTAAGTGCGCGGCGGATCCTGCGCGAAGTAAAGGCCGCTCATCGAGGGGTGGCCGACGAAGCTGTGGGCAATCCCGCGCGCGCGCAGAACGGCGCTCATCCCTTCCCGCAGCGCGGTCCCGTAGCGCGCGATCCGCTCCAGGGCGTCGGTCTCCTCCAGAATCTGCAGCGTACGCTCCGCCGCGGCGAGCGAGACCGCGTGCGCGGTGTAAGTGCCGCCATGAGCGACTCCGCGTCCCAGTCTGCGCATGATGTCCTCGCGGCCGGCGAGGACGGAGATCGGATAGCCGTTTCCCATCGCCTTGGCGAAGGTGCAGAGGTCGGCTTTGACACCGTAGAGCTCCTGCGCGCCGCCGCGCGCCACGCGAAAGCCGGTCTTCACCTCATCGATCATCAGCAGCACTCCGTAGCGGTCGCAGAGCTCGCGCGCGGCGCGCATGTAGGCCGGATCGGCGGCGATGCCCAGGCAGTTGCCCATGATGGGCTCTATCAGCAGACACGCCACCTTGTCGGCATGCCGCCGCAGCACGTCCTCGAGCTGGTTGGCATCGTTGGCCTGCACGAAATGCGCGAAGCTGCGGGTGCTCAGGGGGATGCCCTGGCTGTAGGGGTAAACCTCCGGATCGCCGACCTGCGTCCATTTGTCCATGGGCGTGTACCACATGGCGGCATCGAACAGGCCGTGATAGCTCCCCTCGAGGATCACGTAGTCGTCCCGGCCCGTGTAGGCGCGGGCGAGGCGCAGCGCGGCCATCACCGCCTCGGTGCCGGAGTTGGAAAAGCGCACGAGCTCGGCGGCGGGCACCATCCTCGCGATCCGCTCGGCAACGCGGTACTCGCGCTCGGTCGAGAGGGCAAACACCCCGCCCACCTGCATGCCCTCGCGCGCCGCCTCGTCCACCCTCGGGTCCGCGTACCCGAGGATCGCCGGTCCGTAACCGAGGCGGTAATCGACATACTCATTGTCATCGAGATCGACGACGCGGCCGCCGCGGCCGTACTTCACGTAGATCGTGCGCTCCTCGCCCCAGAAGCGGAAATTCGAGGCGACGCCGAGGGGCAATCGCGTGAGCGCCCGACGGTAGTGCGCTTGGTTCTTCGTCAGGACTCGGGACATGGCGACTCTCCCCTGCGCTCGAAAGGTGCCTGCCACGAACGGTAACACCGGCGCCGGAGCGTGTCTATATGCTTATATAAATTTTCGGCGTATAATTAAATAGCCATATAAACTTGACCGAGGCGCCCATGAATTCGCCCGCCGCCGTCCCGAGTGCGCCCGCCGCGCTGCCGCGCGCGCTGCCGGCCTGGACCTACGATCATCCGGAGATGACGCGGCTCGAGCTCGAGCGCATCCTCGAGACGAGCTGGCAGATCGTCTGTCACGTCAATACGATCCCTGAGCCCGGAGACTTCGCGACTTTCGAGCTCGGACCCAACGGTATCGTGGCGCTGCGCGATTCCAACGGGGGAATTCGCGCCTTCCACAATGTCTGCCGTCACCGCGGCGCCCGGCTCCTCGAGGGCTCCGGCCACTGCCCGGGGACGATCACCTGTCCCTACCATGGCTGGTCCTATCGCCTGGGCGGAGAGCTCATCGGGATGCCCGAGCGGGCCACGTTCCCGGGCCTCGAGCGCGCGGACTGGAGCCTGAAGGCGGTGCGCTCGCAGGTTGCCTTCGGCTTCGTGTTCGTCTGTCTCGCCGGCAACCCGCCACCCGTCGAGCAGACCTGGGGGTCGCTGGCGCGCGAGCTCGATCCTTACCGCATGGAGCAGATGGTGCCGCTCGGCGCGCCTTACATCGAGCACTGGGACTGCGACTGGAAGATCGCGATGGACAACTATCTGGAGTCCTATCACGTTCCCATCGGCCATCCCGGGCTCTTTCGCATGTTCACACCCGATTACCGCGAGCAGGTGCAGCTGCCGAGCGGCGTGGCCCGCAGCAGGGGCCATATGCGCGAGCGGCCCTCGAGCCGCTTCAGCGAGCGGCTCTATCAGGCGCTGGTCGTGCCGACCGTGACCGACCTGCCCGATGAGCGCCGCCGCTGCTGGACGTTCTACAGCATGCTGCCGAACATCGGGATCGATATTTTTCCCGATCAGATGGATTTCTTTCAGGTGTTGCCGCGCGGTCCCGGCAAGTGCACGATCCGTGGCGCCTGCTTCGCGCATCCGGACTCGCGGCGCGAGATGCGCCTGTTGCGTTACCTCAACGCGCGGATCAACCGCCAGGTGCAACGGGAGGACGAGCTCCTCAGCACGCGCGTGCAGCGGGGCCTCGGCTCCCGCTCCTACGAGCCCGGCCCCCTGTCGCAGCTCGAGAGCTGCATGCTGCAGTTCCACGAGCTGCTGCGTGCGCGCATCCCGGAAGTGCGCGAGCCGCGCCCACCCGCCCGCTTCGCCTAGCCCCCCGTGTCCGGTCCCGCTGCGAGCAGCGGCAGCAGCGCCGCGATCGACTGCCGGAACGCTGCCAGCTCGGGTGCGGCCCCGGCAGACGCCGGCGGCAGCGCTGGCAGCGCGGCAAGCCCCGCCTGGGTCGACTCCGCCAGCGCGATCTGCTCTTCGATGCTCCGGGGCGGGCCGCCACGCCCGCGCCGCGAGCCGCGCCGCGCGACGCCGAGCTCGAACTGCACGAGCCGCGATCTGCCCGGCGCCTCGGGCACGGCCTGCAGGAGCCGCGGCGGGTCGGCGTCGAGGTCGAGCAGTTGATTGGGCGGCAGAAAGAATCGCCGCGGCGAGGGCTCCTCGAGCCACTGCTCGACGATCAGCTTCCAATCGGCCGCCGCCGGCCAGGCCGCGACGCGGCCTGGAACGAGCTTCGGCCACGAGCGCATGATGCTTTCGCGATCGGCCGTTGCCCCCTGCGCGGGCGAGCGCACCAGGAGCAACGGCCCCTGCCGCTTCAACTCGAGCGCTGTCAGATTCCCCGGCGTCGCTCCGGCAAGGTGGCGTCCGGCAAGATCGTACGCAATGCCGTGAGCGGCGCATTGCAGCTTGCCGGCCACGTGGCCGGCGCGCGCCTCCAGCAGCGCATGCGGCTGCCGGCGGCAGGCGTTGCGCAGCGCATGCAGCTCGCCGCGTGCGCCGCGCACGATGAGCGCCCGCTCCCAGGGCCAGGACGCCGTCAGGTAATCGCCCGCCGCCGCGAGCTCGTCCGCGTGGCCGACGACCTGCCACGCGGGGCGCAAGAGTTGCTCGCGCTCGAGCGCGAAGAGCGGCGCGCTGCCGTAGACCCAGGCCGGCAGAGGCCCGTCGGCACGCGGCTCGCGCTGCGGTGTTGGCCGCGCGCCGGTGGAGCCCGAGGGGAACATGCCCGGAAAGACCGAGCCGAGATAAGCGAGCGAGCGGCGCCGGGCGGACTCCCGGTCGATGGCGCTCTCGCTCTGGAAGGCGATTCCCTGCCAGAGCACCTCGAGCACGCCGATCAGGCCGAGCGAGACCGCATCCGCATCGAGGTGCAGCGCGCCCGTCTGGGCGATCAGCGCGCCCACGAGCTCGCGCACCAGCGCCGCGAAGTCCTCGTCCTTCTTGCCGCAGATGTCCTGGTATTCCTGCCGGGAGCTCGCCTCCCCCCAGAACGAGTACCACACGGAGACTTTCCGCGGGCTCGCGATCTCGGGGTCGAAATACAACTCCACGAGCTGCTCGAGCGCGCGCACCGGGGTGTCCTTGAGCCGCGCGATCGGCCCGAGCACGCGCTGCTCGAATTCCGCCGCGAGGTGCGCCAGCGAAGCGACCAGCATCGCGTCCTTGGAATCGAAGTAGAACCGCACGATCCCCGGGGAGAGGTCGGCGATCGCCACGACCTTCTCCACCGTGGTGCGCGAGGGCCCGTAAAGATGCAACGCCGAGATACACGCGTCGATCAGGCGCTGGCGCTGGCGCATGCGCAGGGCCCTGCCCCCTCCGGAAGGGGTGGGCTCGGCGGGATCGACGGAACGGCGCTCACTTGACATGACCGTCAGTTTATCCTGCACAATGGCCCAGGGGGATGCGATCCGCGTGCTTTCCATCAACAGAACGCGCAATCCGTGGCGCTGGCTCATCATCCTGCCGCCGCTGCTCTTCCTGCTGGTCTTCTTCCTGGTGCCGTTCTTCTACACCCTGAAGATCAGCTTCGCGGACGCGGTGATCCGCATCCCGCCGTTCACCGACATCTTCACGCGCACGGCGGACCACCACCTGCACCTCTCGCTCAGCCTGGCGAGCTACCGGCGCCTCTTCACCGACCACCTCTACGGCCTGGCGTACCTCTTCTCCCTGCGCCTCGCCCTCTGCTCGACCCTGATCTGCCTGCTGCTCGGGTATCCCATCGCCTATGCGATCGCGCGCGCCCGCCGCTCCACCCAGAACATCCTGCTCCTCATCATCATCCTGCCCTTCTGGACCTCGTTCCTGCTGCGCGTCTACGCGCTCGAGGCCATCATCGCCAACGGCGGGCTGCTCAACACGGTGTTGCTGCGCCTGGGGGTGATCTCCCACCCGCTCGTCATCATGTACACCGACCTCGCGATGTACATCGGCATCGTCTACTCCTATCTGCCCTTCATGGTCCTGCCGCTGTTCGCCACCCTGGAGAAGCTCGATCCGGCGCTGCTCGAGGCGGCCGCCGATCTCGGCAGCCCGCCGTGGCGGGTGTTCCTCGATGTCACCCTGCCGCTGTCGACGCCCGGGATCGTGGCCGGCTCGATGCTGGTGTTCATTCCGGCGGTCGGGGAATTCGTCATCCCCTCGCTCCTCGGCGCGCCCGGCAACCTCATGATCGGCCGGGTGCTCTGGGATGAGTTCTTCAGCAATCACGACTGGCCGACGGCCTGCGTGGTGGCGATCGCCTTCCTCGTGCTGCTGGTCGGCCCGATCGCGATCTACCAGCACATCAGCGGCCGGCACGTGGAGGCCTGAGCGTGTCCGGCGGCAACGGCGCCCTGCGGGTGACGGCGCTCTGCGTCGGCATCGCGGTGCTCTATCTGCCGATCCTGGTGCTCATCGGCTACTCCTTCAACGCCTCGCCGCTCGTCAACGTGTGGGGCGGATTCTCCACCGTGTGGTACGGGGAGCTCCTGCGCCACCGCGACCTTCTCGATGCGGCGCTCCTCTCGCTCGAGGTGGCGCTCGCGGCCTCTTCCGCCGCGGTGGTGCTGGGGACGCTCGCAGCCATCGCGCTCGTGCGCTTCGCCCGCTTCCCGGGGCGGTTCCTGCTCACCGGGATGGTGACGGCACCGCTCGTCATGCCCGAAGTCATCACCGGCATCACGCAGCTCATGCTCTTCGTATCGCTCCTGCAGACCTTCTCCTGGCCGCACCGCGGCTTCCTCACCATCGTCCTGGCGCACGTCACCTTCTGCATCGCGTATGTGACGGTGACGGTCCGCTCACGCCTGCAGGGCGCCGACCGATCGCTCGAGGAAGCCGCCATGGACCTCGGCGCCGGCCCGGCGCGCGCCTTCGTCGAGATCACCCTGCCCCTCATCGCCCCGGCCATCCTGGCGAGCTGGCTGCTGAGCTTCACGCTCTCCCTCGATGACCTGGTGATCTCGAGCTTCGTGGCGGGACCTGCGACCAACACCCTGCCGATGCTGATCTACTCGAAGGTCAGGCTCGGGATCAGCCCGGAAATCAACGCGCTCGCCAGCATCATCATCGCTATGGTCGGTAGCTGTGTGATCGCCGCCGGCTGGATGATGCGCCGCGCCGAGCGGCGCCGGGAGCTCGAGACGCGCGAGGCGGAGCGCGCGAACGCGGCACCCGCGCCAGCCGAGGTCCGCGGTCGGTCCCCGCTCGCCGTCAGATCCCCGTCTTGATGCGCATCCAGATACGGGTCCGCAGGCGCTCCAGCTTGGCGGAGACCTCCTTCGACCGGTAGAGCCGCGTCTCGATGCGCGGCGTCGGATAGACGATGGGATCGTGCAGGATCGACGGGTCGACGTAGCGATCGGCGGCGAGGTTGTCGTTGCCGTAATGGGTCTGGTTGGTGATTGCGGCGATGACGCGCGGCTCGAGCAGGAAATTGAGCCACGCGTACGCCGCCTGGGGATGCGGGGCGCCCGCCGGGATGAGCCAGGCATCGTAAGTCAGGTTCGCACCCTCGCGCGGCACGGTGAAGGCGAGGTGCGGATGCAGGCCCGCCTGGCGCGCGCGTGCCTCCGCCACCGAGTAGTCGGCCGACCAGGACATGGCGATGCAGAAATTGCCGTCGATCAGGCCGTTCATGTATTCGGCGGAATCGAAGGCCCGGATGTAGGGCCGTACCGACAGCAGCAGATTCTGGGCGCGCAGGTAGTCGCTCTCGCGGGTGGTGTTCGGATCGATGTGCAGGTAGTTGAGCGCGAGCTGCAGCACATCCTCCGGCGAATCGAGAAACGACACGCCGCAGTCGGCGAAGTGCTTGACCACTTGCGGGTTGAACAGCATGTCGAGACTGTCGACCGGCGCGTTCGGCATGCGCGCACGAATGGCGGCGACGTCGTAGGCAAAGCCGTTGATGCTGTGCATGTAGGGCACGGCATATCGGTTGCCGGGATCGGATTGCGCCTCGAGCGCGAGCCAGTGCGGGTCGAGGTTCTTCCAGTTGGGGAGCCGGGCGCGATCGAGCGGCTCGTAGACTCCGGCTTTGATCTGGCGGGCGAAGTAGTCGCTCGAGGCGGTGACCACGTCGTAGCCGGATTCACCGGCGAGCAGCTTGCCTTCGGCGGCTTCGTCGGAGTCGTAGGTGTCGTAGATGACGCGGATGCCGGTTTGGGCTTCGAACTGCTGGACGGTGTCCTTGCCTATGTAGTCGGCCCAGTTGTAGACGTAGAGGACTTTCTCGGGCTTGGAATGGCTGCAGGCAGTCAAGGAAAGAGCTGTGGCCAGCAGCACGGCCGGGACTCGCATGGAAAGGCATATCCACGTAAGTCCCCGTCTTGCAGGCTCGCGCGTCATCTACGGGCGCTACAGCCTTACCATGACGTGGCGGGCGACCGTGTAGTCATCCAGGGCGAAGACCGACAGGTCCTTGCCGTAGCCGGAGCGCTTGAAGCCGCCGTGGGGCATCTCGCTGATCGTGGAGAAGTGGGTGTTGATCCAAGTGACGCCGTACTGCAGGCGCGCGGCGACCAGCATCGCGCGGCCGACGTCGCGGGTCCAGATTGAGGAGGCGAGGCCATATTCCGAGTCGTTGGCCCACCCGATGGCCTCTTCGGGGTCGGTGAAGCGGGTGATGGAGATGACGGGGCCGAACACTTCGCGCTGCACGATCTCATCCTCCTGGCGGGCGCCGGCGATGACCGTGGGCTCGTAGAAGAAGCCGCTGCCGGCGCGCGCGCGGCCGCCGGTAGTCACCTCGATGTGGGGAAGCGCGGCGGCACGCTCGACGAAACCCGTGACCCGGTCCCGTTGGGACGAGGAGATCAGCGGGCCCATTTCCACGCCGGCGTCGCGCTGGGAGCCGACCTTGATGCTGGCCACGGCGCTCGTGAGGTCGGCGACGAGGCGGTCGTGGATTCGGGCACCGGCGTAGAGACGGCAGGCGGCGGTGCAATCCTGGCCGGCGTTGTAGTAGCCGAAGGTGCGGATGCCGGCGATGACGGCTTCGAGATCGGCGTCGTCGAATACCAGGACGGGGGCTTTGCCGCCAAGCTCCAGATGGGTGCGCTTGAGGTTGCCGGCCGCCAGGGCGAGCACTTTCTGGCCGGTGGCGACATCGCCGGTCAGGGAAATCATGCGCACTCGGGGATGGGCGGCGAGCGTCCTGCCGACGGGCTCGCCGGGGCCGCAGATCACGTTCACCACCCCGGGGGGAAGCAGCTCCGCCAGCGCTTCGGCGAGCTTGAGTGTGCTGAGCGGCGTCTGCTCGGAGGGCTTCAGCACCACGGTGTTGCCGGCTGCGATGGCCGGCGCGAGCTTCCAGGCCGCCATCATCAGAGGATAGTTCCAGGGAGCGATCGAAGCGACGACCCCGATGGGGTCGCGGCGAATGAGGCTGGTGCAGCCGGGCATGTACTCGCCGGCAACCGGGCCCACGGGTGTGCGGCACGCGCCGGCATAGAAACGGAACACGTCGGCAATCGCCGGGATCTCATCGGCCAGCACCGCTGCGAGCGGCTTGCCGGTGTTGCGCGATTCGAGGGTCGCGTATTCGGCGGCATCGCTTTCCAGGCGGTCCGCGAGGCGCAGCAGCGCGGCGGCGCGGTCCTTCGGCGCGGTGGCGGCCCAGCCGGGAAAGGCACGCTCGGCGGCGGCCACGGCGGCGCTCACCTGCTCCGGGCTGGCCGCGGACACGGCGGCGATCCTGGCTCCCGCCGCGGGATCCAGGATGTCGTCCTGCGGCCCCTGGCCATTGCCGAGCCGGCCATCGATCAACATCTGCGTCTGCATGATTGCCTCCACTCGCTTGCGGCCGTCGCTCGCTTATTTTATTATGACGCACATAATATCAAAACTCGCGCGAGCAGGCACATGAACTCCGACGTCATCATCACGTGTGCGGTCACCGGGGATGATACCAAGGTCACCCGCAACCCCCACTGTCCCATCAGCCCGGCGCAGATCGCCGAGTCGGCCCTCGAGGCTGCGCGAGCGGGCGCCGCCATCGTACACATCCATGTGCGAGACCCGGAGACGGGCGCCTTCAGCATGGCTACCCGCCATTACCGGGAGGTCGTCAAGCGCATCCGCGAGAGCGGCGTCGACGTCATCGTCAATCTCACGTGTGGGATGGGCGGCTACATCTGCGTGGGGGAGCACGGGCTCGAGGATACTCCCGCCCCCGGAACCGACTTCGTCAGCCAGGAAGAGCGGATGCGCCATGTCATCGAGCTCTGCCAGGAGGGCCTCTACCGCCCCGACATCGCCACCCTCGACTGCGGCAGCCTCAACTTCGGCGACGGCAACCGCGCCTATGTCTCGACCCCGGATTATCTGCGCCGCGGCGCCGCCATCCTGCGCGAGCTCGGGGTCAAACCGGAGCTCGAGGTGTTCGACACCGGCAACCTCTGGTTCGTCAGACAGCTCATCAAGGAGAGCCTCATCCCGGCGCCGGCGCTCATCCAGCTCTGCACGGGCATTCCCTATGGCGTACCGGCCGATACCGGGCATCTGCTCGCGATGGTGAACACGCTGCCCGCGGAGTGCATCTGGACGTCCTTCGCCATCGGGCGCATGCAGATGCCGTGGGTGGCCCAATCGGTCTTGCTTGGCGGCAACGTCCGGGTCGGACTGGAGGATAACCTCTACTTGAGTCGTGGTGTCTACGCGAGCAACGCGCAGCTGGTCGAGAAGGCGCGTACGATCGTCGAGGCGCTCGGGGCCCGGGTACTCACTGCGGCCCAGGCGCGGGAGCGATTGCAACTGCGATGAGCGCATTGACGATCCATCGCACGCCGATTGCGCCGGAGTGGATCGACTACAACGGCCACGTCCGGGATGCTTACTACGGTCTCATCGCGAGCCAGGCGGTTGATAGTCTGATGGAACGCATCGGCATCGGCGCGCGCTACCGGGAGCAGTCCGGCTGCACGCTTTATACCGTCGAGATGCATACGCACTTTCTGCGGGAAATCGGTGCCGGTGACACGGTGGAGGTGAGAGCCAGAATCCTCGGCGCCGATCGGAAGCGAATCCATACCGCCCTGGAGTTGGTTTGCGACCGCAGCGCGGAGACGGCGGCGACTTGCGAGGTGATGCTGCTGCATGTATGCCAGGCGCCCACGGTGCATGCCGCCCCTTTCCCGGAACCCGTCGCAGCGGCCATCGATGAGCTGCGGCGCGCGGCTGCGGCGCTGCCCGCCGCCCCGGGACCTGGCTCCCGCCGCATGGAACTGACCAGCCGATAACTCATGCCGGAAGACGACCCGAAGGGCGCCGCAACTCTCCCGCGCCTGCTGGCGCCTCGGCACATTGCCCTGATCGGGGGTCAGTGGGCGGACGCCGCTGCGGCGGCCGCGCAAGCCATCGGTTACAGCGGCGAAGTCTGGCGCGTCCACCCGAGTCGGCCGTCGAGCGCCGAGAGCCGCTATTTTCGCTCCGTCGATGAGCTCCCGGACGCCCCGGATGCAGCGTTCATCGCCGCCCCCAACCACGAGGTCCCGGCGATCGCCGCCGCCCTCGCCCGCCGCGGCGCCGGCGGCTTCGTTTGCTTTGCCGCCGGCTTCTCGGAGACCGGGACATCCGAGGGCCAGCGCCTCACCGCGGCTCTCGAAAGCGCGGCGGGCGCGTTGCCCTACTTCGGCCCCAATTGCTATGGGTTCGTCAATCTCTTCGATGGCGCAGCGCTCTGGCCCGATCAGGTGGTCGGGGGCCGGCCCACCCGCGGGGTGGCGCTCATCTGTCAGAGCGGCACCATCGCGCTCAACCTGCTCTTCAACCAGCGCTCGCTCCCCATCGGCTATCTCATCACCACCGGCAATCAGACACGGCTCGCGGTCGAGGATCTGATCGGCCGACTGGCGGATGACCCGCGGGTGAGCGCCTTCGGCCTCTACATCGAGGGCATCAAGGATGCCGCGCGGTTCGCGCGCGCCGTCGAGAAGGCCCGCGCCGCGGGCAAGCCGATCGCCCTCATCAAGGCGGGCCGCACCGAGGCGGCGGCGCGTACCGCTCGCAGCCATACCGGGGCACTCGCAGGCGCGGACGGCGCGTTCGATGCCTTCTGCGGGCAGGCCGGCATTGCGCGCTGCGATACGCTCGCCACACTCTGCGAGACGTTGAAGGTGTTACACACCGGCGGACCGCTCCGCGGCCGACGGATCCTCGTCATGGGCGCCTCCGGCGGCGACATGGCGATGACGGCCGATGCCGCGAGGCATCTCGCGCTCGAGTTTCCGCCGCTCCCGCCCGCAGCGAGCGCGCTGCTGGGCGAGCTGCTCTCCGCCCGGGTGACCCTCGCCAATCCCTTCGATTTCCACACTCATGTCTGGTTCGACCGGCCGCGCCTGCACTCGCTCTTCACCATCGTCCATGGAGCGGGGTACGACTTGGTCGGCATGATGGTCGATTGCCCGCCGGCGGATCGGGCCGACCCGGCAACCTATGTTGCCGTCATCGAGGAGTTCCTCGCCGCCTATCCGGGAGCACCCGCGTGCGCCGCGGTCATCAGCTCGCTGCCCGAATCGCTTTCCGCCGGCACCCGGGCTCGCTGTCTGGCCGCTGGAGTCACGCCGCTGCAGGGGCAGCGGGAGGCCCTGGAAGCGCTCGACCACGCGGCAGCGATCGGCGCCGCCTGGGCACGCGGGGCAACCGTGGAGCTCTGTCTTCCGCAAACCAGCCGCCGCGGCGGCCGGAGCCTCCCCGAGCACGAGGGTAAAGCGGCCCTGGCCGCTTACGGCGTGCCGGTGCCGCGCTCGCGCCTCGTGGCACCGGACCAGGCGGCGAGCGCTGCCCGCACCATCGGCTTCCCCGTGGTGATCAAGGCGGCCGGAGCATTCGAGCACAAGTCCGACATCGGCGGCGTTATGCTCGATATCCGCACCGTCGCGGATGCGGCTGCCGCTGCCGAGCGGCTGTCACGGATCTCGGGCACGCTCCTGGTCGAGGAAATGGTGACCGATGCGGTTGCCGAAGTCCTGGTCGGTATCACGGTCGATCCGCAGCTCGGGGCGCTGCTGGTGTTGGGCGCCGGCGGAGTGCTCACCGAGCTGCTGCGGGACACCGTAACGCTCTTGCCCCCTTTCACTTCCGCGGCCGTTCAGGCGGCGCTCGGCCGGCTGGGTGTCGGCAGACTGCTCGCCGGCTATCGGGGCCGCCCGCCCGGAGACCTGCCCGCGCTGGTTCGGGCCGTGTTGGCCTGCGCCCGCTTCGCGGAGGAGAATGTGGACCGATTGCTCGAGCTCGATCTCAATCCCGTGATCGTCCGCCCCGCCGGCCTCGGCGTCGTGGCCGTCGACGCGTTGCTGCGCGTAACCGAGGAGAACTGAATGACCGAAGTCAGCGAGCGCGCCGGAGTCCGCACCCGCACGGCGGGCGCCGTCCTCGAGGTGACCCTCGATCGGCCCAAGGCCAACGCCATCGACCTGGCGGCGAGCCGGCGGCTGAACGAGGTCTTCACCGCCTTTCGCGACGATCCGGCGCTGCGCGTCTGCATCGTCACCGGCGCGGGCGAGCGCTTCTTCTCCCCGGGCTGGGATCTCAAGGCGGCGGCGGCCGGCGAGCGCTCGGACGAGGACTGGGGGAGCGGCGGCTTCGGCGGGCTCAATCATCCGCGCAATCTCGACAAGCCGCTCATCGCCGCCGTCAACGGCATCGCCTGCGGCGGCGGCTTCGAGCTCGTGCTCGGCTGCGACCTCATCGTGATGGAAGAGCACGCGCGTTTCGCGCTGCCCGAGATCAACGTCGGCGTCCTGGCCGATGCCGGCACGATCAAGCTGCCGCGACGCATTCCATATCACGTGGCGGTGGAATTCCTCATGACCGGCCGCTGGATGGAGGCCGCCGAGGCGAAGCACTGGGGACTCGCCAACCATGTCGTGCCGCGGGGCGAGTCGCTGGCGAAGGCCCGGGAGATCGCGGCCCAGCTCGCCTCGGGCCC
>Ga0134128_10003724_pt1 | contig 18629 bp, 13 predicted proteins | sample KB31754_FD_96462 | JGI IMG/M metagenome (GOLD analysis project Ga0134128, IMG submission 96462) | Terrestrial soil microbial communities with excess Nitrogen fertilizer from Kellogg Biological Station, Michigan, USA - KB3-175-4 | ecosystem: Environmental > Terrestrial > Soil > Unclassified ... | reverse complement strand
GATCGTCATCGGGGTGCCTTTCCTATGGGGCTGCCGACTGATTGACGGTGGCCAATTGTGTTCGTAGCACTCTCATAGTCAGGGAAGCGGTGAACAATATGACCGTCCGCAAATTCGGCTGAATTCCGGCCCAGATCTCTATCACGATGGAATAGTGCAACTGTGCTAATACATGGAACACTTATGGGCTGTCGGCAGCAAAGATTGCCCGGCCTTCGGTTGAGGCGAGTCTGCCTTTCCGGACAAAGCCGGCACCCACCAATTGCCTGAGTTCCCGGCGGGCAATCCCTGGCGATAGGTTCAAGACGGCGCCGATCTCCGCCGATCGCGGTTCGCTCGGGAGCACGATGGAGAAGAGTACAACTGGGTTGGCCGGCCCGGTTCAATGGCGGCCAAGCATTCCCGACACCATGAGTAGACATGCATGCTCATGGTGTCCGGGGCCGGGAACTTCATGGCCGCCCGGGACAATTCCCTCCGCGGACAGGGCTTTTGATGCCAGACCTGTGAAGACTTTGGAGGATTTTTTGGTGGTGGTCGCGGCATGGACTGCATATGACTGCAGATTTGAGGCCGTCACTGTGGTGAGCCGGTGGCAACTCTCTTGGATGTTGGGGGCGCGCACCGAAAAATCTTGGATTGAATTCTGGGCACAACTGCACTACAAGAAGGGCAAGGTGTTCCCAGCGGTGATTCGGCGGCGCTGCGTGGAGTGACCGCCCAGGTCGCGAACAGTCGCGTTCGCCATGCAACGCGTCGGGTCCTGCGATACGCGCTTTACAGGGCGACGGTTCTGAAACCTGTATTCTGCATCGACGAATCCGGAGTGTTGGACGATCGCGCAGAGTTCCGGTATCGGTTGCAGTAACTGTCGTGGCATAGGAACGAGCCTCCCCGCATCGCGCGAACGGAGCCGGTGGATGGACCCTTTGGGTTCGCGGCGGGAGATTGCTGGTAGTAGCCGGCTGCGTACCAGTCGGAGCACCATTCCCACACGTTGCCAACCATCTGCCACAATCCGTATCCGTTGGGTTCGTACGTTCGCACGGGTGCGGTCGTGAGGAATCCGTCGGCCTCGCTGTTCCTGTGGGGGAATTCCCCCTGCCAGATGTTGCACATCCACGGCGTCGCGCTTGGGTTCCGCGTTTCGTCCCCTCCTCGTTCGTCGCCCCAGGGGTAGCGCGCCCCGTCGATTCCGGCCCGTGCGGCGCACTCCCACTCGGCTTCGGTCGGCAAGCGACGCCCGGCCCAAGCGCAATAGGCCACTGCGTCGTTCCAGCTGACATGAACCACGGGATGGTCGCCCATGCCCCGAATGGTTGAGTGGGGTCCTCCTGGCTGGGCCCAGGTGGCGCCGGCGACGCCCAGCCACCACGGCGTTTGGGGAGGCTGGCCGACAATATCGTCCTGGTCCCCTTCAAAGGCGAGATGGAATACCGCTGAGAAACCGAACGTCTCCGCCTCCGTGCGGTAGCCAGTCGCGGCCACGAATCGGGCGAAGTCAGCATTCGTGACACTCGTTGCATCAATCTGGAAGACTTCCAGCTGGACCCGGTGGAGGGTCCCTCGCCGTCGCCAAAGCGATCGTCACCACGGGCGTCGCCCATAACGAAGGACTGGGCAGGTACCGTCCTTTGTTCTATGGTGTGCCGAAGTTCCGATTCTTCGCTTTTCCGTCTCCCGACAAGGCTCTCGATTTTTGCCGGCGAGGCGTCCCGGAATCCGCGTCGATCTGGCGAACAGCAGCTGCCACCGATGTCAGTGGGCATTTCTTGTACTCCTTTCTGCGCTGATCGCGCGATCCTTAGTAGGGAACCGAGAATATACCCCGCCTGGTGTTCTCGGAGGCCGAGGCGGGCAGGACTAGCTTTTTGAGAAACGACGTGTCTTCGGTGTCCAGGGCCCAGCGCAGCAGTTGCCCCCGCATCTCTTTAAGGATCTGGGCGAATTCAGATTCCATGGCCAGATTTCGCTGTTCACCGGGATCAGCGTCCAGATCATGGAGTTGCTCACGGTATCTGCCCCAGCTGTACACCGTGTACTTGTACTTTCCCTTAACCAAGGCGCGCCCGGCGGTCTGCGGACTTGATTCCGAAGGGAACACCGTCTGCACCACAACAATGTCTGGAGGCCCTTTCAACAGGGAGGTCGACGGGAGGCCGGGCGGGGGCGCAATGCCGCCGACCTGGCATAGGGTGGGCAGGATGCTCAGTATCCCGGCCACGGCAGTGTCAACGGTGCCGGATGCCTGGCCGGGAACATGCAGCAGCAGTGGGACGCGGACACATTCCTGGTATAGGGCCGTCTTTTGGTTCCAGCCGTGCGATGCGTCGCCGTCGCCGTGGTCACTGGCAAAGAGGACAGCAGTCTCTGCAAGGTCGACGGCGTCCAGGAGCTGCCCGATCCGTTCGTCGACCCGTTTGACTAGGGCGGCGTAGGCCGCCCTGTACTGGCGCCAGTCGTCGGCCGTGTAGTTCCCGGTACCGTATACCCGCGCCGCGGCTTCCGTTTCTGTGGTCAGCGCGGACGGGGCATAGGGGGCAGGTGGAAAATTTGCCGGCAGCGGCGGAGCCGCGGCGACGGCGACGGCCGGCACCTCCCCGTAGGGCAGAGGCTGGGAGCGGGCGTATTCGCAGATGGTGTGGGGATCATCGAATGAGGCCACCAGCAGGTAGGGCCGTGACGTTGATCGGGCGGCGAGCCAGTCCGTGCACGCTTCCACGAGTCCGTCGTCGCCGAACGGGTGAAGCGGGACAAAACCGTCCGCCTCCGTGGCACTGGCTGATGTGGCATGCCACTTCCCGGCATATGCGCAGTCGAAGCCTGACCGGGAAAACCAGTGCCCCAGGGAGGCAGGGCTCCTGCCTGGTTCGGGGGCCCCTGCCGCGTTGGACATGATGCCCAACTCGTGTGGGTACCGCCCGGTGACCAGGGAGCTTCTGGCCGGCACACACAGTGGAAATGGGGTGTACGCCTGTGTATAAGACACCGAGCACGCCGCCAGGCGGTCCAGGTTTGGGGTGTGGAAGTGTGCATCCGTGTCGCGGGACCGGTGCAGCACGTGGGCGGCGAACTGGTCCGCCATAATCAGCAGGACGTTCACTGGTGCTCCGCCAACGCTGCAAGGGAGTGCGCCCCGGGCCATGTTTGGCAGGCATCCGCCAGGGCGGTCTGGAGTGCTGCGGCGCCGCCCCTGATCCGTCGTTCATCCTCGACGGGCTCCAGTTCATAGGGGTCCCGCACTAGATCGAACAGCGTGGAGGAGAGCCCATCGCGCTCGTGGAATCGGGCTATGAACTTCTCAGTGGACGTGCGCAGGCCGCGCACGTGCTGGTCCTTCTCGTCCCGCGGGTAGTAGAAATACAAGGCCGACGACGGCGTCCCACCGGACGTCCCGGCGTCGTCAGTGGTGCACTCCAGAAGTGCGCCGGAGACGTCGCTGCCCTGCATTTGAGCAGGGATTCGGCTGTTTAGACCCAGCAGGCCCAGGAGTGTGGGGGCGATGTCCACACAGGCCAGTCCGACCGCTGCCGCTGTTGCGCTGTCGGTGCGCAACCTGCCCGGCCATTGCAAGAGGAATGGGATCCGCATGGACTCCTCAAACGGCACGTTCTTGTACAGGAGCCCGTGGCTGCCCATCTGCTGGCCGTGGTCGGAAGTGAAAACGACCAGGGTGTCCTGTGTGAGGTCCAATTCGTCCAACACCTGCAGCAACCGGCCAACTTGGGCGTCGATGGCGCTGACGGCCGCGTAATACAGCGGCGCGATGGCGGCCGCGGCATGCCCGGTATCAGAGTCGAGGTCCACGTTGGGGCGGTTGAGCAGCTGCGCCGCAGGCAGCCCGGCATAACTGGTGTCGTAGCCGTCCGGCAGCTGGTCGAAGGGCTGGTGGGGCGGGTTCCAGGATACGGCGAGGGCAAAGGGCGCACCGTCCCGGCCTGCGGCAGCGGCCTTGCGGATGAAGTCCAGGGCGACATCCGTTTCGTGGGCGGCGGACCAGCCCTGAATGTCCATGCGCTGGTTCCGCGGCGCGTTGCCCGTCCAGTAGTGCGGGGAGAGGTGCTGGTCGCAACAGCCATAGGAATACCAAAAGTCAAACCCGTGCCGCCGGTCCGTGGGGGAGTAGGCATCCCAGTACCGGCCGTCGTCCAGGGGCCCGGTGCCATGAATCGCATCCTCGGGGACGGGGGCTTCCAGATGCCACTTGCCGATGTATCCGGTGTTGTACCCTTCGCCGCGCAGCACCGCAGACCAAGACGGGGCGTCTGGTCGCAGTCCCACACCCCAGGGCGCCGTTTCGGAGTTCACGTTGTGGGTCACCCCGTTGGTAGAGGGGTACTGCCCGCTCATCATCATGGCCCGGTGCGGGCTGCACACAGGATAGTTGCTCACTGCCTGACCCAGGGAGATTCCGCGGGCTGCCATGGCATCGAGAAAGGGGGTGGAAACGGCGTCGCCGCCCGGTTCCAGGCACATGGCCCGGAACTGGTCAGCGACAAGGAACAGCAGGTTCGGCCTCCCTCCCATGGTTGGCTACTTGCCCATTCCCAGGGTCAGGCCCTCGGTGAGCCTGCGGCCCAGCCACATGTAGATGATGAGCATCGGCAGGATCACGATGCACAGGCCGGCAAACAGCCCGCCCCAGTCAGCGCCGGAGTAGGTTTGCTGCTGCACGAAGGAGATCAAGGCCACGGGCAGAGTGTATTTATCGGTGGACTGGATTAGCGTCAAGGCCAGCAATGTTTCATTCCAATGTGAAACAAGAAGCAGCACGAAGGCCGTCAGGATGCCGCCCTTGGCCAGGGGAAGGGTGATCTGGACGAAGGTGCGCAGGGCGGAGGCGCCGTCAAGCGCGGCAGCCTCTTCCATTTCCAGCGGCAGGCTGCGGAAAAACGCTGTCAGCAGGAATACGGTGAACGGCATGGACAGGCCGATGTACACCAGGTTCAGACCAATCAGGCTGTCTGTCAGGTGGACTTTGTCCAACATCACAAAGAGCGGGATCAGGATGACCTGTGCGGGAATGCCCAGGCCAATAATGAAGTACATGCTCAGCCCACTAGTGAAGCGGCTTTCGACGCGGCTGAGGTAGTAGGCAGCGGGACAGGCCACGGCGACGCACACGCTTGAGGAGACGGCGGTGGTGACCACGCTGTTCAACGTTGCCATGGCAAAGCCGCTGACGTTCCACGCCGTGGAAAAGTTCGCAAAGTCGAACGACGTCGGCATGCCCCAGGGGCTGGAAAGTATTTCACGGGTGTCTCGGAAAGCCTGCAGCACAATCCATGCGAGCATGGCGATGCTTACGACGACCACGATCCAGAGTATGAATACGCCGATGCTGCGGGCCAGGTTGTGATCAGCCCGCAAGGCGGGGCTGACTCCTCCACGGTTTCTCCGCCTGCGGACAGGCTGCGGCGCGGACGTAGCTGATTTAGACGAAGTCAGGGTGCTCATGATGGGGATTTCCTTAGAATTCAATGACGTCACGGCGCATGGCGCGGCGCAGGAGCACCACTAGCACGGACACCAAGGCCAGGGAGATGATCGCTGACGCCGTTGCCGCACCGTAGGCAGGGGTGGAGAGTCCGGAGAATGCAGTCACGTACGTGTATACGGCCACGGTCCAGCTTTGGGTGGGTGGAATGCCGGCACCGCTGCTCCCGCCGAAGACCCAGATGATTTCAAAGATCTTGATCGATGAGATGGTCCACAGCACGGCACAGGTGCCAAAGACATCCCAGGTCAGTGGCAAGATCACGTACCGCAGGCGCTGGAAGGCTGTCGCCCCCGCAAGCGCGCAGTCCTCGTAGAAGTATGGGGGAATCCGGTCCACGCCAGCCATCAAGATGGTGGTGAAGTAGCCGGTGGTGGTCATGACCATGGTTGCCATGATCAGGGGAAAGATGTTGTCCTGTGCCAGCCAGGCGGGCGGTTCACTGACACCCAACGGCTTGAGCAGGGTGTTGACCATGCCGCCGGGGTTAAAGATGAAACCTGCCAGCACCCCAAAAACCAGCGCGTTGATCAGGTGGGGGAAGAAGATGACGTTCCTGACGATCTTCTTCGCCGCCATGTCGCGCAGAACAAGGGTCATGGCGAAGGCCAGGGTGAAGATGACCGCGCCGACGACAAAGAGCAGAAGCAGGGTGTTGCCGAACGACTTCAGGAACAGCTGGTCCTGGAATACCTGGATATAGTTCTTGAAACCAACGAAGGTCATCGGTCCGGAGCCTGCCCAGTCGTTGAGGCTGATCCACACGGCTGCGATTGCCGGGACGATGAAGAGGACGGTGTAGAAGATGAACGCCGGTCCTACAAAGGGAATCAGGAGCCGGCGGCGTTGGCGGTCGATGCTGCTGCCCCCGTGCTCTCGCTCCGGCTTTTCGGCCGGAGCGGGAGCACGCCTGCGTCGCTTGGTGGTGAGGGCTGACATTATCCCTGGGCCTTCCAGTAAGCGATCTGGGCTGCCTTCATCTTGGCAACGAACTGCGTGGCGTCGATCTTGCCGAGGAAAAGCTCGTCGTCAATGGGCCAGTAGACCTTGGTGGTGTAGCCGGGGAACGTGATGCCGTCGTCGGCCTGGTAGACCTCCTTGGCGGCGTCCAGTGCCTTCTTGATGTTGTCCATGTCGGGGGAGGTCTGGGCATCTGCGCGGATGGGCAGCACCTTGGCCTGAGTACCGTATTCGTCCTGGTACTTCTTGTTGAGCATGAATGCCGCCAGCTTCTGTGCCAGTGCTGGATCCTTGGCCTTCTTGGGGATGGCCCAGCCGACGAAGTCGGCACGTGCCATGGCCGGCTGCCCATTTACGCCTGGGAATGGGAACGATGAGTACTTAAAGTCCTTGGCGGCGTAGGTGCCTGTTTCGGTGGGGATCCAGGAGCCGTTGAGCAGGAGGTCGGCGCCTCCGTTGGCCCAGGCCTGCTGCTGCGCGGGCCATTTGCTGGCGTTGTAGCCGTTGATCAGGTATCCGCCTTGGGCCAGCGCCTGAACCTTTTGGGCCGCGGCGAGGACAGCAGGGGAGTCCCAGGCTGCGCCGGTCTTGTCGGCTGCAATTTTGTACAACGACCCCGGTCCGCCACTGTGGATCATGAGGTTGGAGAACCAGGCCGAGTTGTAACCGGCGATGTCCCCGTCGGCAGCCAGCGGAACTTGCCCGGCTGCCTTTTCCTTGTTAAGCAGTGCCATGAAGTCGTCCCAGTTAGCCGGCGGGGAGGCCGCCAGGTCCGGGTTCTTGGCGCCATTGAACCAAATCGCATCGGAACTGAGGCTATAGGGCAGCATCCAGGGCTGGCCGTTGGAGTCCTTGATGTTGCTGGCTGTCAGGTACTTGCTCGGGATGAGGTCGGAGACCTTCTTCCCGTCAACCGTGGCGGCGTAGGCGTCGGTGAGCGGCAGCGCCTCGCCCGTATTGCCGAGGACGGGGGCCAGCTTGGCGTATGAGCCGTCAACCAAGTCCGGCACGTTGCTGGTGTTCAGCGCCGGGACGAGCTTGGTGGTGTTGGAGCGGCCCTGCCATTGCACCTTTACGGTGGCGCCGGTCTGCTTCTCAAAATCTGAAATGGCCTGTGCGACAACCTTTTGCTGCGGTTCCCCGACCTTCCACATCGACCAGTACGTCACTGTACCGGTGTCTTTTGCATCGGCGCCGGTGGTGCCGCCGCCGCAGGCCGTCAAGGCGAGCGCGGCTCCGGCCAGCACGGCCAAGGCCTTGGTAAACCTAAAACTAGTACTCATGTAAGGACACCTCTTGAAATAGTTGTGCCGTAGGTCACGGCCCAGTGAGATGACTCAACCAGCTGTAAAAGAAAGGAATCAAGCAGTATTTCGATGCCACTTTGATGGGGTCACACTTAAATAGTTCTCGCAGCCCATGGGGAGGCCCTGCCCACGCCTCTCGGGGCGGATATGCGCTGCCCTGACAACATCGTGGCCGGAGTTTCATGGCCGATGTGGGGCATGCTGCCAGCGTCTTGCCGGAGGGCATTCGAACCTTTGGGAGGGTTGCAGGAATAGTGATTCCTAATTCAACCTTTATTCCTACCCTTGGTCCTTGGCAGACTGGCCGGGATGCACCGTGAAAGGAAGCCGTGAGCCCCAACCCAGCACCGCGAAAGATCAGGGATGCCAACGCCCGGGACCTAAAGTTCCGCGCACTTGCCGCTGACATACGTCGGGGCATCTTGGCGGGCACCTGGGCGGCGGGGGCGAAACTGCCCACTGAAGCCCAGCTTGCCGTCGAGACAGGTCTGTCCCTGACGACCGTCCGGCGCGCCTTTGATGACTTGGTCCAGGAGGGGATGGTGGTGCGGCGCCAGGGAGCCGGCAGTTTTGTGGCTGACCGCCAGCCGTTGCGGCGGCGGTCGCGCCTGACGGTTGGCGTGCTGCTTCCTGATACACAGCTGTACTACCCACGAGTCCTGCAGGGAATTGAGGAGACGCTCTCAGCCCAGGATGTCAGCTTGCAGCTGGCCACCTACAACTACGTGCCTGAACGCGAGGATTCAAGCATTGAATTCCTTGTTGAATCCGGGGTTGACGGGCTGATTTTGGTGCCCACGCTGACCGGAATCGCCGATCCCCAACAGCGGGTCAAGGACTTGATGGCGCTAAACGTCCCTGTGGTGTTGCTCGAGCGCAGCCTGATGGACCTCGGCCCTGGCGACAGGACGGAGCACGTATGTTCGGACCACCAGGGCGGTGCCTACGACGCCGTGTTCCATCTTTGGGGTCTGGGACACCCGCGCGTTGCACTGCTCACCCGAGGGCAGACCCCCACGGAACCGGCCATCGTCGCCGGTTATGAGCGGGCGGCCTCGGACCTCGGATTCGAGCCGCTGATGTTCCGTGTTCCGAAGAAGGAATGGGAAAACGGGGCACCTGATCAAGCAATGGGTGAACTGCTCCGGGCGGGAATACGGGCAGCGCTGGTCTTTGGGGACAGGGAGGCCGCGCTGCTTGAGGCTGCGGCCCGACGCGCCGGGGTACGGATCCCGGAGGACCTGGCGTTGGTCTCCTACGACGACGAAATGGCGGACCTGGCTGAAATACCCTTGACGGCCGTGGCGCCGGCCAAGCACCGGATGGGCAAAATGGCCGCGGAAATCCTGCTCCGGCGTCTTGCCGAAGGCGAGGACTGCCCCATCCACCAGGTCCGGCTGCGGCCCCGACTGGTGATCAGGGAATCTTGCGGCGCCATCAGGCAAGCTGCACACAGTGAAAAGGAGTGAGTGAAGCATGAGGTTGGGAATCATTGGTGCCGGGGCTGTGGCTGTGCTGCATGCCGAAGGCGCTGCAGTCCTGGACGGAATAGAAATGACAGCGGTCTGCGACCTTCGGGGGGACATAGCTGCCGAGGTTGCAAAACCGTGGGGCGCTGAGGTCTACACCGACTACCTGCAGATGCTTGGGGACGGCGTCGTCGACGCCGTCGTGATCAACACCCCACACAGCCTTCACAAGGAAATGGTGGTGGCCGCGGCCGCGCACGGCGTCCATGTCCTCGTCGAAAAGCCCATGGCCACCACCTTGGCGGACTGTGTGGCCATGGAAGAGGCCTGTGCCCGGACCAACGTGGTCATGGTGGTCGGGCTGATCCAGCATTTCATGGCTGAAAAGCTTGCGCTGCAGGACGTGTTGGCGTCCGGCCGGCTGGGGAAGGTGCTTCTGGTCCACGACTACCGCAGCACCGACTACCGGCCGGGCGCGCGCCCCGCCTGGTTTTTTGACCGGGCTATTTCCGGTGGCGGCGCATTCATCAACATCGGTGCCCATTGCCTGGACCGCTCAATGTGGGTTGGCGGTGCCCCCGCGGTGCGCGTCACGGCTTCCACGCTGAACCGTTTCGGCGCGCCTGTGGAAACCGATGGAAGCATGGAACTGCAGCTGGCCAACGGCGTCCAGGTCCGCATCACGATCGTTTCCGACGCCCCGCGGAGGGTGGATGAAATGCTAGTGGTTTGCGAGAATGGCACCGCGATCGTTGATCCCCGCACTGGGACTTTCGTGGAGATCGACGGCAACCTCACCCAGGTGCACGCCTTCACCAGTGCCGACATTCAAAATGCATTCACCGCCCAGCTGAAGGATTTTGCCGCAGCGGTAGCCGGTGCCGAACCGACAGTGTCCGGCCAGCACGCCAAGCACGTGGTGGAAGTGGTTCTGGCCGCCTACGTGGCTGCCGAATCCGGAAGTCCCGTGCCACTGGGCAACTCCGTGGCGCCTGGCGTCGCCCTGCAGGGTGCCGTATAACCTCGCTGGCTGCAGACGCCCTGGGTCGCCGATGCGATCAACCAGGGCGTCATCCGCTGGGAACCTGCCGGGACCTAGCGGTGCAGCGTGATCTCCGCCGTCCGGCCCAGCAGGCCGGCGGTGGTGACGGTGACGATGGTGTTGCCGGCTTGGTCTGCCGAGAGGGTGGCGGGCACGGTCGAGCTGATTTGGCGGTAGCTCATGCCCTCAAGGGTGACGGCGACTGAGCCGGCGTTTTGTGTCGGATCGGAAACTGCCAGCACCCCTTGGCCAGGGTTGCCGCTAAACAGCACGCAGGCGGCCCTGTCTGCCGTCAGCTTTCCGACGGTGCCGGCGGCCCAAAACAGGGCGGCCGTTGTCTTGTTGTCCAGGTCGAGGCCTTGGCCGATCCTGTCGTTGCGCAGTACCTTGGGCCACGGCTTGCTGGCCGCATCGGCTGTCTCCTCGGCTGAGGCGCCGGGCAGCAGCGCGTAAGCGTAGGACGCGCCTGACGGGGCGGTGCCGTGGTCAAAAAACATGGTGGCGTACTGGCGGCTGACGACATCGGGAGTTCCCCCCGTGTTGATGTTGCGCCAGGAACCGGTGCGCTGCTCTCGGAGAACGGTCAGGTCTTCGTTACCCAACAGGAGGTATCCGCCGGTCCCGTCCAGGTGTGCCCACGTTGGGTTCCGGTAGTGCAGCGATGTTCCAGGTGCAGCAACGTGCCGGCGCCCGTCCACTGTGACGGCTTGGCCCCCGTCTGGCCCAAGATTGCGGTGTTCCATGATGCTCTCGACGGCGGAACCACTGGCGGTGAGGATGTCGGCACCGAGCGCCACGACCATGTACGGGGTGTAGAACCAGGCCTTCCGGGCCCGGAGGCCGGTGCCGCCGGGGCCGGCCAGAGGCATGCCAACTGCACCGGCGCCTTCCTGCGTGACGCCGCCCGTCCATTCATTGAGCGGGGTTTTGGCACCCCATTCGCCCTCCACTTTGGGCGGCAGTGGCGTGGTGTCCACCGTGATGCCCGGCAGCCGGCTGAGATTGGCGGTCGGCCAGAAGTCGTTGTCGAATTGGCCTTGGTCGTCCGTATAGAGGTAGGTCATGCCGGAACCGGTCTGCGCGCCAAGGTTGTTTTCGCCATTGCCGCACTCATACCAGGTGGTCCGACGGCTGGACAGCCCCAAAGCGGCGGCCCAGCCATCTCCACGAAAAACCGAGCGGTCCATGCCGGGGAAGAACTTATGCCCGGGAGTTTCGACGGCGACCGACGGGGCCGAAGCGGCAAGCTCCTTCAGCAGTGCCGTGCGCGGGATGGACGCGCCGACCAGTGGATTGCTGTACCTGTTGCGCGCCACCCAACCTTTGCACAGGGCTCTCCAGCGGTTGCAGGTGGCTGCATCCACGCCCCGGGCCAGCCAGAGGATGGCCTCGATGGTGGTGGCGCCGTCGTCAAAGCCGCGCTCTTGGGTTCTGGAGATGGCCCTGCCGCGAACGGAGTCCATCATCAGCCCGTCGTGGAGGAACGGGGCGAAGGAGTCTTCCACGGTGTTGAACAGGATGGTCCGGCTGGGGTCGCTGACGGGGTTCCCGGATCCGCCCAAGAGGGAGAACAGCTTGGCCAGCCCGCCCAGGAGCACCACGCCGTAGGTGCCGGTGTAGGGGATGGTGGAGTGTTGGACAAAAGATCCGTCAGCGTAAAAGCCGTTGCCCGTGGTGACGTACTGCCACACCGGGCTCAGCGCAGAGATGGCGGCGGACAGCCGGGTGGTGTCACCGCCTAGTATGGACCGCACGATGATGGCTTGGCAGATGTCGACCCTGTTGGCCCCTTCGGAGAGGATTTTTCCCCTGGAATCCGGAAACTGTCGGGTCGGGTCGGGGATGAAGTGGTCGATGGCGGCGCAGTACTTGGCGAGCAAGTCCGGGCTGACGTTGCTGCCCAGGATGGCCAGGGTATCCGTCACCGCCTTGGGGGTGCCGATCTCCCAGGACCACCAGTTGCCGTACTCGGCCTGCCCACTGTTGTAAATGTAGGTGTTGCCGTCTTCGAGTCCGCCGAGGACTTGGCCCAGCAGCACCGGACTGCCCTGGAATTGGGAACCGGGGGTGGCCCAGGCAGTCGCCATTTGCGCAAGGCGCTTGTAGCTGGTGACTATTTGGGCATCGGCCACGAACTGGGCGTCCGTGAAGATGCCCAGCTTTCCGGGCCGGGGAGCCAGTAGTGACACGGAGTTGGCCACTGCCCGGTCCAGTGCGGCAATGGCAGCCGTGAAGTCGGGATCGGCCGCGTCAATCAGGAGCCGTCCGGTGATCTGGTCCACCCAGCGTTCCTGGAGGGCCAGGAGATCGGCCGGCGTGGCAGCTTCCGCAGCCTGGGCCATGGGGGTAAATCCTGCGGTGAGCAGGCCGGCAAAGGTCAGCGCCGCGGTGCCTTGGAGTATGTGTCGCCGGGATAATTCATGCGTCATTGCAGGTTTCCTTTACTGTCGACATGGCCCGAAAATATGTGATACAGGCCACTGGGGTCATTGGTAGTCAAAGGCACCAGGAGGGAAGGAATAAAGGACAAGTCGGCATTGTGTCGTTCTTGGGCCGGAAGAAGGTTCGCGTGCCTCGTCCATCCATGGAATCAGCCGTCGCGGCCAGCTGTCGGTGGCAGCCCCGGCGCGGCCCCTGCCGCCCTCGTAAAGGTGTTTGCGGGCAACGCCGACGTCAGAGTCAGGCTTAAACTCCGTCCCAATTCGGCCCAGTGAAGGCCCCCAGAGGGTCCGGGCAACCCAGGGGGGCACTTAGGGGGCTGTGCTGGCCGGCCCCGGCTACCGGCAGCGAGGCACCATCAAATTCCGGTGCGGCGTTGCGCAAGAACCAGCCGGCCAGCTGGGACCGCAAGCCGGCCAGCTCGGGGTGGGATCCGCCGTCGTCCATCAGGTTGTTCCGCTCCCCGGGATCCGCGGCCAAGTCGTACAGCTCATGGGGGCCGTGCGGGTGGCGGTGCACGTACTTGTGGCGGCGCGTTCGGATCATCCGGACAGGGCCGTATTCGTCGTAAACGACTACGGCATTTTCGGCCCGATCGGCAGTAGCGGCAGCGTTGCGGATGCCGGGCGTTGCCAGCAGGCCGGCAAAGGAACTGCCCGGACCGGTCTCGAAGGCGGTTGGGTCCAGCCCGGCCAGTTCCAGGATGGTTGCGGCGATGTCGTAGGCGGAGAGCAGTTCGGTGCGCACGGTGTTGGCGGCGACTTGACCGGGCCAGTGGAAGATGGCGGGGACCTTGACGGAGGAGTCATACATGTTTTGCGGGAATGTGCCGTTGCCCTTCCCCCAAACTCCGTGGTGGCCGCAGTTGAAACCGTTGTCACTGCTGAAGATGACCAAGGTTTCCTCTGCGATACCCAGGCTGGCAAGGTGCTTCATGATCCCTCCAATTGCCGCGTCCATGGCGCTTACCGCGGCAAAGTAGCCCACCAGGGCGGCCCGGACGTCCGGTTCCCCGCCGATCGCGACTCCGTCCACGGTGGGCTGCCACGGGTGGGGCGGTTCCTGCGGGCAGCTGGCGAACTCGCAGTCCGCGTAGAGGTCTTCAAATTCCTTGGGGTGCTGGCCCTTCCAGGGCTTGTGCGGCGCAGTGTAGTTCACGGCGAGGAAGAACGGCTCCCCGCGGACAACCTCGCGTTCCAGGAACGCGTGGGCATCCGCAGTGATGGCGTCGGTCAGGTATTCATTGACCTCTTCACGGTGCCCGTTGCGGTACATGGTGGAACGCAGGTATGGGCTGCCGCCGCCCTCGAGTCCGAACCAGTGGACGAAGCCCCGCCGTGCGGCGTCGTTGGCGCCCAAGTGCCACTTGCCCGCCAAACCCAGCCTGTAGCCCGCGTCCGCCAAGGCATCGGTGAAGAGGGGCTGGCCTGCCAGATAATCGGGTGCTCCGGGTCCCACCCCCAGCTCTGTCAGGTAGTCGTGGACGCCGTGCCGGGAAGGGATCTGGCCGGTCATGAGGCTGGCGCGGGCCGGTGAGCACACGGGGGATACGCAGAAGAAGTTTTCCAGTCGGGTGCCTTCCGCTGCCAGGGCGTCCAGGTGCGGGGTGACAATTTCGTCGTTGCCGGCGCAACCCAGCGCCCAGGGTCCTTGGTCGTCGCTAAGGATGAAGACTATGTTGGGCCGTTTGCTCGCCGGATTGACCATGGTTGCTCCTTGTCGGTGTCCTTGCCCACCACAATTATCACGTGTGCAGCGGAGGAATAAAGGAGTATTGGGGTTTCCGAAACAATTTTGGAAAGCGATTTCCAGGATGGATTTTGGGGAGTACGCTGCCATAAACAACACCGTGAAGAAAAGGACAGCAATGGCGTTGGCGTTTTCCACGCGTGACACCACAACGAAGCACCGGCGCGTAGGCCACAGTTGCCGGCCCAGTAATGCCTTGTACGGGCCGGCAGCTTGGCCCGCCGCCCCGGTGAAGGCGACTCATGCGTGTCCACGGAATGGGGCCGTGCGGGGCGTCCGAAATCACCGCCCTTGGCGGACGTAGCCGTTGCCCTGAAAGCCACACCCACCAAAATCTCGCGCCACCGATTCGGGAACCGCAGATAACCATGAAAGGACCCCCGCTTGTCGTCAACTCCCGATGAAACCAGAGCCCAGGCAATTAAGAAGCCCAACATCGTGGTCATTGTTTCCGATGACCATGGCTACGCAGATCGCTCCATTCTGGGCATCCAGGACGATGTGAAGACCCCCGCGTTGGACAGGCTGGCGGGGGAGGGCACCTCGTATGGGAATGCATACGTCACCGCCCCCATCTGCTCACCGTCCAGGGCCGGCCTCGCCGCAGGCAGCTACCAGCAGCGCTGGGGTGCGCACTGGTTCACGGACTCGGAAGTGTGCCCGCCGACTGTCCCCACCATTGCCGAGTTGCTCCGCGGTGAGGGCTACGCGACCGGCTACTTTGGCAAGGTCCACTACGGGACCGAGCACCACGGCGACCGCGGCACTCCTCCGCAGCACGGCTACGACGAATCCTTCTACGGCCTGGCCGGTGAGTCGATGGGCCGTCTGAACTACATGCACCATTCCGAGGACTCCGTTGTCGAATACGGCGAGGCGGCGCAACCGATGGCCGTCCAGCCATTGTGGAACGGTGGGGAACCCCAGGAACTTGAAGGTTTTCTCACGGACGCCATCGGGGAGCGGACGCGGCAGTTCGTCGCAGCCCATGCTGACAAGCCGTTCCTGGCAACGGTGGCGTTTAACGCTGTCCATAACTTCTGCTGGCAGCTGCCCGCTGAAGAACTGGCGAAACGCGGGCTGCCGGCTTACGAGGACTGGAACCCGGGAGCCGGGGAATACCTGGACTGGTATGACGGAGCAGTCAGTCCGAACCTGGCCAACGGACGCGCATATTATCTTGCCCAGCTCGAGCTCATGGATGCTCAGATCGGCCTAATCCTGGCCCAGCTTGACGAGCTGGGCCTGGCCGAGAACACCCTGGTCTTCTACCTGACCGATAACGGCGGGTCCACCTGCAACTACGGCGTGAACCACCCGCTGCGCGGCACCAAGTACACGCTCTGGGAAGGCGGCGTCCGCGTTCCGTTTCTGTTGCGCTGGCCAGGCCGGGTCCCTGCAGGAGGGACGACGGCGTCGCTGGCCAGTTCCATGGACATCCTGCCGACGGCGCTCGCTGCCGCTGGCGCGACTCCGCAGGCCTACTCCCTCTGTGATGGCCAGAACCTGCTGACCCCAGACGGGCTGGCTGCCGGGCACGACGCACTCCATTGGGACTGTGGCTGGCAGTGGGCGGTGCGAAGGGGCGCTTGGAAGCTCAGTTGGGTGGAACCGGGTTCCCCCATTGCCGACGCTATCCGGCAGGTGGAACACGCCGAACCTGGCAGCGGCTATTTCCTGGCAAACTTGACCGAGGATGTCTCAGAGACCACCAACCTCGCCGAGGCGGAGCCGGAAGTCCTGGCTGAACTGGTTTTCCTGCATCAACAGTGGAAGACGGACGTTGCACGGTCCGCATCTGGCGCGCTCGGGTGATCACGTCCGCGTGTGCTAATCACCCGACAATGGCTTGGGGACATGCACCTGAATTTGGTGGACGGTTTCATAGGCTTGGTTGACCCTGAGGATGACGGCAACCTCTGGCCCCTCAGACACCATCTTTTTCATCGAACGCGACTGCAATGCTATGCGCCACCAAGCCGGGTGGTGATCAGGCGTGCCGTTTGTGCACAGGCCTCCCCGAGGGTTTGCAGCCGCTCCTGTGATACCCGGAATCGTGGGGCAGGGATCAGGACGGCGGCCACCGGGTCGCCGCGGTGGTCATATACCACGGCGGCCACTCCCACCTCGTCAAGTGAGGATTCGCCGTAGTTGGTTGCATACCCGCGGGTGGCGGCGTCCTTAACCCGGAGAACGTATGCGTCCAGACTCGCTTCGTCCAGTCCGGGGTATGAAATGGTGCCGTTGCGGAGCAGGGCGCGCACGCGATCTTCGGGCTCCATGGAAAGGAACACTTGCACGGAGGCACTCATGGCGTCATGGTATCGGGCACCCAAAGGGGCGGTGTGCTTGACCTGCTGGGGACTGGCGATTTGTTCCACGCACATGGATTCGGAACCGTTCCACACCATCAAGGCGCTGGTTTCACTTGTCTGCTCCGTCAGCCGGCGTAGCAGGGGATAGGCAACCCGCCGCTCCTCCATCTCGGCCAGAAGAGGGCCGGCCACGGCGATCAGTCCCAGGCCCAGCTTGAACCGGCGGGAATCCGGGTCCCTTTCCACCAGGTCCTCTTGTTCCAGCGTGGCAAGGATCCGGGAGACGCTGCTCTTGTGCATGCCCACGCGCTGGGCGATTTCTGTGACGCCAAGCAGTGGTTCCTCGGCCGAGAAGCAGCGCAAAACGGCAATGGCATTGACTATCACCGAAGTGCCGCGAGATTCGGGAGTGACCGTGTCGTTGCGCGCCTTGGCTGCGGATGTCATCATGTCTCCATCCTTCCCTATTCCGCTGCAATTTAAATGCGTCCGCGGCGCCACCTTAGATTCGTGGCGCCGCGTTCATCCGCTGAAGGGCTGGGGATTCAATCCCTGCCGGTGGGTGTTTGTGTGGTTAGGGGTTGATGATGTTGTTGGTGGGGCCGTAGCCGAATTTGGTGATGTTTTCGGCGTCGTTTTCGCCCACGACGAGGATGTCGTGTTCGCGGTAGCCGCCGGCGCCTGGCTGGTTGTTGGCCATGGTGATCATGGGTTCCATGGAGACGACCATGCCGGGTTCCAGGACTGTGTCGATGTCTTCGCGGAGTTCCAGTCCGGCTTCGCGGCCGTAGTAGTGGGAGAGGACGCCGAAGGAGTGGCCGTAGCCGAAGGTGCGGTTGGAGAGGAGTCCGTGGCTGATGTAGATCTCGTTGAGTTCGGCGGCGATGTCCTTGCAGATGGCGCCGGGCTTGATGAGTTCGAGTCCGCGTTCGTGGACTTCGACGTTGATGTTCCATAGTTCCAGGGAGCGGGCGTCGGGTTCGCCGAGGAAAAGGGTGCGTTCCAGGGCGGTGTAGTAGCCGCTGGTCATGGGGAAGCAGTTTAGGGAGAGGATGTCCCCTTGCTGGAGTTTGCGGGTGGTGGCCCAGTTGTGGGCTCCGTCGGTGTTGATGCCGGATTGGAACCAGACCCAGGTGTCGCGGACTTCCTGGTCGGGGAAGGTGCGGGCGATTTCGTGGACCATGGCTTCGGTGCCGATCAGGGCGACTTCGTATTCGGTGATGCCTTCGCGGATGGCTGCCTTGATGGCTTCCCCGCCGAGGTCCCCAATGCGGGCGCCGTGCTTGATGACTTCGATTTCCTCGGCGGACTTGATCATGCGCTGGCGCATGGCGGCCTGGGAGACGTCGGTGAGGGTGGCTCCGGGGAAGGCGGCCTGGAGCTTGTCGCGCAGGAGGACGGGGAGGGTGTCGTCTTCGACGCCGAGGCGGGTGGCCTTGATGCCGCGGCGTTTCAGGGCTTCTTGGATGCCGAAGTAGAAGTTGTCCCGGCGCCAGTCGGTGTAGACGATGTTGTCGCCGTAGCTGGTGCGCCAGGGCATGCCGGCGTCGATGTTGGCGGTGATGGAGACGGAGTCTTCGGGGGTGACGACGAGGGCGTAGGAGCGGCCGAAGTAGGTGAAGAGGTAGTCGGAGTAGTACTTGATGTTGTGGTAGCTGGTCAGGACGACGGCGTCGAGGTCCTTTTCTGCCATGATCCGGCGCAGGCCGCCGAGGCGGCGTTCGAATTCTGCGTCAGTGAACGTCAGTGGTGCCTTGGTGCCGTTGTGGAGGGTCTTGAGGCGTTCCAGTTCGGAAACGGACGTGGCGGCGGAGGAAGCGGTGACAGTCATGGTGACTCCTAGTCGGGGGT
>Ga0134128_10003722_pt1 | contig 18634 bp, 18 predicted proteins | sample KB31754_FD_96462 | JGI IMG/M metagenome (GOLD analysis project Ga0134128, IMG submission 96462) | Terrestrial soil microbial communities with excess Nitrogen fertilizer from Kellogg Biological Station, Michigan, USA - KB3-175-4 | ecosystem: Environmental > Terrestrial > Soil > Unclassified ... | reverse complement strand
CGCAGGCCTGAGGTTCGGGGGGCGCACGCCGTGCGCCCCTACGTATAATCGCCGCCCTTGCGCGCATTCTTCGACACTCTGTTGGCCTCCCTGCGCGCGCCCAATCTCCGCTACGCCGACATCCGCCGCACCGTCACCTCGGAGCAGCACGTGCGCGTGCGCAACGGCGAGGTCGACACGCTCGCCTCCACCGTCGACCGCGCCGCGGGCGTGCGCGTGCTCGTCGGCAACGGCTGGGGCTTCGCGGCGACGAGCGACGTCTCCGAGGAGTCGATCCGGGCGGCGGCGCGGCGGGCGCTCGAGGTCGCGGCGGCGAGCCACATCGCCACCACGCAGACCGTCGTCCTCAGCGACGTCGACGCCTACACCGCCGCGTGGGCGTCGAAGTTCGACGTCGACCCGTGGTCGATCCCGCTCGACCGCAAGATCGACCACCTCCTCGCGGCGACCGAGCCGATGCGCAGCGATCCGCGCATCCACCAGGTCTCCGGCGACCTCTCCGCGTACCGGCAGGAGAAGACGTTCGCGTCGACCGCGGGGAGCTTCATCGCGCAGACCACGACCGAGGTCGGCGCGGGCATCGAGGCGCTGGCCATCGACGACGGCGAGTTCCAGCGGCGCACGTACCCGAACCCGTTCGGCGGCGACTACCAGGCCGGCGGGTGGGAGATCATCGAGGCGCTCGACCTTCCCGGCAACGCGCCGCGCGTGCGCGACGAGGCGCTGGCGCTGCTGGCCGCGCCGAAAGCGCCGGCCGGGCGCTTCGACCTCGTCGTCGGCTCGTCGCAGCTGGCGCTGCAGGTGCACGAGTCGTGCGGCCACCCCACCGAGCTCGATCGCGCCATGGGCCTGGAGATCTCGCTCGCCGGCGGATCGTTTTTGCAGCCGGCGATGCTCGGCAATTTCCGCTACGGCTCCGAGCTCGTCAACATCGTCGCCGACGCCACCGTGCCGGGGGCGATCGGCTCGTTCGCCTTCGACGACGACGGCGTCCCCGCGCAGCGCTTTCATCTGATCGAGAACGGGATGTTCGTCGGCTATCTGACGGGGCGCGACACCGCGCCGTTCATCGGCCGGAGCTCCAATGGCACGGTGCGCGCGGAGAGCGCGTCGCGGATCCCGATCATCCGCATGACGAACATCAACCTCGATCCGGGGGCGACGCCGCTCGAGGAGTTGATCGCCACGACGAAGCGCGGGATTTTCGTCGACACGAACAAGTCGTGGTCGATCGACGACCTCCGCCTCAACTTCCAATTCGGCTGCGAAGTTGCCTACGAGATCGAGAACGGCCGCCTCGGGCGGATGCTGAAGAACCCGCTCTACACCGGCACGACGCCGGAGTTCTGGCGCTCCTGCGACGCCGTCGGCGACGCCGCGAGCTGGCGGATCTGGGGGCTGCCGAATTGCGGCAAAGGCGATCCGATGCAGACGATGCGGGTGGCGCATGGGGCGCCGGTGGCGCGGTTCCGCAACGTGGAGATGTCGTGAGGGACGAGCGCGCGTCGTTCGACGTCCTCGATCGCGCTCTCCGCCTCGCCGGCGCGGACGAAGCGGACGCGGTCTTCGCCTCGACCGACCACAACATCAGCCGCTTCGCCAACTCCAGCGTCCACCAGAACATGTCGGAGCTCAGCGCGTGGCTGAAGCTGCGCGTCGTCGTGAACGGCGCGGTCGGCACCGCGGCGACGACGTCGTTCGACGACGACGAGCTCGCGCGCACGGCCGAGCTCGCGCGCGAGGCCGCGAAGCACTCGGGCGCGTTGCCGGGCTTCCGCGGTCTCTATCGCGATGGCGAGCCGCTGCCGAACGTCGTCACGTTCGACGCCGGCGCCGCCGCGATCGCGCCGGCCGGCAAAGCGCGCGATCTCCGCACGATGTTCGACCGCGGCCGCGAGCACGGCGTCCTCTTCGCCGGCTCGTACGCGACCGGCGCGTCCTCGATCGCCTGCGCGAACACGCACGGCGTGCGCCGCTACGCCACGCTGACTGCGTGCGACGCCACGGTCATCGCCCTGCGCGGCGACGCCTCCGGCTACGCCACCGCCATCGACCGCGGTCCGCTCGACGTCCTGGCCCTCGGCGACGAAGCGACGCTCAAAGCCACGCTCTGCGAAGGCCGCAACGAAACGCTGCCGCCCGGCGCGTACGACGTCATCCTCGAGCCGCCGTGCACGGCCGAGGTGCTGGAGTGGATGAACATGATCACCTTCAGCGGACAGTCGTTCGAGGACGGCTCGTCGTTCTTCGTCGACAACGTCGGCAAGCAGCTCCTCGGCGCGAACTTCACCGTCGCCGACGACGCTGTCGACCCCAACTTTCTGCCGTTCCCGTTCGACCTCGAAGGGATGCCGAAGCGCCGCGTCGCCCTGATCGAGAACGGCGTCGTGCGCACGCCCGTCGTCGACAAGGTCTACGCCGACCGCCTCGGCCTCCCGCCGACGGCGAACGGCTGGAGCCTCGGCGGCGGCGAGCACGGCACGGTTTTCCACGGCTCCGTCGCCGGCGGCGAGGCCACGCGCGAGGAGCTCATCCGCTCGACGAAGCTCGGCATCTGGGTCACGCGCTTCAACTACGTCAACGGCCTGCTCGAGCCGAAAACGGCGCTGATGACCGGCACCACGCGCGACGGCACGTTCCTCGTGCGCGACGGCGAAGTCGTGGCCCGACTGCCGAACCTCCGCTGGACGCAATCGATGGTCGAGGCCTTCTCGGCGATCGACGGCCTGACGCGGGATCGGCGGCGCGTCGGGGCGTGGTACAACGCCTTCGGGGGGACGATCGCTCCGGTTTTAAAGGTGGGAGGATGGAGGTTCTCATCCTGAGCGCAGCGAAGGATCAACCAAGGCGCCGCGATGCCGGCGGCCAACGCTACGCCCGTGGCACGTCCTTCGCTGCGCGTTGGCTGACTCTTCGCTACGCTCAGAGTTAAGCACCTCATGACGCAGTACATCATCCGGCGGCTCGCGCAGATGATTCCGATCACCTTCGGGATCCTCACGCTCGTCTTCTCGCTGATCCACCTCGTGCCGGGCGATCCGGCCATCCAGATCGCCGGCGAGAACGCGCGCCCCGAGGACGTGCGGCAGGTGCGGCACGCGCTCGGGCTCGACCAGCCGCTGGGGCGGCAGTACCTCAACTACCTCACCAGCGTGCTCCACGGCGACCTCGGCCGCTCCTTCCAGACGAACGAGAGCGTGGCAGTACAGATCCGCCAGCGTTACCCGGCCACGATCGAGCTCGCCTTCGGATCGATGCTCGTGGCGCTGCTCGTGGCCTTCCCGCTCGGCATCATCTCGGCGATCTATCGCGGCAAGTGGATCGACAACGTGGCGCGCTTTTTCGCGCTCATCGGCGTGTCGATGCCGAGCTTCTGGTTCGGCCCGCTGCTGATCATCGCCTTCGCCATCAACCATCAGTGGTTTCCCGTGTCCGGTCGCGACGAAGGGCTGAAGTCGCTCGTCCTCCCGGCGCTGACGATGGGCCTGGCCCTGTCGGCGATCCTCACGCGCATGATCCGCGTGAGCCTCGCGGACGAGCTGACGCAGCTCTACGTCACGACGGCGATCGCGAAGGGGGTGACGCGCGGCAAGGCCATCTTCCGCCACGCCCTGAAGAACGCGCTCATCCCGGTCATCACCGTCCTGGCGCTGCAATTCGGCTCGCTGCTGACCGGGGCGATCATCACCGAGCAGATTTTCTCGTGGCCGGGGTTGGGGCGGCTGCTGATCGACTCGATCTCGAAGCGCGACTACCCGCAGGTGCAGGCGTCGATTCTCGTCATCGCCCTGACGTACATCTTCGTGAACTTCGCCAGCGACCTGCTGTACGGCGTGGTCGACCCGAGGATCAAGCTGGAATGAAGCGGTTCAAGAGCCTTCTGCGCAACTTCGCATTCTCGGTCGGATTGATCGTGACGGTGGCGCTGGTCGTCGCCGCGATCGCCGCGCCGCTGCTCGCGCCGTTCGACCCGAACGCGCAGGACACGTCGCGGCGGCTCGAAGCGCCGTCGCGCGACCACATCCTCGGACTCGACGAGCTCGGGCGCGACGTGCTGTCGCGCATTCTCTGGGGCGCGCGCGTGTCGCTGCGCGTCGGCTTCAGCGTCGTCTTCCTCGCCTCGCTCGCCGGCATCACTCTCGGCGCGATCAGCGGCTACTTCGGCGGCAGCGTCGATACGCTCCTCATGCGCCTCACCGACATCCTGCTGGCCTTTCCCGGGATCCTGCTGGCCATCGCGCTCGTCGCCGTGCTCGGGCCAAGCCTCAACAACGTCGTGCTGGCGCTGGTGACGATCGGCTGGGTGGCGTACGCGCGGCTCGTGCGCGGGCAGGTGCTGAAAGTGCGTGAGATGGAGTACGTGACGGCGGCGAAGGCGCTCGGCGCGAAGTCGCCGCGCGTGATCGTGCTGCACGTGCTGCCGAACGTGATCAACCCGGTGGTGGTGATGGCCACGCTCGGCCTGGCCGGCGCGATTCTCTCCGAGGCGGCGCTGTCGTTCCTCGGCCTGGGCGTGCAGCCGCCGACGCCGTCGTGGGGCGCGATGCTCAGCAGCGGCCGCCGCTACCTCGGCGAAGCGAACCACCTGACGATCTTCCCCGGCGCCGCGATCATGCTGGCCGTGATGGGCCTGAACTTCCTCGGCGACGGATTGATCGACATGCTCGATCCGAAGTACCGCAAGGAGATGTAGGGGCCCACAACGTGCGCCCGTCACTCCCAAAGCATGAGTGATGACGGGCACCACCACACGAACCTTTCGCCGACGTACCACCTCCTGATGCTGGTCCTGTCGCTGTTCGCGATCGTGACCCTTGCAGTCGAAGTGGCGGTGCGCCTGAATCCGGAAATCCGCACGGTGCTCGACTACGCCGACTACGCGGTGTGCGTGCTCTTCGGCTGCGACTTCGCGATCTCGCTCTGGCGCGCGCCGAACCGCGCGCGCTACTTCTTCCGCTGGGGCTGGCTCGATCTGCTCTCGTCGATCCCGGCGCTCAGCGTGGCGCGCTGGGGACGTATTGCCCGCGTCGCGCGCGTCTTCCGCGTGCTGCGCGGCGTCCGCGCGACCAAGGAAATCACCGCTGTGATCCTGAAGGAGCGCGCGCGCAACACGTTTCTTGCCGCGAGCCTGCTGGCGTTGCTCCTCGTGGTGATGTGCAGCATCGCCGTCCCGCACTTCGAGACGACGCGCGACGCCAACATCCGCACGGCGGAGGACGCGGTGTGGTGGTCGTTCGCGACGATCACCACCGTCGGCTACGGCGACCGCTATCCGGTCACGCCGGAAGGACGCTTTGTGGCCGTGGTGCTGATGTGCGCGGGCGTCGGCCTGTTCGGCACGCTGTCGGGATTTCTCGCCGCCTGGTTCCTCGGCGACCGCGAGGAGAAGAATGAGCTCGAAGCGTTGCGCGAGGAGATCGCGGCGCTGCGCGCGCTGATGGAAGCTAAGTGATCAACTCCAGAAACTCCTCCTCCGTCAGCACCGGCACGCCGAGCGACTTCGCCTTCTCCAGCTTCGAGCCCGCCGCTTCGCCGGCCACGACGTACGCGGTCTTCGACGACACCGAGCCGGCCGGCTTGCCGCCTTCGCGCTCGATCAGCTTGTGGATCTCGTCGCGCGTGAAGCGCGTCAGCGTGCCGGTCACGACGACCGATTTGCCGGCGAGCTTCGTCCCGGTCGCGGCGCGGATGTGCTTCGGGTCGACGCCGAGGCGCTGCATCTTGGCGATGCGCTCGCGGTTCGCGGGAACGGAGAAGTAGAACGTCACCGACTCCGCGACCTTCGGCCCGATCTCCGGCACCTCGACCAGCTCCTCGGCCGTCGCATTCATCAGCGCGTCGATCGAACTGAAGCGCTCCGCGAGCAGCTTCGCGGCGCGCTCGCCGACGAAGCGGATGCCGAGGGCGAAGATGAAGTTCGGCAGCGGCCGCGCCTTCGAGCCTTCGATCGAGTCGATCAGCTTCTGCGCCGACTTCTCCCCCATCCGCTCCAGCTGCGCCACGTCCGCAACGCGCAACTCGTACAGCGACGCGTAATCGGTCACGAGCCCCTGCGCGAGCATCAGCTTGATGCGCTCGTAGCCGAGGCCTTCGATGTCCATCGCTTTGCGCGAGGCGAAGTGAAAGAGCGACTCGCGCGCGATGGCCGGGCAGCCCTGATTGATGCAGCGCACCGCCACCTCGCCCTCGAACTTGTGCAGCGGCTCGCCGCACTCCGGGCAGTTCGTCGGCGGCTTGAGGGCGCGCGCGCCGCGCGGGCGCTTCTCCTTGAGCACGTCGACGACTTTGGGGATGATGTCGCCGCCCTTCTCGACGAGGATGGTGTCGCCGACACGCACGTCCTTCCGAGCCACCTCGTCGAAGTTGTGCAGGCTCGCGTTCACGACCGTCGTGCCGGCGAGCTGCACCGGGTCGAACTGCGCGACCGGCGTGACCGTGCCGGTGCGCCCGACATAGAGGTTGATGGCCCGCACCACCGTCTGCGCCGCCTCGGGCGGGTACTTGAAGGCGATGGCCCAGCGCGGCGCCTTCGACGTCGCGCCGAGCTCGAGCTGCTGCTCGCGTTTGTTGACCTTGACGACGATGCCGTCGATGTCGAACTCGAGCTCGTGGCGGTGCTCCTGCCACGTGTTGATGAAGTCGATGACTTCGTCGAGGTTCGCGCAGACGCAGCGCTGCGGGTTCGTCGGGAAGCCGAGCGACTCGAGCGCGTCGTACGCCTGCGACTGCGACTGAATCGCGCCGAGGACGTGGTAGACGTAGGCGTAGAGCCGCTTTTTCGCGACGAGCTTCGGATCTTTCTGGCGCAGCGACCCGGCCGCGGCGTTGCGCGGGTTCGCCAGCGGCTCCTGCCCCGCCTCCTGCAACTGCTCGTTGAGCTTCGCGAACTCGGCGAGCGGGATGTAGATCTCGCCGCGCACCTCGATGCGATCGCCCGGAATGCGCAGCGGGAGGTTGCGCACGGTGCGGACGTTCGGCGTGACGTCGTCGCCGCGCACGCCGTCGCCGCGCGTGGCCGCGCGCACGAGCGCGCCGTGCTCGTACAAGAGGTCGATGGAGACGCCGTCGATCTTCAGCTCCGCCTCGTACTCGACTTCGTCGCGTCCGAGGCCGCGCTTGACGCGGGCATCCCACTCGCGCAGCTCGTCGAGCGTGTAGGCGTTCTCGATGGAAAGCATCGGCGGGTCGTGGATGACGGTCTTGAACTCGTCGATCGGCGCGCCGCCGACCCGCTGCGACGGCGAGTTCGGATCGAAGTGCTCCGGATGCGTCTCTTCCAGCTCTTGCAGCCGGCGGAGCATCTGGTCGAAGTCGTAGTCGCTGATCTCGGGCTTGGCCTCGAGGTAGTAGAGGCGGTTGTGGCGCTCCAGCTCAGTGCGGAGCATCTCGATTTCCTGCTTGGGCGTCATTGCGCTGCGTAGCGTACAAGAGCGCATGAGGATCGCGGCTGCCGCCATCGTCCTTCTCGCCGCCGTCGCCGCCGAGGGGGTGACGATCGCGCCTGGAGACATTGCCTACGGGCAGCCGGCGTGCCAAGGACCCTGCGTCAACCCATCACCGCCGCCGATCACGACATTACTCGACAACAGTGGCGCGGTGAAGCCGCCGACGTTGTACGGCTACATCGCGGCGTTCGGTCCGAACGGCCATCTTTTCATCTCCAACGGTGGAACGATTCAGGAGCTCGACACGTCGCTCGCGCCGGTGCGCCTGTTTCAGCGGCCCGGCGAATCGACGGTCGCGCTGACGATCGCTCAAAACGGCAACGTCCTCGCGCTCTCACCGGACGGCGTGCTGACCGTCTACTCGCCTACGGCCGCCGTGCTGCAGACGAACACCCTTCCGTTCGTCGTCGGCTCCCTGATCCCGCCGCCGAGCCTAGACCTCGGTCCGGACCAGTGCACGCTCTTCTACACGGATGGCGCGCTGAGCGGCCGCCGCTACGACATCTGCAACGATCAGCCGTTGGCGAGCCTCGCGCCAGGGCAGTGGAACGCCGTGCGGGCCATGAGCGACGGCGGGTACATCGCCGTCGCCGGCTCGACGTTTTCGATCTTCGAAGGCCAGAACCACCGTCTGCGGGAGTTCACGCCGAACGTCGACGCGATCGTTGCGCTGGCCTTCGACAGCGATCCGCGCTTTCTGATCGCCGGAACCCTCACGGCCGTCAACCGCATCCGCCTCGCCGACGGCGTTCGAACGGCCTTCTTCGGCGGCCGCATGTTGTACCTCGCCGTCAACGCTGAGCAACGTCCGGCCGCGGCGCCGTTCGCGACCGACATCCCCGCGCTCTCGCCGCCGCTGCTCTTCGCCGTCGCGCTTGGACTCACGGCTCTGGCGTGGCAGCGTCTGCGCGCGTGAGGTAGCCGCGGCGGAGCTTCTCGATTCCCTGCTTGGGCGTCATTGCGTTGCGTAGCGTACAAGAGCGCATGAGGATCGCGGCTGCCGCCATCGCCCTTCTCGCCGCCGTCGCCGCCGAGGGGGTGACCATCGCGCCGGGCGACGTGGCCGTGACGGCGCCGAGCTGCGTGAACGCCTGCATCGCCACCGCGCCGCCGCCGGCGTTTTATCTGCTCGATCACAGTCTGAACGTGAAGAGCTTGCGCTCCGGGTATTTCGTGGCCTTCGGCCCGAACGGCCATCTCTTCGCGTCGGACGGCGGCTCGGTCACGGAGTACGACACCGCGCTCACGGCCGTGCACACGTTCACGCGGCCGGCCGTGTCGACGGCGGCGCTGACCGTCGATCCGTTCGGCAATCTCTTCGTGCTTTCGTTCGCCGGGGAGCTGACGATCTACTCGCCCGCCGGCGCGGTGCTGCAGACGATCTCCCTCCCGTTCACCGCAAGTCCAGCCGTTCGCGGGCCCAGCCTCGATCTCGGCCCCGACGAATGCACGCTCTTCTACACCGACCCCGCGCAGACCGGACGCCGCTACAACATCTGCGCGCAATTGCCGCTGGCGAATCTCCCGCCCGGCTCGTGGAACGCGGTGCGGGCGATGAGCGACGGCGGGTACGCCGCGGCGAGCAATTCGACGCTGTCGATCTTCGCCGCGCACGACCAGCTTCTCCGCGCCTACACGCCGCAGGCCGGCGAAATCTATGCGCTCGCTTTCGACGCTGATCCCGGCTTCATTCTTCTCGGCACGTTGAACGGCCTCGATCGCATCCGTCTCGCCGACGGCGTACCCACCGGCCACTTCAACAGCATCATCGTCGCGCTCGCGGTCAACGGCGAGCAGCGCCCGGCCGCCGCGCCGCTGGCAACCGACATTCCCGCGCTCTCCCCACCGCTCCTCTTCGCCGTGGCCCTCGGACTCATGGCTCTGGCGTGGCAGCGTCTGCGCGCGTGAGGTAGCGCGAGCGCTCGACGATCTTCTCCACGAAGCCCATCGCCCGCAGCCGCGCGTCGAGCATCGACAGAAAGTCGCGGCGGCCCTTCACCAGGTTGAGGTTCAGCGCCACGAAGCGCATGCCGCGCGGCGTGTCGTAGTAGACGATCAGGCGGTCGCCGCCGATCATCTGTTCCGTGCCGCGCAGGCGCGTCCACTCGATGCCGCGCTGACGCACGTTATGCAGCGGGCGCAAGACCAGCCGGCGATCGTCCGCCTCGGCGACGTTGCGGAACGTCCCGAGCCACACTTTCAGGCCGCCGATCCAGAGCAGAGCGATGTAGGCCCAGACCGCGCGCTCGCCGATCCAGCCGATGGCCGCGGTCGCGCCGGCGGCCACCAGGACGATCGACAGCCCGGCCCGGCGGACCCACGGCCGGAAGGCCCAGGTGTCAGCCATTGCGCACCGCGCAAGAAGGCCGTAATGTAAACTCGCTCTGGGCAAGCACACCTGAGGTCGGTACGTTCTTCGCAAAGTCGATACGCTGATGCCAGTGGGAAAAATCGACGGAAGTGGCCGACGGATTCTCGTCATCGATGACGATCTCGCCATTCGCGTTCTGCTGCAGGCCGTGCTGAAGAGAATGAAGTTCGACGTCGAGCTGGCCGAGGATGGCCAAGTCGGCCTCGACAAGCTCCGCCAGGATGGAAGCTTCGACCTCATTCTGCTCGACCTGATGATGCCGCGCGTGAACGGTTACGAGTTCATCGAGCGCATCAAGGACGTGCTGCCGGACGGACGGCCGCACATCATCGTCTTCACCGCCGCCGGCAAGCGCGGCGTCGACAAGATCCCGCCGAACGCGGTGTGCAACGCCATCCTCAAGCCGTTCGACCTCGAGAAGTTCATCGAGATGATCGGCGACTGCCTCGAGAAGGCGCACGCGACGGGCTAGCTTCGAAGCTTCCATTCAATCTGCCTGATGATGCCGAGGAGGATCGTGGCCTCGCGGGCGTCGAGGTCGGCGCGGCCGGCGATGGCGCGGAGGTCGTCGTAGATCCGCTCGGGATTGTTCTCCTGCAGGAATCCGACTTCGAGCAGCAGCGCCGCGGCGCGGTCGTGCAGGCGCTCGACGACGTCGGCGGGCGAGCGCTCGCGCACGTCGGCCGCGCGCTCCACGGCCGACAGCTCGTAGCAGAACAGGCAGACCGACTGCGCGAGGTTCATCGTCGGGAAGCGCTCGTTCGTCGGAATCGAGGCGCTGCGCTGGCATTGCACGAGCTCCTCGCGCGTCAGGCCGCTGTCCTCGCGGCCGAAGACGAGGGCGAGGACGTCGTCGTCGCCGAGCGTGCGCGCGAGCGACGCGAGCGTGCGCGGCGTGAGGTCGGCAGGCGTCGTGCGGCCGCGCGACGACGTCGTGGCCACGGTGAGCTTGGCGTCGCGCACGGCCTGGTGCAGCGAATCGGCGAAGCGCGCGGCGCCGACGACGTCGTCCGCGCCGCTGGCCCACCAGCCGGCCAGCGGCGACAGCGGCGGGTGCTCGCCGATGATCCAGAGCTCGTCGAAACCGAAGTTCTTCATCGAGCGCGCCACGGCGCCGACGTTGCCCGCCTCGCGCGGCTCGACGAGGACGATGCGGAGCTTCATCGCGGTAGAGCCGCGCGCCGCACCGCGTCGAGCAGCGCGTCGACGTGCTCGCGCTGCGTGCGCGGATTGATCATCGTCACGCGCAGCACGCGCTCTCCTTTCAGCAGCGTCGACGTGATCCAGGCCTCGCCGGAACGGATGACGGTTTCGCGGATTTGCGCGTTGTCGCCGCTGCGGTGGCGGAAACAGAAGATGTTGAATTCCGGCTCGTGCATCGCCTCGAAGTCGTCCGAGGCGAGGACGCATTCGTAGAGATAACGCGTCATCGCCGTGACGTGGTCGAGCGCGCGGACGATCGGCTCCGTCCCGGCGATCTGCAGCGTGAGCCAGAGCTTGATCGCGTCGGCGCGCTTCGAGCACTGGATCGTCATCTCGCCGATGTTGCCGCTGCCGCCGTGGAAGAGGTACGGCGCGTCGGCGGCGAAGGCGCGGCGCAGCCAGACGCCGTCGCGCACCAGCACCGCGCCGAGCGAGAGTGGCATCCACATCATTTTGTGCGGGTCCCAGGAGAGCGAGTCGGCGCGGTCGAGGCCGTCGACGAGGTGCTTGAGCGACGGCGACAGCAGCACCGAGGCGCCGTGCGCGGCGTCGACGTGGAGCCAGGTGTCGTGGCGGTCGCGCAGCGCGGCGATGGCGCGCAGGTCGTCGAACGAGCCGGTCGCCGTGGAGCCCGACGTCGCCACGATCGCCATCGGCTTCACATCGGCGAGCAAGGCGTCGAGCGCATCGACATCCATCCGATGCGCCGCGTTCGTCGGCACGCTCACCGCCTCGGCGCCCATGATCGCCGCGGCGCGCGCCACGGAGTAGTGCGTGTCGGCGCCGCAGACGACGACGCGGCGATCCGGATACTTCGCCCGCGCCGCGAGCAGCGCGGTCAGGTTCGCCGCCGAGCCGCCGGAGACGGCCGTGCCGAGGGCGGCGGGCGGGTAGCCGGCGCGGTCGGCGAGCCAGCGGATCATCTCCTGCTCGATCACCGTGCCGATCGGGCTCATCTCCCACACCGCCGTCGACTGGTTCAGCGTCGAGATCACCATGTCGGCGATCACCGCGATGGCGAACGGCGGGCAGACCTGGTGGCCCATGTACGACGGGTGGTGGAGCTGGATGGAGTGGTCGAGGAGTTGGCGGACGCAGTCCATCGCGTTCGTGCCACCAAGACGCGCGCGCAGCTCTTCGGCGTCATGCCAGTCGACGACCGGGCGCGACTCGATCTGCTCGACGTGGTCGAACAGCGCGTCGACGACTTCGTGGGCGAGGGCGCGGGTGGCGGCGTCGAAAAACATCGGGCGGCGATTGTATTCTTCGCGCCATGATCGCAACGCTGCTCGCTTCCGTCATCGCCATCAAAGCCGGCACGCTCATCGACGGCCGCGCCGACGCGCCGCGCCACAACCAGACCATCGTGATCCGTGACAACCGCATCGAGGCCGTCGGCGAGAACGTCGCCATCCCCGCGGACGCGCAGGTCATCGACCTCTCCAAGTCGACCGTGTTGCCGGGCCTCATCGACACGCACACGCACATGTTTCTCCAGGGCGAGGACCCGGCCGCGGGCGGCTACGACGTCCAGCTGCTGAAGTACGGCCTCGCCTACCGCGCCGCGCGCGCCACGGTGTCGGCGCGGCGCGCGCTCGAGCAGGGCTTCACGACGATCCGCGACATGGAGACCGAAGGCGCGGGCTACGGCGACGTGGGGATCAAACACGCCGTCAACGAAGGCTACATCCCCGGTCCGCGCATCTTCGCCTCGACGCGCGCGATCTCCACGACGGGCGGCTATCCGCTCGAAGGCTACGCGCCCGAGATCGTGGTGCCGAAGGGCGTGCAGATCGTCGACGGCCCGGTCGAGGCGCGCAAGGCGGCGCGCGAGCAGATCGACAACGGCGCCGACTGGATCAAGGTCTACATGACGCACCGCTCGTGGCTCGATAAGCAGGGCAACCTCGTCTCGCAGCCGACGCTCACGGTCGAGGAGCTGCGCGCGATCGTCGACGAGGCGCATGGGCAAAAGCGCAAGGTGGCGTGCCACGCCTACGGCGGCGAGGGGCTGCACCGCGCGCTCGACGGCGGCTGCGACTCGATCGAGCACGGGCTCGACCTCGACGACGCCGCAATCGCACAGATGGTGCGGCAGGGGACGTGGCTGGTGCCGACGCTCTCGGTCTACTACGACCACAACGATCCGCCCGACACGCCCTCCGGCCGCCGCGACCGCAAGCGCGTGGCGGTGCACGGGCCGTCGTTCCAGAAGGCGATGAAGGCGGGGGTGAAGATCGCGTTCGGCACGGACGTCGGCGGCTTCGCCTGGACGGAGCCGATCGCGCAGGAGTTCGGGCGGATGGTGTCGTTCGGGATGACGCCGATGGACGCGATCAAGGCCGCCACGTCGCGCGCCGCCGAGCTCCTCGACAGCGCCGGCGACCTCGGCGTGATCGCTCCCGGCGCCTACGCCGACGTGGTCGCGGTCGACGGCGATCCGCTAAAGAACGTCGACGTGCTGAAGGACGTGCGCTTCGTGATGAAGGACGGGAAGGTGTTCAAGCCTCTTCGCTGAACAGCTCGTCCAGCGACACCGCCGGGTTGTACCGCGCGATCAGTGACTCCCACGCGGCGAAGTACGCATCGCGCGGCACGCGAAAGCGCCCGCTGTTTTCGCGGACGTAGACGAAGCCGTCCTCTTCGAAGATCTCGATGCGCCACTCCTCGTCGGCGTCGACGAACGGCTCCTCGCGCGTGCCGGTGGGGATGTCCTCGGTGGCGAAGTGGCGGAGGTCGCGGTCGGCGCGCTCCCAGGCGGGGAAGCGGGCCAGCTGGCCGCGCGCGGCGCTGGCGAAGACGATGACGCGGTCGTTGCCGCCGACGCGGACTTCGAAGTCGTCGATGGTGTTAATCGTTCGACTCGAGCCGGTAATTCGGCGCTTCCTTCGTGATCGTGACGTCGTGCGCGTGCGACTCGCGCAGTCCCGCCGCGGTGATGCGGACGAACTGCGCCTTCGTGCGGAGGTCGTCGATGTTGCGCGAGCCGGTGAGGCCCATGCCGGAGCGGACGCCGCCGATGAGCTGCGGCACCATCGCGCCGAGCGATCCCTTGTACGGGACCTTCCCTTCGATCCCCTCGGGCACGAGCTTCGATACCTCGTCGGCCTGCTCCTGGAAGTAGCGGTCCTTCGAGCCTGCCTGCATCGCCCCGATCGAGCCCATGCCGCGATACGCCTTAAACGTGCGGCCCTGGTAGAGGATCGTCTCGCCCGGCGCCTCGTCGGTGCCGGCGAAGAGCGAGCCGACCATCACGCAGTGCGCGCCGGCGGCGATCGCCTTGGTGATGTCGCCCGAGAACTTGATCCCGCCGTCGCTGATGATCGGCACGTCGTACTTCTCCGCGGCGCGCGCGCAGTCGAGGATAGCGGTGATCTGCGGCACGCCCGCGCCGGTGACGACGCGCGTCGTGCAGATCGAGCCGGGGCCGATGCCGACCTTCACCGCGTCGACGCCGAGCTCGCAGAGATCGCGCGCCCCTTCGTGTGTGGCCACGTTGCCGGCGATCAGCGGCGTCGACGGGAACACCTTCTTGAACTGCTTGATCGTCTCCATCACCGCCGCGGAGTGCGCGTGCGACGAGTCGATGACGACGACGTCGACCTTGGCGTCGATCAGGGCGCGGGCGCGGTCGAGGCCGTCGCGGCCGATGCCGATCGCGGCGCCGCAGCGGAGTCGTCCGAGGGGATCTTTCGCGGCTTGCGGGTAGCGCCGCGCTTTTTGAATGTCCTTGACGGTGATGAGGCCCTTGAGGTCGCCGTTCGAGTCGACGACGAGCAGCTTCTCGATGCGGTGGTGGTGAAGGACTTCGCGCGCCTCGTCGAGCGTCGTGCCGACCGGGACCGTGACGAGGTCCTCCTTCGTCATCCGCTCGGAGATCGGCAGATCGAAGCGAGTCTCGAAGCGGAGGTCGCGGTTGGTGAGGATGCCGACGAGCTTGCCGTTCGCGTCGGTCACCGGCACGCCGGAGATCTTGTACTTCTCCATGACCTGCAGCGCCTCGGAGATCGACTGCCACGGCCGCATCGTCACCGGGTCGACGATCATGCCGGCCTCGGAGCGCTTCACCTTGTCCACTTCCTCGGCCTGCTGCTCGACGGTCATGTTCTTGTGGATGATGCCGAGCCCGCCCTGCTGGGCCATGGCGATGGCCAGGCGCGCCTCGGTCACGGTGTCCATGGCCGCGGAGATGATGGGGATGTTGAGGCGGATGTCGCGCGTGAGGCGCGTGGAGACGTCGACGAAGTTGGGATGGATCTCGGAGCGGGCGGGACGGAGCAGGACGTCGTCGAAGGTCAGGCCGATCTCGATGCCCTCGGCGAAGCGCGCCGCGCCGGAGGGCGCAGGCTCGTGATCTTCGTGGATGATGATGCCGCTGATCGGCGGGACTTCGTGAAGTAGACGCTCGTCGCTCATCGCCTGCCCCTTTGAGCGAGTATAGAACAGGCCCTCAGTGCATCGAAATTGCACGCAGGCAGCGCGCAGTCGCAGTCCCGCTACCGCATGTTGATGAGGTTCACGATCGAGCAGCGCCATCTCACGGACCAAACCGGCAGGCCCGTGCGCGACAATCCCGCGGCCGTGTCGTTCCACACGTGCGAGGCGGAGAACGTCGACGACGCCGTGCGCCTCTTCGTGTCGAAGCACCGCGGCGAGGTGATCGGCAACGTGCTGAAGTTCCCCGGATTTCACGCGGTGGCGACGGTGCGGGACGTCGACGGCGTCTACACGCTGCAGGTGAGCCCGAGCAGCAGCCAGAACATTGTGCCGATCAAGGAGTGATGTGGAGTGCGGCGGCCATGCCGCCGCTGTCAGAGCGCCGGCATGGCCGGCGCACTCCATATCTTCTCCATCAGCGTACACTCCAAAACGACCCCATCCTCCAACCGCACCGGCGCCTCCCCCACCTCCACGTAACCGCACGCTCGGTACATCGCCTCGCCGCTGCGCATGGCCACGAGCTGCAGCTTGCGAAATCCCGCCGCGGCCGCGCGCGCTTCGCAGAGCTCGAGGATCTGCCGCCCGATGCCGCGCCGCGCCCAGCGCGGGTCGGTGAACATCGCGCGGATGCGTGCCGGCTCCGTGGCGGGGTCGAGCAGCGCGGCGTCGGAGGCGGATTGCGCGCTGCCGGCGTGCGTTTTCCGGCGCCGGCTCCAGCCGCCGCAGCCGACGATCTCGCCGTCCTCGACGGCGACGAAGTACGTGCCGTCGTCGATCAACAGCTCATCGGGAACGGCGAGGTGGACGAGCGAGCTGGCGACCTGCTCGTCGTTGTACGACAGGCGCCCGATCTCGCGCAGCGACGCGCGCATCACGTGGACGATGCCTTCGGCGTCGCCGCGCGTCGCCTCGCGGATCTCGATCACTTCGACTTCAGCGCCTGCACCAGCTGCGCGACCTGCGGGTCGTTCGGGCGCATCGCGCTGAGCTTCGAGGCCACGGCGCGCGCGTCGTCCCAGCGCTGCATCTCGCCGAGCATGAGCGCCTCGTTGTACATCGCCTGCCACTGCTCCGGCGCCTCGGAGGCCGCGCGCTGGAACGCCGCCAGCGCCTTCTCCGGCTGCCCGTTCTGCTTGTAGCAAATGCCGAGGTCCGTGCGCGTCGTCGGGTCTTCACGCACGGCCAGGGCGCGCTCGAAATACTCGACTGCCTGCGGGAACTTCGCCGCGTCCATGTACATGTTGCCGAGCTGCGTCAGCGCCGCTGTGTCGCGCGGGTCCTTCTCCACGCGCTGCTTGAGCAGATCGAGCTGCTGGCGCACCGCGTTCATCTGCGCCATCGGCGGAGCAGCGGATGCCGCCGCGGGCGCCTCAGTCTCGGCGGCGTTCGCCACGCCCCCGGTCGGGCCGAGCGCCGGCTTCGCCAAGTGCGGGCCGATGAAAAACGTCCCGATGACGATGCCCAGCGCGAACCCGCAAATCGTGAACACCACGTTGTCGCGTTTCATCCGTTCTTGATCAGCTCCTTCAGCATCTCGTCCTGCAGGTGGTACACGGCGTACACGCCGGTGTGGTAGTTGTTGAACAGAAACGAGAAGGCGTAGATCTTACCGGATGCGCCGTGCACGTACCCCGAAAGGCCGACCACGCCGACGATGTAGCCGGTCTTCGCGAACACCTGCCGCGCGTACGTCGCGCCGCGCAGGCGCCGCCCGAACTTCGCCTCCGGATCGCTCGGATACGGCAGCGAGCCGACGAAGTCGTTGCGCGACGGGCTCTTCCACATGTAGCGGAGCAGGTGCACGAACGCGGACGCCGAGGCGCGGTTGTCGCGCGACATCCCCGAGCCGTCGGCCGGGCTGAACTCCGCGGGCGGCACGCCGACCTTCTCCGTCAGCCACTGCTTCACCGCGCCTGTCCCCGCGGCCCACGAGCCGTCGTGCTTCGTCTCCGCGCCGATGATCTTCACCAGCTGCTCGGCGTAATGGTTCTGGCTCTTCTTGTTGATGACGAAGATGACCACGTTGAGCGGCGTGCGGTGCTGCGCGACGGCGCGCCAGTCCGGCCGCCCGTCGACCGGCGTGACCACGATCTTTCCCTTCACGCTCAAGCCGTCGCGCACGAGCGCTTCGTACGTCGCCGAGGCGAAGTACTGGATGGGATTCTCGACCGTGACGAAGACCTCCGTCGGGCCGGAGCGCGACGGCACGCCGCCGCGCACGATGATCGTGTTCGAGTTGCGGACGCGCGTGATGAACGGCAGCCCCCGCCCGGTCACGCAGGAGTTCTGCAGCGTGAGGTAGTCCGTCGGCGGATCGAGCTGCACGGTGCACGGCTTGCCCGGCTTCGACGGCAGCACGCGCACCTCCACGCAGCCCTCCTGCATCGAGAACGCCGACACCGGCGCCTCGTACCAATTCACGAGCTGGTTCTCCGGCCACGTCGGATGGATGTACTCGATGTCCATGTAGCCGTACTCGAAGATCAGATCGCCTTTGATGGTCTTGATGCCGGCGCGCTTGAGGTCCGTGGCCCACTCGTCGATGACGGCGGTGGCGTGGTTGTCGTGGAAGCGGCCGCCGATGGTCGGGTCGCCGTGGCCGATGATCTTGACGTCGCCGTCGAGCGTGCCCGAGGCGTCGACGGCGCCGCGCGCGTAGACCGTCGTCGTCAGCTCGAACTCGGGATGGAGCAGGTCCATGGCCGCGGCGGTGGTGAAGAGCTTCATGTTCGACGCCGGCGCGAGCGGGAGGTGCGGGTTGCGCTCGGCGATGACGGTGCCGCTCTCGACCTCGACGATCTGGATGCTGGCTTCGGAGATCTGCGAGACCTTGCCGTTGACGAGCGAGTTGAGGCGCTCCTGCAGCGTGTTGCCGGTGGCCGTCTCCAGCGGCGCGGCGGGCGCAGCGCGTCCGCGCGGCTTTTTGCGCCGTTTCTTTGCTGCGTCGGATTGTGGAACGAAGAAGAGGGTGAGGACGGCGAACAGCGCCACCCACCGCCACCGCGAACCCGTCATCGCCCGCATCATTGCAGATTTCAAACCCGCTGGTACGGCTCCGGTAAGGCCAAACGCAAACGATCCCGCAACAGCGCCGGGCAGCGGCGGCGGACTTCGTCGCGGATCTCCGCGCGGCCGTAGCGGCGGCTGAAGTGCGTGAGGACGATGAGCTGGTTCT
>Ga0134128_10003721_pt1 | contig 18635 bp, 14 predicted proteins | sample KB31754_FD_96462 | JGI IMG/M metagenome (GOLD analysis project Ga0134128, IMG submission 96462) | Terrestrial soil microbial communities with excess Nitrogen fertilizer from Kellogg Biological Station, Michigan, USA - KB3-175-4 | ecosystem: Environmental > Terrestrial > Soil > Unclassified ... | reverse complement strand
GATGCGGCAGCAGGTTCGGCACGAACGCCGGCCATGGCGCTCGGCTCGGCCTCCGCGCCGGGCGTTGTTGCCTGCGCGCTCTATCGCGACGGGGTGCGCCGGGACATGTCGATCGAGGAGGCCAGCGCGGCCGCTAAAGCCGGCGGAGGCATCGCCTGGATCGGTCTCTACGAACCGGATGAGGACATACTTTGCCGCATCCAGTCGCAATTCAACCTGCACGAGTTGCTGATCGAGGACGTGCATCAGGCCCATCAGCGCCCGAAGCTCGATTCCTACGGCGATGTCGTCTTCCTCGCTGTCCGCACGGCACAGCTCGCGCGCGACGAGCGCATCAATTTCGGCGAGACGCATCTCATCGCCGGCAGGGGCTTCATCATCTCCATCCGCCATGGCGCGTCCGCATCCTATACGCCGGTGCGCACCCGCTGCGAGCGCTCGCCCGAGCTGATGCGCATCGGCGAGCCCTTCGTGCTTTACGCCATCCTCGACTTCATTACGGACAATTATTTCCCCGTGCTCGATACAATCGAGGAAGAGCTCGAGGAGATCGAGAACGAGATTTTCGCCGCGACGCCCGCGAACGAGAAGATCGAGCGCATCTACCGCCTGCGCGTCGAGTTGCAGCGCATGCGCCAGGTCGTCGCGCCAATGCTGGAGATTTGCAACCGCCTCGGCCGGCACGATTTCTCGGCGACGGCGCAAGCGATCGTACCCTATCTGCACGATCTTCACGACCACGCGCAGCTCCTCAATGACGCGATCGCCGATTTGCGCGAACGGCTGGCCTCGGCCTTCGAAGCGAGCCTCCTGCTGGCTTCGGCGCGGCAGAACGACATCGTGAAGAAGCTCGCAGGCTGGGCCGCTATTCTCGCGGTCCCGACCGCCATCGCCGGCATCTACGGCATGAATTTCAAATTTATGCCCGAGCTCGAGTGGGATTTAGGCTATCCCGCGGTGATGCTGTTGATCTTGTCGCTCTGCACCCTCCTCTATTACCGCTTCAAGCGCTCGGGCTGGCTTTGAGCTAGGATAGGAGCGAGCAAAGTTTGTAGCGGGAGCCGCTTGTCATGCGGAGAGAAGATCATTTGCGCCTGGTCCGGGTCGGGCCCGGCACGCCGGCCGGCGAGCTGTTTCGCCGCTACTGGCAACCGGCAGCGCTCTCCTCGGAAGTGCCCGAGCGCGACGGAGCGCCGGTGCGCGTGCGACTCCTCGGCGAAGACCTGATCGCTTTTCGCGACACGCAAGGGCGTGTCGGGTTGGTCGACGCGTACTGCCCGCATCGCCGCGCGCCACTCTTCTTCGGCCGCAACGAGGAATGCGGGCTACGCTGCGTCTATCACGGCTGGAAATTCGATGCCGCCGGCAATTGTGTCGATCTGCCGAGCGAGCCGGCCGAAAGCCCGATGAAAAATGGCATCCGGATCAAATCCTACCCGACGGCCGAGCGCGGCGGCGTGGTCTGGGCCTATCTCGGCCCCAAAGCGCTGATGCCTTCCGAGCCCGATTACGAATGGACGCGCGTGCCCGAGACGCATCGCCACGTCTCGAAATCCTACCAAGCGTGCAACTATTTGCAGGGGCTGGAAGGCGGGCTCGACACCGCGCATGTCAGCTTCCTGCACAACAACAAGATCGGCGACCGGCGCAACCTCTATTCGCGCGACGGCGCGCCGAAGATCGACGTCGAGGAGACCGATTACGGCTATTACTACGTCTCGACGCGGAAGGTCGAAGCCGAGCGGCAGTGGGTCCGCGTCTACCAATACGCCATGCCGTTCCAGCAGATGCGGCCGAGCATGGTCAATAACGGACTGTCGTCCAATCGCGCCGTGCCGCGCGCCGACGGCCATCTCTGGGTGCCGATCGATGACGAGCAGACCAATGTCTACAACTGGTGTTACGGCGCCGACCAGACTTGCGCGCTCGATCCTGATGACGCCGAGAACCTCGAGGTTATGTATGGCCGCGGCAAGAACGATTACATCCCCGGCACGTTCAAGCTGAAGGCCAATCTGGCGAACGATTATTTCATCGACCGCGCCGAGCAGAAGCATACGAGCTTCACCGGCATCAAGGGCATCAACACCCAGGACGTCGCGCTGCAGGAAGGCATGGGCGCGATCACCGATCGCACCGCGGAGCATCTCGGCACCTCGGACCGCGCCATCGCAGTGATGCGGCGCCTGCTCCTCGAAGCAGTGCGCGCGGTCGAGCGCGGCGAGAGCCCGCGCGGCAGCGATGCCGCGAGCTATCGCGGCATCCGGCCGCATGACGGGCTCGTCCCGGCCGGCACCGATTGGCGGCAAGCCTTCGCGGACGAGTTGAAGGCGAAGTGGTAACTTAGGCTATCGCCCCACCGGGCTCGGCGTGCCGGGCATCGGCAACAGCACGCGCCGCGCGCGCGGCTTCCGCACGGGAACCGGGCGCGTGTAAATCTCTTTTACCGCTTCGACCATCACGACGCCGGCGAAAGTCGTGAACCAACGCTCGCCGAGCCCCTCCCACGCCACGGCGGAGCGCAGCATCATGCGCGAGCGCGTCGGCGGCACATAAAGCGCCGCGCCGTTGCGCTCAGGGGTGAAGCTTTCCTCGCGCAAGAGCCGTGAGAGCTGGCCCGTCGTGTAAGGATGGCCTTGGCCAAAAGGCGTGTTGTCGATCCGCGCCCAGATGCCGCGGCGGTTGGGCAACACGGCCAGCAGCCGCCCGCCCCCGGCGAGCACGCGCCAAGCCTCTTTCAGCATCGGCCTGATCTGCTCGCTGAACTCGATGCCGTGGACCAGCAGCACGCGATCGACCGAGAAATCGCCAAGCGGCAGCTCGCTTTCATCGGTCAGCACGACGCGGTTCGGCCCTTCGGTCGGCCAATGCAGCACGCCCTGCGCCGCCGGCATCAGGGCAAGGACGCGCTCGGCCTCGCTGAGATACGGCCGGAGATAGGGGGTCGCATAGCCGAGGCCGAGCAAGCGCATGCCGGTGAGATCCGGCCAAAGCTGGCGGATGCGCCGCGCCACCATGCGCCGCGCCACCTGGCCGAGGCGGGTGCCATAAAATTCGCGCAATTCGACGACGTCGGCGAACATCGGGGGCTAGTGTAGCATGGGAGGGGTTAGCGAATTAGATTGTGCTTAAGCGTGTCCAAGGGAAGAGGAAGGCCACCATGTCCGAACTCGTCATCCGCCAGATTCCCGTGCTCAAGGACAATTACGTCTATCTCATTCATGAGCCGCAATCGCGCGCGACCGGCGTGGTCGACCCCAGCGTCGCGCCGCCGATCCTCGAAGCGGCGCAGCGCGAGGGCTGGCGCATCACGCATATCCTCAACACCCATCATCACAACGACCACACCGGCGGCAATCGCGAGATCAAGGAAGCGACGAAATGCATCATCGTCGGGCCGCGCGCCGACCGCGATCGCATCCCCGGCATCGATGTCGACGTCGCCGACGGCGAGACCTATGAGTTCGGCGCCGAGAAGGCGCGCGTCTTCGACGTGCCCGGCCACACCCGCGGCCATATCGCCTATCACTTCGCCGATTCGCACGCGCTCTTTTGCGGCGATACGCTCTTCATCATGGGCTGCGGTCGCGTCTTCGAGGGCACGCATGCGCAGATGTGGAACTCGCTCTCAAAGCTCAAATCGCTGCCGCCCGAGACGCGCGTCTATTGCGCGCATGAATATACGCAGGCCAACGCGCGTTTCGCGCTGACGGTCGAGCCGGAGAATCGCGATCTCGTCGCGCGCGCGGCAATGATCGACCAAATGCGGGCCCAGGGCCAATCGACGGTGCCAGGCACGCTTGCCGAGGAGTTCAAGACCAATCCCTTCCTTCGCGCCGATTTGCCGGCGCTGCAGCAGGCGGCAGGATCGCCCGGCGATCCGGTCGCGACCTTCGCCTCGATCCGCACCCGCAAGGACAAATTCTGAGGATTGCCGCCATGAAGCTGCGTCATTCGCCGACCTCCCCCTTCGTCCGCAAGGTGATGGTTTCCGCTTATGAATTGGCTCTTGCGGACAAGATCGAGCGCATCCCGACGCGCGTCGCACCGACGCAGCGCAACGACGATGTCGTGCGCGACAATCCGCTCGTGAAAATCCCCGCGCTCGCCACCGATGACGGGATCGTCATCTATGATTCGCCGGTGATCTGCGAATACCTCGACACGCTTGCCGGCGGCGGCAAGCTCTTCCCGCGCGACGGCAAGCCGCGCTGGCTGGCGCTGCGCCAGCAGGCGCTCGGCGACGGTATCCTCGATGCCAGCATCCTGGCGCGCTACGAGCAGCTTCGCCCGCGCGAATTCCAGTGGCAGGAATGGATCGATGCGCAAATGCGCAAGGTACGCGGCGCGCTCTCGGCGCTGGAGATGGAATGCGAAAGCGGCGATCTCGCCGCACCGGCGGAGAACGCGCCGGCATTAATCGGCCAGATCGCGATCGGCTGCGCGCTCGGCTATCTCGATTTCCGCTATCCGAACGAGATCTGGCGCGAGCGGCATCGCCGCCTCGCCGCTTGGTATGAGGGCTTTGCCCGGCGCCCCTCGATGGAGGAGACGGCGCCGAAAGAGGGATGATCGAGCGCGCCGGCCGGCCGCGCCCTCAATACATGTGCTGGCCGCCGTTGATCGACAGCGTCGAGCCCGTGACGAAGCCGCCCTCGTCGGAAACGAGGAAGAGCACGCCGCGCGCGATCTCTTCGGCATGGCCGAGGCGCCCGACCGGTATCCGCGCGACGATCTTCTCGAGGACGTTCGGCGGCACGGCACGGACCATATCCGTGTCAATATAGCCCGGCGCGATCGCGTTGACGGTGACGCCCTTGCCCGCGCCTTCCTGCGCCAGCGCCTTGGTGAAGCCGTGGATGCCGGATTTAGCCGCCGCGTAGTTCACCTGGCCGTATTGCCCGGCTTGGCCATTGATCGAACCGATATTGACGATGCGGCCGAAGCCGCGCTCGCGCATGCCCTCGATCACCAGCCGGCACATATTGAAGCAGGAAGTGAGATTGGTCGCGATCACTTCGCCCCATTGCTGCGGCGTCATGCGATGCAACACCGCGTCGCGGGTAATGCCGGCATTGTTGACGAGGATATCGACGGGGCCGAGCTCGCGCTCGATCGCTTTCACGCCGCTGGCGCAAGAATCGTAGTTTGACACGTCGAAGCGGTAGCACTGGATGCCCGTCTCCGCGCTGCATTTCTTCGCCGCCTCGTCATTCCCGGCATAATTCGCCGCGACCTTGTACCCCGCCTTGTGCAAGCCCTCGGCAATCGAGCGACCGATGCCGCGTGTTCCGCCGGTGACGATTGCAACTCGAGCCATGAGCGCCTCCCTGCGCTACGAAAAATGGTCCTCCGCGCCCAATGCGCGGCGATGGTTATCGTTCCACGTCGGTCGTTAACGCTCCACGCACAGGGCAATGCCCATGCCGCCGCCGATGCAAAGCGTCGCCAGGCCCTTCTTCGCCTGGCGCTTCTGCATCTCATGCAGCAAGGTCACGAGCACGCGCGCGCCCGAGGCGCCGATGGGATGGCCGAGCGCGATCGCGCCGCCATTCACGTTGACCTTCGCTGGATCGAGATTGAGGTCCTTGGCGACGGCACAAGCCTGAGCGGCGAAAGCCTCGTTCGCCTCGATCAGATCGAGATCCTCGATCTTCCAACCGGCGCGCTTCAGCGCGAGGCGCGTCGCGGGAATGGGGCCGGAGCCCATGATCGCCGGATCGACGCCCGCCGTCGCCCAGGAGACGATGCGCGCTAGCGGCTTCACGCCGCGCTTATCGGCTTCGGCATCGCTCATCAGCACGACCGCCGCCGCGCCGTCATTGATTCCCGACGCATTTCCGGCCGTGACCGTGCCGTTCTTGTCGAAAGCGGGGCGGAGCTTGGCCAAAGTTTCGATGGTCGTGCCGTGCTTCGGATATTCATCCGTATCGACGACGACATCGCCTTTGCGTGTCGCGATCTTCACGGCCACGATCTCGTCCTTGAATCTGCCGGCCTTCTGCGCCGCTTCGGTGCGCGATTGCGACTGCGCCGCGAAAGCATCCTGCTGCTCGCGGGTGATCTGCCATTTCTGGGCGACGTTCTCGGCCGTGTTGCCCATGTGATAGCCGTTAAAAGCATCCCAGAGCCCGTCCTTGATCATCGTGTCGACCATCGCCGTATCGCCCATCTTGACGCCGTTGCGCAGATGCATCGCATGCGGCGCCTGGCTCATGCTTTCCTGGCCACCGGCGATGACAATCTGCTGATCGCCGAGCTTCAGCGCCTGATAGCCGAGCGCGACGGCGCGCAAGCCCGAGCCGCAGAGCTGGTTGATGCCGTACGCCGTCACCTCATAGGGAATGCCCGCGCCGACCGAGGCCTGGCGTGCGGGATTCTGTCCCTCGGCTGCCGTCAGTATCTGGCCGAGCACGACTTCCGAGACATCGCCTGGCGCCACATTGGCACGCTTCATCGCCTCGGCGATCGCGACCTCGCCCAGTTTATGCGCCGGCAGCGCGGCGAGCGTTCCGTTGAAGGCGCCGATCGGCGTCCGTGCGGCACCGGCGATGACGATCTCGCTCATGGAAAAGACCTCCTGAGACAGGGTTTTGTTTTGGTGATTGAGCATTAGATAGCGCGCCTTCGGGCGTTTGGGAACCACACGGGCGGACAGCTTTGCCGCCGTTTTCTCGCGAGCGCCGAGGCCGCAGACCCATCGCGGAAAGAGCGCAATTCCCTGCCCATACCCTTCGCCGATGTAATTCAGCGCCGCTTGCCGATGCTGCGCGAATTCGCCGCGATCGTCGGAACTCGCATGATCCCAGCCGCTTATACGCGCATACGCATCTCGTTAGTGCTTACCAAGCTCGTTTTCGGGAAACCCACAAACAAGAACGTCTCGCGTCCTGATGGCGCGAACGAATGCGAGGGCGCATCCAATGACACCCGAAGACAGTAAAGGCTCCGCCACGACAGAGCCGGAAGACGCCGATCTCCGCGGATTGGCCGATACGGCGACACACAGCGCACGTACTTTCGCCGAAGAAGGCAAGGAAAATACCGCGCGACAGATCGGCAGCGTCGCTTCGGCAATCCGCGGCGCGGCGCGCGAGCTCGAGGGGCAAATGCCGAAAGGGGCAGAGCTGGTTCGCAGCGCGGCGGCGAGCCTCGAAAGCGGCGCCGAGAAGCTGCGCCAGCGCAGCGTCGATGAATGGCTCGTGAGCATCAAACGCTTCGCGCATGACGAGCCGGCGGCGCTGTTCGGCGGTGCGATGCTCGCGGGCTTCGCCGTCTCGCGCTTTCTCAACAGCTCGCGGGCGCGCTCAAGCGCCGGCGGCAATCGGAGCTGAGGAGATCCTCATGGCAATACCGGGCCGTTCGCTTCCGGATATCTTTTCCGATCTCATCGCGCAATTCACCCGCCTTCTGCAAAAGGAAGGACAGCTCGCGCGCGCGGAAGTCTCCGAGAATATCGGCAAGGCCGCGACGGGGCTTGGCTTTGTCATCGGCGGGGCCGTGTTGCTCATTCCCGCGCTTGTCGTCCTGCTTGACGCTGCAGTTGCGGCGATCACGGAGCGCGGGCATCTCGCGCCCTATTGGTCCGCGCTCATCGTCGGCGGCGCCGTGCTGATCATCGGCCTCTTGCTCCTCGCCTTCGGCGCCAGCCGCTTGCGGCCGTCCAACATGATACCCGCGCGCACGATACAGCAACTCCAGCGCGACGCCTCCGTCGCCAAAAGCCAATTCGAGGAATCCCATGAATTACACCGAGCAGCTTGAGCGCGAGACCGAACGGACACGTGTGGAACTCGCGAACACGGTCGAAGAACTGCGTGAGCGGTTGACGCCCGGCGAAGTGCTGGATGAGGTCCTCGACTATGCGAGCGATGGCGAGGTCGGCGATTTTCTGCGCAATTTCCGGCGGCAAGTGATCGACAATCCGTTGCCCCTCGGCCTCATGGGCGTGAGCGTCGCGTGGCTGGTGGCGGCGAGCGCCTTCGGCAGACGCAATGGTCAGCGGATGCGCGCGGCGGGCACGGCGGCGGGCGATCGTCTCGCTCGCAGGACGGACGAATTCGCCGCGGATGCGCGCGAAACCGGGCGCGCCTTCGCCGACCGCGCCGATGACATGCGCATGCGCGCCGCCGGGCAGGCCCGCGATATCGCGGACCGGGCGACCGACCGGGCAAGCGACATAGCCGGACGCACAGTCGACCGCGCCAGCGATATGGCTGACCGGGCGAGCGACATGGCCGGGTATGCAGCCGACGGGGCCAGCGACATAGCCAGACGCGCAACCGATCGCGCGGGCGAAATGGCCGGATATGCCGCCGACCGTGCGAGCGAGATCGCCGGCCGTGCTGCCGACCAGGCCGGCACGATTGCCGGACAAGCTTCGGACCGGATGGCCAACGTTGCGGAGCAAGCGAATGCCGCGGCCGCCCGCGTCGGCGAGCGCATGCGCGGCGCCGCATCCGCTGCGGGCGCAAATCTCGCAGCCGCCGGCGACAACCTGACGGATGGCGTGCGGAGCAGTGCCAGGGCGATGGGCGACGCCGCGACCGGCATTGCGAAAAGTAGCCGGGGCGCGAGCCGCGCCCTTCTCGATTTCGGCCGCGAGCAACCGCTGATCGTCGCTGCGACGGGACTTGTCCTCGGTGCGATCATCGGCGCCTTACTGCCTTCGACTCAGCTCGAAGACGAGCTTGTCGGGGAGACCAGCGATGCGGCGAAAGAACGGCTGCGCGAAATGGCCGGCGAGCAATATGAGAAGGCGAAAGACGTCGCCGTGCGCACGACCGAAGCGGCACTCGAGGCGAGTGGCATTAGCGAATCGTCGTCTCACGACCATGCGAGCGGCGCGACAGATGCATCCTCTCACGAACATGAGGGCGCCGGGGTGCAGGAAGCGCACGAATTCGGGCCCGGTCCCGGTGTTCACAACGAGTCGGAGCAGGCGAGCGGCGGTCAATCGAACGCAACAGAGGAAGCGGAGCGCACGCATGCCGGCGGCCCTTGAAGCTGCCGCTTCCAAGCGCGAGGTCGACCGGACACACCGAGGGCGTTTCGCGCGCGTTGCCCTGGCAACGGCGTTCTTCGCATTGGGCTTAGGGCGCCGGCAGCGACGCCGCCCTCGCCGCTCGACTCCAGCCGCAGCGCTGCGGAGGCCGTCGAACCGCAAAGAACGGGTCGAGACTGCCGCACCCCCCGCACCACGCGGCTGGATCGAGACGGCGCGACTTGCGCTCGCTGATTTCTCACGTCACCGCATCGTCACCGAAGCCGCGGGGGTGACTTTCTATTCGTTGCTCGCAATTTTCCCCGCGGTCGCGGCGCTGGTGTCGCTCTACGGGCTGTTTGCCGATCCGGGAAAGATCGGCGCGCAGCTCGACAGCATGAGCAGCGTGCTTCCGGGAGGCGCCATCGATGTGGTTCGCGACCAGATGACCCGTCTGGCGCAACAGGACCACAGCAAGCTCGGCATTGGCCTGATCATCGGCCTGATCATCTCGCTGTGGAGCGCCAACGGCGGCACGAAGTCGCTGTTCGATTCCCTCAATGTCGTCTATGGCGAGCGAGAGCGGCGCAGCTTCATTAAACTCAACGCCATCTCCCTCGCCATGACCCTCGGCGGGATCGCCTTTGTGGTGATCGCGGCCGCCGCCGTGATCGTATTACCGAGCGCGCTCGGCTTCGCCAGCTTACCCGGCTTCATCGATATGGCGATTCGCATACTGCGCTGGCCGGCGCTCCTGATCCTCGTCGCCATCGGCCTTGCGCTGATCTATCGCTTCGGTCCCAATCGCCGCGACGTGCAGTGGCGCTGGATTACGGCGGGGAGCGCCTTTGCCGCGCTCGGCTGGCTCATCGCATCGCTCGCCTTCTCTTGGTACGCCGCGAATTTCGGGTCCTATAACGCGACCTACGGCTCACTCGGCGCGATCATCGGCTTCATGATGTGGATCTGGCTCTCCGCGATCGTTGTCCTCGCCGGCGCCGAGATTGATGCAACGATCGAAACTGGACGCGCTGGTAAGCCGTCAGCCGCGCGCTAGCAACCAGGCCGCGAGCGGCTCCCACACCGCGCTCGGCGCATCGCGAGCGACGATCATGCCGATATGGCCGAGGCGTGGTGTCCAGGTCTCGGCGTCCGGCAATTCATCGGCCAAGGCTGCCGCCGTGGCGGGCGGGACGATCCGGTCCTGCGCCGGCACAACAACCAAGGAGGGAATCTTCAGGTCGCGCGGCTCCATCCTCTTGCCTCCGACGCGCCACTGGCCGCGGCCCGGCCGATCCTCGCCATACCAGCCGCCGAGACATTCGCGCGCGACCGGGATGGCGAGCGGCACGCCGTCATTGAGCCAATCCTCGAGTGCGACGAAGCCCAGCGCGGCGGGGCTATCCTCGACCGTCGTGGCGAAGCGGGAGAATTTGCGCAGCACAAGCAGCGGGTCCTGGGCGGCAAAAAGCGCTTGCAGTACATCAACCGGAACTTCGCCGAGAGCGGCGTAGCTGCGCGCGATCGGCTCGGCGAGCACGCCCAAGAGCCGGGCCTGCTCCGCCCGCTCGGCATGGAAGCGCCATGGCGTCGCCAGCAATGCCAAGGCTGCAACGAGTTCGGGCCGGCGCGCCGCCAGCGCCAGGGCCAAGAGCCCGCCCATGCAATAGCCGAGGACCACCGGCGCCACCCCGCCCGCCGCTTGCCGCGCGGCTTCCGCCGCGGGCTCGAGCCGCTGCATGACGTAGTCGCCGACATCGAAGCGCCGCTCCTCCGGGCCCGGCGCACCCCAATCGACCAGCAGCGGACGCAGGCCCCGATCGGCGAGATAGCGCAGCAAGCTCTGCCTCGCCCCAAGATCGAGGATATAGGCGCGATTGATCAGCGACGGCACGACCAGCACCGGCGTTCCGCCGAGCGGCCGGTAATCGAGCAGCCGCGTCGTGCCCTCCTGCCAGAGCAGTGGCGGCTCGGCGAGATCGCGGCGATAGGGATGTTGGCGATAGCGCTCGACTCCCTCGAGGAAGAGCGTGGCGCGGCGCCTCAACTCCTCATCGAGCGCAGTCTCGAAAGAATCACTTTTTCGTGCGGCGCCGAGCGCGAGGCTGAGGCTTCCGCCTTGCAGCGCGAATTCCGGTCTCCAAGGCAGTAAGCCGCTTCTCAAGAGCGGCAAGGCGGCGCGCGAGCTCATCCATGCGCCGGTCGCGTTGGCCAGGTGCAGCGCCAGCGGCCTGGGGCCCTGCCGCGGAGGAACGGGGCGCAGAGAAGATGCTGGCATCGTCATCCTGAGGGCGCTGTTGTGGCGGCCACCCGACAGGAACCAGCGCCTGCAGCAGCCTTGCGGTGCTTTCGGCGAGCGCGGGGTCGGCGGCCATGGCGGTCAGCTGATCCTGCCACAGATCGACGTAACGCCGGGCAAGCGCGGCAAGATCGGGCGATTCCGCCATGGCCGCGAGTATACCGGCGCGCCCGATCACGGCGCTAGAGCCAAGGGCCGCAACAGGCTATGCTGGCTTTGTCACGCGTCAGGGGAAGTTGCCGCAATGTCCGACACGAGTGGCGCCGAAACGCCGCCGATCGTCATCAAGAAATACGCCAATCGCCGGCTCTACAACACCGCGACGTCCAGCTATGTGACGCTCGACGATCTCGCTCGGATGGTCAAAGCGCACACCGATTTCGTCGTCTACGACGCGAAGACCGGCGAAGACATCACGCGCGCCGTGCTCACCCAGATCATCGTCGAAGAAGAAGGCAAAGGCGGGCAGAATCTCCTGCCGATCAGCTTCCTGCGCCAGCTCATCGGCCTCTATGGCGACAGCATGCAGTGGCTGGTGCCGCGCTATCTCGAGCACGCGATGTCCACCTTCAACCGGAATCAGGAGCAGATGCGCAAAAGCCTGCAGGATGCGTTCGGCGGGCTCTTCCCTTTCGGCTCGCTTGAGCAGATGGGCAAGCAGAACCTCGCGCTTTTCGAGCAGACGATGAAGATGTTCTCGCCCTTTGGACAGACGGGCGCGGCCGACAAAACGAGCGAGAAGGCGAAAGAGCCGCCCTCGGAAGCATCGCTCTCGGAACTGCAAAAGCAAATCAACGACCTGCAGCAGCAGGTCCAAGCCTACGGCAAAAAGGAAAAAGGCGAAGGCTGAAACCGCGCCGCTGCCAGCCGTTTATTTCGGCAGCCGCGCCATCAGCAGATCGGGCACGCCGATCGGCAGCTCGACGGTCGCGGTCTGCGCTCCCGCCGTCAGGTCCTTGACGCTTTCCCGGACGTGATAGGCAAGCATCGTCGTCGTGACATAGTTGCGATTGTGGTCGCGCCATTCGCCGTCGAAGCCCTCGATAAGGACATGCGTGAACGCGCCGTTACGCCAGAGATCGGATTCGCCCGACGGCTTCTCGGCGGTCGTCGCCGCATAGACGATGATGCCCTTGGGCAGCTTCTCGATGCGATTGACAAGCGCATCGACATCGGTCGCGAGACCGCCCCGCGGCCCGGCGACGGCGGCGGCATAACACGTATCGATGAAGAGGATCGAATAGCCCGGCGCGTTCTTCAGCGCAGCCATCAACTCGGTATTCGGCAGCGCCGTCGTCGCGAGCTTGTCGAGATCGGCATCGTGCGGCAGATAATAATACGTTCCGACATCCTCGTTGAAGCCATGGCCGGCGAGATAGAGCATGGTGATGTCATCGGGCCCTGATTGCTGATCGAGCCAGGCAAGGCCGGCGCGCACATTTTCAAGGGTCGCTTCCTCGTTGATCAGGATTCTCTTGTCGACCGCGGTGAACGCCTTGCCGGTCTGCTGCTCGACCGCTTGAAGAAAATCGTTCGCGTCCTTGGCCGCATAGCCGAGTGTTGGGATCTCGCGATCCGCATATTTACCGACGCCGACCGCGAGCAGATGCACTTTGTGCGGCACCTCGCCCGGGTCGGTGCGCTCGCCTTCCCAGGTGACAGCAAGCTTGGCCGGCTCGCTGGCGCCGAATTCGTTCTCCGCGAACAGCACGATCGCGGTGTCGTGTTGCGGCAGCGGGAAAACCAAATCCGCGCTGCCGGCGCCGTCAGCGCCGAGCGCGGGCGCGGCAAACGGGCCGAGCAGATGCCCGTCGACCCGCGCGGTGATGTCCTTGATCGGCGCACCCGATGGCGAGCGCACGCGGTAGCCGACGCGCAGCAGCTTGTCGGTCGTGACAATCATCTGCTGCGGCGAGGTGATATCGATCACCGGCGGCAGCATTTGGGTGACGGTCTTGCTCGCGGCCCCCTTCCCGCTTTCGGCCGCGGCGGCCTTGAGCGCTTTCGCTTCATCGCCCAGAGCCAGCGTCTTGGTGACGATATCCGGCCGCAGATATTGATCCCCGAAACGGCCCACCGGAAAGAAATCACCGACCTGCTCACGGCTGCGATTGACTTGCCAGCCGATCAGACCATCGCCGTCGGTCGACGCCATGTAGTAGCCGGACGGCGTCCACGCGACCCAACGACGCCCGTCGGGGTGCGGAAAAAGCGCCAGCAATTCGCGGCCGGTATCGAGCGCGTACCAGCGCAACGTGCCATCGCCGAGCGCGGCAACGGCGATGCGATTATCCGGCGTCGTCACGACGCCCCGCACATTCCCGAAAATATCGTGCGCCCATAAAACTTTGCCGCTCGGATCGTAGCGAATGAGCTGCCAGCTCGTGCCGAGCAACACGCCGGTGTCGCCCGTCAAAATCGTCATCGACAACGACTGATCGTGCAAGCGCATCGGCAGCGGCGCGTTGTTCAATGTCGGCGCGTAGCTCCACGACCAATCGCGGACATCGAGCTTTGGCGAATCGGTGATCGGATGGCTGAGCCCGGCGCTTGCCGATGCTTTGCCTTCCTCAAGCAGCCGCGTGGCCAGCGAAAAGTGCACGATGTGGCGACCGGCCGGCTCGAGCGCGAATTGCACCGCTGTCCCGTTGGCCGAAACGGCAAGCGCATCGCCCACATCGGTGAAGTCGGCGGTCGCCGGCGTCCGCTCGCGCAAGACCTGATCGTCGAAACCGAGCAAGCCGACGCCGCCGGTCTCGGTAGCGAAGAGAATGCCCTGTGGCGCGCCCGCCATGCGAATGATCCGGTCGGTCGTGCCGGCATTGTCAAATGGCCGGCCCTTGCCGCCATCGCTCCACCGACGCACCGCGAAGCGCTCGCCTTTCTCCCAGGTGCCGCCGGCATAAAGGAACTGGCCGTCGGGCGACCAGGCGACGCGCCAGAGCGCGCCGTTGTTCATGCCGCGCGCATCGGGACGGGGGAGCACCGAAAGATCAGCGGCCGAGAGCACGTCGATCGCCGGCTGCCACGCCGGATCGCTCCCTTCCGGTTCGGCATAACCTACCGCAACGCGGCTGCCGTCGGGCGAGACGGCGATGCCGTGCGGCTTGCGCCCTTCGGGCAGCGCCTGCGCTTTGATCAGGCGGAAATCCTGGTCGTAGAGACGCAGCTTGCCGTCGAGCGACGAGGTGACAAGCATGCCCGAGGGCTTGATAAAATCGAAGGCGATCGCGGAATCGCCGTACGCGGTATCGGTCCGATAAAGCGAAAAATCTACCATGCGATAGACGCGCAGGCCGCGGTCCTTGTTCGGGGCGGCCGCCTTCATCACCGCGATGATGTATTGCCCGTCGGGCGAAAAGCCGATCTGATTCACGCGCTGCGGCAAGTCGCAGACGGTGCGGCTAATATCCGCCGTTACCGTCGCGATGACGTAGAAACACCACGGGCCGCTCTCGCTTCCCCAAGCGCCCGTCCAGCCGCTGGTGACGAGCCATTTGCCGTCCGGTGAGTAGGCGACGGAATAGGCTTCCCCCTCCGTGCCGATACCCGCAGGCAAGCGGATGGTGCGCTGCAGATCGAGCCCGGGCAGTGACCAGAGCCGCAGCGTCGTGTCGTCGGACGCGCTCGCGACCTGCTGACCATCGGGCGACGCCGCGAGGCCGACGACAAGCGCCGTGTGCGTTCCTGTCTCGATGCGCAGGATCGGCTGATCCGTCGCCGGCGTCTGGGCACGCGCCGGCCCGACCGGCGCAATGGCAAGCAGCAATAGGGCGGCAACGGCGGCGCAATCGCGGCAAACCCGATAGAGCGGATCAAGCACCCCCGGCATCCCCCAAAGCGGCAGCGGCCTCAGCATAATCGCCCCGCACCGACCGCGGCAACGCCGTGCCCGGCCGCGCATCCGCGTGACAAGCAAAATGCCGGGCCGTCTCGGTGCGCCTGCCAGGCGCAGCAGTCACTGGCGTTCGAACGAGGGTCAGATCGATTGCCGTCGCTTGCGCGGGTCCGACACGACAGAGGTAGCGACCGAGCGCGGCGAGATCCGCTTGGCTCAGGATCTCGACGCGCGAGAAATATTTCTGCCAAAAGGAATGCGCGAAGACGACTCGCCCGCCGGCGTAGCTGCTGACGAACGGCATCGCGGCCGTGACATCGTTTGTCGTGCCATCTTTATGTCGTGCATCGAACCGAAACGACCAGTTCCAGTGTGTCGGTCCGGGTGCGAACAATGCCCAAGACTGGCGTACCTGCGCGAGCGAGACGATCTCGTCCGCGCGCGCCGCCAAACCCGCTGGCGGCGCGTAGATTTCTTCCGGCATCTGATCGGTGAAAGGCCGGCCGAGGCTCAAGAGATTCGAAGCGAGGGCAAGCGCCATCAACATGCCGTTGAGCGCGACGACGATGGGGCCGGGCGGTTGATCGCTACGGAACGGCAACAGCCAGCGAGTTACCGTGCCAAGCGCGCGCCGGTTGCGGCCGATCAAATCGTAGCTGCGGGCTGCCGTCACACGCAGCCCGCCCCAATCGCTGATCCAACCAAGCGGTGCCGTCAGAGCACTTTGGCGCAGCACATAGGCAACGCCCCGCCATTTGAGACGTGTGGCCCCGTCCGGCGCCCGCACGACCCATGAGTTGTGTTCGATCAGTAAGCTTTGCGCGGTCGAGTCGGACGAGGCCGGGAGTACCGCGACGTTCGGCGCCAACAGAAATTCGCGGAACAGCAGACAGACCTTTTCGCAAAAGCCGCAACCGGACTCATAGTAAAGGATCATTCGCCCGAGCCGCTCGCGGCGCCGGCGCAAGGCGATCTCGATCCAGCGATCAGGCACCAGCAGGATGAGCATGATGAGGCAGAGATAGGGGAAGCCGCCGATGCTCAAAAACAAGAGAAAAGAGAGATGCATCGCGGCCGAGCCGGTGAGCGCGACCGCACGCGTGAGCTCGTTGCGCCACGGGCTGTAGATCAGGTAGGGGAATGAAAGCTGAAACGCGATCACGAGATAGTTCACCGCGACCAGAAGCGCCGGTAACTCGGCGACGAAATACAGCCCGGCCGGCATCGCGCCGAAGAGTGTGTCTTGCAGCACGCTGCTCAGTGCCGTGCCATCGCGCCATGGCGCACCTTCGAGCTTGAAAAGGCCGGAAAAGAAATAGAGCGAGCTGAGCTGCAAGCGCATTGCAAAAAACGGCAGTGCCGGCCAGGCGCGGCGCCGCGCCTCGCGATCGAGCGCGGCGTCGATGCTCCAATAGCGGTTGATCGGCAAGAACAGGCACCACAGCAATAACAGCCGCGCAAGGACTTCAGCGCCGGAAATGACATAGGGATTGCGCCAAAAGAGATAGCCGTTGCACAGCAAGACGAGGCCGCAGGCCCAACGCGTGCGATAGCCAAGCGCGAGCACGATCAGGCTCGCCGGATACAGCACCAAGACGATCTGCGAAAAGCCGACGGTCTCCAGCGCCCGCAGCAGCGGCAAGAGGACCGCAGCCGCGAGTTCGCCGTCGTCTTTGACGGCCGCAAGCGGCAACAGACCATCCGGACCGTAGAAATCTCCGGAATACGGCAACACAAACGCGCACTGCACGAGCAGATAAGCCGCAAAGCACAAGCGGAATAGGCTTAGCGCCTGGAAATTGGGCGTGTATTCGAGATCGTTCAATCGCAGCATAGAATGCCGCCCCAGGATCAGGGTGTGCAGGCCATCTCTACCGCGATGCGTGGTAGGACGGTAGACCGTCTGTGGGGATGTGGACGGGCGCCGGTTACGTATGATATCAGCAGAGCCCGTTGTTTCTGGCTCTTTTTTATTCCAACGACTCGGGGGTCCATATGTCACGCAAGCTTGTATTTGCGATCCTACTGGCGCTCGGCGTCTTTGCCGCATCGAGCGTCGCCGTCATTTCCTCGACAACGCCGACCTTCGCTGCCGATACGGGAAACGACAACAGCTAAATCGCCCATGCGCTCGGCTCGCGAGCGTTGATGAAGCAAGAGGCCTGCCACGCGCAGTAGGATGGCAGACCTTCGTTGGGGATGTGGACGGGAACCGGTTGCTTATGATATCAGCGAGCCGGTTGTTTGTGGCTTCGCTTTGCAATCCAACCACTTTTTGGGGGTTCATCATGTCGTCAAGACTTATATTCGCGATTATGCTGGCACTTGGAGTGTTTGCCGCATCGGGTATCTCGATGATTTCCGTGGCAACGCCGACTTACGCTGGCGAATCGACAGGAAACGACAACTAATCGAGTATCGCCCGGTATACCAGCGGTGATCGTTCAGAAAGGCCCTGCCGCATCGCGGCAGGGCCTTCGTTTTGGAGAAGAGCCGACCGCCATGCGTGGTCGGACCGCTGTCTTAAAAGCGGATTAGCCTTTGCTCCCGGCGACCAGCGGTGACGCCGCTGCAGGCACGAGCCACGGCTTCTCGAGCGTCGGCTTGCCAAAATAATAGCCTTGCAGGAACCCGACGCCCTCGCGGCGGAGGATGTCGGCTTCCTCGGCGGTCTCAACCATTTCCGCGACGGTCTGAAGACCGAGCGTGCTGGCGAGGCCGACGAGATGGCGCAAAAAGACCTGATTGTCTTCGCTCTGCGTCAGGTTGCGCACGAACGAGCCATCGATCTTCACGGTGTCGACGGCGAGCGCCTGCAGGTGGCGCAGCGAGGTGAAGCCGGCGCCAAAATCGTCGAGCGCCACGCGACAGCCGAGGTCGCGCAATGCCGCAACGAAACGCGCCGATTCCTCGAGATCATGGAGCGCTGCGGTCTCGGTGATCTCGACCAGGACGCGGCGCGCGATCTCGGGCTTGTCTTTCAGCATCGCCGTGACCGCGCGCAACCAGGCGCGGTCGGTCGCGGTGAGCCCCGAGATGTTTATGCCAAGGCAGAAGCCCGGATGCGACGCGATCTGCTCGACCGCCGTCTCCAGCACATAACGATCGATCACGCGGATGAAGCCCATCTGCTCGATCGCCGCGACGAAAGCGCCGGCGGCGACCGTGCGGCCGTCCTCGCCGATCATGCGCAAGAGGCATTCGTAATAATCGACTTCGCCGGTCGCGCTCGAGACCACCGGCTGATACGCAAGCGGCAGGCGATGTTCCTTCAGCGCGCGCTGCACCTGTTCGCCGAGCGCCATGCCGACGCGGTGGCGGCGGCGCTGCTCTTCCGAGAGGCGGTAGGGCACGAAGCAATCGCGGCCGGCGCGCTTCGCTTCCGACAAGGCGGATTCGGCACGGGTCATCACCTCATACGAGGTCTTGGCCTGATCCGGGAATATCGCGCTGCCGATCGATACCGTCGCGTAAATCGGGCCGGCGGCGGTTTCGATCGGGCTGCGGCTTACGGT
>Ga0134128_10003720_pt1 | contig 18637 bp, 21 predicted proteins | sample KB31754_FD_96462 | JGI IMG/M metagenome (GOLD analysis project Ga0134128, IMG submission 96462) | Terrestrial soil microbial communities with excess Nitrogen fertilizer from Kellogg Biological Station, Michigan, USA - KB3-175-4 | ecosystem: Environmental > Terrestrial > Soil > Unclassified ... | reverse complement strand
CGCTATGCCATCGTCGAAGATCCTGACGGTAACGCGGTTGGTTTCATGAGCCCGATCGATCCCGCGCGGCGCCGCGCGCCGCCGCCTCCGCCCGAGGGGTGAACAGGCCAGCGGCGGAGCGACGCCTTTGAAGAACCCCCGACCGATGGTGACAGCCGCGGCGGAATGAACGTCACCTCAGTCTCGCTCATCGTGAGCGAGCGGTAGCTCCTGCGACTCTGCGGCGCTGCCGGGGATCTCGGGGACAACAGGACGATTTCCACGACATTCGCTTGCGGATCGCGCGCTCAGAGCGTAGCACTGGATCACCAGCTGCCGTTGCGGAGTGGACGGCTGGACGATCGGCCAGCGTTGCGACCTGGTGAACCCCGTCGAGGGAGCCAGACGCCATGGATTTCACGCCCAGCGATCGACTCGCAGCCGAGATTTACTTTGCCAAGGCCCGCGAGAGTCTGCGCGCCCTCGCGGCGCTCCTGCAGCCTCTTGCCCCTGGCGTCACCTCGGATGCTGTCCGGACGGCGGTCACCACTGCCGTGGGCGCGCTCGACGGCGCCGCTCAGGCGCTCGACGCGAGCGCCCTCGACGCCGCGCGCACCGCTTGCCCGTTCTGCGGGAGCCGGGTCATGAGGGCAGCGACTCTGTGCGGGTCCTGCTGGCACAGGCTCGATCCCTCCAGAACAAGCTGAGAACCTTGGACGCTCCGGCCCGGATCGCGTTCCTCGGCACCTATCCACCGAGACGTTGCGGCATCGCCACCTTCACGCGCGATCTCGCCCAGGGGATGCTGGCGGCGGACGAGAGCATCAAGCCCCTCGTCGTGGCGGTCACCGACGAGGGATCGAAGTACGAGTACGCGACTGATGTCGAGTACGAGATCCGCCAGGGAACCAAGAGTAACTACGCGCGCGCAGCGGAGCTGGTGAACTACAAGGCCGTGCGCTGGGTTTCGCTGCAGCACGAGTACGGAATCTTCGGCGGCGATGACGGCGCCTACATCCTCGACTTTCTGGGCGCGCTACGCGTGCCCGCGGCCGTTACGCTGCACACCGTCCTCGAGACGCCCTCGCCGTCCCAGCGGGCGATCGTGCAAAAGATGGCGAAAGCGGCGGTGCTCGTGGTCATGAGCCAGGTCGCCGCGGACCTGCTGGCACGACGGTACGAGCTGCCGATTTCGCGCGTCGAGATCATCCCCCACGGGATCCCCGACATGCCGCCACGTGACCAGGAGGGGCTCAAGGCGCGCTTCGGCGTCGCCGGGCAGCGCATGCTCCTCACCTTCGGCCTCCTGGGGCCGAACAAGGGCGTCGAGACCGTCATCCGCGCCCTGCCGGCCCTCGTCAGGGCGCATCCCGATCTCGTCTACTTCGTCGTCGGCGCGACCCATCCGGCGGTGCTGCGCCAGCACGGCGAAGCCTACCGGACGTCGCTCGAACGACTGGCCGAACAGTTGAGCGTCCGCGAGCACGTGGTGTTCCGCGATCAGTACGTCACGACGGAGGAGCTGTGCAGTTATCTGCAGGCCGCCGACGTCTTCGTGAGCCCGTACATCAACGAGGCCCAGGTCACGAGCGGCGCGCTGTCGTACGCGATGGGCGCGGGGTCGGCCGTCGTCTCGACGCCCTACTGGCACGCCAAGGAGCTCCTGGCAGAAGGTCGCGGACGCCTCTTCCCGTTCGGTGACAGCCGCGGCCTGGCCGAGACCATCGCGGCGCTGTTCGACGATCCGGCGGAGCTGGCGCGGGTGCGGAAGCAGGGCTACGAGCACACGCGTGCTTTCACCTGGTCCGAGGTCGGCCGGCAGCACCTGCGACTCGGAGAGATGCTCGAGCGGGGTCGGGTCCGCGCGCGTCGCCGCCGCGAGGAGCCACGCGCCAGCGGCCTGCCCGAGCTCCGCCTCGACCACTTGCTGCGCCTGACGGACGACACCGGCATCGTTCAACATGCGACGTTCAGCGTCCCTGCCCGCGCGAGCGGCTATTGCGTGGACGACAACGCCCGGGCGCTCATGGTCGCGGTCCACGCCGAATCGCTGAGCGGCTCCGCGGACACCAAGCGGCTCGTCGTGACGTACCTCGCCTTCATTCACGCCGCGCAGACGGCCGAGGGCCGGTTCCGCAACATCATGACCTACGGACGCTCGTTCCCGGAGGGGACCGAGTCCGACGACTGCACGGGCCGCGCGCTCTGGGCACTGGGCACGACCGCTCGTCTCTCGCGTGACGATGGGCAGCGCAGGCTGGCGCGACAGATGTTCGAGCGTGGCCTGCCCCACGCGACGGAGCTGGGTCCGCGAGGGACGGCGCTGACGATGCTGGGACTGACGGCGTTCCTCGCCCGGCACCCGGAGGTCGGATCCGCCGCGGAGCTCCTGGAGCGGCTCGCCGAACGACTGTGCCGTCGATACCGGCAAGAGGCGACCCAGGATTGGCGCTGGTTCGAGCCGACGTTGACCTACGACAACGCGCTTCTGCCCCTCGCGCTGTGGCGGGCGCACGCGCTGACGCGAGATCCGGAGAGCCGCGACGTCGCCCGAGAGGCGCTGGAGTTTCTCGAGGCGACCTGCTTCGTAAACGATCACCTGGTCCTGGTCGGGAACGCGGGCTGGCACGCGCGGGGCGGAATCCGCGCCGAGGCGGACGAGCAGCCGATCGACGCGGCGGCGTTCGTGCTCGCGTTCCGGGGCGCGTACCTCGTGACGCGGAACGACCGCTACCTTCGACGCATGCGGGAAGCGTTCGAGTGGTTTCTCGGCGCCAACCGTCTCGGCGCCGCGGTCTACGACTCCGCGACCGCGGGATGTCGCGACGGCCTCGGCGAGCAGGCGCCGAATTTGAATCAGGGCGCCGAGAGCACCGTCTCGTTCCTGCTGTCGCTCATCGAGATGCTGGAGCTCGCGGGCGAGGGCCTCGAGTACGCCCAGGGAACCGAATCCCGCACCTAGCCGGCCCCATGGTCAAGCGCAGCTCACATCGGCTACAGCACGACCCGAGCCGGGTGATCGCGAAACCTTACTTGCCCGGCGAGGAGATCTTCACCGACACCGGCACGCGCGCCGGCCTGCTCATGGCGCGCATCCTGGCGCTCCCGGAGGACGAAGTGACGCGCGTGCTGGCCGAGACCGTTGACGGGTTCGGCGGGCGGCACCGAGGGTTCGAGGCGCTGCTCGAGCGTCATTTCGCGCTGGTCACCCACCGGGTGCCCGAGGTGGCGCTGTCACGGCAGCGGCGCCTCCTCATCGGCGCCTACTTCACCAACGAGTACTCCGTGGAGGGGGCCGCCCTCTTCAATCCATCGCTCGTGCCCGCGCCCGATCAAGCTGGTCTCCGCCCGGGCGACGTCAGATTCGTCATGAGCCTGCGGGCCGTCGGCGAAGGGCACATCTCATCCATCGAATTTCGAACGGGCGTCGTCGACGGCACCTCGAGGGTGACCTTTGATCCGCTCGGTCCGTACCTGGTCACCGGCGACCGAGCGCCGCCGTCCGGCTACGACAAAGCTTCGTTCCGCGCCAAGCTCCTCGAGCTCGACGCGGGGAACGACGTCGCCTGGGCCGTCATCGATCCCCTCCCGGAGCGCTTCACGCTGGCCGACCTCGACGGCCGCCTCGGCGCGTTCGAGCGCGAGGGCGGACCCCACGCCATCGCCTACGAGACGGTCAAGATCATCCGCGTGCTCGCCGCCTCGAGCTACGTCACGTCGTTCCCTGCCGACTCGGCGCTCTCCGAGCGGGTGATCTTCCCCGCCGGCCCCCACGAGACCCACGGCATGGAGGACGCCCGCTTCGTCCGGTTCACCGATGACGGCGGCGAGGTGACGTACTACGCGACCTACACGGCATTCGACGGTTTCGAGATCATGCCGCAACTGATCCAGACCAACGACTTCGCGTCATTTCGCATCTCCACGCTCAGCGGCCCCGCCGCGCAAAACAAGGGAATGGCGCTGTTCCCCCGGCGGATCCGGGGAAAGTACGTGATGCTGTCCCGCCGCGATCGCGAGAATCTCCACCTGGCGACCTCGACCGACGTCCGAAGCTGGGAGGACGTCACGGAGTTGCATCGGCCCAGCCGGGCCTGGGAGCTGCTCCAGATCGGCAACTGCGGCTCGCCCCTCGAGACCGACGAGGGCTGGCTGGTCGTCACCCACGGTGTCGGACCCATGCGGCGCTACGTCCTCGGCGCGATCCTCCTCGACCTCGACGATCCGCAGCGGGTCGTCGGCCAGCTGCGCGAGCCGCTCCTCGGCCCCGAGGGCCCGGAGCGCGAGGGCTACGTCCCGAACGTCGTCTATTCGTGCGGCTCGATGCTCAACGGGCGCGACCTCATTCTGCCGTACGGAATGTCCGACGGCGCCGTGGGGATCGCCGTCGTCTCCGTCCCTGACCTGCTGACGGCGCTGCGAGCCGGTCACTGAGCGCGTCGTGATCATGCTCTGGAACACGCTGCCGCTGCTCATGCTGGCGTTGGGCGCTGCCTGGCCTCCCGAGGCGCCTGCCGGCGCAGCGGTCCCGGCCGGGGTCGCCGCCGATGGCCCGGCTCCCCGGCGGGGAAAGGGCTCGGCCCCGCGGCATTCGAAACGGCAGGTTGAAGCGGTTCAGCCCGGGTCGTGTCGCAAGCTGCCGCCCGGCCAGCGCATCGTCAAATTGAACCTCAAACCAGGCAGCGACGTCGCCGATCTGGTGGCCTGGATCTCTTCGATCACCTGCTTGCAGCTGGTGGTGCCGGGGTCCCTCACCGCGGCCGACAAGAAGGTGACGCTCTTCGCGCCCGAGCCCGTCACTCCCGAGGAAGCCTACCGGTTGTTCCTGGACGCCCTCGATTCGATCGGGCTGACCGTGGTGCGCTCGGGTCAGTTCCTGCAGATCATGGAGAGCAGCAAGGCGAAATCCGCGCCCATCCCTTTTTACGCTGGGGAGCACCAGCCGAAGTAGCGCCTTCGGCTACCCGCCGATGGCCGGGGCTGCGTCCACCTTCTTGGCCTCGACCGCCTGGGAACCGCCCGTCTCGGCGAGACTGGCCGCAGCGGCAGGTGGCGCCGGAGCCTGGGCTTTGGCCGGCTTGGGTCCGTAGTAGTTGAGATCGCGGAGGCCTTGCTTCGTCATTCTGGGCTTCGAATCCACGGCTCCATCAATGGACTCGAACGCCGTGGTCGGCCAGACCGAAGTTTCGGGTCATAAGGTCGGAAATGCCGACGTATCGGACGCCCGCAGGAGAGCGTCGATGATCACCTGCGCGTGTCGATTGAAGTCGCTCGCCAGGGGAGCGATCCGGCCGGCCTCGTGCTCGAGCTCCGACATGGCGTCGAGCAGGCGAGCCAGCTCCGACCCGAAAAGCGGCGCTCTCAGATCCAGAATCTCGCGGCGAAGGATGGAGAGCACCTTGTTCATCAGGTGTTCCTGCCCGGGCCGGGTGGCGAGATTCAACGCTTCCGTCAGCTCGGAGACGACGCCCAACCTTTCGGCCACCGGCAACAGGCGGACGACCGCCCGCGAAGCGGGGGCGCCCAAGGGCGAAAGGACCGCCTGGAGAGACTCCGGGGCGCGAGCGTCCGACATCAGCACTGGCAGCGAGACCGTCATGACGACCAGCCCCTCGCGCGACGGACGTCCTTCTCACCCCGGTCTCGGTTCGCTCGCTCTACCTTCTGTGTCGCCAATTGATCTTCATCCCTCTGCCGCCTCCCGCCCTACCCCCCAACGCCTCGGCGCTGAATGATCCAGGGTCACCATCGGTGGCCGTGGGAGAAGACGCGGTCTTGGTTCGCCTACTCGATCCTCAGGGACCAGCGTAGACCGCGAATGATTCGTCGGCTATTCGGAAGTTTCAGGCAACGTCGTCGGAAAAACCGAGATATCGTCCGGACCCGATGGAGTGGCTGAATTACCATCACCTTCAGTACTTCTGGGCGGTGGCGAAGGAGGGCAGCATCGCTCGGGCCAGCGAAGTGCTGCGTCTGGCGCACCCGACGATCAGCGGCCAGATCCACAAGCTGGAAGAGGTCCTGGGTGAGAAGCTGTTCGTGCGTCGCGGCCGAAACCTGGTGCTCACCGAATCGGGACGCCTCGCGTTTCGCTACGCGGACGAGATCTTCTCGCTGGGACGGGAGTTCGTCGACACGCTCAAGGGCCGCGCGAGCGGACACCCGATAAGGCTGGTGGTGGGCGTCGCGGACGTGCTGCCCGCCTCCCTGGTGCGTCGATTTCTGGAGCCCGCCTTTCATCTCGGCCAGCCGGTCCGCGTGATCTGTCGGGCGGACAAGTCGGTCGAGGAGTTCGTCGCCGAGCTGGCGCTCCACCGCGTCGACGTCGTCCTGGCAGACGGGCCGGCGGGTTCGGGAGTTCCGGTCCGGGCCTTTAGCCACCCTCTCGGCGAATGCGGCACGTCCTTCTTTGCCGCTCCCAAGCTGGCCTCCTCGATAAAGCGGCGATTTCCCCGCTGCCTCGACGGGGTCCCTTTCCTGCTGCCGGGCGCCCCCTCCACCGTGCGGCGGTCCCTGGAGCAGTGGCTCATTTCCAAGGACGTCCATCCGGCAATGGTTGCCGAGTTCGACGACAGCGCGCTCACCAAGGCCTTCGGCATGGCGGGGTTGGGGGTCTTTGCCGCCCCCACGGTCATCGAATCGGAGGTCTTGCAGCAATACGCGGTACGCGTCATCGGCCGCTCCGAGGAGGTGCGTCAGCAGTTCTATGCTCTCTCGGTGGAACGAAGGATCAAGCACCCAGCGGTGGTGGCCATCTCCAAATCGGCCCGCGAGGACATCTTTGGACTGAGGTGAGCCCTGGGGGAAGCGGATCAAATACATGGCGCCGCAGGGGGGCGCCGCGTATACGAAGGTGTCCGCGACCCGACTATCTCCATGACCATGAAAGGCAGGACGTGACGATGGGAGCAGTGGCCAGCTTCGTACTGTTCGTCGCAATGTGCTGCGCGTTGCAGTGGGGATTGCCCGGCCGGGCGATGGTCTCGTCTCGCCCGGCGCGTGGACGGTGAACCTGGCCCGCCGCCGGCCGAACGAGATGGCCGCCGTCGCGCGAACTGGCCTCGCGGGGTCGTACGCGGCGTTCTCGGAATGGCTGACGAGCCATCCGCTGGCTGAGGATCGACCTTTCGGCGCCTCGAGCGTGCGTTACCAGGTGGCGCGCTATTGCGACTACCTCGACGCCAACCCTTGGCGAGAGGGCGATCCGCTGCGCGATCCGGCGGCGCGAGACGGCGCAGTGAAGGCGTACGGCGCCTATCTCCAGACGTTCGGTACGCCCGCCGCGACGATCCGCCTCGGACTGCTCAGCATCGGTCATTTTTACCGCTTCCTCGGCCTCCAGGCGACGGCCGGAACGCCTGGCAGCGGTGCCTAGGGCTGACGGGTCCGCGCGGGAATTCCGTCCGCGCGGCTTGCATTCGGGCCTTCACCCGCGTAGGAACAGAGGACCGGTTACCTGGCGGCGTGGTGCCTGAACGATCGGCCAGCGTTGTGACCTGGTGGCCCGCGAAGGAGGCACCCTGGATAAGGCAGAAAACAAGCGCGCAGCGATCATCGCCCAGCAGGCAGAGCGGCAGCAGCTGGCGCGACCCGATACCGGCCCACCGCCCAAGCGGAGGCTGAACTGGGCGGCGACGGCGCCTGTCCGGCCGCGCCGGGGACGTCCTCCCACCGGTGGTGACCGCAAGTGAGCCGCGCCTTCTCTGGCGGCAAGCGCAACCGGGAGGTCAGCCGCGACCTCAAGAAGAAACAGAAGGCCGAGCGCCTCCGCCGGAACCGCGAGATGCGCGCGCGCGGGATCGATCCCGACGTCTCCGAGGTCGCGGGCTCGGCGGAAGGAACCGCGCTCCCCGAAGTGAAGCTGGAAGACGTGGTCATTTCCGTCGCGTCCCGATCACGACAGGCGGACTTCGGCCCCACGAAGCTGTTCGTCGGCGGCCTCGGCCGGTCGACGACGGCGGCCGACCTTCGCACGTTCTTCTCGCGGTTCGGCGAGCTCGTCGACGCGGTCGTCGTCCAGTCGCGCGGCTTCGGGTTCGTCAGCTACCAGAGCGCGGCCGCGGCCGACGCGGCCATCGCGGGGATGAACGGCGTCGAGGTCGACGGCCACCCCCTGAGGGTCAACCGGGCCGACACCCGCCCCAGCCGATTCTGACAACGGCCAGCGGCGGGTGTGGGCAGCCGATGGCGCGCGCGATCGCCTCCGGCGATCGGCGCTGGCATCGTCGGGCCGGAATTCAGACCACCTTCACGGCGCTGGCCTGAGGTCCCTTCTTTCCTTGGACGACCTCAAATTCGACCTTCGTTCCCTCCTGCAGGAGGGCGCCCCCCGTGTCGTTGGCGTGAACGAATACATCCTTCCCGCCGCTCTCCGGGGTGATGAAACCAAAACCCTTCGTTGCATTGAAAAACTTGACCGTACCTTTTTGCATCGTCTCTCCGTTTTCTTTTCGGCTCCCCCAAAGTGGGAAGAGTCGTTCCTGCATCGCCCGAGCCCAGGGGCCCGAACGGGCGCACTCTATACCCTATCGCCGGCCGTCAAGTCTCTCTCAGCGCGGACGGGAATTTTGTCGGCGGCCGCCATTCTTGGGAGACAGCGAGCGCATCGCCTTGACGAACGCCTTCTCGGCCTTGCGGTCATGCTTTGAGACCCACGTTTTTGCCATCGGGAGAGGGTGCGCGTTCTGCGCCGATAAGACCACCTAATTGTCGCCAGCTGAGCACTTTTCCAACGAAGGAGAACCGTCCATGAGCAAGAGCCATGACTCGAAGAAGAACGTCAAGAAGCCCCCCACCCGGACCCCACAGGAAAAGCGGGAGGCCAAGCGAATCAAGAAGGCCCAAAAGAACGGCTGACCGGCGCGGAAGTCCGACCGCCGCGTCCGCCCGGCGCGCCACGGCCCGGGGTGGACGCAACGCGCCGGGCGCGCTGGCGCGATCATGACGATATTGTGAAGGGAGCGGGCCGCTCGTCGGGTAAAGCTTCCAGGATGTCGTTGGCGGTAACCGACCCGGCTCCGGAGGCTCTCGACTCCCAGGCCCTCAAGGACCTCCGGGCGCGTCTCGAAGTGCGGGGGCTGTTCACGCCGTCCCAGTTCTGGACGCGAAAGCTGTTGCTCTGGATCCCGACGTTCTTCCTTTCGTACCTCGGGCTTCTGCTGCTGCCGTTCGGGATTCTCTGGGTGGCGCTGGCGCTGGCCGCCTCGGTCGCCCTCCTGACGATGGGATACATCGGCCACGACGCCGGGCACTTCGCCCTCTCGCGCCGGCGCTGGGTCAACGACTTCTGGGGCCAGTTCGGGATGACCTTCCTTTGCGGGATGAGCTTCGGGTTCTGGCGGTCCCGCCACAACAAGCATCACGCCCACTGCCAGGAGATCGGCCGCGATCCCGACATGCACTTCGGCGTGTTGTTTTCGGTCTATCCGGGCTCGGCCAGCTGGCACACGCCGCTCGGCCGGTTCTTCCTCCGGATCCAGAAGTGGGCCTTCTGGCCGCTCTCGGCGTTCTACTGGGTCGCGCTTCGCTACGACGCCATCCGCGACCTTTTTCAACGACCGGAGGAGACGAAGATCGATCGCTTCCTGATGCCGCTCCACTGGATCGTGTTGTTGATCGTCCCGGGGCTGGTCTTCGGCTGGCCGACCGCGCTCCTCGCCTACGTCGGCGTCTCCTGTCTGTCGTCCTTGATGACGGCGTCGGTCTTCATCCCGAACCACATCGGGATGGGGCGCTTCGAAAAAGGGCACGCGGTGAGCTACCTCGAGCAGCAGATCACCAGCAGCCGGAACATCACCAACCCGCCGGTGCTCGACTTCTACTACGGCGGGCTCAACTCGCAGATCGAGCACCACCTGTTCCCGCGCGTCGCGCACAACCGCTACCGCGCCATGCGGCCCATCGTCCGCACCTTCTGCCGGGAGCGCGGAATCGCCTACAGCGAGGTCACCCTCTATCGCGCGCTCGCCTCGGTGGGCAGCCATCTCGGCGCCATGACGACCGCCTACGTCACCGAGGCGCGCGCCGGCTCAACGACCGTTCTCCGGTGAAGGCGGCGCCGAAGGGCCGGTCATTCGTCGACGAACGACCTCAGGGTCTGGCCGCGGGCAGAGTGACGGAGCTTCTTGAGCGCCTTGGCCTCGATCTGACGGATCCGCTCACGGGTCACGGAGAAGTCGCTGCCGACCTGCTCCAGGGTGTGCTCGGACTTCTCGCCGATGCCGAAGCGCATACGCAGAATCTTCTCCTCGCGCGGTGTCAGCTTGGCCAGCACCTTCCGTGTCTGTTCGGCCAGGTCCGTCGCGATGAGCGCGTCGTCGGCCGGGATCACGTTCTTGTCTTCGACGAAGTCACCGAGGTGGGCATCGTTCTCTTGGCCCGCTGGCGTTTCGAGCGACAACGGCTGGCGGGCCAGTGGCAAGAGCGTGCGGACCTTCTCCGCGGAGACCGACAGCCGCTCGGCGATCTCGTCGGGGGTCGGTTCGCGGCCGAGCTCGTGAACCAGGAAGCGCCCCGCGCGGGTGACCTGGTTCAACGTCTCGAGCATGTGGACCGGGATGCGGATCGTGCGCGACTGGTCCGAGATGGCGCGCGTGATCCCCTGCCGGATCCACCAGGTGGCATAGGTGGAGAACTTGTAGCCCCGCTGGTAGTCGAACTTGTCCACCCCCTTCATGAGGCCGATGTTGCCCTCCTGAATGAGGTCGAGGAACTGCAACCCGCGGTTCAGATATTTCCTGGCGATCGAGACGACCAACCGCAGGTTGGCCTCGACGAGCGCCGCCTTGGCCTTCTCTGCAGTGCGCTCGCCCTCCTCGATCTCGCGCACCTTCGTGCGAAGCGCGCCCGCGGTCAGCTGCGCTTCGCGCTCGACCTTTCGGACCTTCTTCCGAGCTTCCGAAACGACCTTCGACATCTGGTCGATCTCGCCCAGCCGGAGGCCCAGCTTCCGGGCGACCGTCCTTTGCCGGAGGGGCGACGACCGTATCTCACGCAGCGCTCGTCCCAGATCTTTAGCGCCGAGGCCGCTCAGCTTCTCGCAAGCCGCGACCTCCCCTTGGGCGCGCTCGAGGTCAGCCAGCAGGTTCTTGAGCTTGCGGACGATCCTGCTGATCAACCTCGGGTGGAGCCGGAGCTGCAGGAGAGCACTTTCGATCTCGATCCGCGCCTCTCGCCACTTTTCCGACTTGGCCGACTTCGCTCGGTTCTGGTGCTCCCGCCGAAGTCGATGGACCTTGTCGAGGACCTTGCAGACCCGCTCTGCGTGCCACTGCTCGTCGAAGTCGGGATCGTCGGTGTCGACGTCTCCGACGACGTCCGTGACCCTCAGCTTGGATTTCCGGAGATCGTCGCGCAGAGACAAGATCTCGTCGAGGGCCACCGCAGACTCGAGCACGGCACCGAGGACGCGCCGTTTCCCGTCCTCGATGCGCTTCGCGACCTCGATCTCGCCCTCGCGCGTGAGGAGCGAAAACGATTTCATCGTTCCGAGGTAGTGGCCCACCGGATCGCGGCTTGCGGATCCACCCCCGTCGAGCTCGGCGCCGGCGTCGCTGTCACCGCCGACAGGTTCTGGTCCAGGCGCCGCCGCGTCGTCGTCGTCGTCGGGAGTCGACCGCAAGGACGGTGTCGAGCGCGCGGTCACTGGGCCGGCTTGGGCGTGCGGTTGGCGCGGCCCCTGCCTGCGCCCGCCGCCCTGTTGTGGTTGTCCAGCGCCTGCCGCTCGACCAGGAAGGCGCGGACGACCGTGTCGACATTCTCCTGGAATCGCACCTTCCCGGCGCCGATCTCACGCAGCGCGGCCACGGCCGACTTGTTGTCACATTCCACCAATCGGCGCCCGCCGAGAGCGATCTGCCGAGCCCGGTTCGCGGCCAGAATCACCAGCGCGAAGTGGTTGTTTACCTGAGTCAGACAGTCTTGAACTGTAACGCGAGCCATGTGCGCCTCCCTTGAAATGGGTAACGTGAGGCGTCTGTCCCGCGAGCGGGGGATGGGTCGGCTTCCGCTCGCGCCACGGCGCCGAAGCCGCCTGGCGACCGTGTCGCCAAGCAGGCCCACACTACCACGTCGCGAGCACGCCTGCGGCGGCCAGTTCGCCCGCCGCCGCGCATTCCGGCTCCCAGGCCTCCCCCGGCGCGGGATGACCCGTCCATGACCGAAATATGACCCTGCGGTGACAGTCGAGGGCGCATCCTCGGGGGGTGTCCGCCGCCAACGCCTCCTGGTTGCCCCCCACGCTCTCTCCCACCACGCCGCCAGCCGTGGCGCCGCCGACCTCCTGGCGCAGCTACGTCCGACTGACGACCGTCCTGTTTGCGATGGTCCACCTGGCGGCCATTCTGGGCGCCGTCTGGTTCTGGTCCTGGGGCGGTGTCGCGCTGGCGCTCGGGTCGTACTTCGTACGCATGATCGTCGTCACCGCCGCCTACCACCGCTATTTCTCCCATCGGGCGTTCAAGACCTCGCGAATCTTTCAATTCTTGCTCGCCGTCGGGGCCCAGACCGCCGGGGAAAAGGGGGTCATCTGGTGGGCCAGCCACCACCGCTGGCACCACAAATATTCGGACACGCCGCGCGACGTTCACTCGGCGCGGCTGCGTGGCTTTTGGTACGCCCACGTGGGCTGGGTGCTGAGCAGCAACTGGAACGAGACCGACCCGGCGATGGTCAAAGATCTGGAGCGGTTTCCCGAGCTGCGCTTCTTGAACCGGGGGTTCATGGAGGTCATCCCCATGGCCGCGCTGGGGCTGGCCTTCCTGCTCCTCGGCGGCCTGCACGCCTTCGTCTGGGGTTTTCTGATCTCCTCGGTTTTGGTCTGGCACGGCTCGTTCGCCATCAACTCGCTGGCCCACCTGTTCGGCCGCCGGCGCTATGAGACCTCGGACGATTCGCGCAACAGCTTCTTGCTCGCGCTGGCGACGACCGGCGAGGGGTGGCACAACAACCATCACCGCTATCCCAGCTCGGCCAAGCAGGGATTCCGCTGGTGGGAGATCGACGTGACATACTACGTCCTGTGGCTGCTCGCCCGCTTCGGGATCGTCTGGGATCTGCGCCGCCCGCCAGCCGGGGCGTGAAACACCGTTCCCCGACCGCGGTGTTCCTGCACCGCGCGCGGGTGACGTTCATGCTGGCGGCGCTGGTTCCGACGGTCCTCATCACGGCCATCGGCATCATCCTGGTCGCCTCCGGCGGGTCGAAGTCCTTCTCGCTGGTGGGGGGGATCTTGCTGCTGGCCTTCTGCGCCACCGCGCTGGCCGGCTACACCCTGGGCTCCATCTTCGTCACGCGGGGCGCGAACCTCGCCTCCGTCCAGAACGAGTTCCTCTCCCTCGTTTCCCACGAGCTCCGGACGCCGCTGACGTCGATTCTGCTTTTCGTCGACACCCTGCGGGAGGATCGCGTCGAGTCGCCCGCCGAGCGAAAGCGCTGCCTCACGATCGTGCATCGGGAGCTGACCCGGCTCGACGGCTTGGTCGGCCAATTGATCGAGCTCTCCAAGCTCGAGGCGCGACGCGCCGGGTTCGATCAGCGCCCGGTGCGGGTGGCCGATCTGGTGGGCGACGCGCTGGCCTCCCTCGAGGCGGTGAGAATTGGCGGCGACATGGCCGCCGACATCAGCGCCGATCTCGATCCCGATCTGGTGGTCTGCGGCGATCGGGCGGCGCTGGCGCAGGCGCTGGGAAACCTGCTCAGCAACGCCTGGAAGTACACGCGGCCCGCCGACAAGAGGATCGAGATTCGCGCCGAAGCCGACCCGCAGAACGTCTCCATCTCGGTGACCGACAACGGCGTCGGCGTTCCGCGCGCGGAGCAGACGGCGATCTTCGAGAAGTTCGAGCGCGGCTCGGCGGCGCTCGAAGGCGGCGCCCCCGGCTCGGGGCTGGGCCTGGCGATCGTACGGGCGGTCGTGGAGGCGCATCGCGGCCGGATCGAGATTCGTTCGCAAGCCGACCAGGGCGCCCGCTTCTCCATCGTCCTTCCCCGCTACCGGGCGGCGACATGAACGGCTCGACCGATGCGGGGGCGCTGGTGGCGATCGTCGAGGACGACGCTGCCATCGCCGAGGGGGTGGCCCTCAACCTTCGGCTGCAGGGATTCCGCTCGGAGATCATCGGCGACGGCGAAGCCGCCGTTCGCCAGATCGAGGCCCATCGGCCCGATCTGGTGCTGCTCGACATCTCGCTGCCCGTCCAGGACGGACTGTGGGTCCTCGAGCAGCTGCGCGGCCGCCAGAATCAGGTGCCGATCATCGCCCTGTCGGCCCGCCACGACGAATTCGACAAGGTGGCGGCCCTCCGTCTCGGCGCGGACGACTACATCACGAAGCCGTTCGCCCTCGCCGAGCTCCTGGCGCGCGTGGCGGCGGTGCTCCGGCGGGCGCGGCTCAACACCCACAGCTCGGACGACGGTCGCAACGCGGCTGCAGCGGCCAACCTCTTGCGCTTCGGAGAGGTCACCGTCGACGTCGCGAACCGCACCGTGGTCCGCGGGGACCGTCCCGTCCAGCTCACGCGCCTCGAGTTCGAGCTCCTGGCCTTTCTCTCCCAGCACCACGACCGGGTTCACACCCGTGAGGAGCTCCTGCGCCGGGTGTGGGGCCTGCAGCAGGGCCAGGCGCGCACGGTCGACAACTTCGTCGCGCAGCTGCGGGCGAAGCTCGAACGCGATCCGGACCGGCCGCGCCACCTCCTGACCGTGCGGGGAGCCGGCTACCGCTTCTCGCCCGAGTGATCCGTTCGCGCGAATGACGGCGGGCGCCGCTCACCCGTCATCGCCGACAAGAAGAGCCGCCAGGCGGTCCACCTCGCGTTTGGCCTCGACGGCGTGAAGGAGAAGCGAGAGTAACCCGGGCGTCGCCATCACGGCGTCCCGGCCGGCTCCGGGCATCGCGGCCAGCGCGGCGTCGAGTTTGTCGCGGGCGCCCCCGAGGACCCTGCGCGCGGCGGACATCTCGGTATCCAGATCCTGCGACATGGCTCTCCTCAGGAAGCGGCAGCGCGGGGAATGAATCCCTCGATCGCGGCGGCGAACCGACCCTCGAGCCGGCCTCGCAGGAGCTCGATGATGTCGTTCTCGTCTTCCATCGCCAGCGCCTCCCGAACGAAGGCCTCCGTCTCGTCGATGGACGATCCGCGGACGACCGCCTTGACCAGGGGAATCCGGTCCCGATCCATGGAGAGCTCACGAAACCCCAGGCCGACGAGGACCCAGGTCAAGAACGGGTCGCCGGCCATGTCGCCACAGATGGAGATCGGCACCCCCGCGGCCCCCGCGGCCGCGACCAGCTCCTTCAGTGTCCGGAGAACGGCCGGGTGCAACGGCTGGTGAAGGTGTGCCACGTCGCCGTTTTCGCGGTCGGCGGCGAAGGCGTACTGGATCAGATCGTTCGTGCCGACGCTGAGGAAATCGCAATGTCGCGCCAGATGATCGGCCGTGAGCGCCGCGCTCGGCGTTTCGATCATCACGCCGATCGCGGCCGCCGCGTCGTGCGGGGTTCGCTCCGCGCCAAGCTCGGCGCGGAGCTCGTCGCAGATCGCGCGCAGCTGCTTGAGCTCGCGCACGCCCGAGACGAGCGGGAACATGAAGCGAAGCGGACCGGCGACGGACGCCCGGTAGAGCGCGCGGAGCTGGCGCTTGAGAATATCGGGCCGCTGCAGGGAGAAGCGCGTCGAGCGGATCCCCAGCGCCGGGTTCGGCCCGACCGCGATCTTGACCGACAGCGGCAGCTTGTCGGCTCCGAGATCGAGCGTACGGAAGGTGATGGGAAGCCCCCGGGCGGCCCGCAGGGCGGCCAGGGCGTCCTCGAGCTGTTCCTGCTCGCTGGGGAGATCCGGGCGCTCCAGATAGAGGAATTCGGTCCGGAAGAGGCCGATCGATTCGGCGCCGGCGGCCACCGCTGCCTCGACGCCCGCCAGGGACTCGACGTTGGCACCGAGATGAACCGACACGCCGTCGCGCGTGACGGACGGCAGATCGCGCGTGGACTTCATTTGCCGCGCGCGCTCGCGCGCCGCCCCCACCCGCTCGCGGTAGGTCCGCAGGGCCGACTCGTCGGGATCGATGATGACTTCGCCGCGGCTCCCGTCGACGATGACGGGCGTGCCAGGACGGACCTTGGTCGTGATCTCGCGGACGCCCACCACGTAAGGGAGGCCGAAGGCGCGCGCGATGATCGCCGCATGCGAGGTCGTGCCCCCGCTCTCGCCGACGATCGCCTCGACGCCCGAGCGCTGCAGATGAAAGAGATCCAGCGGACCGACGTCGACGCCGAACGCCACCGCGCCGTGAGGCGTGTTCGCCTCCGCGCGCAGCTCTGGCAGGCCGATGAGCACGCGGAGCAAGCGATCCGCCGCCGCCTCGAAATCGCCCTCCCGGTCGCGGAAATAGGGATCGTCGAGCCGCGCGAACTCGGCGCGGATTCGCTCGAGCGCCCGCGACACCGCCCATTCCGCCGCCAGGCACTCCTCGCCGATGAGCCGCCGGGCCTCGCCCGCCAGCTCCGGGCTGCGAAGGATCAAGCGGTGGAGATCGATGATCTCCAGGCCGGTCGCGCTCGGCCCGCCGACGAGCTGCCGCCTCAACCGATCGAGCTGGTGCTCCGCGGCCTCCGAGGCGGTCTCCAACCGGCCGAGCTCGGCGTCGCGATCGTGCCGCAGGATCCGCCGCTCCGCGACGGACACCCGGATCTGCATCAGGTGCGCCGGACCGAGCGCGATGCCCTGAGAAGCGCCCCTACCCCGACAACGAATCATCGTTTGAGAGCATGATCCGGCACGGCGCCGTTACCAGGTCTGTTGCCACGCCCGTTCATCGAATTTAACGAACGGTCGCAGCGGCCTTTTCTCATGGTCCCGGTTCCCGGGCGGGTGCAAAGCTCGCTCGGCGCCCGAGTGCGAAGCTCCCTTCACGCCTGCCCAGCGATGAGCCAGATCTCGCTATAGTGGGCGGGTGAAACCCTCGGCGCGCGACGTCGCGATCCTGCTGGCGCTCCAAGTGGGCTTGAGCGCGATCATGGCCGCGGTGCTGGCGCTGCTGCCGTTCGACACGGGCTCGAGAAGCTGGGTCGCGGGGGTCGGAGTCATGGTCGGGACACAGGCCTTCGCGCAGCTCTCGGTCAAACGCCACCCCGACGGGTTCGGGCCCCGGTACGCGCATCGGCTGGCGCTCGCGGCCGCGCTCGGGCAGCTGGCGATCGGCGGGCTGTTCGCGGCGGCGCTGGTCGGCGCCGACCCGTCGATCGTCGCCAAGCTGGGAATGCGCCCGGCCACGTTCGTGCTGGTCATCGTCGTGGTGGCGGGGCCGCTCACCTACGGCCTCACCCGCTGGGGGTTCCGGTCGGGGGTGCGGGCGACGGCGCGGGTGCGCGAGGCCGCCGCCCGGCGCGCAGGGAAAGCGCCGTAGAGCCCCCGGAGGGACCACCGATGCCAGAGGCAGTTCGATACGAGGCCGGAGATCGCGTCGGCGTCATCACGCTCGATCGTCCTCCGCGCAACAGCATGACGCCCGAGCTGCTCGACGCCTTCGGGCGGGCGAGCGCCGCCGCCCGCGCCGACGCCGAGATCCGCGCCCTGATCGTCACGGGCACGGGCAGCTGCTTCTCGGCGGGCGCCGACTTCAAGGTCGGGGTGCAGCGCGGAGGCGACGAGCTGGCGCCCGCCGAACGGAGCTACGCCATGTACGAGCCGTTCCTCTCCCTGCTCGACGTGGAGGTTCCGATCATCGGCGCGCTCAACGGCCACGCGATCGGCGGCGGCTTCGGGTTGGCCCTGGTGTGCGACCTCCGAGTCGCGGCCCTCGAAGGGAAGTACGGCGCGAACTTCGTCGCCCTGGGCCTCGCGCCGGGCATGGCGATCAGTCACCTTCTCCCGCGCCTGGTGGGCCTGGCGCGCGCTTCGGAGCTGCTGCTGACCGGGCGCCTCGTCGACGGTGCCGAGGCCGAACGTCTCGGTATCGTCAACCGCGCGGTGCCGTCGGCCCGGGTGTGGGAGGAGAGCTTGGCGCTCGGCCGCTCCATCGCCGCCAACGCCCCGTTCGCCCTGCGCGCGACCAAGGCGGCGATTCGGCGCTCCGCGACCCTGGACGCCCGCGCCGCCGCGCGCGCCGAGGCCTCCGATCAAGCAGCCAGCTTGGCGATGCAGGATGCCCGCGAGGGGATGTCCGCGCTGCTGGAGGAGCGAAAGCCCGTGTTCACGGGACGCTGACTCAGACGAGCGGCCCGATCAGACGGGCCAGCCGCTCGACCATCGCCCGCGTCCGGGTCGCGGGCGGCAGCGAGACCGTGGAGCGGGCCGCCTCCTCGAACCAGCCACCGGCGGCGGCGATGTCCGGCGCCGAGCTGCAAAAGAGCGCCACTTCGTAGTCCAGGAACAGGCTGCGCATGTCGAAGTTGGCGCTCCCGACGATCGCCACTTCGTCGTCGATGACCATCAGCTTCGCGTGCAGCATCCCCGGCCCGTAGGCGAGGACCTTGACCCCGGCGGCCGCCACGCGGCGGAAGGTGCTGGCGCCGGCCAGATCGGCGAGCCGGTGATTCGACCTCGCCGGCGCGAGCACCCGCACGTCGACGCCGCGGCGGGCGGCCAGCACCAGCGCGCGGGTGAGCGCCTCGTCGGGAATGAAGTAGGGCGTCGCGATCCAGAGGCGGCGCTCGGCG
>Ga0134128_10003718_pt1 | contig 18640 bp, 15 predicted proteins | sample KB31754_FD_96462 | JGI IMG/M metagenome (GOLD analysis project Ga0134128, IMG submission 96462) | Terrestrial soil microbial communities with excess Nitrogen fertilizer from Kellogg Biological Station, Michigan, USA - KB3-175-4 | ecosystem: Environmental > Terrestrial > Soil > Unclassified ... | reverse complement strand
CCAACATCGGCTCGGGATTGATCGGCCTCGGTTCGGTCAGCCGTGACCAGGCGTTGATCGCTTGGATCGATCGAGGGCTGACGGCCTTCGTGTTCTTGCTGGCCGTCGCAGCGCTGATCCGCAGGCCGCGGTTGCGCCACTGCGCCGCCGCCGGGCTTGCGCTATGCCCGCTGCTCATGGGCGGCCTGGGTAACTACGGCGGCGAAATGATCTTTCGGATCTTCCTGTTCGCCCTACCCGGACTGGCACTGCTCGCCGCCGGAATCGTGCTGGCGCCGGCCCGGCACGGTCCGCGACGTGGCGGCCCGATCGCGCTGATCCGGCTCACCGTGCGGCGCGCGCTGCTTCCGCTGGTCTCAGCGGCGCTGCTCACGGGCCTGATCTTCGGCTACTACGGTAAGGAACGGGCGAACTACTTCACCTCCGCCGAGATCGCGGCCGCCCAGTATCTCAGTGCCGCGGCGCAACCCGGAGAACTCATCCTCGCGCCGAACGACAACTTCCCCGGCGCGTACATCGATTACCCGGACCATCCGCACGTATGGTTCGCGGAGCAGAATCCCGGGATCGCCCGGCTGGTTCTGGCCGATCCCGTGCAGGAATTGGCGACCCTTTCCGCCGGCTCGCCCGACCTGACCTCGTTTGTGATCCTCACGCGTTCCCAAGCGGCGTCCTCGGCACAGAGCGGTTCACTGCCCGCCGACGCCTTCGCTGTAATACGCACAGCGTTGGAGTCCTCCCCAGCGAGCAGCGTCGTCTTCCAGAACTCTGACGCGGTCGTCTTCCGGCTCTCCCTGGCTCCGTAGGGCCGGTGCCTGCCGAGGACGCCTCGGACCGTACTCAGCCGGACAATCAGCCTGCTCACGAAACGGTGCAACGATGAAGTCTTACACTCTCCCGCTCGCCGCTTCGGGTTGGATCGCCCTCGCCGCGACCACCCTGCCGCCGTTCTCGGTGCTGCGCGTGGTCGTGACGCTTCTGTTCATCGCGGTCTGCCCGGGCATCGCCGCCGTGCGGATAGCCAGGCCCTTCACGCCCGCGAGCACCGATAAATGCGAGCGCTTGTTCAACGCCGCGGTCGTGGTCAGCGCCAGCCTGGCGCTGACCACGACCGCAAGCGAGTCTCTGCTTCTGGCCGGCGTCTTCACCATGCCGCGCGGCGTCATGGCTCTGGCGGCAGTGACCACTCTTCTGGCCGTGGTGCCTGGCGTCGGGACGCGAGACCCGCAAGCCTGCTAACCGCCGCGCTCGCGAAACGCATCGTCGCCGCCGCGAACGGGAGCGGATCGTCCCACGCCAGCCATGCGGTCTCGCGCCGCGCCGGGTATGGGAACGACGCGTGCCGCGCGCCCGGTCCGGGTTGATGGCGAAGGCGCGCGCTGACTGCGGCCAGCGCGTCCAAGTGCTCGACGACAAGCTCACGTCCGTCGATCTGTGCGCCGAGTGGAACGGTATGTCCAGTGAGATCCAGATAGAGCGCCCGCACCACATCGACGCCGGTCGTCGTGCGAAACAGCTGGAACTGTGCGCCGACCCGCGGATTGAAATCGACCAGTTTCAACCGGCCGTCGCGGTGATCACGCCGCCAGTCGAGGTCCGCGACTCCCCGGAAGCCGATCGCACGGCAGAACTCGGCAGTCATCTCGGCCAGTTCGGGGTGCGGCGCGGCGAGCCCGCGCGTGGTCACGCCTCCGCCGGTCGGCCACGAACGCAACTTGATCCCAGTGAAGACGAGCGGCGGGCCGTCGTCGATCGGACGATAGACGTGCGCGATCCAGTCCGTAGCGCCACCTGCCTCATCTTGCGCCTGACAGCCTTCGAGCGCGGGAAGGTATTCCTGGACCAGGAGCCTGCCTTGAGGAGTGAGCCGCAGCGCCCGCTCAGCCGACAACACATCCCCCGGGCCGCGCAGCGTCGTCGTTCCGCCGACCACAGGCGCGACCAGGCGCGACCAGGGCGCCGGATTCTTCACCACGACCGGAAGCCCGAGCCGGTCCACCGCGGCGCGCAACTGCTGGGCCGAACACACGGTCACCGTCTCAGGGCTGGGAACCGCGTGCACGCGACACAATTCGTGCAGGCGCTGCTTGTCGGCGAGAAGCACCGGAAGCGCGGGCTCAACCGGCGGCAGCAGAAAGATGTCCGAAAGCTCGGCGCGGCGCGCGGCCAGCAGAACCGCGGCCTCGTCGTCAGTGGCCAGCGCGACGACCGGGCCGTCGAGTCGCTCGCCGATCCGCCGAATTCCCTCGATGAGGGCATCCGGGTGTTCCCCGCCCGAGGTGCTCCACAAAAAAGCCTGCCTCACGTAGCGAGAGAGCGCCAAGGGAGCGAACCGGTCCTCGGTAAGCGCGTACACAGGCACGCCGAGTCTGCCCAAACTGCGTGCGGCCGCGACGGCGCCGTGATGCAGCGGATAGCGTCCAATCTTCACGATGAGCGTCGGCGGACGCTGATCTGCGGTTCCAGCTCGACGGCTCATGTACTCACCATCTCGGACCTCGACGATCCGCGACCCTGGATTCCGGTTCCCGTTGTCGCGCTCTATATCAACCCTAGATAATCTTGGTCAGTGCAACAACTGTGGCTCGATGGGAGCATCCGATGACGGCTTTGCCGGTCCTCCTCTACCACTCGGTCGACGACGATCCCCCATCCTGGATCGCACCCTTCACGGTCAGCCCGAAGACCTTCGCCGACCAACTCGACGCGATCGTGCGCAGCGGCCGCACACCGGTCTCGGCCGGCGACGTGGTCACGGCGTTGCGAGGGGGCATGCCGCTGCCGAAACGCGCTGTCGCGGTGACATTCGACGATGGTTTCCTCGATTTCGAGCGCAACGCGCTGCCGGCGCTCACCGAGCGAGCGCTGCCGGCGACACTCTTCGTCACCACCGGTGCGCTCGCGCCCTTCAACCGCAGTGTGCTGCCGAACGCGTTCATGATGAGCCTCGAACAGGTCGCCGACCTCCCGCGCGCGGGCCTGACGATCGGCGCGCACGCGCATTTCCATCAGCAGCTCGACACTCTTGAACCCGCCGCCGTCACCAGGGAGCTAACGCGCCCGAAGCGGATCCTCGAAGACGCACTCGGCGCGGAGGTGGACCTTTTCGCCTACCCGCACGGGTGCTGTGATGCGCGAGTCGCGGCGCGGACCAGGGAGGCCGGCTATCGTGGCGCGTTCGCCGTGCGTAACGCGTTTAGCTGCGAAGGCGACGACCCTTTCCGCGTCGCCCGGCTTACGGTGCGGGCCGATACGACGGTCATGCAATTCCAGTCCTGGCTCGACGGGATCGGAGCGCCCACCGCTCGGCCACGCGAGAACCCGCGTACCGTCGTGGGGCGCCTTTATCGGCGTCGCCGAGCCGCCCTGCGTGGCCTCACCGGGTCGTAAGCGGGCCGGCGCGGCGCTCAGCGCCGAGGCCCGGCTTGCCGAGCCCGTTGCCGACCGCCGTTCAGTGCTGCCAAAGGCGCACCCGCTGGATACTCATAGACCCGCTGGAAACGCTCGCCGGGGGCGGATCGGGGAAGCCGACGGCGAGTGTGAAGATGATCTCCATAGGCACTGCGGGGACCATCCGGCTGTTGGTGATGGTGTAACGCTCCGTGCCATCGATGTACCAGGTGATGACTCCTGGCTCCCAGTCAAGCGCGAAATCGTGGTAGCCCGTCGAGAAGTCGCTCGAGGCGAACGTCTTGGGAGCTTGTGCTTGGACGCCGGAGGCAGTGGTCCAGTGCAGATTCATGAACGGCGAGTTGTCGTTCCCGATCATTTCGACGACATCGACCTCGGGGTCGCCGGTCTTGTCCGCGGACAGCAACCAGAAGGCCGGGAACATGCCCTTCGCGGCCGGCATCTTGATTCTTGCTTCCAGATAGCCGTAGGTGAAGGTGAATCGGGGCTGGCCTGTCCACGACGGTCTGCCCGTGGACAACATGCCCGACGCCCAAGAGTAGATGCTTCCGGTGTTGCTGCGCGTGGGCGTGCGCTGCGCGGTCAGCGTCGCAGTACCATGCGCGACGTTGACCTGCTCTGGCGTGTACCACTGCAGCTCATGGTTGGTCGCATTGGTGCATCCGCTTTGGTTCCAGTCGTAACACCTCACCCAGCGCGATGCGTCAAGTGTCGTCCCGGAGAAGTCGTCCGCGAATGCCAGATGCCACGTACCGCTGGCCGATGGGCCCTGTGATCCCGACGGCCCAGTGCTGCGCAGGTTGCCGACGCCTCGTCCTGCAGGTCCGCCCGAAGCTCCGCGGCCCGGCGAGCGCGAGACGGCAGCCGTCCCAGGATGGTGGCTCAGGAGGAAAGTTCCGACGACGGTCAGACCAGCGGCCATCGCGAGTGCCGCCGCCATCATGGCTCTGCGGCGCCGTCGGCTCGCGCCGACGTCCGGGCTCGGGTGATCGAGTTGCACATCAGGCTTTCGGTCAGCGCGTCCGCAGCTCCGCACGACGGAAGACACGCAATGGGCACAGATTAAAGCCACGATAAGCACAGCTTGGTGACATAGTCGATGCTCGCGCCATCAGTACAAGAAACCAACCGTGCGCTCTCTCACCCGATCGGGCGATAACCGATAGCACCTGTGTGAGCTGGTCGATCCCATCCTGAGAATGAGGGTAAGCCACCGAGCCGAGAGGACTTCGGGACGATGAAGGTGTCGCGCTGCCGCGAGAACGAGCCCGACGATGTGGAACTCTTGGACCGGGTACGAGCCGGCGACGTCGAGGCTTATAGCTTGCTGTATCGCAGACATGCGCGCCCCGCACTTGGATACGCGCGCAGCTGGTCACACGATGGCGCGACCGCCGAGGACCTGCACGCTGAAGCGTTCAGCCGCACGCTGTGCGCACTGCTCAACGGTCGCGGCCCATGCGGATCACTCAAACCGTATCTGTACACGGTGATACGTAACGTCTCGGCAGAATGGAGCAGGCGAGACAGTATGACGCAGTTGGTCGGCGATCTCACGGATCTGCCAGCGTCACATCAAGAGGGTGACACATATCTCGATTCGATCGAGCACTCGCTAGCCGTCAAGGCGTTCAACACACTGCCAGATCGCTGGCGCACGGTCCTGTGGCATTCTCTGGTCGATGATCAGGGGCGTGGCCGGGTCGCAGCGCAATTGGGGATCGCAGCTCCGGCTGCCGCCAGCTTGGCATATCGTGCGCGCGAAGGCTTGAGGCAAGCATACCTGCAGCAGCACATAAGCCGAGTCGAATCAGCTTCCTGCCGCCCGATCGCCGAGCGCCTCGGCGCGTATACGCGCAATGGCCTTGGTAGCCGCGAAAATCGGGAGGTTCGCGGCCATCTACGCTGGTGCGGATCGTGTTCGGCGCTAGCGGAAATGCTTCGGAGTGTCAACGCGCAATTCCAGTCCGGCAAGGCTCGCCGGCCGACTCACAGCCCGACGCCGGGCGACCAGTCGTCGCCGTACTCGGTGGCGGTCTTGAAGAGTTTCATGCCCTTATTCGGTCTTTTTGTAGTCGCCGGCCGCGGCGGCGACCGCTCGCGCGGCGCCTGCCCGCAAGACCGCGCGCTGTCTATCGCAGCTCGCGGTCCGGTTTGCGGCCGGCCCTTTGTATCGCGCGTAGCACGGTCGAGGGTGAGGTGGCGTGGCCGTCCGAGATCATCAGTGAGTGGATGCGTCGGTGGCCGAAATTTGGATGCTTGTTCAGGTAACCGATCAGTAGGGACTCGACTGCGTCGACCGAGGGTGACGGCCAGGGGCCTTTGGTGACCGGTGTTCCGGACTTGTGCCGCTGCTGCTGTCGGCAGTAGGTCCGGCGCGGGATGCCCAATAACGTACAGAACCTTGAGACGGGCATCGCCGCGTCTTGACGGATCATCTCAAGGTCCGCGAAGGGCCCAGCCGGCCCTCCGCGGCTACCTTCCATACGCGCACCTGCACCGAGGCGTCGCGCAAAGCCTCCTTCAACGCGTCGTTCTCCGCTCTCAGCTCCGCTTCGCGGACTGGATTGCGTGTTATCGCACCGTCAGCCAGTCCCAATCGACCCGCCTCTAGGAACTGGCGCTTCCAGTTACACACGGCGGTCTCACTGATCTCGTGATCACGGGCGGCCTGCACGATCGTCGTCCGCCCGGACAGGACGTCCAGGACGATCCGCAGTTTCTCCTCCACAGGTAACGCCGGAGGGCGACCCATCTCATACTCCTTGCCCCTGCACGCGCTCACCTCCGTCGGCGGCACGTGCGGCCCACTCGGCCTCAGTGAGCGTTCGAAACAGCCCGCTGAGGCAAGCCCGACTCGGCACAACTACGTATGTGCCAAATGATGCTTCTCCTGACCGCCGATACGGTGTATCGTCACATCAGTGGCAGTTGCTTCTGCATTTGCAGTTACATCTGCGCGCCTCCTTTTCCGATTGGTCCGTGCGCCGCCCAGAGAGCTTCAGCGGCGCGCTACGAAAGAGGTCATCTACACCCTGACATTGGGACGCCAAGTTCATCGCGGGTCCCACCCCGCGATGTGTTGTCGCGCTGCTTTCAAGTCTTCCATGCATGGTTGCAGATGCATGTGCGGCCTGCGTCGCCCGATCGAGGCGAATCGTCATATTGGCACGCCTCTTAGTTGCGAATCAGCGCTTTGCCTAGTTTCCCTTATCAGGTGCCTGCCAATCCACTTTCGGCTGTGACGAAAGCGGACGCTAGTTATCCGATCGGCGCAGGTCCGATGAGATTTGGTCGCGCCGCCCGCGCCACCCGGCGTATCACCCGTTCGAAGTGAATCATTGATCTGGCACGCAAGTTGATGCGACTGTCCAATGGGGTCTCGATCACCTTCGCTATGAACATGTTGTCTTGAGGAGGTGGTCCTCGGGCCGGTATCAGCTGGCCGAAATCGGCGGATATGGCGCCTGCCGGTTATCCGCGCTGCGTCGGCGGCCCACCGCTTCAGGAATCTGTCACAGATCGGAACTGAAAGCCGTAAACAACAGGTGGACAGCCGGCTGCCGCCGTCACATTACGCTGACGCACCATGTCCTCCAGCGAGAACTCGTACAACCTGCTGACGCGTGCCTGGATCCCGGTAATCGGGGCCGACGGCAAGACGCGGCGCGTCGGGCTGACGGAGCTGATGCGCGAGGCTGCCGCGCTGCGCGCGTTCGCGGGAGCCCCACCTGTACGCATCGCGCTGCTGCGTCTCGCGCTTGCCGTCTTCCGCGATGCGCTAGGAAGCGACGCGGTCGCGGAATCTGCGTGGCGCGGCTGGTGGCGTGCCGAGGAGGTGCCCGCCGACGTCACCGACTACCTGGACCGACATCACGGTCGGTTCGATCTGTTCGACACCGCTCGGCCGTTCATGCAAGATCCCGCACTACGCGGCGACCGGACCGCCGTACGCTCGGTTGCCGAGCTCGCCCCCCACCTGCCGACCGGCAATAACGCGACGCTCCTGCATCAGACCACCGACTTGGACGGCGCTAACCCCGTCAGCTTCAGCGTGCCGGACGCGGCATGCTGGCTCGTCTCGCTGCACGCTCACTCGAGACCCGGAATGACCTCGGCGCGCGACGCGGTACCCCCCGGGCGCGTCTCCGGCCGAGCCGGGCCGCTGCTAGGCCGGCTGCTTGCGGTCCCGGACTGTGAGAACCTGGCACGCACGCTCCTGCTCAACCTGCCGCGGGCGGCCCGTGATCCCTACGACGTACCGGGATATCTCGCCGCGACGCCGGTTCGCGACGGCGCACAGGCCCGCGGCCCGGTGTCGCTGCTCACCTGGACCACTCGGCATGTCTTGCTGCAGCTCGACACCCCTGACCGGGTGTCGGCGGTGAAGGTGGCCGCCGATCGGGACGTCGATCCGCTGGTCCCCAGGGAGAGCCAGGCCTCATACGATCCGCACCTGCTCGCCTCGCCCGCGGCAAAAGTGGTGAACGGCTGGACACTGGCCGTGGCGACACTCGGCCGCACGCCGCTCGCCGACGCGGCGGTGGTGAACAAACACCTTGTCTCACCGGCTCCCGGAAGCTTGCTCCCGGTAGCCGCCGCGATCGCCGCAGAGCACCGGAACGTGCGCATGTCGGTATACGGACTGGCCGTCGAGTCCACCGCCAAGTTCGTCGACTGGACGGTGACCAACATCCCTTGCGCCGGTCGCGCGGGAATCGCGGAATCGGTCGCTGCCGCGCAGTTGGCGGCCGACGCGGCGGCGTCGGCCGCCGGCGCGCTGGCACTGGTGGAGGACCGCGCCGCACATCCCTCATCCGCGTCCGGTTTGGCCCTGCGGGAACAGGCGGCCGCCGCAGTATGGCAGTACCTTGACGCACCGGGTCGCGAGCTGCTCAACCGGTTGGCAGAACGACACGCGACCAAGGCGGAGACACTCCGCTGGCAGCGCCTGTGCGCGGACGCGGCGCGCCGAGTCATCGACTCGATGAGTCACCCCTGCGGTCACAAGGTCACGGGCGTGCGCGCCAATACGCGCCTGGAGCAGGTTCTCGCCTCGTCGCAAAGGAACGAGCAATGATCACCGATCCGGCACCGCCACACAGTCAGCTGATCGTGGCGCTCGAACGCAAACACGTACGTGCTGCTTCCGCAGACATCTCCGATCTCGCCCTTCTGCGACGCGCACTGCCCCAGTTGCCAATGCACCCGGACCCGCGTGCGCTAGCCATCGTGGTCGGCTACTGCGGTTCGACATACGCCTCGCAAGACGCCGGACTGCTCACCGCATGTTTGTGGGCGACACGGCACCGCAGTGCCGGAACGGTGCACAGCAGCTGGAATCTGGGGCGTGCGCTGCGTTCCACCCCGAATGAGCAAGCCCAGCGCGTGTGGCAGGACCTGTGCACCGCGAACGAATCCAGCCTCGCCCGCAGAATGGCGTCCGCCGTCGATGTCCTGGCCACGTACGGCGTGCACGCCGATTGGCACAGACTGCACCGCGATCTGCGTTCCTGGCATCAGGGTTTCCATCGTGTGGTGCTCAGGCGGTGGTGTACCGGCCTGTTCGGGGGCTGGCACGAGCGCGCCGCGTCCGAGCAACCGTACGCCGATTCGCCTCTCGATGAGTTGCCGTCTGACCGGCAGCTAGACGACGACCCGGCCGAGCGCGTCAACCCGTCCCGTTCGAATGTCCCCGAGGAGTCACCATGACCGTCATCGACCTGCACATCCTGCAGTCGTTTCCGCCCAGTCTGCTTAATCGCGACGACATGGGCCAGCCGAAGACGATCATCTTCGGTGGCACAACACGCACGCGTGTCTCCTCCCAATCACTGAAACGAGCCCAGCGGCTGTACACCGCGACGCATGGCCTGCTGCCTGCCGAGAACCTGGCCATTCGCACCCGCCACCTGCCTTCGATGCTCGCGCAACGGCTCGCTGCAAACCACGACGTCACAACTGAGGACAGCCTCAAGCTCGCGCTGAACACGGTATGGGGCATGGGACTGCTAGACACCGGGCGGGACGCCAAGCGCACCTCGGTGCTGCTCTTCCTTGGGCTGGGAGAGATCGATGCCATCGCCTCGCTCGTCGCGTCGCGTCAGCGCGAGCTGCTCGAGTGCGCGGTAGCAACAGAGCAGATCGGCGTAAGTGCGGATGGAGAGCCCGGGAAGCAAGCAAGCACCCGGCAGCGGAAGGCGGCCTGCCCATTGCCGTTCCGCGAATTGGGCAAGCATGCCCTGGGGAACACGGACCCGACGACCATCGCGGACGTCGCCCTGTACGGGAGATTCCTCGCGGAGGACCACCGCTTCGACGTAGACGGCTCGACGAGTACCGCGCACGCCTTCTCGATCGGCGAGCATCACCTGGAACTCGACTACTACACAGCCGTCGACGATATGGACGAACGCGGAGCCGGCTTCTTGGACACCGCGTCGCTCACCGCACCGCTGCTCTACCGGTACTCGAACATTGACGCAAGTGCACTACTGACAAACCTCAATGGCAATGAGGAGTTGGCCGCCGCGGCCACGGCCGCGTGGCTCACCGCCACCGTGCACGCTCTTCCGCGTGCGAAAAACACCTCGACCGCGCCGTCAACCCGCCCCTTGCTCGTCTTCGCAGTAGTGCGAGACGATCAACCGGTTTCCATGGCGAATGCTTTCCTTCGTCCAGTACGCGCGAACCGGCAGACAGACGAAGCACAAGCCGGTGTGAATGCTTTGGCGCGCCACTGGAGGCACCACGGCGACGCTTACGGGCACACGGGAGTGTGCGCAACCTATCTCACGTACGTCGGAGACGCGACAGACGTCCCCGCGGACCTGTCCGGAGAGGCCGTTTCAGCCGCAGAGCTCATCAAGCGTGCCGCGGCGAGAGCGCTGGCCCGCGAAGCGGTGCTCGCATGAACGCCACCCTGCTGTTGCGTTTCGACGGTCCGATGCAGTCCTGGAGCGTCGCCGGTTTCGCGGATCGCCCGACGCTGCCTTTCCCCACCAAATCCGGCATCATCGGGCTGCTGGCCAACGCGTACGGCCGCAAACGCAGCGAGAGCATCGACGATTTGGCGGCGCTGACGACAGGTGTCCGGGCAGATGAGAAAGGTTGTCCGCTCACTGACTTTCAGATCGCGGGCCACGACGGCTGGCGCTCGGCCGATGGCAAGCTGCACACCGACACCCGCAAGATCCGCCGCAAGGGTTATTTGACGGACGCCGTTTTCACAGCGGCGCTGAGCGGACCGACGAGTGTGATCGAGCGCAGTGCAAGCGCCGTCGAGCGTCCGGCCCGCCCGCTGTTCCTCGGCCGCAGGTGCTGCCCACCCGCGGCCCCGGTTTTGATCGGAGTCAGCGAGCTTACCGTTCTCGACGCGCTTCGGTCCGTGCCATACCAGGGCCACCGGCCCGAGCCACCGGCCAGGTTTCTTGCCGCCTTGGACAGTGATGTTGGCGAGTTGTGGGACGACGCGCCCGTTTCGTTCGCCACTGGACACCGGGAACATCGCCCCCGGTCGGTCACAGTGATCGAACTCGAGTACACGGGCCCAGGATGCGGCCGAAGCTCGGAGAACGTGCTGGAGACGACCGCATGATGAACGGCGTCACAGTCACGACGAGCGGGCTGTGGCTCTCTCGGTTGAGGCTCAATGCCCGCCATCCGGACGCCTCCAGAGCGCTGCGCGACGCGCAGGCGCTGCATGCACTCACCATGCGCTGTCTGCCGTCAGACGTCAGCCGGGCCGAGGCGAATCTGCTGCACTACGCGGACCTGGCGTCCGGGACGGTGCTCGTACAAACGGCCGTGCCGCCACGGTGGCCTGAAACTGAGGCGTTTCGCGCACAGGCCAAGGAGATCACAACGTTTCTGGAGCAGCTCGACGACGGCGACGTGCTCCGGTTCGCGGTGCGGGCGGTACCCATCCGGCGGTGCAGCACGACGCTACGCGACGGCAGCGCCGCGAAGAATCCGGGGGAACACGCGCTGCGCACCGACGCCGACCGGACCGCCTGGCTGGAGCAGCGGCTCGGAGCTGCAGCGCGCATCCGCGGCTTTCCCACCATTAGCCTCGAACCCGAACGGGTCGGATACCGCAATGGCGAGCGATTCGTGCATCGGCCCACCTCTTTCGCCGGCATCATCGAGGTATGCGACGCTGATGCGGTGCGAGATCTGGCCGTCGCCGGGATCGGTCGGGTCAAGTCGTATGGCAACGGATTGCTCATGCTCAGGCGAACAGGGTGAGCGCGACGGCGCGTTCCTCTCTCACCGACGTTCACGCGCGAGCAGCGGGGACTTGCCTCCGGCACTCGTCGAATGCAGCCGGTCTGAAGCTCTTGCCCCGCGCACGCGGGGGTCAATCCGCGTGCGGCAAACAGCCCGACGGCGATGCCGAACCCCGTCCACGCGGGGATCCGCTTCTCGATCGTGCAACACGCGCAATTGCGCATCAGGCCCCGTGTCTGCGGGGATGTTTCTACGGTGCAGATGCCGATCGATCGGGGTCTGATGCCTCCCCGCGAGCGCGGGGATCAATCCAGTTTCATGCCGTTGTTCGGTCTGATTGTGGTATGCGCTCCGCGTGCGCGGAGATCTATCATTCAAGGTGTTGAGGTCCACTGCACCGGGATCCCAGCTCCGCGCGTGCGGAGATCCGTCGACGTTCGGTGGGCACGCTGGTGCGCGATGCACCCTGCGATCGCGGGGATGGGTCCGCGGTGGACAGCTCCACGACGGTGATGGGCGACCATGGCCCCGCTCACGCGGGGATGGATCCATTGGCACGATACGAGACGGCTGCCGCCGTCCGCCCCGTGAGCGCGGGGACGACAAGCGCCAGGATTCGCCACGATTACCTGCCGAGCGCGGATGGTATCCAGCCAGAATGCGCAGTTCACGTCACGCTGACGACCGTCCCCCGACCGGCCCGAAGCGCCCCTCGCCCGCACAGCGGCGAGCAGATCTGGTAATCGCGGTCCTCGCGGGGAAAATCTCATCAGAGTCGGGCGCGCGTCACGCGCAAGTGAGCGACGCCGAGTTCGCACAGTGGATCGATCGGTTCGTCGAGGCCGGCAAGGTTGGTCTACAGCACGGCTCCATGACGGTGCAGCCGGTCCGATCGGCCGATCTGAAGGCACAGAACGACGCCTTGCGCGTGCGGGCGGCCGCGTTGCGCGCCGAAGCCGAGCGCTGGAGAAACAGAGCCGGGAATCTGCTCGGCCCCTTCCGTGACATCGAGGAAATTCGGCTGGCCGAGAAGATGTCGGTAGCGCGATTTTGTGCCCTGCTGCGGATGTCGCGCAGGTCCTACTTCCGGCAACTGGTGCGCCTTCGTTCTGGCGAGACCGGAAGCACTCGAAGACCCGCGCCCTGCATTGAGAAGTGCACCTCGATCGTGGCCGTCTACATGGCGGTCTGGCCCGAGTACGGTCACCGGAAACTACACGCTCTGATGATGGCGGACGGACACATTACCTCGCCTTCGACGGTGCTGCGCGCCATGCGTCGCTCACGCCGGAAAAACCGCAGCGCGTGACAGGTTCCTGCGAAGCAAAGCCCCGGCACAAACGTTTGTCGGGGCCAGGCGCGCACCGCATCAAGGAATTCGCAGGCAGAACACGCGACACGACTCCGGCGCCCACCTAAATCATAGTACGTATACTCCTCCATTCCGGTCCAATAACCGTGACCCGCGCTGGTGGCGGCCCGTTTCGCGGAGGGGTGGGCCACTCGGTCCGCCTCTCCTCTTCCTCATTGACGAGAGGGCATCCATGTATGACATGGCCAAGCGAAGCATGGCCTTCGCGGTCGCCACGGGCGGGCTGCTTCTTTCCGGCCCGGCCTGCGCCGTGGCCGCCACTGCCGAGGACTCCGGTGCGCCGGCCGGCCCGGTGTCCGCGCACGCCGAGGTCGCCAACCACCTGGTGGCGCAGGCGGTCGCCGCTCAGCTGGCGGTGCCAAGCAGCGCCGTCGGCTCGGGCAACAGCGTCGACGCTCCGATCAACCTCGGGTTGAATCTGTGCGGAAACAACGTTTCCCTCCTCAGCTCGTCCTCCTCCGCCGGCTGCTCGACCACGTCGGGAACCGCGGCAGCGGCTGCTGCGGCGGCCGCCACGCCGACGGCACAGCAGGCCGAAGTGCTGTCCGGGAACTCGGTGCGGACGCCGATCACGCTGTCGCTCAACGCCTGCGGCAACGGCGCGTCCGTCGCCTCGGCGGCCGCTTCGGTGCTGGGCTCGGCCTGCACCGTCGACCACGCTTCAGGCCAGCGCAGCGGAATCGGCCTCGGCGGCTCGGCCGCCAGCGCGAGTGTCCTGTCGGGCAACAGCGTGAAGCTGCCGATCTCGGTGCCGCTCAACGCCTGCGGCAACAGTGTCGATCTGCTGTCGGACGCTGTGTCCAACGCGATCTCGTGCGTCATCGCTGAGGGCGCTACCACCTCGGGCATCGGCCAGTCCGCTTCCGGCAGCACCGCATCCGGCGGTGCTGCGGCCAGCGGTGCTGGCAGCCAGAGCGACAAGACGAACACGCGCGATTCAGCAACTCAGGGATCGAACGGCGCTGCGCAGCCGAACAGCGGGCAGTCGGACAGCGCAGGACAGACGCAAACCCAAACGACCACCACCACAACTACGACTACCACTACCACCACGACCGACCAAGCGCAGACGTCGACCACGACGGATCAGACTCAGGCAAGTTCCACTTCTCTGCCTGTTTCGGTTCCCGCGCTGCGGCCCGGCGGTAACGCGTCGAGCAGCAGCGACAGTTCTGTCGCGCAGTCGGCCCCGCACGCGGTGACCACACCGGCGGCGCTGCCCGTGCCGGCCGCGGCGGCGCCGCACGCCTCACCGGTTCCGCTCGAGGTGCATCCGCAGGTCATCTGGCCTCGACCGCAATCGGCGAGCGCTCCCCTCGCTCCGCACGCAATGCCCCAGTCCCACCAGCAGGCCGACCCGCCTGCGGGAGAACTGGCGCACACCGGCGCCGCCCTCATCGCACCGTTCGGTATGGCGGGCGTGGCGCTCGGTGCCGGAGCGGCGCTGCGCGCCACCGGCCACCACCGCCGGTAACCACGCCGGCCGACCGGCTCGGTCACTTTCACGGCGGGAGCGGACCTCGTTCTACGAGGTCCGCTCCCGCTGTTTCCGGCCCGCGCCGTGCAGGACCACACGAGGCGACCGATCCGTCCTTGCCCGCGCGATGTGCTTGTCAACCAACGACTGCGCCGAAAAACGTGACGCAACACGTTGAGACGCAAGCTGATGCAGGCGCCGCTCCGGCGCACTAGATTCGGCTGCGGAGTCATTAAGCACACTGATTGCCATCACGTGCTTGACCTAGTGTCCGCGGCTACTGCCGCATCGAGAGGAGTTTCGTTGAACCCGTCTTCGAGACCTGTTCGCCGTACTCGCCGCCGGCGCGCAGTCGCGCTCGGCGCCGTCGTGACGGCGATGGCGTTGGTGGATGCCGCACTCGCCGCGCCGAGTTCGTTCGCCGCACGATCCGACACCCCGTACCGCATCGGGCCAGCCGACCCGGCACCGATGGTCAGCCTCCAAAAGCACGGCCACCGCCACCTGTGCAGCCAGCCCGCGCACAAGCGCCAGATGTCCTGCCATGCGATCGTGAGCACCGATCCCGCAACGCCCGAGATCGCCATCAGCCCGAGCGCTCTTCCCGCCGGTTACGGTCCGGCAGACCTGCGCTCGGCTTACGGCGTCGCGGCGACGGGGAGCCCCTCTGCCACCGTCGCAATCGTCGACGCCTACGACGATCCGAACGCCGCAGCCGACCTGGCCGTGTACAGGAGCACCTACGGACTGCCGCTGTGCACCACGGCGAACGGATGCTTCCGTAAGGTGGACCAGACCGGCGGCACGCACTACCCGCCGAGCGACCCTGGCTGGGCCGGCGAGATATCCCTGGACCTCGACATGGCCTCGGCGATGTGCCCGGGATGCCGCATCCTGCTCGTCGAAGCCAACACGGCCGACTTCGCCGATCTCGGCACCGCCGTCAACAAGGCGGTCGCCCTCGGCGCGAGGTTCGTCTCCAACAGCTACGGCGGCGACGAGGACTCAAGCGATCCGGCCGCGGATGCCGCTTACTTCAACCACCCCGGCGTCGCGATCACCGCCTCCGCCGGCGACTCCGGCTACGGGGTCGAGTACCCGGCGGCTTCGCAGTACGTCACCGCGGTCGGCGGCACCTCGCTCACCAGAGCCAGCAACGCGCGCGGTTGGACCGAGACCGTATGGAGCACGTCCTCCGTCGAAGGAACCGGATCCGGCTGTTCGGCGTATACGGCCAAGCCCCACTGGCAGACCGACAAGAGTTGCGGCAAGCGGACCGTGTCCGACGTGTCCGCGGTGGCCGATCCCGACACCGGCGTGGCCGTTTACGACACCGACGGCTCGGCCGGCTGGAACGTTTACGGCGGCACCTCGGCCGCAGCGCCGATCATCGCCGCCGTTTACGCACTGGCCGGCACACCCGGAGCGGCCGACTATCCAGCCGCCTATCCGTACCGGAATCCGAATCAACTCTGGGACGTGACCGGTGGGTCCAACGGGACCTGCGCCGTCGCCTATTACTGCTCCGCGATTTCCGGTTACGACGGCCCCACCGGGCTAGGCACGCCGCGCGGCTTGGCTGCCTTCACCGCGCCGCCCACGGTGGTCACCGTCGTGAACGGCGGCTTCGAAGTTGGTTCGATCAGTGGCTGGAGCGTGACCGGCACCGGCTCCGTTCTGGCCGCGGCGCGCTATTCCGGCGCCTACGGCCTGCAGCTTGGAAGCACCGGCCCGAGCGGTACGTCAAGCGCGTCTCAGACGTTCACCGTTGCTGCGGGCGGCACGGCCTTGTCCTTCTGGTACCGCACCATGTGCCCAGACACGATCAGCCGCGGCTGGGCGACTGTCTCGCTCGCCGATCTCGCGGCTGGAACGACGCTCACCGTCCTGCCGAAAACCTGCGTCAAGGACTCGGGGTGGGTGCATCTATCGGCTCCCGTGACCGCAGGGCACAAGTACACGCTTACGCTGACCAACCGGGACGATAACTCTCTCGGCAGCACGACACACACGTACTACGACGGCGTGGCCGTGTCCTGATAGATCTCCGTCCCGAAGAACCAGTATGTGACCCTTTGCACACCGGGCCCGGCACGTTCGGCCGTCGGCGATCTGACGCCGACGGCCGAACGTGTCTACCGCAGGAGGAAAGCGCAGGCTCTTCGCCGCACATTGATACGTCGCTCGTATGATGAAAAGAAATGCATTCAGACATTCCTTGGGAGGCAATCCGAACCCGCGCACGGAATCCCGGTTGCGGTTAAACCTTCAAGTGTGTCAAAACAACGATTCGCCCCGACGTGGCATCAGTACTACGCCGCGACCCGCAAGCCACCGTGCCAAACTGTGCCCCGGCCGCCGCAACGACGAATTCGAGATGCGGAACAGAACGGGGCTGATTCGGCCGCCTGCAACCGACCTGACGAGGAATTCAAGGAAACGGCCGCGGCTCTGCGTGAGCGATCTGACCGAGACGCGGCGGTGAAGCCGGAGGGACCCTGTGGCCAATACCTTCAACGCGGATTTGCGTCGAATGCGCGCCCCCGCGCCGCCGACGAGCCCGCGCCTCGCCCCCGCCGGGACCAAGGTGCTACCGGAGCAGCCGGGCGCGGTAGAGCAGACATCCGGCGGCACGATGACACCAGCCGCCGAACCGGCCCGAAGCCGGGTCGACGAACCCGAGGCGGGCGACCCGGCCCGTGGCGCAGCCCACTGTCCCGACGAGGACCGCGCCGGCGCCGATTCGCACCGCCAGGGGCAGTTGCCACTGTGTTTGGCCGGGGCGCAGCCCGCGGGAAACCGACGAGGGATCGGCAACAACCTGCTTACGGCTCTGACCGTGGCCGTGCTCGGCTCGCGACAACGGCGGGGACTGGCCTCGACAGCGGTCAAGATCCACGGCCACGTTGTGCAGCAGCACCGAGCCGAGGCCGGCTCGGAGGTAGCCGACACGGAGGCGACATCGGTCGGCGGCCAACCTGCCGCGAGATCCTTGGCGTCGTCTCTGATCACGTATGCGCACCACTGTGACGCCAACGGCCAGTACGCGGAGGCGACCCTCGCCACCGAAGAAGCCGTCACCGTCTACCGACGCCTGGCCTCAACCCACCCCGACACCTACAACGCCCACCTCGCCAACAGCCTCACCGTCCTGGCCGCACGCTACGAAGCCAACGCCAGACCCGCCGAAGCGACCCTCGCCACCGAAGAAGCCGTCACCGTCTACCGACGCCTGGCCTCAACCCACCCCGACACCTACAACGCCCACCTCGCCAACACCTTGCATGTGCTCGGAACACGCCGGGCCCGCGAGGGCCGGCACGCAGCTGCGCTGGCCGCAACCGAGGAAGCCGCGGCATTACGGCTTCACCTGAGCGAAAGCGATCCGGACCGCTTCCTGCCCGACCTGGCGGCATCGCTTCGCCTGCTGGCCCTGCGGCACGATGACGCAGGGCACTGCGATGACGCATTGGATGCGGTGCGGCGAGCGTCGTCGGCATACCGGAGCCTATCCGAGTACCACCCGCGCGCCTATCAACCGGACCTGGCCGCCTGCCTCAAAGACCTGTTCGCACGGACGGCTCCGAACGACCGGTCGGGAGAGTCCCTAGCCGCCATTGAAGAAGCCGTGTTCGTGCTGCGCGCCCTCACCGCCGAGGGCCGGGGGAACGGCTACCGACCGGATCTGGCCTCATGCCTACTCTCCCTCGCCGGCCGGCTCGAAGCGCTCGACCGGCCAGACGAGGCCCTCAAGGCGACCGAAGAGGCCACCGCCCACTACCGGCAGTTGGCGCAGACGGATCCCGAGGGACAGCGGCCCGCCCTCGCCGTCTGCCTGCTTTCGCTCGCCGCCCACCTCGATGCGCTCGGCCGGCACGACGAGGCGCTGGCTGCCACCGAGGAGGCGACGGCTCACCAGCGCCGGCTGTTCCAGGCCGACGCCGAGGTGTATCGGGCCGCTTTCGCCGACTCTCTGCACAAGCTCGCGGTCCGGCTGGGCGAACGCGGGCGGCAGGGCGGGCTGGCGTTGCTCGAAGAGGCCGTGACGCACTACCGGCACCTGGCTGCCGAGTCCCAGACCTACTGGCAGCCGTTGGCTTCTTCGCTGACCTTGTTAGCGATCTGGTGGGCCGCCCTCGGATGCCACGATG
>Ga0134128_10003717_pt1 | contig 18641 bp, 15 predicted proteins | sample KB31754_FD_96462 | JGI IMG/M metagenome (GOLD analysis project Ga0134128, IMG submission 96462) | Terrestrial soil microbial communities with excess Nitrogen fertilizer from Kellogg Biological Station, Michigan, USA - KB3-175-4 | ecosystem: Environmental > Terrestrial > Soil > Unclassified ... | reverse complement strand
GGGTATTATGTGGCCACGATAGGGGAACGGGCAAACTGGCAGACCGTCGAACGGTATGTGCAGCGGCAAGGGCAGCCTCACGACGATCTCCGGCAGCTCCGAATGTTTTAGTTCTGTGATACCTCGCAGCTTGCTGCGGGGAGCTTCATTGCCCGGTTGAAGGATGATTCGGATTCGCACCCAACTTCATTGGTGATCTGCACCACGTTGCTGTTTATGGAGGTAAACATTTGTGCGCCGAGCTGAAGCCGCCATCATGTGAGATAGGCCATCGGAATTTCCGAGAGATATCAACGCCACTGCACTGCCCGCGCCGAGCGAGAAATTCCTACCTCTTTTGAACTTCGTCACGTCCCCGCCTCCACCCATACAAGTCACTTTGAGACCTTGAGATAAAACTTGTTTGATCACTTGTGAGCGATCCACCGGTGTGACGGGCGGACCGAGATGTCCATCCCCGTGCGGAACGATCAGAATGTCCCCTGCCTTCAATGAAATCGGGCACGCCTCCGTCCCTTCGAGCCGAGCATAGCCGCTTCCCTCAATCAACAAGTGAAAGATGATCATCTGCTGAGACTTCGGCGAGAAATATGACGTCACGTCGCATCCGTTCACCGAACAGGCACACCAGGGCGATGAAAACTCAGCATTGAAGAACATCGCTTCATTGAGCTTAACGGACTTGAGAACTTCAAACAGTGCTTCTATCGGAGACCTTACTCAAGCAGGGCCGGACGTTCTGCAAAGTGGGCGGGACGCGCGAACAAATATACCGTAGCTCAACCATTCTCTGTCAAGAGAGCCAGACTCCAAGACAAAGACATTCCCCTTACTTGATTTTATCGTAGGCCATGTTGAAGCGGTGATGCGAGCATATCACTGCAAATCGTGGAGACCCGATTCCATCACGGGATTTTGAGCAATGGCGCTCACCCCACGTCGTACAAATCTTGATGGAGGAAAAGAAAGGACGGGTACCGGTCATGGCTGAGTCGGCTATTGTAGTGATCTGGTTTGCATCAATCATTGCGGGGATGGTGCTCACGATGCTGATGCCGAAAATATTTGCAGAGTCGCCGGCGAATGAGGTTCGGCAAGGTGAGGCAGCGCACGCGCCTTCCCTGGAAATGTTACACGTCAAAGTGTTACAGGAGCCAAAAGCTTCCATGGTTTTGGTTGAAGAAGAAGTGTAAAGCGCTCGCTCCGCTGAATTAGAGGAAGTAGTTATGCATGCCATTACGAAAAATCGTATGTGAATGCCCCGCCCGGTAGGGCGGGGTTTTTTACTCGGTATACGGCTGTAAAGGATGCCCCGAATGCTTGTTGACTTTCGTCGAAGCACTTCAGTGTCGAGTGGGATGATGCGCGATCATGAGGATAAGCTGCCCGACTCACAGCGACCATCACGAGCCAGCAGCTCTTCTCCTCGAAAGTCCTTGATCCTTACCATCGGCGGTGCAACAACGTGAGTGTCGGCTAAAGGCCATCACTGTCCTTGGAAACTGGAATAGTGAATGAGCGTCGCTCAGTATTCGTCGATTTCATCGGTCTCATCGACCATCTCCGCCGTGATCTCATCGGCCTCTGCAGTCCATTGAGCCAGTGGAATGCCTTTGGCTTTCAGGATGGCTTCTTGTTCCGTTCCTGCTGATGTCGTCAGTTCATACGTCACAGTTTGTCGAACCTGAAACATTCTCATGATGGTTCACCTTATGAATCGTCAAAAATCTGATCACGGGTTTTCCACGGGTAACCGACGCATTGTAATCGATCCAGCTATGGATACCATAGAGCCGCGTTAATATATGTTTCAGAAGGCCTATCGCCGTTGCCTTGACTCTATTTCCGTTGCTTTGCTAGAGTGACCAATCCAAGTCTAAACGATTGAAAGTTCCACTGTTTCTGAATCGTTCCACAAACAATCTGAGGCAACACCGTGATGAGAACTTGGCCTTTTGACGACACATATAAATGTAATCCGTTCCTCCTCTGTATCGAAGGGATCCAGGGAGAGTGGGGTGGCGGAGATTCGGTGGTGGAGGAAGAAGAACTGCCGTCGCCTCCGCAGAACGTTCAAGCCAAACCAGGCAATGGACGCATTACCGTCACGTGGGATCCGGTTCCGGATGCCATGTACTACAACCTCTATTTTCAGACGACCAAGGGTGTGCAGATCAAGTTCTCAGAGCTGACCCGTCCCATCGCTGGGCCGGAAGATTTTAAGAGTGTGATCGGTGTGAAGAAAGATAAGGCGACTTGTTTGGAAGGCGCCTCTAGTCCCTATACCCATGACGATCTTGCCAACGGCACCTGTTACCACTATGTCGTCACCGTCGTCACGCCGAAGGGCGAAAGTCCCGAATCGCAAGAAGTGATGGCCATTCCATCGCCCTATCTCCTTGCCATGGTCGTCGGCTGTGAAGGAGTGGGCGACGGTGAGTTGAACTCGCCAACGGGGATTGCACTTGATAAGGACGGCAACATCTACGTAGCCGATACCGATAACCATTCGATCCAAAAATTCGATAAGACTGGAAAATTCTTGGCTCGATGGGGTGATGAACCCAGTCCACAGGAAGGCCAGTTTTACTATCCTCGCGGGTTGGCTGTTGGGCCGGACGATGCCGTGTACGTGGCCGATAGCGGCAACAACCGGGTACAGAAGTTCGATCTCGAAGGCAACGCGCAGAAAGCCTGGGGTAAGTTCGGGTTCGCCTGGCGTGGAGCCGACATGGGTCGATTCGACGTGCCCTGGGGCATTACGACGGATCAAGACGGCAATGTGTACGTCTCCGACACGAGCAACTCACGCATTCAAAAATTCCAAGCCGACGGCCAACCGCTGTTGAAGTGGGGCCGTGACGGCAGCTTCGACGGCGCCTTCTTTTTCCCGCGCGGGGTCGCGGTGGATTTCGTCGGCAACATTTATGTCGCCGACGAGAGCAACAGTCGTATCCAAAAGTTCGATGCCCGCGGGAGTTTCTTGACGAAGTGGGGGCGAGAGGGCCATGGACCCGGACAGTTCAAGTCTCCGTGGGGCATCGCGTGTGACGCGTTAGGCAACGTCTATGTCGTCGACAGCGGCAACCATCGGATTCAGAAGTTCGACGGCAACGGCACGTTCCTGTGCTCATTCGGGAACCGCGGGAAAACGGAGGGGCAAGTCAATTTCCCCTATGGCATCGCGGTGGATAAGGAAGGCTGTGTGTACGTCGTCGATAGCGGCAATCACCGAATCCTCAAATATGTGCCGACCGAAGAAGAGGTGAATAGTGAGACGACGCAAACGGTAGACACCGGTGGGGTGCAACCACCCCGCAGCCTTGCTGTCAAGGCCGGTGACACGGAAGTCTTCCTGAGCTGGTTGGAGGTGTCCGGCGCGCAATCGTACAATCTCTATTTCAGCACCGCGTCTCATGTCACGCTTGAGGGGGCGACGAAGATCGAAGGCGTGACGAATCCCTATACACACGAAGGTCTCACCAACGATACGCCCTATTTTTATGCCGTGACCGCGTCGTTCGAAGACGGGACGGAAAGCGGACTGTCGGAAGCAGTGACGGCGACGCCCGTACTCATCGATATCACAGCGCCGCAGAATCCTTACGCAGTGATCAATCATGGAGCCTTCATGACCAATTCTCCCGATGTCGTGGTGACGATCTCGGCGACCGATTTGGACACGGGGGTCGGGGCGTATTTTATTGCTGAAAGTCCGCTCACGCCGGTGGCTGGGACACCAGGGTGGGTGGATGCGACGCCGGCGATCAAGTTCGGATCCACGATTCCGTTCATTCTCTCGCCTGGAGATGGGCACAAGACCATTTATGTGTGGTTCAAAGATATCGGCAACAATGTCTCCACGCCGGCCAGCGCCACAATTTTGGTCAATACGTCCGGCTATTTATGCGTCTCGAAATGGGGGAAGCCAGGACGAGGCGCCTCCCTGTTGCATGGCGGAGAGTTTATGGCGCCGATGTACGGCCTGTGCGTCGACCAGCAAGGATCGATGTTCGTCGTCGACAACGGCAACAATCGCGTGCAGAAGTTCGACAATGCCGGGAACTTCATCATTCTGTGGGGAAGTTTCGGCTCGGCCAATTCGAATTTTCACAATCCCACCGGTATTGCCTGCGACGGCAAGGGCGATGTTTGGGTGGTGGATACCAACAACCACCGGGTTCAAAAGTTTGATGGGAAGCTCGGCGGCTATCTCATGAAGTTTGGTTCGCGTGGAAACGGCGAAGGACAGTTCAATGCCCCCTGGGGGATTGCGGTCGACCGTGTGCGCGGCTATGTCTATGTCGTCGATAGCGCCAATTTCCGTGTGCAGAAATTCGACAGGTCCGGCGAGTTCATCATGGCCTGGGGCAGCTTCGGCAACGGGGACGGGCAGTTCTACTTCCCCCGCGGGGTGGCGGTCGATCAAGAGGACGGGGCGGTCTATGTCGTCGATATGGGAAATCACCGCATCCAAAAATTCGACACCAGCACCAACGTCCTCCCGCAGCTGTTGACGAGGTGGGGAGGCAGTTCGACCGCCGGGCATGCCAGCAGTTCTTTGGCGCAGGAGGCCGGGCAATTGCGCTCGCCTTGGGGTATCACCATCGACGGAGCCGGAGATGTCTACGTGACGGATACGGGGAATCATCGGATCGAAAAGTTCGACCGTGAGGGCAATTTCATCACCCAGTGGGGTGGGTTTGGCAACGGCGACGGGCAGTTCAATTTTCCGTATGGGATCGCTGTCGATGCGAAGGGGAGCGTCTTTGTCGTCGACAGCGGCAACACGCGGGTGCAGCGATTCATGCCGGCGGAAGAGGGCAGTGAGCGGTTGCAGGACGAGGCCGAGGAGCTGGCTGAGTTGGAGAAAGCGCAACGAACGCAGAACGTTTGAAGAGGGAGCGATGCTTGATAAAGAACCGCGATTGGGACTGACGTACGACGACGTGGTTCTTGTACCGGCCAAGTCGCAGATTGTGCCCAACGAAGTCGATACCGACACCTTCGTTTCGCGCAATATCCGGATCAATATCCCGCTCGTCAGCGCGGCAATGGATACGGTAACGGAGTCTCGGCTGGCGATCGCGATGGCGCGCGAAGGAGGGATCGGGATCATTCATCGCGTGCTGTCTCCGGCGGATCAGGCAATGGAGGTGGATAAAGTCAAGAAGTCCGAAAGCGGCATGATCCTCGATCCGGTCACGATTTCTCCCGACGAAACGATCCGCGATGCACATCAACTGATGGCGAAATATCGGATCTCCGGCATCCCCGTCACCAAAGGACGCAAACTGGTCGGGATCCTCACCAATCGCGATTTAAGATTTGAAACCAGGATGGACATGAAGGTGTCGCAGGTGATGAAGCGAGACCGGTTGATCACGGCGCCGGAGGGCACCAGCCTGGAGAAGGCCAAAGAAATTCTTCATGAGCACCGGATCGAAAAATTACCGGTGGTGAACAAGCAGTTTGAACTCAAGGGCCTTATTACCATCAAGGATATCGAAAAGCGGATCAAATATCCCAATGCGTGCAAGGACAGCCATGGGCGTTTGCGGATCGGGGCGGCAGTCGGCGTTGGGCAGGATACGGAAGAGCGTGTGACCCTTCTCAGGAAGTCCGGCGTGGATCTTGTGGTGATCGACACGGCGCACGGTCATTCACGAGCCGTGCTGGATACCGCGAAGATGATCAAAAAGTTATATCCGGACCTCGAACTGGTGGCGGGAAATATTGGAACGGCGGAGGCGGCTAAGGACCTCCTCAAAGTTGGAGTCGATGGGGTGAAGGTCGGGGTTGGTCCGGGATCGATTTGCACGACACGAATTGTGTCGGGCGCCGGGATGCCGCAGTTGACCGCCATCGCGGATTGCGCAAAAGTTTTACGTGGCAGTGGCGTGCCGGTCATTGCCGACGGCGGTATCAAGTTTTCCGGCGATATCACGAAGGCCTTGGCCGCCGGAGCCTCTTCTGTGATGCTCGGCGGGCTCTTTGCCGGAACGGAAGAGTCTCCCGGCGAGACAGTGCTGTATCAAGCCAGAACCTACAAGGTCTATCGCGGCATGGGCTCCATCGGTGCAATGGAGCGAGGAGGCGGGGATCGGTACGGGCAAGGAGGACGCCCAGCTCAGAAGCTGGTTCCCGAAGGGATTGAAGGCCGTGTTCCGTATAAAGGTCCCATGGCCGCCGTGGTGTATCAGTTGGTCGGCGGTGTGAGATCGGGCATGGGATACTGCGGCTGTAAAACGATTGCCGACTTACAACGGAATGCCGTGTTTATCCGACAGTCCGTGGCCGGCCTTCGTGAGAGCCATGTGCATGACGTGATCATTACCAAAGAGGCGCCGAACTATCTGATTGATTGGGAGTAAGACGTTAATCGTTAACCGTAAATCGAAAACCACTCAGAACCAGCCCCCTGCAATACTCCGTCGAGTAACGTGTAACGATTCTCGATTAACGAAGATGGAACTCTGGCACGATAGAATTCTGGTCCTTGACTTTGGGTCCCAGTACACGCAGTTGATCGCCCGCCGCATTCGCGAAGCGCAGGTCTATTCGCAAATTCTTCCCTGTACGGTCCCATTAGCGACGATTCTCGCATATCGGCCGCAAGGCATTATCCTTTCCGGCGGCCCTTCCAGTGTCTACGAAAAGAAGGCGCCGCTTGTCGCTCAAGAGCTGTTCGATCAGAATATTCCGATCCTCGGCATTTGCTACGGCATGCAGTTGGTGACCCATCTTTCCGGGGGGACGGTCGCGAAGTCGACACATCGCGAGTATGGCGGAGCCGATCTGACGATCGACGATGCCGAGGATCTCTTCAAAGGAGTCGGTACCGATCGATCGACTGCCGTGTGGATGTCTCATAGTGATCGCATCGAACGGATGCCGCCGGGATTTCGATCGATCGCGCATACGTCCAACTCGTCCGTTGCGGCGATGAAGCGGGACGATCCCAAGCGCCGGATTTATTGTCTGCAGTTTCACCCCGAAGTGGCGCACACGCCGGAAGGAACGAAAATTCTCCGCAACTTCGTCTACGGAATTTGCGGCTGCAAACCGACCTGGACTATGCAGTCCTATGTCGAGACCGCGGTCGGGCAGATTCGTGAACAGGTCGGCAAGGAGCGAGTCATCTGTGCGCTGAGCGGCGGCGTGGATTCATCGGTTGCGGCGGCGCTGACACACCGAGCGATCGGTGATCAACTCACCTGCATCTTCGTCGACAACGGCGTCTTGCGGGCCGGTGAACATGATCAAGTACAGAAGACCTTCGCGTCGCAGTTGCATCTCAATCTTCGAATACTTGATGGGACGAAACAATTTCTTGCCGGCTTGAGGAATGTGACGGATCCGGAGCGAAAGCGAAAGATCATCGGCCGGCAGTTCATCAAGCACTTCGAGGCTGAATCAAAGAAACTGAAAAACATCAAGTATCTCGTCCAGGGCACGCTCTATCCCGACGTAATCGAAAGCGTCAGTTTCAAGGGGCCATCGGCTACGATTAAGACTCACCATAACGTCGGCGGCTTGCCGGCGCGTATGAAGCTCAAACTTATCGAGCCGCTTCGCGAATTGTTCAAGGACGAGGTGCGCGTGCTGGGAACAGAGCTGGGATTGCCGGAGGACATCATCTGGCGACAACCGTTCCCGGGTCCCGGATTGGCGATTCGTGTGTTGGGTTCCGTGACGCCGGAACGATTGGCGATTCTGCGGGCAGCGGAAGCGATCGTCGATCAGGAAATCCGAAGCGCGGGCCTCTATCGTGAGATCTGGCAGGCGTTTGCCGTCTTGTTGCCGATTCGAACCGTCGGGGTGATGGGCGATCAACGGACCTATGAGAACGTCATCGCGATCCGAGCGGTCACTAGTGTGGATGGCATGACTGCCGATTGGGCGAAGATACCGAATGAGGTTCTTGGCCGCATGTCAAGTCGGATCATCAACGAAGTGAAGGGCGTAAATCGAGTGGTGTATGACATCAGCTCGAAACCGCCGTCGACGATAGAATGGGAATAAGACGTTAATCGTATTCGTTAACCGCGCAGGGAGAACCCTGCCTTGCGATTAACATGTAACGATTCACGAATAACAACATGGAAATTCGCCTCCAAAAACTCATCGCCAGCACGGGGCTGTCGTCACGCCGAAAGGCCGAGATGTTGATCGTCTCCGGCCGAGTCTCGGTGAACGGCAAGATCATCACGGAACTCGGAACGAAGGTCGATCCTGAGCGCGATCATGTCAAGGTCGACGGGAAGCACTTAACTTCGGCGCAGCCGTTTGTCTATCTTATGTTGAACAAACCCAAGAATGTGATGTCCACGCTCGATGATCCTGGTGGACGGACGACCGTAAAGGATTTCTTGCGTGGTGTATACGTTCGTGTGTTCCCAGTCGGTCGATTGGACTTCGACAGCGAAGGGTTGATGTTGCTGACGAATAACGGCGAGCTCGCGCAGGCCCTGTTGCATCCGCGCTATCATGTGCCGAAGACCTATCTGATTAAGGTAAAGGGTGTGTTGAAGGATGAGGAGATCACCCGTCTGGAGCGAGGAGTCAGACTCGAAGATGGGATGACGAGTCCAGCCCATGTGAAGAAGGTGCGAAAGGTCGAGGCGAACTCCTGGTTGGAGATCACCATCCGTGAGGGTCGCAAGCATCAAGTCAAGCGCATGTTGGACGCGGTCGGACATCCTGTGCTCAGGCTCTTGCGGATTCGGATGGGGCCGCTCTCGCTCGGCAATCTGAAACCAGGGGAATTTCGGTTCCTGACGGATCGGGAGGCCAACGCGTTACGTGAGTTGGTCGATGAGCGGATGGCGTCGGTTGAACGGGGAGAGGAGCCGGCACCGAAATCGAAGCGGCCGGTCAGGGGAGAGGGTTGGGCCAAACCCGAGAGAAGAAAAAAGCTTTCAGGGAAGAAAGTGAAGGTTGCATGAACATCCGAACTCACCGCTGTGGAGAGTTGAGTCAGAAACAGGTCGGTCAGACCGTCGTCTTGAATGGCTGGGTTCAGCGTCGGCGCGATCATGGCATGGTCATTTTCATCGATCTTCGTGATCGAACCGGCATCACCCAGATCGTGTTTAATGCCGAGCGAAACATCCGAGTACATCAGGCCGCCCATTCGCTTCGCAGCGAGTGTGTCGTGTCGGTCACCGGCCACGTCATGGCGCGGCCGGATGAATCCAAGAATCCCAATCTCTCCACAGGAGAAATCGAGGTCTTCGTCGACGAGGTGGAAATTCTGAATGAGGCGAAGACGCCGCCGTTCGTGATCGAAGACGACGCCGAGGTGACGGAAGCGATTCGGTTGAAGTACCGCTTTTTGGATCTGCGTCGGCCCAGGATGCAGCGGCTCTTGAGCTTGCGTCACGGCATCATGCAGACGACCAGAGGTTTTCTGAATGCGGAAGGGTTTCTGGAAGTTGAGACCCCGATTTTGACGAAAAGCACACCGGAAGGGGCTCGGGATTATCTGGTGCCGAGCCGGGTCAATCCCGGACAGTTCTTTGCCTTGCCGCAGTCGCCGCAATTGTTCAAGCAGGTTCTGATGGTCAGCGGAGTTGATCGCTACTATCAGATTGCCCGCTGCTTCCGTGACGAAGATCTCCGCAACGATCGGCAGCCCGAATTTACCCAAATCGACCTAGAAATGTCGTTTGTTGATCGGGAGCAGATCATGAGCCTCATGGAGCGCATGATCGGGACCATCTTCAGTGCGGTCGGCGGTGTTCAGCTGCCGACGCCCTTTCCTCGTATGACATATACAGAGGCGATGGGCCGATATGGGTCGGATAAGCCTGACCTCCGGTTCGAGATGCCGCTCTACGATATGACGGCGTTTGGCGCGACGAGCCAGTTTAAAGTCTTCAAGAATGCTGCGACCAAGGGCGGTATCGTCAAGGCATTAATCGTAAATGAAGGGGCGGCGTTGTCGCGAATGCGTATCGACGCATTGGGGGAAACGGCGAAGAGTTTCGGTGCCAAGGGCCTTGCCTGGCTCAAGATTACAGAGGAAGGACAGCTTGAATCGGTCATTGCAAAATTCTTGAATGCCAAAGCGTTTGCTACAGCCCTGCCAGAAGCGAAGCCTGGTGATCTGGTCTTATTCGGTGCCGATAAACCATCGGTCGTCCACGATGTGATGGGGCGGATTCGGCTTCTCTTGGGAGAAGAGTTGAAGTTAATCGATACCTCCGCATGGCGGCCATTGTGGGTGATCGATTTTCCCCTGTTGGATTACGATCACGAGCAGAAACGGTATGTGGCCATGCACCATCCATTCACTGCCCCGCTTGATGACGATCTACCGTTGTTCGAGTTCGATCCGCTGAAGGTGAGGGCAAAGGCCTACGACATGGTGTTGAACGGGAGCGAGATCGGCGGCGGCAGCATTCGTATCCACCGGCGCGACGCGCAAAGCAAAGTCTTTGATCTTCTCGGGATCGGCAAGGATGAAGCATCGGCTAAGTTTGGATTTCTGCTCGATGCGCTCGAGTATGGGGCGCCACCGCACGGCGGCATTGCATTCGGATTGGATCGTTTGGTCATGCTGCTCGGCAACGCAGATTCGATTCGCGATGTCATCGCCTTCCCCAAGACTCAGAAAGCGCAATGTCCGCTCACCGATGCGCCGTCTACCGTGAGTCCCGATCAACTCAAGGAATTACGCATCAAGCTGGATCTTGTGGAGCGAATTGCACCATGAGGCTGGATGACGGTCAGATCGAGGTGCTGGATTCAGCGATGGTAGAAGTGTTGCGCCACAAGACTCCTGCGCAACGTTTGCAAATCGGATTTGCCCTTTGGGATTCGGCCAAACGTATGTTGAGGACTCATCTATCCGTTGAACATCCTGATTGGACACCGAACCGCATCAGTCGGGAAGTTGCGCGGAGACTCTCGCATGGAGCTGCATGAGCTGCTGGATCGGCTGGTCTCGGCACTAGAACGATTGCAGATCCCCTATCTCATCACAGGTTCGGTTGCGGCTATGGCGTACGGTGAGCCGCGTCTCACGAACGACATTGACGTGGTTGTCGACATCAACGAGGGCCATGTGAGCGGCCTGCTCGCCCAGTTTCCAGCCGACGAATATTACTTGAGCGACGAAGCGATTCGCGAGGCATTGGTTCGAAAGGGCCAGTTCAATATCATCCACCCCGCATCAGGATTGAAAATCGATGTCATGATTCAGCGAGGAACACCCTTTGAGCGAAGTCGCTTTAGGAGGGCCAGACTCGTTCATTTCACGGACGAGCATGGTGGACGATTTGCCGCTTCGGAAGATGTCATTTTGAAGAAAATGGAATATTATCGTGATGGCGGCTCGGAAAAGCATCTTCGCGACATTGCCGGGATCATGAAGGTCAGCGCTGGTACGATTGACGAATCATATATCGGGCAGTGGGCTGATCAGTTGGAACTTCGGGAGATTTGGGACGCTATGTTGCATCGTCTTCGAGAGAGAAGTTGAGTCTGTATGGCCGGCAATACCTTCGGCAGAATCTTTACCGTCACATCGTTCGGAGAGAGTCACGGACCCGCGATCGGCTGTGTTGTCGATGGGTGCCCGCCCAGTCTTTCACTTTCGACTGTAGACATCCAGAAAGATCTCGACAGGCGCAAACCCGGTACGTCCCGGCATGTGACTCAGCGGCAGGAGTCGGATACCGTTGAGATTCTCTCCGGAGTATTCGAGGGAAAGACCACCGGCACGCCGATCGCGCTATTGATCCGTAATGAAGATCAGCGCAGCCGTGACTACGGCAATCTGATCGATACTTTTCGCCCAGGCCATGCCGACTATACCTACTGGCAAAAGTACGGAATTCGCGATCATCGAGGAGGGGGACGCGCGTCGGCGCGTGAGACGGCTGTTCGGGTCGCCGCCGCCGCCATTGCCAGGAAGTGGCTCAGAGAGAAGCATAGTATCGTCATTCGGGGATATCTGAGCCAGTTGGGTCCTCATGAATTAGGTTTCAAAGATTGGGACGCCATCAGCGAGAATCCTTTTTTCTCTGCGGATCCGGATGTCGTCCCCAAGTTGGAAACCTTCATGGATGAGCTTCGGAAGGATGGCGATTCTGTCGGCGCGAGAATCACAACCGTGGCCGAGCATGTGCCGGTCGGGTGGGGAGCGCCGGTCTATGGAAAATTGGATGCCGATTTGACCGCAGCCATGATGAGCATCAATGCGGTGAAGGCGGTCGAAATTGGATCAGGCTTCGCGTCGGTCGCGCAGCGAGGCTCAGAGCACGGCGATGAACTCACTCCCGATGGCTTTGTCACGAATCACGCCGGCGGCATTCTCGGTGGCATTTCCACTGGGCAGGACATCGTCGTCACAATCGGGATCAAGCCGACGTCGAGCATCCGCATCCCACGTCGATCCATCGACAAGAGCGGCAATGCCGTGACGGTAGAAACCACCGGCCGTCACGATCCCTGTGTCGGCATCCGCGCTACCCCTATTGCCGAAGCCATGATGGCACTCGTGCTCATGGACCATGCGCTCTTGCATCGCGCCCAAAATGCCGATGTGACGACGAAGACGCCTAAGATTCCTGGATCCGTCAAACGGACTGTCTCACAGGAACAAATCAAACCTGCCTCGAAAACCAATCCTGATCCCACGGAAGCCTAGCGGATCAACGTTCTGTTCTGTCAATGGCAAGCGAAGCAGGCACAGAAAGTCAGGCTTCTGAAGAAAAACACTCCCGACCTTTTTTATTCTGATCTGTGGTGTAGTTGAGAATGTGCTCAATGCCATCCTGAATGTGCAGGAGATAGATGCGATCGTCCTTCATAGAAGGACGGCTTCGGCGTGGATGCGCTCTTTGAGATAGGGCTGAGACCCCATTGGTGAGGATATCGACTTTGCACTGCAGAACGGACTTCAGTTCCTGATCTATTGGATTAAAACGAGATCCGGAAAGTCATATGTGAGGCCTAATCGGGCCTCAAAGCTCTACGAGGCCATTTTTTCAGGTTTTCGAGGATATACTCTTCAGGATTTAGTGAGGTGTTCTCTTGATCTCTAAATTCCCGAACGATGCGGTTTAGGGCAAACCTATTCATGAAACCCTTATCGCAAAGCTCGACAAAATCATCCTTGGTAATTCCCGTCATCACTTCAAAAAACTGCGGGGACTTGGTTTGGATCACATCGTCAATGTTATATTCCCGCTCGTAGGTCATATAAATAAAATCGGCCATGCAGATCGCGAGTCGTTTAATTTGGGTGGCATACCATTTTTTTCTGGTTTGCCTTTCTTCGTCCTGGTCTTTTTCCGCAAAGTCCTCGATGATTTTGTCTTTTTCATCTTGGGTAAGATTTGGATCGGCGCTTACTTGTTCTAGGTCACTCGCATCACGGCCAATTTGGATAAAGTCTTCAATGGTTGCAGTAAATTCTCCACTGCGATAACCTTTAACTTTTTCCAGTATTCCTAAAATATGGGGATGCTCCTCAATCAGTTTTAATTTTCCAAAATTCACCAAAACATTTGATGTAATTCGGCGGGCAAGGGCGATGCGGGAACCCTCATGGTTAAGGACTTCAAAAATATCCTTGGCTGTTGTGGGTGTGCTAACAAGGCTACCTTCATAGAACCGCTTAATATCCAAAGTATCGCAAAGGCCCTCGGTCACGATTTCTAGGTTGTCCTTATTCACATCCGTCCGTTGTTCATAACTTTCTTGTTGGTCCATTTGATCGGCGATGTTGCTCGCACAATCATAGGTCACTTGTAGGCAACGAGTGATCGCAAAATCAAAAACCCATGCCTTCGGTTTTAATGGTTGCCTTGTCTTTTCATCCACCCAAGCGGACTGAACACGGAAGATCGCTTGGTAATAACTCTCGGCGGATTGAATATCGTTTAAAATTAAAATACTGTCCCATTCTCTTATGGTGACTCCCGTTAAAAAACGGCCGCAGGTAAAGGTGATAGTTCCAAGTTTATTTGGGTCCCCATTCGCTTCGGCGATGGCCTTTTGTACAGATGATTTGTCTCTGGCCACGATGCGATCATCGTCATCTTTTTTGTCATCGCTTCCCGAGGCATTGATAAGAATGAAATTAGAAAAATACGGGTGCGATTGGAGATTTTCAATGATAGCGGAGATAGAATCGACCCGGTTCATCCACCAAACGGTGTGTCGTTTCGGTGGACAGCCTAATTGTGAGCCAAGTTTTCCATAGACACTAATGGAGCGGGCTTCGTGCCCTGCTTTAGTTAGGCCCTCAATGAAGTGATCGACGGCTTCTTCATACACGAATTGATTATCTTCATTGGTTTCAAATAGGCGGTTAAGGGAAAAATCAATGTCGTCGGTTTTGAATGTTTCTCGTTGTTCGGCAATATCTTCGTCGGTAATTTCAATAGCCGAGATATTAAGATCGGGCATTAAGCGATACACTTTTTCCGCTTGCCCTTGTGGATCAGCCTCGATTTCTTCTTTCTTATTTTTGTGTTCGTCGAGGTAGCTGTAGGTGTAAACCTGCTGAGATGAAAAATCGTCCTGCTCGATCAGGCGGAACGGGGTACCTGATAAATCAAGGCGGTGAGTAAATTTAATTTTTTCTAGAATGCTCTTAGCCCGCTCGGTTCTACTGCCATAGTGAACCTCGTCGAAGATCACCAAGTCCCAAGCGATTTCCGGGATTGTGTGGAGCCGTTCTTTTGTGTTTCCTTCTGCATCAATCCACAGGTCTTGTAAGGAAACGCATAACACGATGGGGCCACTGGCTCGTGGGAAATCGCCGCCATCACTTAAAGAAGGATCGGCGGGGCGGTCTGATTTTGGTTTGGCCCTAATGCCTGTCCACCCATCAAAATCGACCTGCTCGTTTATGGTATCAATCCATTCACCGATGACATCAGGCTTGTAGGTCACGATCAATGTATTGCGGGCATTGATTTGTTTAGCCAGATGAATACTGGTAAAGCATTTACCAAATCTCATCTTGGCATTGATTAAAAAGCGGTTGGAGTGAGTGGCTGATCCGATGACTTCGGGCGGGTACTCTTTGTTGAACCACTTGCTCGCCTTTTCAATGGCCCCCAGCTGTTCTTTACGAAGCGTGTAGTGTTCCGTGCGGGAGCTGCCGTGTACGATTTCATTATAAGCGCGGCGGACATCTTTAAACGGGTCGCTTTTCTGTGTAGCTTGGAACCATTCTTGGCCCGGAACATTCTCAATTTTCTTACAGCCATTCTTTATCAGTTGAGCATGAATGTGATGGTCACGAACTCCATCGGGAAGTTCCCCAATCATTTGATAATCAGGATTTTCAGGATTGGAAGTCCCAAACTGATTCCAAATCCTGTCTTCGCCAACTTTGGTGTGGCCTACCTTGATCCATCCGTTCTTTTTATATTCCTCGGTGGTGTAGGCATAGAGTTCTAATTGTTCCATGCCTTATGACCACTCCTGTACTTTCTTTTTAATGTGATCGATTTCATCTTTTGAAAAGTTAAAATAGTTGTAGATATTTTCATCGCTCCATTCTTTCGACATATCTAAATAGGGAACCCAAGCCCATCTTTCCCTCGGAATGTGTTGTGTGATTTTTCTCAAGCCTAAGGCATATCTAGCAAAGGTTGTCCCAAGATACTTGACAAGGTTTTCTGCCTCTTTTGCATTATCAAATGCATCGATTACCATATATGTTTCGGTGACGATCTCGCCGGGCTTGGCAATGAAAACAGCCGATGCGGGAAGTGTTTTTCTTCTTTGTCCTTTTTTCCCACCGTAGGCCCCAGGAATACATACCTTGTATTTGTTTATTTGATCTTGTCTTTGGGGGATATCAGTTTTTCTGATGAAGTGGATCGTCTTATTCCTTCCTATACATTTGACCACATCTCTCGTATGAGCCGTTTCGCTTTCATGTTTTTGAAAGTAGTCTGTCGCTAATCCAAAAGGTTTGCGAGGCCAGGCAACATCAGAGATCCACTCATCAGCCCAAACTTGTTTTATCTTTTTTAACAATGAATATGCCAAAGGGTCATCTGGGATGATGTCGTATCCTGCAAGGCATAGCTCAATACTGAGTTCATTTGTGAAGAATGTTGGTTTTCCGTTGTAGGAGTTTTGCCAATTCACAAAACAAACACCACCGTCAATGTCAACGGTTGGGAATACTTCGCCGGATCTTTCAAAGTGTTTAATGTGCCTTACTTGGGTAGAAGTCATCATTTGGTTTCTAAAATCCTCGAGTCCTTTGCCACCAGCAAACCATCGTGAGGGAATAACAAGAACAAAATCGCTAACGATCTTCTCATTGATAAGTGTTTCCACAAAATAATGATAGATTGGTCGTGCAGATTTCTGAGCCCCGCCATCTTCCTCTTGATAGGGCGGATTTCCGACGACGACGATCTTCTTATTCTTCGCTTTTGAATTGATGTACTCGACCATAGACTTGAACTCCCTTTCAAATTTGTCTTCATCAAGAGTTCCATCTATCTCGGACAGGTAATGACCATCACGGATGATGCGATTGAATGTTTCATTATGTGAGTGGGTATTTCCCAAAAAGGTTCTCATGCTCAGACGGTGGTGTCGCTCATCGGGAGCGAGGCCAAAATAGCGATTGGAATCGTAGATTTCCTTAAACACCATATCCAAATCCAACAGTTTGGCTTCGCCTTTTGATTTGGCCCAGCAACTATGAAATGCACAGGCAAGCAGTAGCTCGCCTGCTTTGCAGAATGGATCGAAAAAAACCACATTCTCATCGGCGAAAACTTCTTCGCCGAGTAGAGACACCATTTCTAGGGCTTTCTCCATTCGGAGAATAGGCTGATCCCGGCCAATCACATGACCGAGGACATCCACGACATGGGCCGTGGGTTTAATCATCAAGGCACTCATTCTACGCACCTACTGAGAGCGACCTGCTTGGCGTTCGGGAGGTGGCTTGTGGTTTATTGATGTCAATAACGGCTTTGGCAAATTCAAAATCCTCAAAGCCCCTGAGCTTGCCTGAAATAATGCCGTCAATAAAACGAAGTGATCGCTCGTACTCGAGCGGTACAGTATTGGAGGCTTCGCACGACTTGTAAAAATTCACCCACGATAAATCAAAAGCCAGCGGGTGGTGTCCGTTTTGTGAAAACCACTTCGATCCTGCATTGGTAAGGTTGGCACTGGCTTTGGCATTTTCTGGTGTGCTTAATGCAGACAAGGTTTCATTTTCATCAATGTGCCATTTGATCGCCGATAGCACATGAGCGAAGAAACCCCGTTTTTGCGATAAAAGAACGAGGTCGCTTGTAATATCCAGTTTCGTTTTTAAAAATTCCAAGGTCGCGGACAGTACACGGGAGCGGCAGTTCTCTACATTTTTAGAGTCAATATCAATCGCCCACAAAGTATTAAGAGCATTGGCAACAGCATAGTAAGGGGCATCGGCAGACTTTCCGCTCAACCCCTGAGCCACTGCTTTTTTATACATTCCTTCAAGTCGTCTCTTGTAAACCGGGAGGACGATATTCCCGTGACCTGAGCAGGGTTCAAAAAAAGAAATTTCCTCGTGAGACCAAAGTCCCCGCTTATCTTTTGCGAGGAGATTGAGCATATCTTCCACATACAATTCGGGTGTGAACACTTCGCCTAAGTCTTTGATGCGGTCTTTACTACGATGAAATAATTTTTCTAGATCGATGATGTCGCTCATCCGTGGCTCCCCGATGATTACACTTTTTTGTAGTGTCTATTTCGGTTGACCACAGATAGAACTTTAGATAAGCTCTCGGAAGAGCTTGTGTCCCTCGGAAAAATCTGCCCATCGGCCTTATTTCCTTAGGATCCAGGTTCAATTGAGAAGGCAGGCATGTGCATCCCAAACTCTATAGATAAAAAACTCTTCAAATATTCAGCCTGGGCTGTCATCTGCGGAGCTTCGACAGTTAATGGGCGAACCACAAAAAACCGACAATTCAAAGGTAAGAGTGAGGCATGACAGTACTGCTCCACGGATTGCTCTGGATTTGAGGCTGATTACCAGAGAGCGATTTCCAGGAAGGTCATCGGTGGGATCAGAAAGTCTTGCCGGCAATGGATGCGGCAATGGATGCCCTGCTATGCTGAATCGCTCTGATGTTATCTGGTCGATGAACTCGGCGTAAGGACCGGCTGATCCCTCCATTTGTGGAAAAGCCGGGCAGCATTCGCTATCATGACGGCGATTGGCTCTCTGGAGATTTCGACGAATGGCGGGTATTCTCACTTTTCCACCGGTGACAGACCAACTCCTCGTCGAAGTGGTCCGCCGCATTCTCACCATTGGTTCTCCCATCAAGATTCTGTTGTTCGGCTCGCATGCCAAGGGTACCGCCCGCCCGGACAGTGATTTGGACTTGCTGATCATTGAAGAGTCCGACCTGCCTCGCTATCGGCGTTCGGGACGGTATCGACGGGTGCTCTGCGGGGTGTTTCCCGCCAAGGATATTGTCGTCTGGACTCCCCAAGAGGTCGAAGAATGGAAGACAGTCCCCAATAGACCTCTTGCATAACCTCATGGCGTCATGTCTCTGTTGTAGCAGGCCGCGATCAGAGTGAAGCGTAATCCGAAGCGTTTTCTGCGGTTTCGGTATCGGTCAGACACGATCTTGAAG
>Ga0134128_10003716_pt1 | contig 18642 bp, 16 predicted proteins | sample KB31754_FD_96462 | JGI IMG/M metagenome (GOLD analysis project Ga0134128, IMG submission 96462) | Terrestrial soil microbial communities with excess Nitrogen fertilizer from Kellogg Biological Station, Michigan, USA - KB3-175-4 | ecosystem: Environmental > Terrestrial > Soil > Unclassified ... | reverse complement strand
ACCCATTGGGCTATATCTCGGCACCACTGAATTGGCACGCCTCAATGGGATCGATCACCTGTTTGTCCTCACTGAGGAACGACTGGCAAATCATTTTGGGAAATTAGGCTTCCAGCTTCAATTTATTGGCAGCCCGGTCGAACATCATGGGGAACGCATTCCCTCGATGATGAGCGTCGACGGAATCGTCAATGGTATGCGGGCTATGCTTCGACCACTTTATCGCACCATTGCAGCAGATATAAAAATGGCTTTACGGGAATAATATGGATTGGAAAAAGCCTTAACTTAATTAAATAATCAAAAATCAGCGTTGTTCCTCTGCTGAGCGTCATGTCCGAGTACAACGTTTTCCGGCAAGAAAAATACTTCTTTATTTAAATGGGCCATAAGCACCCTTCATTCCACCCTTCAAATTACCTCGCATAAACTTTTGCGAGCTTTACTCATCTAGCCTGCTGCGCTCTTTCTTTAATAGCAATTAGTTACGTTTTCAAAGGTGGCTGAGTTATTCGATATATCCCTATTGTATTCGAGGCTATTGAGGTTCACACTCTTGCGTGGGACGAGCCGAATAATTGATAAAAATGGGGAGGAGTCGAATGAAGAAAGGCCTCTGCATGATGCTGTGCGGTATAGCTAATTTGTTTCTACTGTGTTTTAGCGCTTGGGCAAGCGAGGGCGGTGAGCTCAGTGAGGCGCGGCAAGTGGCTCAGTACAACTACGTAATTCATATCCTGGCAATGTTGCTGGTGGGTTTTGGCTTTCTCATGGTTTTCGTCCGAAGATATGGATTTGGTGCAACGACCGGCACCTATCTGGTGGTAGCTGTGGGCCTTCCTCTTTATATGCTGCTACGCGCCAATGGAATCCTCGGCCACGAAATTGCCCCAAACACAGTAAATGCTTTGCTTTTTGCCGAATTCGCGGTGGCCGCCGCATTGATTGCCATGGGTGCCGTGCTTGGACGTCTGCGCGGCTTTCAATATGCCTTGCTCGCGCTTTTCCTGGTTCCCGCGTATCTGATGAACGAATACCTAGTGCTGGATAATGGGATGGGCTTAACGAAGGGTTTTCAGGATACTGCCGGGTCAGTCATCATACATGCCTTTGGTGCCTATTTTGGCCTGGGATTATCGCTTGCCCTAACTACCGCGCAACAACGAAGTCAGCCGATTGAATCGGATGCTACGTCTGATCGTTTCGCGATGCTTGGTTCGATGGTGTTGTGGCTTTTCTGGCCTAGTTTTGCCACCGCTATCGTACCTTTTGAAGAGATGCCGCAGACCGTAGCCAACACTGTACTTGCACTGTGTGGGGCCACTATCAGTACGTATTTCTTGAGCACGTATTTCCACAAAGGCAAGACATCAATGGTCGACATGGCGAATGCTGCGTTGGCGGGGGGAGTCGCAATTGGGTCGACATGTAATATCGTATCACCTACAGGGGCTTTCGGAATCGGTCTGTTGGCTGGCGCTGTCAGCGTCATCGGATATGTGTTTATTCAGCCGGCATTGGAAAAGCGCTTCAAGATCGTTGACACCTGCGGAGTCCATAACCTGCATGGAATGCCCGGACTATTGGGTGCGTTGATTGCCATCATGGTGGTGCCTGGTATAGCAGCAGTTCAGCTCATCGGGATTACTTTCAGTATAGTGTTTGCCTTCGTAGCCGGGCTCATCGCAGGTGCGGTGATCAAAGCCACAGGAACGACGCGTCTAGCCTACGAGGACAGTGAGGAATTCACTCACGTTCCGCCTCCGGAGATCGAGACCAGGGGAGGAGGACACTAAATCGAGACACGAGCCTAAAGAATTTCCGCATAAAACCTTCCCTGGAGCATTGCCAGTAAAAACCGGGGAGAATTATAGACATGCCACGACAGCTCTGGTTTGCACGTATACGGTGATGGCATAAAGCTCGATTTCGGAAAGCAAGGTCACTCGTGTCCTTGCCTTCCTCGCTTTGCTGGGTATCCGTTCTCATAGGGCCATCATCAGCTGCGCGCTGGGCAAATTTGTGTAAATATCCGGAATTCTCCATGAAGATACCAGCATAAGCGGGGACGACAGCCGATAAGTAAAACGACGAATGGTGTACCAGCTTCCATCTCAGCAACCATTACATCAGGATCACATCATATTGTTCCTGTGTATAGGTGGCCTCCACCTGCAGGCTGATCGGTTTGGCAATAAAATCGCCAAGTTGAGCCAAGCTTTGGGATTCCTCATCGAGGAACAGATCAATCACTTGTTGCGAAGCGAGGATGCGGAATTCGCGGGCATCGAATTGACGGGACTCGCGCAACAGTTCGCGCAGGATTTCGTAACACATCGTTTGCGCGGTTCTGACCTCGCTTCGGCCTTGGCAGGTGGGGCACGTCTCGCACAAAATGTGAGCGAGGCTTTCCCGTGTCCGCTTGCGTGTCATCTCTACCAATCCAAGTGCGGTAAACCCATTTACGGTCATGCGCGTCCGGTCTTTCATCAGCGATTTTTTGAATTCGGAGAGCACGGCATTTTTATGTTCTCCATTTTCCATATCAATAAAATCAATGATTATGATACCGCCCAGGTTTCGAAGGCGCAGTTGGCGCGCAATGACTTGAGCCGCCTCCAGATTGGTTTTAAAAATGGTGTCATCGAAGCTGCGCACGCCAATAAATCCGCCGGTATTGACATCCACGGTGGTAAGTGCCTCGGTCTGATCGATAATCAGGTAGCCGCCGGACTTGAGGTTTACCCGTCTCGCCAGGGATTTTTCAATTTCGTCCTCAACTCCGTACAGATCGAACAATGGACGCTCTCCAGCATAATGATCTATACGTTCCGTCACATTTCCCATATAGTCCTGCGCAAACGCAACCATCCTCTGAAAAGTTTCGCGTGAATCCACCAGGATACGTGCAGTATCGTCATTCACGAAATCACGTAATACCCGATGGCTAAGATTCAAATCCTGATAAAGCAGCGCCGGCATGGCGGTCGAAGATTTTTCTTGGATATCGTGCCAAAGTTTGTGTAGATAGCCGATGTCCGTTCGCAATTCATGCTCGCTGGCAGCTTCCGCCATAGTGCGAATGATAAAACCGCCTTTTTCTCCCAGCGGCAGCAGGTGTTTTAACTTTTCCCGCAATAGCTTGCGCTCGATTTCATCCTCGATACGCTGGGAAATGCCGATGTGAGATTCCTGCGGCAGATAAACCAGCATCCGTCCGGCAATGCTCACCTGGGTGGACAATCGCGCACCCTTGGTGCCAATGGAGTCCTTGATAACCTGCACAAGAATGCTTTTCCCTTCGTGCAGCAATCTTTCAATGGGCTTATCCGCATCTTCGCTTTGCCGCACTCTCCAGATGTCCGCAAGATGGAGGAAGGCGGCGCGATCAAGGCCAATATCTACAAAAGCCGATTGCATTCCGGGGAGCACCCGGGTTACCTGGCCATTATAAATGTTCCCGACTATCCCGCTGCTGCTGGTACGTTCTATATGCAATTCCTGTACCACGCCTTGCTCCATTACAGCAACACGGGTTTCCTGCGGAGTAATATTGACAAGAATCTCGCTACTCATAAAGAACCGCGGCTTTTTGCCTGCCGGTCCGGAAATATTTCTATACCTGACTCTTCCAGTAATTGTGCTGTTTCGAACAGCGGCAATCCCATTACACCACTATAGCTGCCAGTAATCTCCGCAATAAAAACTGCTGCCATGCCTTGAATTGCATAACCACCTGCTTTGTCATATGTTTCATCACTAGCAAGATACATACTGATTTCGCGTTCGCTGATTTTGCGAAATCGCACAGTGGAAGCAGAGATGCGCACTTGCGTTCCATTTTGCGCAGCTACCGCCACTGCGGTCAATACCTCATGGGTTTGTCCAGAGAGTGCAATCAGCATCTCTTGTGCACGAGCAGAACTCTCCGGCTTGCCAAAAACGCACCCATTCAGCACTACTATCGTATCGGCAGCCAACACGGGAAGTGGGGGTAGCTTGCGTTGTATAAGCTGCGTCCACCCCGTACCAGCTTTTTTCCGGGCAATGCGGCAGGCATAATCTACCGGCGCTTCGTCTGGTAGAGCGGCTTCATCCACATCCGCCAAGCGGGGCAAAGTTTCACGCAGCAACAGTGTTGCGAAACTTACTCCGATTTGTTTCAACAATTCGCGGCGACGGGGGCTGCGGGAAGCAAGGTAAATACGATTTTCCGGAAGAGTCATAATGTGCAAACTTTAATGCGCCTTTAAATTCTCCGTAAAGCGCTTGGTTAGCCACTGGGCTGTTGAATCGGAATGATCGCAAGCGAATGCAACGGGTGCTTGGTCTACGATGCCAGGAAGTGTAACTATATTTTAGTAGGGCGGTACTTTGCCGATCTGTTTTTATCCGCTCGTGGCGAAGGCACTAGCCATTCGAGTCCGCACTGCCTATGGGGGATCAATTCAGCAAACCCGCGGTGTCCCTTATATGGTGAATCTCGGAACCTATATAGAGATTCCTTAACAACATCACCTTTTCTATGAGGTGTCTGCTCCATATGTTTGACAGTTTGATCGTTGTTAAGCTCGGTGATAAGGATGCCGGTTGATAAGGGACACTGCACGGTACAGTTGTTCTGCCAACAGTACCCTTGCCAAACCATGCGGCAGCGTCATTGCGGATAATGCTAATATTTCGTCAGCGGAATTCTTGATGTCGGTATCCAGCCCATCCGCTCCGCCCAGAAGGAAGGCAGTATCACCACCGTTTCTCATCCAACCGGTGATAGAATCGGCCAGCTTGGCGGTAGTCCACTGTCTGCCGCGCTCATCCATTGCCACGATCCGGCATTTTGAAGGCAGTACCGCCAGGATGCGAGCAGCCTCGGCCACCAGTAACTGCTCAACCTTTTTTCCTCCTCCACGTTTCTCCGGCTTTATTTCCACCAACTCAATGGCTGCCTCATTCGGCATGCGTCTGGCATACTCGTCAAAACCGGCCTCTACCCACTTGGGCATCTTGATACCCACCGCAAAAATAAGGAATCTCATATTGAAAATTCCTCACGTTTCGCCAACGCGGCCGGGCTTGAAAGGCTTATTTTTTTTGGCGATAGCGCCCACTTTGGCTGGACCTCCGCTGGACCTAATAGCGCTTGGTCCGACAGCGATTTTACTTACTGCAATAGTCTTTTTTATCTTTTTCGCTTCCGCCCACAGTTCTTCCAGGTTGTAATGCGCACGTACAGCAGTCTGCATGACATGCACCAGCACATTGCCTAGGTCCACCAGCACCCACTCGCCGGCTTCTTCACCTTCAATGCCATAAACCGTACCTCCCGCGGCTTTAACTTTCTCCTGCACGTTATTCGCAATCGCCTTGGTCTGGCGGGTAGAATCCCCTGTGGCGATAATCATGCGATCGAACAAATCGGTCATTTTGGTCACATCCAGCACCTCAATGTCGCGCGCCTTGATTTCTTCCAGCGCGGCAACAATCGTTTTTACCAGTTTAACGGGTGTCATCCTTCTCCTGAATATAAGTGGTTCGCTGCAATATAATCGAGACCCGCGTCGGGAATCAGATAACGGATACTTTTCCCCGCGGCAATGCGCGCGCGGATAATCGTTGCGGAGATATCCAGCAGAGTGGTCGGTGCGATAAAAATTAATCCGCCGGGAACGCGTTTAAGACTGTGCACTCCAGATACCCAGCGTTGCTCGCATTCCTCTTTTAACTCTTGCGGCAGCATTTCGCGATTCGTCATCAGCGCATGACCCGGACGGGCCGCAATGATGAAATGGCATAGCTGGAACAGCTCACGCCAACAATGCCACTCGGCAAGCTTCATGAACGCATCGGCTCCCATGATAAAGCATAATATGACGCCCTCTCCCAGTTCCTGCTTAAATTCGCGCAATGATTCCACACTGTAGCTCACACCACGACGGCGGATTTCACGCTCATCCAGGATAAATCTAAAATTGCCTTGAATAGCCAAACGTATCATGGCGGCGCGGTGTTGAAACGATGCGACGGGAGCACGACGCAAACGCGGGAGGCCTGCGGGAACAAAATATATCTCTTTCAAACCGGCCGTTTCGGCAATTTCTTCGGCTACGCGCAAGTGACCGTAGTGGATAGGATCGAAAGTTCCACCGAAAATGCCAATGAGACGAAACGCGTTTTTCATCGCCGGATGCCGTTTAACGGACGGCAATATGATAAACGGTTTCCTTTGGACTTCTTGCCTTCGCATCTTCTCAATAACAACTCCTTATCACAACAATACCCTGCGCATGTCGGCAAGTACCTCGACCAAATGGGAGGTGAAACGTGCGGCAGTTGCACCATCGATTACACGATGATCATAAGATAGGGATAAAGGCAGTATTAAACGCGGGACAAATTGACCATCTCGGTAAACCGGTTTAATGCTGGTACGGGATACACCAAGAATAGCGACTTCCGGTGCATTGATGATGGGTGTGAATGCGGTTCCGCCAATACCCCCCAGGCTGGAAATGGTGAAGCTTGCACCCTGCATCTCTGCAGGTTTAAGCTTACTCTCTCGGGCCAGCGCTGCAAGATCAGCCATCTCCCTGCCAATAGCGATCACCCCTTTTTGATCGACATCACGGATTACCGGCACCATTAATCCATTTGGCGTGTCTGCCGCAAAACCAAGGTGGTAATAGTTCTTGATCACCAAACTTATCTCATCGCCGTCGCTGTCAAGTGAAGCATTGAATTCGGGAAATCTTTTCAACGCCGATATGGATGCGCGCATCAAAAAAGCGAGTATCGTGACCTTCACGCCGTCTTTTTTTGTCGCTTCATTGGATTCCTTGCGCAGGGCTTCAAGATCGGTGATGTCGGCCTCATCGAACTGGGTAACGTGCGGGATCATCACCCAGTTACGATGCAAATTTGCACCTGATATTTTTTTAATGCGCGATAGCGGTTTCGATTCCACCGGGCCGAATTTAGCGAAATTCACTTGCGGCCAGGGCAACAGATTGAGTTCCGCGCCATTACCGCTGCGCGGCATGGATAATTCAGCCTTGACATAGGCCTGCACATCTTCTTTAAGTATGCGCTGTTTCGGGCCGCTGCCACCCACCAAGCCGAGATTCACCCCCAGCTTGCGCGCAAATCGCCGCACTGAAGGACTCGCATGAGCCTTCGCGAAAGCGCCTTCGTCTGTTGGTGAGAATGTACGAGGAGATTGACGGGCTGACTGCCCCGCCGAGACCGGGGCTCGGATCAATTGGGAAGCCTCCGCCCCAGCATCAGAATGCACGGAAGATACGAAAGAAGACGAAGGAAGCCCTTGCGGAGCCGAAGCTGGAACTTGTGCTGACCGGGAAGTTTGCGCCGCGTTGCCTGCTTCGGAGGTTTGCATTATCAAAATGGGTGTGCCTTCGGATACCTTATCCCCTACTTTTACAGATACTTCCCCGACTACGCCCGCAAAAGGGGAAGGCACTTCTATTGTCGCTTTATCCGATTCCAGCACAATCAGAGAATCCTCTACCTTGATCGAATCGCCAGCTTTCACCAGCACTTCTATCACAGGGACGTCTTTAAAGTCGCCAATGTCCGGAATCGATACCTGTTTAGTTTCTGCCACGCTTCTTTCCTTCGTATTTACATTAATCCCGATCTTGGAATAAGGGTGAGGGGATACAATCCAGCAATTTATGATCCCGTCGATGTAAACCGCAGCCTATGCTCCTGCTTCCACGCGCTTGGCCCGCAAGAGTCCATTCATCTTCCACGCTATACCGTCACCGGATTCGGCTTGTCTGGATCAATGCCGAACTCGCTTATCGCACGCGCAACTTTTTCCGATGGTATGCTGCCTTCCTCGGCTAGCATCTTGAGTGCTGCTATAGTGACATAATAACGATCCACTTCGAAAAACCGGCGCAGTTTCTCGCGTGTATCGGAGCGACCAAAACCATCTGTACCCAGCACCTTATAGCGCCCCGGCACAAATTCTCGTATCTGATCGGCAAAAATTTTCATGTAATCAGTAGCTGCTACCACAGGTCCTTCGCGACCCTGCAGACACGTACCCACGTAGGGCAATTTTGATGGTTCGGCAGGGTGCAGCATATTCCAGCGCGTTACGTCCAAAGCTTCGCGTCTCAACTCGTTGAAGCTGGTGACACTCCATATGTCGGCAGCAATACCGTATTCTCTTTCCAGTATTTCTGCCGCTGCTATGACTTCGCGCAGGATGGTGCCGGAACCGAGCAATTGCACCCGTAACCCGGAATTTGCCACTTCTGTCCTGCTGCCTTCCCGGAATAGATACATGCCCTTTAATATGCCCCGCTCCACATTCGCAGGCATTTCAGGATGGGGGTAGTTTTCGTTCATTACCGTAATGTAGTAATAGACGTCTTCCTGCGCCTCATACATACGACGCAGGCCATCCTGAATAATCACCGCAAGCTCATACGCAAACGTGGGATCATAGGATACGCAATTGGGAATAGTAGAGGCCGCCAAGTGGCTATGCCCATCCTCATGCTGCAGTCCTTCTCCGTTCAGAGTTGTGCGCCCGGCGGTGCCACCCAGTAAAAACCCACGGCAACGCATGTCTCCCGCCGCCCAGGCCAAGTCACCGATGCGCTGAAAACCAAACATGGAATAGAAAATATAGAATGGAATCATCTGCACGTTATGAGTGCTGTAGGCAGTTGCCGCAGCCATCCATGACGATATGGCCCCTGCCTCATTGATACCCTCCTGCAGAATCTGACCGTTCTTGTCTTCCTTGTAATACATCAATTGATCAGCATCCTGCGGCGTATAAAGCTGTCCCGTTGACGACCAGATTCCCAGTTGGCGGAACATACCTTCCATGCCAAAAGTGCGCGACTCGTCTGCAACAATCGGCACTACGCGCTTACCGATATTCTTGTCTTTTACGAGGATATTGAGTATGCGTACAAATGCCATGGTAGTGGAGGATTCTCGCCCTTCACCGCCCGCTTTGAGCAGCGTATCGAAGGCAGATAGCGGCGGTATCCGCAGCGCTTCGGCCTTGCGCCGACGATGGTGAATGAAGCCTCCCATCGCCTGCTGCCGCTGTTGCATGTAGGCAAATTCAGGGGAGGCCTTATCGAATGTCAGATACGGGATCTCGTCGATCTTTTCATCCGTAATCGGCAATCCAAAGCGGTCACGGAATGCTTTCAACGAAGTGGTACCCATTTTCTTTTGCTGATGAGTGATATTCTGCGCCTCACCCGCTTCACCCATACCATAGCCCTTGATGGTCTTGGCAAGTATCACGGTGGGTTGCCCCGTATGTTTTGCCGCAGCAGCATAGGCAGCATAGACTTTATGCGGATCGTGACCCCCCCGATTCAAACGCCAGATGTCATCGTCAGACATATTGGCAACCATTTCCAGCAATTCAGGATATTTGCCAAAAAAGTGCTCGCGCACATAAGCGCCATCTCTGGATTTGAAAGTCTGGTATTCCCCGTCAACACATTCCATCATGCGTTGCTTCAACAGGCCCTTGGTATCTTTGGCAAGCAATGGATCCCAGTAGGATCCCCAGATTACCTTGATAACATTCCATCCGGCACCGCGAAAAGCAGCTTCCAGTTCCTGGATAATTTTTCCATTGCCACGCACCGGGCCGTCGAGGCGTTGAAGATTGCAATTAATGACAAAAATCAGATTATCCAGATTCTCACGTGAAGCCAGTGAAATAGCGCCCAGGGATTCGGGTTCATCCATTTCTCCATCGCCCATGAAGGCCCAGACTTTGCGTCCTTGCGTCTTGACCACCCCCCGGCTGTCCAGATATTTCATAAAACGTGCCTGATAGATCGCCATTAAAGGCCCTAACCCCATCGATACCGTCGGAAACTGCCAGAAATCAGGCATGAGCCACGGATGCGGATAGGAAGATATACCCTTTCCATCGACTTCCTGGCGAAAATTATCAAGACGTTCCTGCGTCAACTCCCCCAGCAGGAAAGCATAGGCATAAAGACCGGGCGAAGAGTGTCCCTGCGCGAATATCAGATCCCCGCCATGGTTATTGCTGGCGGCGTGCCAGAAATGATTGTAGCCTACGTCGTAGAGTGTCGCAGCCGACGCAAAGCTGGCGATATGGCCGCCAACATTGGAATTTTTGTTGGCACGCAGTACCATTGCCATAGAGTTCCAGCGAACGTAGGAACGAATACGGTGCTCCAGCGCATGATTGCCCGGTGAGCGATCTTCCTTCCCGGGAGGAATAGTATTGATATATGCGGTAGTGGCACTATAAGGAAGATAGGCACCTGAACGACGGGCTTTTTCCACCAGTCTTTCCAACAGATAGTGCGCTCGCTCCGTCCCCTCTTGCGTGAGCACGGAGTCCAGCGCCTCCAGCCATTCCTGTGTTTCAGTTGGGTCTATGTCGGGTAGGGATTCCATGTTTTGTCTCGCAATTTTTGGTGGGGTTTACCGATGTTGCTCGGCAACTAAACCTGTGCCTCGGCGGCTTGGAGACGCTCCGCTGCCTCAATGGTATTGCACAGCAACATCGTAATGGTCATCGGCCCTACCCCGCCTGGTACAGGTGTGATGTACCCTGCTTTTTCCCCGACCGGCCCGAAATCCACATCACCCGCAAGCTTGCCGTCAGGCATGCGGCTGATGCCAACGTCTATTACCGTGGCACCAGGCTTTACCATGTCAGCGGTAATCATATGCGGTTTTCCGATCGCCACCACCAGGATATCAGCCCGTGACGTATGGTCGGCCAGTTCACGTGTCTTCGATGTGCAGATTGTCACGGTAGCCCCGTTTTGCAATAGCATTAGCGCCATGGGTTTACCCACAATATTGCTGCGGCCCACCACGACCGCATGCTGTCCTTCGATCGGAATGCCACATTTTTGCAGCATTTTCATCACGCCGTAGGGAGTGCAAGGCGGAAAAACCGTGTTGCCGGTTACAAGTGCGCCAATATTGTAAAGGTGGAAGCCATCCACATCTTTTTCTACCGCGATGGACGCGATTATCTTGCTACTTTCAAAATGCCGTGGTAGCGGCAGTTGCACCAGAATCCCATGGATTCTGGTGTTCTTGTTCAGTTCCCGAATGCGCTGAATCACCTCATCCTGGCTCGAACTTTCCGGAAACGAATGTATTTCGGAATAAATCCCCGTCTCGCTACAGGCCTTGGCTTTGTTTCGAACATATATGCTCGAGGCCGGATTGTCGCCGACAATGAGCACCGCCAACCCCGGCTGCATGCCTTTTTCGGTCAAGCGCGCGGCGCGGACTTTCCATTCGGCCCGCACTTCTCTGGCTAACGCATTGCCGTCCATGATCTTGGCACTCATTATCTGCTCGAATTGACAATATTACGGGAAGTGGATAGAAGGACGATTATACGTTGTCCGCTTGCGGCTTTCATCCTCGTGCTGACTTGTCGTGACGACATTTACAGACGAACATGCCAGCAGTGCCCACTCTGGCCTAATCATACGGATAAACCACAAAAAATTCGATAGCTACGGAATCTGTGATCAGGAGGAGGGTGAATTAGACGATTCTGATTTTTTGATCTTCGTCTTATAAATCAACAACCCGATCAGGAATGTCGGAATGACAACCAGGGTAGCCGCCAGGAGTCCCGCCGCCAGTATATCAATCCCTTCGGTTTTTGGAAGAAAGATCGTTACAGCCCAAACTGCCAAAAAGGCTGCTGCCGCACCCCCGATAAACATGATTTTTTTACCACGCTCATAAAAACGCCACAATGAGCCTGAAACCCGTATCTCATCCCGATATTCATCAAAAACCACGGCCAAGCTATTGTCATTCGGCTCAGCCTCGTAACCGATGGTTACGGCAAGCGTGTCGTTACCATCTTCTGTCTGAGACATGTTTTTCAGAAACACAATTCGTTGTTGAGCCTGCTTTTTGCTCATGCCGTCGCTAATGAGCATTGATTGAAGGACAGTAAAAGCATGATCACGCGCATTGGTTGATAAGCCGAGACTTTCACTGTGGCGCCACATAACACCCGCCAGGTAGAGCTGAATCGTCATTTGCCTGAACAGAGGGGCGAAGTCATATCCTTTATCTTTAATTAATAGGAGCTGAGAATCGAGGATTTTCCGCGCATGTTGAACGCAAATATCGATTGCGGTCATTCCCGCATCAGTTTTCGTATCATCCATTGTGGTCATTGGAGAAAGTCATGGGCATGTCTGCCCTGAACTTTGAATTTGTAAAAGAACCCATTATATACTGGCATAAGGTTTGTTGAAGAAGGATGAAACATCTGATTGTAGCAATGGTGCTTACACTGCTACCCGTCCATTCTTATAAAAAATATAATGCCGACGTGGTTCACAAAAGCGGGAACTCATAGGTTTTCCAAACTATTGGGGTCCACTTTATAATATATTTTGCAATATGCTTTACAACCCAACTTCTTTTCATAAGTAAAATATGGGTAAAAATTCGCAATAGCGTAATTTGGTCAATTCTTAACGAGCGCTTAATGCGCGACTACAAGGAAACTAGCATGAAACATCATAAATATCTCATCGTCGGTGGCGGAATGGCCGCCGACTCCGCTGTTCACGGTATCCGCAGCATTGACCAAGAGGGCGCTATTGCCATGATTTGCGAAGAGCGCCATCTGCCTTATGACCGTCCTCCTCTTACAAAGTCGTTATGGAAAGACACTCCATTCGAATCGATTTGGCGCAACGCTCACGGCCTCAACGTCGCTATGCATCTCGGTAAAAAAGTGGTGGCCCTCGACCCGTCAAAAAATACTGCGACTGATGATGCGGGAAACGTCTACACCTATGAGAAGCTCTTGCTCGCTACGGGCGGTTCGGTACGCCGCTTTCCCGATGCCAGCGAGAGCATCATCTATTTCAGAACTGCGGACGATTATCGGAAATTGCGTGATCTCAGCGAACATGGTTCGGATTTCGTTGTTGTCGGGGGAGGTTTCATTGGTTCCGAAATCGCCGCCGCACTTGCAATGAATAACAAACGGGTCACAATGATTTTTCCGGAAAATGGTATCGGCGCGCGCATTTATCCACAGCCTCTGGTTGAGTTCATCAATTCTTATTATCGTGGAAAAGGAGTCACCGTACTCGCATCAGAAACCGTCAAATCGGTACGAACGGCAGGCACCAAAACGATTGTGACCACCGGAAATGGCACAGAAATCTCCGCCGATGGGGTTGTGGCCGGGATGGGCATCCTGCCTAACACCGAATTGGCCGTTCAGGCCGGACTCATGGTGGACGATGGAATCGTCGTGGACGAGCAACTGCGCACAAGCAATCCCGACATCTACGCAGCGGGGGATGTGGCGAATTTCCATAGCACAATACTGGATAAACGTATACGTGTGGAGCATGAGGACAACGCTAACGTCATGGGAGAAATGGCGGGCCGGAATATGGCGGGACAAGCGGACAATTACCATCACCAGCCTTTCTTTTATTCCGATCTGTTCGATCTGGGCTACGAAGCAGTGGGAGAATTGGATGCCAGCCTTGATATTGTCGAAGACTGGAAAGAGCTTTTCCGCAAGGGCGTAATTTACTACCTGCGTAACGGGCACGTGCGCGGTGTCCTGCTTTGGAATACCTGGGGGCAGGTTCCGGCGGCCACTCAGTTAATTGCAGAGAAAGCCACGCACTCCCGCGCGACACTGCAGGGGCTAATAACAGACTAGCCGCAATTCGCGTGCGCCCTTTCTCATCGTGCAAATGGTTCGTATTCCAGATCCATTTCAAATCCCTTTTCAGCCCGCGGATCCCATAGCTATCCCGCCCGAATTCTAACTCACAGCATAATTACGTCTATAACACCACCTTGACAACGCTGACCATCACTCGCCCGGACGACTGGCACTTGCACCTGCGTGACGGTGAGCAAATGCGCGCAGTGCTGCCCGATACGGCACGGTGTTTCGCGCGTGCCATTATCATGCCCAACCTAAAGCCGCCGGTGCTGACAACCGAAATGGCACTCGCATATCGTGAGCGCATTCTTGCCGCTCTGCCGCGGGGGATGCCCTTCAAGCCGCTGATGACGCTCTACCTTACCGATAATACTCCACCCTCAGAAATTATCAAAGCCAGGAAGAGCGGCTCGATACATGGCGTAAAATATTATCCCGCCGGCGCTACGACAAACTCCACTGCAGGCGTTACCGACATTGCGAGGTGTTACGAAACTCTCGAAACGATGGAACAGCTAGGTATGCCACTGCTGGTGCATGGCGAAGTGACCGACGCTGAAGTGGATGTGTTCGACAAGGAAAAAATCTTTCTGGAGCGTGTGCTGTTCCCCGTTACGCAGCGCTTCCCGCAATTGCACGTCGTATTCGAACACATCACTACCTCTGAGGCGGTGGAATTCGTCAACGACGCATCGACCAATATTGTTGCCACCGTCACCGCACACCATTTGTTGCTCAACCGCAATGCGATGTTCCAGGGAGGCATCCGGCCACACCACTATTGTCTTCCCGTATTGAAGCGCGAAGCCCATCGCCGTACGCTGATTGAAGCCGCAATCAGCGGCAACCGGAAATTTTTTCTCGGCACCGACAGTGCGCCCCATTCAAGGTCCGTCAAAGAAACTGCTTGCGGCTGCGCGGGGATCTACACTGCGCATGCAGCTATTGAGCTCTATGCGGAAATCTTCGAACAAGCGGGCGCGCTGGATAAACTGGAAGCCTTTGCCAGCTTCCATGGCGCGGATTTTTACCAACTGCCGCGCAACAAGGACCGCATTACACTGAAGAAGAAAAACTGGAACATGCCCTTGAGCCTGGAATTTGGGGAAGAAACATTGGTCCCGCTTCGGGCGGGAGAAAGTCTGACCTGGAAATTGATCGGCTAACGTGCAGATAGTGCCCGAATCCAGACTTTCTGAAACTCCCTTGGGCATGCCGCCCCGGGCTCTCGCTCTTCTCAAAGACATTTTCGGCTATCCCTCTTTTCGCGGACCGCAAGCCCATGTGGTCGCACACGTTGCCGAAGGCGGCGACTGTCTGGTATTAATGCCGACCGGCGGTGGCAAATCGTTGTGTTACCAGATTCCAGCGCTATTGCGCGACGGGGTTGCGGTGGTCGTTTCACCGCTGATTGCGTTAATGCAAAATCAGGTAACGGCGTTGCATGAGGTCGGAGTGCGTGCTGCATTTCTCAATTCTTCCTTGCTGCAGGCGGAAGCCACCGCTGTCGAACGCGGCATGCTCACCGGCACATACGATCTGGTGTATGTGGCACCAGAAAGGTTATTGACGCCGCGCTTTCTCGACCTCCTGGCGCGTACGCCGCTTTCGCTGTTCGCCATTGATGAGGCACACTGCGTGTCGCAGTGGGGGCATGACTTCCGTCCGGAATACATCCAGCTTTCAATTCTGCATGAGCGATTTCCCAACGTACCGCGCATCGCACTGACAGCGACCGCGGATAGTGTGACACGTGCGGAAATCGTTGAGCGTCTTGGCCTCCATGGCGCGCGGATTTTCATTTCCAGTTTCGACCGTCCCAATATTCGTTACCAGATCGTGGACAAGGTGAATGGCAAGGTACAACTGCTTGCTTTTATCCATGCTGAGCATGATGGTGATGCCGGCATTGTTTATTGTCTGTCGCGTAAAAAAGTCGAAGAAACGTCAGCATGGCTGCTCGAAAAAGGCGTACGCGCGCTCGCATACCATGCCGGCATGAGCGCGCAGGAGCGTAGCCGCAACCAGGAAAAGTTTCTGCATGAAGACGGCATTGTAATGGTCGCCACTATCGCGTTTGGTATGGGCATAGACAAGCCGGACGTGCGTTTTGTCGCGCATCTCGACCTCCCCAAAAGTGTGGAAAGCTACTACCAGGAAACTGGCCGCGCTGGACGTGACGGTCAAGCTGCCAACGCATGGATGGTTTACGGGCTTGGTGACGTGGTACAGCAACGGCGCATGATTGAAGATTCCGAAGCGGACGCACAATTTAAACGGATAGCCTCCACAAAACTCGAGGCGCTACTGGCATTATGCGAAGCTACCACCTGTCGCCGCGCGCGCCTGCTCGATTATTTTGGCGAGGCTGCGACCAGCACCACTTGCGGTAATTGCGATGTTTGTCTCCACCCGCCACAAGTGTGGGACGGCACTGTAGCGGCGCAAAAAGCGTTGTCTTGTGCCTTCCGCACGGGTCAGCGCTTCGGTGCCGGATATCTGATCGACGTGCTGCGCGGCAACGAAACCGAACGGGTGATGCAGTGGGGTCACACCAAGGTCAGCACTTTCGGTATCGGCAAGGAACTGGACGATAAGGCATGGCGCGCGGTATTCCGCCAATTGGTGGCATTGGGTTTGCTCACCGCGGATAGTGAAGGTCATGGTTCGCTGCGTCTCACCACGGCCAGCCGTGCGGTGCTGAGCGGAAGTCAAACGGTATCCCTGCGCCTGCAACCAGAGCGTAAAAAAACCACGGCCAAAACTATGGCCGCGCGTAAGGACAAACTTGCTATGCTTGATCCAGCGGATCAGGCACTCTGGGCACGCCTGCGCGCATGGCGCACCGAAGTTGCGAGGATGCATGGCGTTCCCGCATATGTTGTTTTTCACGATGCAACGCTGGCGGAATTGGTACGCCTGCGTCCGCAAACAGAAAATGAACTGCGCCAGGTACCCGGCATTGGCGCACGTAAACTGGAGAGCTACGGCAGCGACCTGCTCGAGGTTCTTCGTACCTGATGGAAATGGGCAGGAAGCACCAACACCCTCTTGTTATTCACGTCGGCGAATTCTCGCCACCCAGTGGCGATCGAAGTTGCATCGCGAATCACCTGATCAGGTGAACATCACCAATGTTTCTTGGCGCGGTTCCATTGATAAAGCAGCCGGGCAAAGACGTTGTACGCCAAATGCGTAAGCTGCTTGAGTACGGGTAACCGCAACAGGTCTGCGAGCCAGCGCTGGCTGGGCGTTTGTGACCATAGTCGCGTGAACGCGTCCACTCCGATATTGAGCTCGCCATCGGCTTCTTTGACATACAATCGCTCCCGCACCTGTTCCAAGGAAGCACCCACCTCAGACACAGCATCTGGATTAGCGTGCACATCGACCCACTCAATTTCCTTAATGCCGCATGCATCCATGCGCTGGCGCTGATCCTTGATTCCCGCATTGCAAACCGGGCATGCGCTATTGTAGTATACCTTGCTAGGCATGTTCCAACGCTCGCATTCTCGATTCAGATGGAACCATACATAGTTTAAAACGCAAGTTCCCTAAGCTGATATTACTCACAGCGATAGACAACACCTAGGACCGTGGTGTTTGTGGTACCTGTACTACCCCATGCGTTGGTATTACTCGAATCTTGCACCCAGACGAAGTTTCCTCCCATTTCGGCCGCTTGGTTGCGCAGGTCGTTTCTGGCCCCGATGAGCAGATTTTTATTAGACGTGTAGTCGCCTGTAATCCAATTACCCTGGGAGCCAACGACGTCGCCAAGCGGCTTGCAGTTACCGGGGGGTTTTACAGTGACAAGTTCAACGGATTTTCCTTTCTGCGTGGTTGAAATCGCTGAACAGCTAACAAGAAAAAGCACCGCCATCGCGGCCGTCATTTTCGCGACCATTTATCTTTCTCCTATGAAAACCTTCCATGTTTCATTTAGTAAGTGGATTCTAAGGGGATTCTACGGTTTCGAGCACCGAAGTCAACCAGTTGTCATGGAACCAGCAGGTGCGGCGAAATGGATGACCGGCTAGAACTGCGTATCTATAACAGTAACAAACACACTGGATGTGCTTGCTTAACCTCTACGTGTGTCTTGGACCAAACATGATAATGGCCATCCCCACAAGCGCAACCAGAGAACCTGCGACATCCCAGGCCGTAGGCCTGACACCCTCGACTGACCAGAGCCAAAGCACCGCCACAAAAATATAGACACCTCCATACGCAGCGTAGGTGCGACCCGCAGCTGTAGGATGGAGCGTGAGAAGCCATGCAAATAGCGCGAGGCTTGCGGCAGCGGGCACAAGAAGCCATGCGCTCTGAGCCTGCTTGAGCCAGAGATAAGGCAAATAGCAACCGACGATTTCGGCAATCGCGGTAGCCAGAAAAAGAAAAAATGTTTTTAACTCAAACATTTCAGTCATCCCGAGAACCCTGATCAAACGCCATTGATATTGTGCATTGCATACCCCCTGCATACATCAATCGAGAAACTGCTCGTAGCATTGGTAGTTAATCGCGTCTACGCCAACTTTTCCGAAATGTCAATTATCCGGCTGCAACCATTGTGTTTGGATAAGGCGAAGCGTTGCCACTGCGATGGATATGGTCTGCATTTCTTAATAGACCTGAAAAGATCGAGCCCGCCTCCCCCTCATTTCTCATGTGATCTCAATTCTTCAATCTCGCCAGGTCGCGCAGTTACTCTCGCAAGGATTCTCACAGTTTTATTTGCCAAGTATCCTCTCTTGTGGATGTATTGAACATCAGTAGTGCCCGGTTAAAAGTCGAATAAATTTAGCTGGTTATTGAGGTTAGTCTGTTCGGAGATGTTATCGATGCCTGCGAAGGCTTGCTGTAGCTGGGTTTTCTCGAATAAAGAGACGGACAGAATCTGT
>Ga0134128_10003715_pt1 | contig 18647 bp, 17 predicted proteins | sample KB31754_FD_96462 | JGI IMG/M metagenome (GOLD analysis project Ga0134128, IMG submission 96462) | Terrestrial soil microbial communities with excess Nitrogen fertilizer from Kellogg Biological Station, Michigan, USA - KB3-175-4 | ecosystem: Environmental > Terrestrial > Soil > Unclassified ... | reverse complement strand
AGCAGAATGACATATTCGTAAGCGAGCGCGTCGATGGGGTCTTTGCGCGCGGCCATCCATGCGGGGTAGAGGGCTCCGCAGAGGGCGCCTCCGAACGCGATCAGTGCGCCCCATCCGATCCACGCCGCTGTTATTTCGAACGCAAACGTCGAGAATTTTACGTGCAGAAGTTCTCTCACCCCAAAGGTGCAGCCGATACCGACCACGACGCCGGCTATCGCCAGAAGCGCAGTCTCGCGCAAAACAACTCCTACAATCATCGCCTTGGATGCGCCCATACTCTTCAGAATTCCGATCTCCCGCGTCCTCTCCAGTACCGCCGTGTACATCGACTGGAAGATCACGAGGAAACCCACGATGACCGCGATCGAGATCACGACTTTCAGCGCGAGGTTGAATCCCGGGAAACGCGAAGGCGTGTACATGGCAATCACATCCGCCATCTTCGTCACCCGGTAGTCCTGCAGGCCCCTGGTGGAGTGAATCTCATTCGCGATCAGGTCGTCGTTGGCGGGGTTGTCGCTCTTGAGATAAATGAGAGAGGCTTTGCCATCGTCGCCAATCAGATCGCCGAGGGTATCAATTCGCACCAGCTTTCGTCCGCCCTTGCCGCTCTCTACAATGCCGGAAATGCGGAACGGGTGATTGAGAATGTTGATGCTGTCGCCCACCTGGTGCCCCTTCCCCGCGCGCGCGAAGACATCGTCGACAATTACGTCGTAAGGCTTCTCGAATGGGCCTCCCGAGACAAAGTGAAACGGCTTGAGGGCGTCGTAGCTCGCATAATCGATTCCATAGAGGATCTCTACCGAACTGCCCATCTCGAACTTCTGGATCACTGGCGAAGCTACCGTCACGTGCGGTAGTTTGGCCAGGAACGGAGCCAACTTCACCGACATGGGCGCGCCGCTCATACCGTTCATAAAACTGGCATTCGAAGGGCTGACCACCAGGTCCGCACCGATCCCGTTTTCGCGTGTCTTTGTGTCGTTGAGCATGCCCATGAAGATGCCGACGATCGACAGGATCATGATGACCTCGATCGCGACGGCAAGGACGCTGATGATGGAGCGCAGCGGGCGATGCAGCAGATTGGCGAAGATGAGCTTGTTCATGCCGTAGGACGGGCTCCGTTGGGCGCGGCGCGATAGCGGCGGGGCGCTCCTGTTCAGGGTATCAGCCGGAGAGAGGCGGGGCGGGCGCGCCCTTTTTTCGGAACCGGGCCGAAAACTGGTATCAAATCGGCAACCTTGCGGCAAAACCCGAAAAGTTCCTTTGACTCAGGCTAGACTTCCGGTTATGGTTGGAGGGAAAATCCCTACCAGGGCCTGATCCCTGTCTGGTACCCGATGGGCAGTTTTGGAGAAGACCTGCGCATGGAGCGGATGTCCCGCGGCATTGCGCTGGAAGACATTACGGCGGTCACCAAAATCAGCCGGCACCATCTCGTGGCGCTGGAGCAGGAAAGGTTTCGCCAACTTCCCGGCGGCATCCTCAACAAAGGCATCGTGCGTGGTTACGCTAGTGCTGTGGGACTCGACCAGCAGGACTGGACGGAGCGCTTTCTGAGGGCGTACCAGGCCTCCGGCCAGGGAGATGGCGACCCCAACTGGACCACGTTCGCCTCCAACGTGGGAAGGGCTCGCCTGCAGCAGAGGGAGGCCGCGGAGTTTCGCTTGCGCTGGCTGGGGGTTCTCGTCCTTGTGCTGGTTGTTTCCGTGATCGGATTTTTTGCGGTGCGACTTTTCGGCGTGCGCGCAGGCTGGTGGCGCACCGTGATGCCATCGAACCATGTAGGATCCACACTCGCCATGTGGTACGGCTCGGCGCGGTCGCTGATGCGGCGAGTGCTGGCGTGAGAACAGTTCTTAGTTCACAGTTCTAGTTCTTAGTTCTTAGTTCTTAGTTCTTAGTTCACAGTTCTTAGTTCACAGTTCTTAGCCATCAGCGATCAGCCATCAGCAATCCGCAATCCGGTTGGATTGGTCCCTTTTCCCTTTGTCCCTCTTCCCTGTCCCGTGCCCTCCGCCTCACTGCTTGTTGAGGCCCACGTAGTAGTGGTCGAGGTCGACCTGGAATTCGTCTTTGGTGAGTGGGCTCTTCATCGATTGCCACTTTGTGGTGGGGTGGATGAGCTGCCAATGGCCAGGCGTTCCTACGCGCACCGGCATGGCGAAGTTTTCCTCATCGGCATCCCACTTGTACAGGATCATGCCCGGCTCCTCGCCGAAGAGCACTTCAAGCCGCGGGATTGCGGCGTGGCGCAGGTACTGGTTGAAGATGGGAGTCAGGTTCAGGCCGGTGTGCTGGTTGAAGTACGCGACTGCGTCTTCGGTCAGAATGTTCTGATATCTGAAGTGCTGGTAAAAGTCGTGGATGAGCGCGAACCACTTCGCATCATCATTGAGCACGCTACGCAGCGTGTTGAGCATGAGCGCGCCCTTGAAGTACTGGTCCTCCGTGGGATCAGCATTGACGCCGCGCTCGGCCACAATGGGGCGCAGGTTGTGGATCTTGGGACGGAAACCGGTCATGTATTTGATGGCGTCGTCCTTGCCCCAGCGATATTCGACGTAGAGGCTCTCGAGGTAGGTGGTCCAGCCCTCATGGATCCACATGTCGGCGCGGTCCTGGGCTGTGATGCTGTTGCCGAACCACTCGTGTCCGCTCTCGTGAATGATGATGAAGTCGAAACGGGTGCTGATGCCCACGCCGGTCCAGTCGCGGCCGAGATAGCCGTTCTTGAATAGGTTTCCGTAAGTGACGGCGGACTGGTGTTCCATCCCCGAATAGGGCGCCTCGATGAGTTTGTAGCCGTCGCGCGCGAAGGGATAAGGGCCGAAGTAGTGCTGGTAGGCCTCAATCATGCCCTTGGCCTGCGCGAACTGCGGCTTCGATTTTTCGAGGTCTTCGGGGAGGACGTAGAAGTCGAGCGGCAGATTGCCGAGCTTGTCGGAGTAATGGACGTAGTCGCCGATGTTGAGCGACACGTCGTAGTTGTTGATCGGGTAAGAGACGTGCCAGTCCCAGCGCGTGTAGCCGTCCCCCAGGTCGGTCTTCGAGACGAAGTGTCCGTTGGAGACGTCGGTGAGGCCGTTGGGGATGGCGACGCTGATGTCCATGGACTCGACTTCGTCGCGCCACTGGTCCTTATTTGGCCACCACATGCTGGCGCCGGATTCCTCGCATGCGGTGTTGATCCAGGTGTGGCCAGCCGCATCTTTCTTGAAAGTGAAGGCGCCGAAGCGGCCGGTTTCAGTGGGGTGACCGGAATAAAAGAACTGGATGGTGATGACTTCGCCGGCGGGAAGAGTGCGCGGAAAGTCGACGAAGACGGCGCCGGTGTCGCGCTCGTATTTGAGCGGCGCGCCATGCCAGAGGATCTTGTCGATGGCGAGGGCTTCATTGAGATCGAGCTGGATGCGGGAGCCGGGTTTCAGCATGCGGAAGCGGATAGTGTTGTGGCCGGAGATGGTCTTCTCGTCGGGATCGACGCGAAGGTCGAGGTGGTAGTAGAGCAGGTCGTTGTTGGCGCGGAACGGACCGTATGCGCCGCGGAGGAAGTCGAAGCGCGTGGGCAGCGCCGGTGCCTGGTCGACCGGGCGCACGCGGGGTTTCGGCTTTGCCGCCGATGGAGGCTGTGCGGGGTTGGCGGACTGCTGAGCATGGGCGGCGGAACATGATAATAAGGCGAGCGAGAGCAGGAGAGCGACGCGGAATCGCATGCCGCCATGGTAATTCGGCGGCCAGTAATTCCAAGGGAGATGAACTGGAGGGCAGCGGTTAGCGTCCGCGCGCCCTGTCTTGACTTTCGAGAGGTGTTTTTGATTCTATGAAAACAATTGTTGACAAGTAGTAACAGTAAGTCTTTAGTTTTGTTTTGTTTATGGTGAATTTAGGCAAAGTTGAAAAATATTTAGGGGGAGGGGGTACCCTCCGGCCCTAAACGACGAACTCGCGGATATCTCCGCGAGCAGACCAAGGGTAGCCGAGTTGAGAGGGGCGATTCTGTGATGGCGGATGCAGGTGTTGCAATCGCAGAAAGGAACCGCGGTCAGGCATCACACTGTGCGGCACTCAGAAAGAATGCAATGAAGTGCTGATGGTTTCCGCGGCAGATCGCGCCGGCCCTTACGGGGCTCCGGGGGTTTTATGGGCTGACTACCCAGGACTGCGTCCTGGGCAATTCTCCTGCGGTCCCTCCGGGACGCTACGGCCGTTGGCGCTGTTTTCGCGGTAGACCGCGGTCAGGCGAAGGTGCGTGGCGGCGCGGCGCAGGCTCGGTTAAGGCTGACGGTCGCCGGCTGGAAGGCCTTGCCGTGATTCTTCGGCATGAGCGGGTGGGTATGCGCGGACGCGGTCGACACGGCGGTCGGTCGAGGCGAGAACCTCCAGGCGCAATCCCGACTTCTCAAGGGAGAGCATCTCTCCGGGCAGCGGAATGCGGCCTTCAATTTCACTGACAAGGCCGCCGACGGTGGCAGCCTCGTAATCCTCGGGCGGCTCGAAGCCGTCGCCGAAAAGCGCACCGAGTTGGTCCACGGGGAAGCTGCCCGGCAGCACCCACGCGCCGCTGTCTTCGCGCTGCGGGGTCTCGAGGGTGACGTCGGTCTCGTGCTCATCGCTGATTTCGCCGACGATCTGCTCCAGAAGGTCTTCGATGGTGACCAGGCCGGCCACGCCACCATATTCGTCGATAACGATGCGCATGTGCTGCTTTTCGCGCTGCATCTCGCGCAGCAGTTCGTAGCCCTTCTTGGTTTCGGGGACGAAGGCGGCGGGGCGCTGCATGCTGGCAACGGTGCGGGTGCGCGCGTCGACGTCTGTGATCTGCAACAGATCGTGAGAGAAAGCGATGCCGGTGACGTTGTCGAGCGTGCCAGAGTATACCGGCACGCGGGAGAAGTTGTGATCCTTGAGCTGGACCAGGAACTCCTCAAGTGTGGTCGTATCCCGAACCGCAAACACCTGCGGCCGCGGGGTCATGACTTCCTTCACCAGCTTGTCGCCGAACTCCACGGCGGAGCGGACCAGGTCACGATCGGTTTCTTCGAGGATGCCTTCCTCTTCGCCCGCCTCGAGCAGGGCTTCGACGTCGATGGCGTTATCTTCCTCGGGGCTGGCAGGCTTCTCAGCGAGCGTGGCCACGGAAAAGAAAAAGCGGATGATGGCCGTGATGGGTGTGACGCTCCACAGGAGCAGGCGGATGGGCCACATAAGCCGCGCCGCCCATCGACCTTCGGTGCGCTCGAAGAGGAGCCAGGGGACCACCTGATTACAGAAGACAACGACCAGCACGAGGCCGAGAACTGCCTGCGTGATTTCGCCGGCGGTGGACCGTGCGGTTCCCGCCGTGCGGTCGAACAGGACGATGCCGAACTGGAGGGCGATGCCGCAGAGGGCAAGCTGCTGGACGACGAGGGCGGAGATGCCGGCGTGCTCGCGGCTGAGGCCGAGGTGGGACTCGATCCGTTCCTCCCAGGCATCGAGGTTCTCCTCTACGGTGCGCGCAAGGATCTTGCCGAACTCGGCGTAGACGCGGCTGATGTACGCGGCGAGGGTTTCGACGGCGGCGAGGATGAGGATGGTGAGGATGGCGGTCCAGGTCATGAGGCACCTGCCGTGCGGGCAGCCGCGCTTCGCGCCTTCCCAAGTGCGTTCTTGCCGCGTGCTTTTCGCGGGGCTCTTGGTCGGGAGTTGTTTCCCTCAGGGGCTAAAGCCCGGGACTTTTTGGGGTGGCTTTCGGCACGGCTGAAGCCGTGCCCTGTTACAAAGCCGGTCTGAGAGCGCTGTTGCGCAGGTGGCGGTGCGGCGGGCGTGGGTGCGGACACCCGCGCGACAGCCGGTCTGCCACCCCTGCGAGCCAACACCGGGCTCACAGGGGAGACCGGCGGTACTTCTTTCCTGGTGCGCTCGATAAGGCCGAGGGGGAGGGCGAGTTTCGCACGTAGAAGGCGCTCGCGGCGGGCCATTTCGCCGGCGTCGGTTTCGTGGTCGTATCCGGCGAGGTGGAGGAGGCCGTGGAGGATAAGCACCTTGATTTCGATGCCGAGAGAGTGGCCCTGCTCGCGGGCCTGCGTGCGGGCGGTGTGAACGCTGATGGCGAGGTCGCCCGCGACTTCGCCGCGGGAGATTTTGGCGGCGGGAAAGGAGAGCACGTCAGTGGGCTTGTTCTTGCGGCGGAAATCGTGGTTCAGGGTCTGGATGGCGGCGTCAGAGGTAAGCAGGACGCTCACTATGCCCTTGAGGCGGACGGCAGTTTGGGCTTCGCGAAGGAAAGCATTGAGGGTGCGAGCGGCGGGCAGGCGGTCGTCGCGGTCAGCTCTGCGGGATGCAGGCGAGGAGGGGCCGTTTTGTGCGGCGGGACGTCGGTCGGGGTCCAGGTCTGGGTCGATTAGGATCATCGTGCGCGAGGCCGTCCACTGCTGCGGACGGCCCCGAATATCCCTATTTTATGCGAAGCCACCGGCTATTGAGGCTTGGCCGGGTGCTGCGGGCGGTCGTGGGTTTGCGACGGCATCTCCATCGACTCGGACATGGTGAGCGGGAGTTCCTGCTGTTGGGGCTTGCCAGCCTCGTAGGCGCGGACGATGCGCTGCACCAGGGCGTGGCGGACGACGTCGGAGTCCTCGAAGTGGCAGAAGCTGATGCCCTCGACGCCTTCGAGCACGTTGATGGCGTCGACGAGACCGGATTTGCGTGGGTTGGGCAGGTCGATCTGCGTGATGTCGCCCGTGATGACCGCCTTGGAGTTGTTGCCCATGCGGGTGAGGAACATCTTCATCTGCTCGACGGTGGTGTTCTGCGCCTCGTCCATGATGATGAAGGCGTCGTTGAGGGTGCGGCCGCGCATGAAGGCGAGCGGCGCCACCTCGATCACGTTCTTTTCGAGCATCTTGTCGACGCGGTCGGGTTCGAGCAGATCATAGAGAGCGTCGTAGAGCGGACGCAGGTAGGGATCGACCTTCTCCTGCAGCGAGCCGGGGAGGAAGCCGAGCTTTTCGCCTGCTTCAACGGCTGGGCGGACGAGGACGATGCGGCTCACCTTTTTAGCGTTCATGGCGCTGACGGCCATGGCGACGGCAAGGTAGGTTTTGCCGGTGCCGGCGGGGCCGACGCCGAAAACCATATCGTTCTGCTCGATGGCCTCGACGTATTTGCGCTGGTTGACAGAGCGGGGCTGGACGGTGCGCTTGATGCCGGCCGAGCGCGCTTTTCCGCTGTCGGCAATGGACTTAAGGCTGGTGGCGGGGTCGGCGACCACCAGGCGAAGCATGCCGTTCAGCTCGCCGTTATGCGGGTTGATACCCTGTCGCCGCAGGGCCTCGAAATCCTGAAAAACGCTCCGGACGCGAGTCACGCCGGCTTCCGGCCCTTCCACGTGTACGGCGTCGGAGCGAAGATCGATCCTGACGCCAAGCGAATCTTCCATCAATCTGAGGTTTTCATCGCGGGTCCCGAACAGGGGCTCGAGGTTGGGTGTGATCTCCAGAGCGATTTTCAAAGTGTTGGAATTCCCTCCCACGGGTTGTCGCTATGTTCAATGTTGTACAGCCGTTGTCCGTTCTCTCCGGCTCCTTTTGGGATCGTCGGAGAGGGGAACAAATCAGCTACAGGTTTGGATGCGGCGGGGTGCTCGCGCGCTCCAGCCGAGGCCAACGAAGGCCGGGCTGCCCGGTGCGGAAGCGCTGGGGTTTCTCTGCTGATGTGCGGGATGCGCTGTCGGCCGGCCCGGTACGAGCTGCTGCCCCGGCGTGCCTGGCGAGTGCGCGAATTGGAGTGCGCGACCAAGTAGAGGTATCTGCGGATGAGAGTATCGCCACTCTGTGCCACAGTCAACCGGGGATTGCACGAAATCTTGGGATTAGATCGGGAATCTTTGGGTTAATATCCTGGTTCCCCTCGCGCGGCGGCTGCGATGGAGGAACAAAGGCCCGGTGAGACGGGTGGGCGGACAGTCTGGCTATCATCGGAGATATGGCAGCAAGTTCCGCAGTCCCCCGCAAAGTCGCCGGCGATGCCAACCGCGCCGGGTTATTCGAACACGCGCTGCGCGCCGCGCTCGACTACTTGAACACCGTGGATCAGCGGCCAGTGGCGTCCGGGCCGGAGCAGATTGCAGCCCTGGCCCAGCTCTGCGGACCCGTGCCGGAGGGATCTACCGACGCTGACGCCGTACTGTCGATGCTTGAAGGGGTGGCGTCGCCGGCAACGATCGCCAACGGCGGCGGCCGGTATTTTGGATTTGTGAACGGCGGGAGTGTGCCGGCAGCAATGGCCGCGGCCTGGATGGTGGCCGCGTGGGACCAAAACGCCGCGATGCACATGCAGTCGCCCGCGGCGGTGACGCTGGAAGAGACGGCTCTCGAATGGGTGCGGACGCTGCTGGGCCTTCCTGAAGGGACTGGCGGCGCCGTGGTAACGGGCGCGACGATGGCGAACTTCTGCGGGTTGGCCGCCGCACGGCATTCACTGCTGGAGCGCGCCGGCTGGGACGTGGAGAACGATGGGCTGTTTGGCGCGCCGGAGATCACCGTGGTGGTGGGCGAGGAGGCGCACTCGTCGGTGATCAAGGCGCTGGGGATGCTCGGACTGGGGCGCAAGCGCGTGCTTCGCGTGCCGGTGGACGGCCAGGGCCGGATGCGCGCCGATGCCCTGCCCCACCTGGACAGCCGTACGATTCTCTGCCTGCAGGCGGGGAATGTGAATACCGGGGCCTTCGATCCTGCGGCGGCGATCTGTCCGGAGGCACGGGCCGCGGGAGCGTGGATCCACGTGGATGGGGCGTTCGGATTGTGGGCGGCTACGTCGCCACAGTATGCGCACTTGACCCGGGGGTATGAGCTGGCGGATTCATGGGCGACGGACGCGCACAAGTGGCCGAACGTGGGATATGACTGCGGCATGGCGCTGCTGCGCGAGCCGGGCGCGCTGCGCGGAGCCATGGAGGTGAGCGCGGCGTATCTGCACCAGGGCGAGGAGGTTCGCGAGCCTTCGCACTACAATCCCGAATTGTCGCGACGGGCGCGAGGCGTGGAGCTGTGGGCAGGGCTCAAGTCGCTGGGGCGGTCGGGAATGGCGGGGATCGTAGAGCGGACGAGCCGGCATGCGCAGCGATTTGCGGAGGGGTTGCGCGCGGCGGGGTACCGCGTGCTGAATGACGTGGTGATCAACCAGGTGCTGGTAGATTTCGGGTCGGCGGAGAAGACTCTGGCGACGGTAGCGGCCGTGCAGGAAGAGGGGACGTGCTGGTGCGGGTCGACGGTGTGGCAGGGGAAGACGGCGATGCGGATCAGTGTGTCGTCGTGGGTTACCACGGATGAAGATGTGGAGCGAAGTCTGGCGGCGATGATCGCGGCCGCGAAGGGCTAGGAAGCAGGAGTAGATGGATTCAATTCCCGTTGGCCGGGTATATGCTTTGCGGTGTAAAGTAAGAGAGCCGGTTCCGATTCCGCTTCATGCTTTTCGAGTCGAGGCAGACATGGCGTCAACTGACAGGTCATTTGCAAGAACGCTCTGGCCAGTGTCGGCGGCGGTCGGAATGCCCCTGCTCCTGATCGCGCTTCTGTCCACACCCATTGGTCCAAACTTCATATTTGTCATCCTTGGCATACCTGTCTTGTTGTTTGCGTGGGCGTGCATGGGTATGGGGGCGCTAATCATAAGCAGCCGGCGTATAAAGCGTCGAGAATGGTCACAAGCATTCATAAGCGCAGTTCTCCCTGTGACTGTCCTTGTTGTGGCGCTGCAATTCTGGAATTTTATTCATCTCTGTAGTTACTGTGGCGATGTCGTTCATTTCATAGCCAGACGATCTTCGTACCTGCAGGAAATTCGCGCAATGCCGCCCGATGGAAGGCCCCGCCTATTGGTGTTCAACCTCGGTGGGATGAGTTGGGCGTCCCGTGGGTATGTATACGACGAGAGTGATGAAGTGCTGCAGCCGGAGCCTAAGCGGTCTAGCGACTGGAAAAAGCGGGCGGAACAAACGGAACTCACCTGTGGCTATTACGCCGAACCCTTTCCAGGACACCTTCCTTTTACGAAACACTGGTATATCGCGTCATTCAACTGCTAGCCAGCAGGGTTGCGCGCGGCGGGTTATCAGGTGCTGAATGACGTGGTGATCAATCAGGTGAAAGCGGCGAAGAGGTAAGCAGTACCCCACTCGCTCCATTGACATGTGCAGCACATGCAAATATGCTCTCGGCATGGCGCGCATGATCCAGGTTCGCAATGTTCCAGAGGTTCTTCATCGCAGTTTGAAGGCCAGGGCCGCCAATGCGGGCATGTCGCTTTCCGATTACCTTCTCGGAGAACTCCGCGAGATCGCAGAGCGTCCCACACTTGCTGAATTCCGCGAGCGCCTGCATGCGCGCAGACCGGTTCAGGCGGTGATCGATGCCGCCGTTCTGCTGCACGAAGAACGCGCCGCGCGATGATCGTGCTCGATGCCTCGGCCGCCGTCGAATGGCTGCTGCAAACCACGGCCGGGCTCGCATCGAGCAACGCATCTTTTCCCACGCGGTCACGCTTCACACCGTCCATTTGCTCGATGTGGAATTCGCTCAGGTCATGCGCCGCCTGGTGCGGGAAGGCACAGTGGCTCCGTGGAGGGCCCAGCAAGCAATCGAGGACCTGGCAGCACTCCGCATCTCGCGTTACGCTCCAGTGCTACTTCTTCCCCGCATTTGGCGGCTCCGACAGAATCTGAGCGCCTACGATGCTGCGTATATTGCGCTTGCCGAAGAACTGCAGGCCCCTTTGATCACCCGCGACCGCCGCATTGCGGGAGCTCCCGGCCATACCGCCGCAGTCGAGGTCTTTTGATTTAGCCGCTTTTCAGCACATGTCCTTTGCCAGCCCCCAACCCGTCACCCGTGAATCGAGCGAATCTCTGATCGGCTCGGTTGCGCATACCACAGCGGATTTGCGTGCAGGAATGTTCGGGCCAGGATCGGCTAGCTGGAAGGTGAATCGAGAGGCGGCGCTCTTTCTCGGAGCCGGGCGTGCGGCCCTGCTGCAATTGGCGCATCCGTGGGTGGCGACGGCGCTCGAGCAGCACTCGACGGTGATGGATCGACCGATTGCGCGGTTTCATTCGACGTTTCGGATTGTGTTCACGATGATCTTTGGCACGGCGGAGCAGGCCTCGGCGGCGGCGCGGCATTTGTATGGCGTGCACACGCATATTGAAGGCGAGATGGCGCAGGATGTGGGCCGGTGGGCACGGGGATCGCACTACCAGGCCAACGAAACCGCCGCGCTGCGCTGGGTGTTTACCACGCTGATCGAGTCGGCGGTGCTGGCGTGGGAAGCCGTGCTGCCTCCACTTGAAGTCGCTGAGCTTGAGGCGTATTACGCCGATAGCCGCAGGCTGGCTGGGTTGTTTGGGCTGAGGGGTGAGAGCCTGCCGGAGGATTGGACGAGTTTTCTCATCTACTGTCGCGAAATGGAACAGTCGGATGAGCTGGGGGTATCGGATGCGGCGCGGGCCATGGGACAAAACCTGCTGCGCGGGGCGAATTCGTGGATCAAGCCGCCGCAGTGGTATCGGGCAATGACTGCGGCGTGGCTGCCAGAGCGGTTTCGCCGGGAGTTTGGATTGCGACTTGGAGCAGAGGAGCAGCGCGCGGTGGCGAGGGCGCGCGAGCGGTTGCCGCGATGGTATCTGCGGATGCCGGCCAGCGTGCGGTTTGTGGGGCCGTGGCACGAAGCGCAAGATCGGCTCGCGGGACGGCGCGCCGGGGTCGTCGCGTGCTTGAGCAACCGGTTCTGGATCGGGCAAGGGACGATGCCATTCAGCGACTGATTTGGAACGCGATTCCATTGCTGTGTCCCGGTGCGGACGTGCAGAATAGCGGCATGCAATCCCTGCGCTCCGCTTCCCTGCTGGTTGTTGCCGTTCTCCTGGTTATGCCTTCGCTGTGTGCTCTCGAGAAGCAGCCCACTGGTGTGTATCACGCACGGCGCGAGGCGCTGGCTGCGACGCTGCACGGCGGAGTCGCGGTTTTGTTTGCCGCGGCAGAGCCGCTGCTGGATTTCGATCCTTACCGGCAGGACAGCGATTTCTATTACCTCACGGGATGGACGGAGCCCGGCGCGGCGCTGCTGGTGGCTGCGCCGTCGGATCCGGCGTCGGCGACTGCGGGGCCGCTTGATCCGCAGGGGCCGCGCGCGTACACGGAGATTCTGTTTCTGCCCACGCGCAACCTGCGGATGGAGAAGTACACGGGCGTGAAGCTGGACGCGAACACCGAGGGCGCTGCGGAGAAGGCAGGCGTGGACAAAGTGATGCCGATGACGGAGCTGCCGCGCGTACTCAGCGATATGATCGCGGCGGACCGGCGGCTGAACTCGCGCATCTGGGCCGAGGCGCATGAAGCGCGGGCCGAGGCGCTGGCGCAGGTGACTGCGGCAACGCTGGCCGAGGGCGCCGCGCCGACGCTGCACGATGTGGCCGAGTTGACGACTCCGCTGCGCCAGGTGAAGGACGCGGGCGAGATTGCGCTGCTGCGCAAGGCCAGCGACGCGTCGATTGCCGCACAGAGGGTTATGATGCGGGACGTGCGGCCCGGAGTGACGGAACGCGCGGTGGCGGGGAAGATGTATGCGGCGTGGCTGGAACACGGGTGCGAACGGCCGTCGTATGCGCCGATTGTGGGGTCGGGGCCAAACTCGACCACGCTGCACTATGCGGCGAACGACCGCACGATCGAAGACGGAGACCTGGTGGTGGTGGATGCTGCTTGCGAGTACTCAATGTATGCATCGGATATTACGCGCACGGTTCCCGCGAGCGGGCACTTCACCGCGCGCCAGCGGGAGATTTACGATGTCGTCCTAGGTGCGCAGCGGGCGGCGGCGGACGCGTTCGTTGCCGGCAAGTCAAAGATCAATGACCGCGATCGCAAGGATCCGGACTCGCTCGACACGGTGGCGTACAACTACATCAATACGCACGGCAAGAGCCTGGACGGCAAGCCGCTCGGCCAGTATTGGCTGCATGGGCTGGGGCACATGGTCGGCATCGACGTGCACGATCCGGCGAATTATCCCGCGGTGCTCAAGCCCGGAATGGTGTTTACGATCGAGCCGGGGGTATATATTCCGGAGGAGAAGATCGGGGTGCGGATCGAGGATGTGTTCGTGGTGGGGCAGGATGGAAAGTTGATTGACCTGACGGCCGATTTGCCGCATACGGCGGAGGAGGTGGAAGGGGGGATGGGAAAGACAGGCATTAGGCATTAGGCATCAGGCATTAGGCATTAGGCATTAGGGATTAGGGATTAGGGATTAGGCATTAGGCATTAGGCATTAGGGATTAGGCATCAGGGATCGGGGAGTATGTAGTGGGACTAGACGAGGTGGAGCGGATTACGAGCGTGTTTCGCGAGCAGTTGCTCGCTTGCCTGGAAGAGTGTGCGCAGGGGCGGCGCGGATTGTTCGCGGAATTCGAACACCTTGGCGAAGGCTCCGCGTGGCCCGAGGCGAGCCGGCTGCGAGAATTGGCCGCTGCGCTGCAGAGTATTCTGGCGCAGGACGAGGAGCGCGAGCCACTGGCGGATGAGTTCCTCGACCTGTGCACGATCCACGGCGAGAGCGACCCCGGCGAGGCGAGGCTGGCGCGCGAATTTCTGCGACGAATCGACCGCGGCGAGGTGGGCAAGCCCACACAGAAGGAGGTGCCATGGCGGTGATCCTGCGCGATGTCTTGGCTCTTCTGGCGGGCTTTGTGGTAATCATGACGCTGGTTTACGCTTTCACGCTTTTGCTGGCCCGGTTGGCGCCCGAGTTCGTGGGAGCTTCGGAACGCCCACAGTCTGGGTACCTAGTGGCCGGCCTGGGATATTCCTTCGTCGCGGCCATTGGCGGCGGATATGTCACGGCATGGGTGGCGGCGGACAATCCTCTGCCGAAGGTGCTGATGCTGGCGATCGTAGTGCTTGCGGTATCGACGATCAGCGCACTCGACGCGCATGGGCGGAAGCCGATCGGGCTTCAGCTTGCGGGTGCGGTGCTTGGGGCAGCGGGCGTAGTGGTCGGCGGGGTAATCCGGTTGCTCGTACTGGGCATTCTGTAAGCCTGCGGAATCCCTATCACACTCGTATAGCGCGCGGGCAATAAAGGGCTCGGTCGGGTGATTCTACGGGTCTTTCATAGATACTTCGATGGTTTCAACTTGATTAACCTTCGCGTTTTCCGGCATCCATGGGAAATTCAAGAACCGTATAAAAAAGGCGGGTGGGGGCCACTGCCTTTTAAACGGCTTGCTCCCGGATTTCTCCGGGAGCAAGGGTTAGAGAAGCACGGTAGCTCGAAGATGATTGTGACTGCCCTCTCGGCTGGGCATGACGCATTACCGCACGAAGCGCCACTGCTGGGACTCCGGTTAGAAGCGCAATCCGAAGGTGATGGGGATCAGCTTTGTGCCAGCGCCGATGGTCGTATTGCCCAGGCCGTTGGCTGACTGGTTGATGACGGCGGGCGAATTCACGTCCAGGTAGCGAGCTTCGGCAAACACGGCCATCTTGCCGTCGCCGTACATGCCGGCGAAGCGATGGCTGACGCCGCCGCCGATGTTCCACCCGCCCTGGTTGGATGAGAAGTGGCCGGCGGTCTGGGTGGTATAGCCGGGACCGCAGTAGAAGTAGTAGCAAAAAGTTGTGAGCGTCTGCACGGTAAAGTTGGTTACCTTGCGGTAGAACCCGCCGCCGCCGGTGACGTAGACGCTGGTGTTGTGGTGGGGCATGAGGTCGATGACGGGCTCGAGGCCGAGAGACCAGAGGTGAACGTCTCCGCCGTCGGATCCGGCCTGCGCAACGATGGCGTTCGGCAACCCGGAACGGATGAACTGGTACTCGACGAGCAGGCTGACGCCGTGCCCCATGTGCATGCCGCCGCCCACGTTCACGTTATATCCAGTGCTGATGTATTTGCTGCTGTCGCTCGTGGGCGGATCGAATCCGCCGCCGAACTCGAGAGCGAGCCTGCCCTTCCAATCCGCGCTCTTGCTGGATTTGTTGTCGTACTGCCCCGCCGCTGAAGCCAGGGGGGATGGGGTGGGCTCGGCCGGATCGGCAAGGTAGGTGTACTCGGTGGAGCTGGAGTCGGCTGCCGGCGTGGCCGGAGTTGCCAGAGATGCCGGTACCGCGGAATCGGGCACCGCAGAGGCATCGTGAGATGTCGTGGTTTGCGCGTTTGCGACGCCGACAGAAAGCAGCGCCGCGGTCAGGATCGCGGCCCAATGGCCGGGATGGCAGAACCTGCGAACAGATGACATGTTCCGGACCTCGAAATTGTGGAATAACATTGCGTGCGGCATCCCCGGTGCAGCTTGCTGCTTCGAGCGACGGCGCGGGGAAAGATGAGCAGACAGGGGGATTATAGCGCCCCCCCTGTTCGCTAACCCTATTAGACACAAAACTCACCATTGGGTTGCGCTGCATGGGGGGAAATACCTGATTGCGGGAAACAGGGGCGCCGCTTGCATCCCAGGTACGACCCGGGACTCTGTCGGTGTGGGGCCGGTCCATCCACACCGCGCCGGTTCTGCATCAGACTTAAAGGTAGGGCAGCGTTCTGTCCGGATGGGGGCTCAGTGTCTGAAAAATCGGAGAGTCTGCGCGTTCTTGTCGTGGACGACGACATCCGGGTGGCCGATAGCATGGCCCGTATTCTCGCCGCCAGCGGGCACGAGGCCACGCCAGCCTACAGCGCAGAGGCCGCTATCAAAATGGCCGCGCGCATCAGCCCGCACGCCGTGATTTCGGACATTGTCATGGGGCCGGTGAGCGGAATCGAGCTGGCCAACCACATGCGCGAGCATTTCCCTCAATGCAGGGTTCTGCTCATTTCGGGTCACGCTTCGGCGTCGGATTTCGGGCAGAAGATCCTGTCACGCTCGTCTTGCCTGCAATTCGCGGCGAAGCCCGTGGAGCCGAACCGGATCCTGGAGTTTGTGGCGTCCTGCCGGGAAGCGCGTTCGGCGATGGAGGCTGCTCCGGAATCCTGACGGTCGGTGCCGACTGCCCCGTGTGACTTCCATCACTGCCGAGATTCCTCCTCCGGCGCAAAATTGGAAGTGTTTGTGTGACCCGGGACACCGGATTTCGCCCAGAATGGGCCTGGGTTCCGAATCGGAGGCAATCTCAAATGAGCAAACTGGAATCCCGAGCGGCCGGTGCCGGCCTTCTCTTTGCCGCCTGTCTGGTGGCGTTTCTGTTGCTGTCGACTTTGGCAGGGTCGGCGGCGACGGCGTTTTAGGGAGTCGTCCCTTCCTGCTACTTGCGTGGCTGGTTTTCGGGTAGAACCGCTTCAGGGGCGATCTGCTTGAGATCCCCTTCAGTGATGAAGGTGTTGGTACCGTCCGGTACCCCGAAGTCCGGCTGGTAAAGTACCCAGAGCTTCTCGCTGCGGGAAACTGGCGCTCCCGTGACCATGACATACGTGTGGCCGTCGATCCTGAATGAAACGCGATTGAGGAACGAAGTCGCCTGGATAGCTCCTTTCATGGGACCGGAGCAAATCAGAAACCGTCCGACATTCTCGTAGTTAACCCAGACAACTTGCGAGCGACCGTCGACCTCAGTCATGCCGCCCTCCATATCGCCGACCACCTGATTGTCCTTCAGCAATAAGGGTGAAAGAATGCGAACTTGATCGGGTGCGGGATCAAGATGATTCGCACCTTGTTCAGGGAGGACGGGAACGTGATCCGTCCACTCGCCGGCAATGGACAAGGCGCCGAGCCCTTCAATGTCGATTTTCAAAACCTGTCCAACCTCAAACGAGTACTGAACCTGCGGCAGGTTGTCCACCACGGAATCACCCATGTGATTCGCTTCGGGAGTGCCGATTGGGTAGGCCTTCGACTGGACACCCAACTGGATCCTGTCTTCGTCCCTTGATTGCACGCGAAACATCAAGCCAACCGAGTCGCCGCCCATTTGGCCGAACATGCCGCACGGATAGTCCTTCCTCGTCGTGTCAATGAAGCACTGATGGGAAACTCCGTCGGGTCCGGTGAGCTTCAGCATGAGCACGCTGCCGCTGGAGTGGGCGCCGACTTTGATCACGGTGAGCGACGAGGCGAGGACAACGACGGCGAGGACGAGCAGGGCGAATGCGTATTTGGGGATCCTCATGGTTTCCAATCCTTTCTTCCAGACGGAGCGTGTGGTGCGCCGCTTCTCGATCGAGAGCGCGGGGACGGGCTGGTCTGCATCGAGGCTGGCAACGCGGCGCAGCTCGGCACCCATCGCAAGATAGTGGTGGAGGCGAGCCTGGCAGGCTGTGCACGCGCCGATGTGCTGGGCGAATGGCGATGGAATGGTTTCGCCGTCGGCCAGGGCCGAGACGTATTCCGCGGCGTCTTCGCAGTGGGGCATGGCGGTCATGAGCGGCCTCCTTTCATGGGTGCGGGGCTGTGCCAGACATCGCGCAGCGCTTCGCGTGCGGCGAACAGGCGGGAGCGGACGGTGCCGATTGGCACATCGAGCATCGCGGCGAGTTCGGCGTACGAGTGGCCTTCCACTTCTCGCAGCCAGAGCAGAGCGCGGTCGTCGGGCGGGAGGCGGTTGAAGGCGTCGGCGAGGATGGAGTTGGTCTCGGCGAGGGCGCGCGCGGGGCGGTCGTCCGGCAATGGATCGGCGGGGCGCTGCTTGCGCCACCACTGGGCGGCCTGCTTGCGCGCGATGCCATAGAGCCAGGCGCGAAGAGTGCCGCGATCGGGATCGAAGCCGTCTGGCCGCCGCCAGATATAGGTGTAGGTTTCCTGCATGAGATCGTCTGCCGCGGGTTCGCTGCCGGTGAGGTGGTGCAGAAAGGAACGCAGGCGCGGGGCCGTTTCGCCATACCACGTCTCAAACGCGTCGGCGTTGCCTGCGGAGATCTGCTTCCAGAGTTCCCGGTCGTCGAACAAGTGCGTCTCCGATGTGTAGTTCGGAATTGCGAGGCAAAAGGTTCGAAGAGAAAGGATGATTTTTACATGGGGAGTGCAATGCTCAGGGGGATGGAGTTTCGCTAAAGAGCTAACAGCGGGTCCTTCCCCTTCGCGTGGCTCAGGGTCAGGATGACAAGCCGTTGGTACCTATGTGGTGCTGCATCGATTTTCTTGATGGCTCGCTTACAATTCTCCCGTTGCGCGAATTGGCTTGAGGCTGTTGCGAAACCGGCTGCGGTGAGTGAGGGAAATCGATGAGAGCTTGGCGAGTGAATAGGGTGACGCTGATTTGTGCGGCTGTGGTTTCGGCGGGGATGGTTGCGGCGGCTCCGCTGGTGTATGCGGCCGTTGAAGCGCCTGTCACGGTGGAGAAAGATGCCGCGGGCATGGTGATGCGTCACGGCGAGGAGACCGTGTACGTGTCAGTGTGCGGACCGACGGTTGTGCACATCGTGGCCGGGCCGGGCGATCCCAAGGGCGCTTCACCTTTCACGCCGTGGCTGCTGCATGCGTGCGAGCCGGAGCAGTTCGAGTTTGCGCAGAATCAGCGCGAGGCGACGGTGCGGACGTCGGCGCTGCAGGTGGCCATCAATTTGCACAACAGCACGATCAGCTTTCGCACAGCAGCGGGCGAGCAGTTGCTCAATGAGATGGATCGCCGGCCGCGCGTGTACACGCCGGACGTGGTCAATGGTGAGAAGGT